>Ga0315279_10000905_pt1 | contig 53019 bp, 41 predicted proteins | sample YL17G06_20_MG_FD_203694 | JGI IMG/M metagenome (GOLD analysis project Ga0315279, IMG submission 203694) | Sediment microbial communities from Yellowstone Lake, YNP, Wyoming, USA - YL17G06_20 | ecosystem: Environmental > Aquatic > Freshwater > Lake > Sediment | place: USA: Wyoming | collected... | reverse complement strand
TAACTGCATTACGGAAACTTCAAGTTCATGGGGAATGCGCCGGGTTTGGAATTTTTGTTTTTTTAAACCTTCCGGACCCTGGTTTTGATGGCGTTTTATCCAATGCCATAGTATCGAGTGTGATATATCATGGCGCCGGGCTATCACTCGCATCGGAAGACAAGATTTTAAATAATCTTCAACCGCGGCGATTTTTCTTTTAATAGGGTAGCGGTCCTTTTTGTTTAATGCCATTCTAACATTATATATTATTTTAATAAAATTGTCAACGATTTGATATTGGGGTTAAACCTTTCGAAAAATCAAGCCATTCCGGATGCGAAAACGTCATAACGGCACATCAACGCGATTATAATATATTATATGGAGATCAACCGCGAAGTCAAATCAACATCCGGGGAGGGAATGTGAAAAACGCAGTAATTTTCTCAATATTTACCGGTTTGGCGATCTTTGTTTCGCCGCTGAACGCGACCTGGGAACCGATCGGTCCTAAGGGCGGCAATCTTCGGGCAATGGCTAGAGCTCGTTCCGACGAGTCGCGTTTTTACGCCGCTTCTTTCACCGATCCTTCGCAGATCGTCAAATCGACAGACGGCGGGAACAACTGGACCCGGGTCGCCAACTTACCGGGTTTCGTTTATTGCCTTACCATCGATCCGGAAAACTCCGACGTTGTGTATGCCGGAGGCGGCGCCAGAATTTTCAAAACTACGGACGGCGGTTTTTCCTGGACAAACTATCCCGTTTCCAATTACAATATATACAACATCGCTATCAATCCAACCCAGCCGGCCGTTATTTCCGCGGCGGGCGCGGTTAAGACCGGCGCATATTATTATCTTTCTTATTTCCGGAGCACCAACGCAGGCGTAAACTGGATCTCCAAGCAGATCGTCACGAACCGGAAGAGCTGCGCTTATTGCCTGGCGTTGGACCCGGAAGATCCCCAGACGATATATATCGGCGGTTCGGTAATGGATTCCCTGAAATCCCCCTTGATCTTCAAATCCCTGGACGCAGGCGTTAATTTCACCGATATTTCGGCCGGTTTCTCACCTTGCAGTACGGCCTGGACTTTGGCCATACACCCCACCCTGACCAATAATATTTATTGCGGTACGGATACCGGGATATACCGGTCCACGGATTACGGCGCGACCTGGAGCGTTACCGGGCTTTATCGGCATGTTTACAGTCTCGCTATCTCGGACGCGCAGCCGGATTTGGTTATCGCCGGTAGCGATACAACGATTTATCAAAGCACGGATGCGGGGATGACCTGGTTTAAAACCGGCCCCGGATTTTACGGACGGGAATTCCGGTCTTTGGCGGTCAGCCGCGTCGAGGCGATCAATATCGGCGCCGGTAACAACGTAGGATTCTTTAAATCGACGAACGGCGGTGCGGGCTGGGCTGAATCGGATCAAAACATGAACATAAACGCGGTCGATAATTTTGTCGTGAGCCGGTCGGCACCCGCGACCGTGTATGCCGAGATCACCGAAGTCGGTGAGTTTAAAACCGCGGATTCCGGCGCTCATTGGATCCTGCTTCCTGATTTTCTTAGTTGCGGCAGCATCTGCGGGATAGCCGCCCACAACTCTAACCCGGATACGGTATTCGCCCTCGAGGGCAAGGGTTGAGGCAACGCCGAGCTCTACAAGAGCACGGACGGCGGGACCGTCTGGAACATAATCGCGAGCCCTTTTTCTGACGGCAGCACGATCGTTTCCGATCCCAATAATAATTCGGTATTCTGGTGCGGCGGATCATTCCAATTTGCTTTTGCGGTATCCCGGATCACGAACGGCGGCGCGACCTGGAACCGGATCATCCTTTCCACGGTTGGCGACTGCGTCACGATCGCGGTCGCTCCCTCCAATTCCAACGTCGTATATGCTGGAGGCAAACCCTCCAGCGGCCAGCCGTGGCTATTCAAAACCACGGACGCCGGAGTAACCTGGGATACCCTGAACGGGTTGGGGACTGATACCACCCTTCGCGTTCTGGCCGTTCATTCCGTTAATCCGAACATCGTCTTCGCGGGTTTAGCGGGTGGCGTTTTCAAATCCACCGACGGCGGAAATTCCTGGACCGCGACCGGGCTCACCAATATCCGAGCGATCGCGATCGATCCGGCTATGCCCGGTACCGTGTACGCCGGCTCTCCGAACGGCGTATATGTCAGCACTTCGGGCGGTGGCGGATGGACGGTGATGAACGACGGTCTCGAATACCCGGCGATCACCGGACTCGCAGTTAGTTCCGATCATTACCTTTACGCGAGCACTTACGGCGCCGGCATGGATCGTTGGCATATCAATACGGGGATTGAAGAACAGACGATCTCGCCAGGTTCCGCGTTCCTAAATGCATTCCCAAATCCCGCGTGCGGCCGCGTCACATTTACGATAGGGCAATCCGCCATGAAACTGGGCGGAGCGGATAACGCAGAGTTACGTATCTATGACTCGAACGGACGATTGGTCGGATCTTTTCCTATACCCAATGCCCTAAGTCCTATACCCACGGCCATTACATGGAACGGCACCGATGAAATCGGCGATGCAGTGCCGGCCGGCGTCTATTTTTGCCGCCTGTCATTGGGCGGCTCGAAAATCGTTAAAACTTTGATCTTAATTAAATAATAAGGAAGAAGATGACCAATATTATTATGAAAATAACCCGGGAGGTAAGACCCATGAAAAAATTCCTATTATTGACGTTGATCTTCATTGCCGCGCCGGCTTTTGCCGATTGGGAAGCGATCGGGCCCTACGGCGGACCGGTCGGCGTCATCGCCTCAGCTCCGAACGACGATAATGTCCTGTACGCCGCGACTAGTACCATGCTCAGCGCGACCAGCGTGAAAATATGTCTTTCCCGCGACGCCGCCGCGACTTGGAGCAAGCAGGGTTCGTTCGACGGCACCTGCCTGTCGCTCGCCGCGGATCCGGTTAACCCGGATGTGGTATACGCCGGGACTTATACCGGCGTCCTCAAGTCGACCAACGCCGGGGTCACGTGGATCGCGTGCGCGGTGCCGGGGACGTACATATACGGTTTGATGGTCCACTCCGGATCGCCGTCCATCGTCTACGCGGCCGGCAAGATGACTTACGGTTCGTACGGCGTGATGGCTTTTTTTAAAAGTACGGACGCCGGCCTGACCTGGACCGGAACCCCGCTTCATACCGTAAATAACGGCGGTTCGTTTTCCATGGCCGGAGATCCGACATATCCGAATACGGTTTACATCGGCGGCATCATCCAGGGCACGCCCAATACGGCCAAAGTTTTCAAAACAACCAACGCCGGGCTAAGTTTCAGCGATATCTCCTCCGGAATATCGACCGGCGGATACCAGATCAACGCCCTGGCCGCCCATCATGCCAACCCGAACATCCTTTACGCGACGACTTTCTATGAAGGTTTATTCCGGACGACGAACGGCGGGTCCAGTTGGACGCTGGTCCTGCCGGGTGGTTTTTTATCCTGTCTCGCGACCACCCACGCGTCGCCCGCTATCGCGTATGCCGGCAAGGATACGATTATTTACAAGAGCACCGATTCCGGGGCGACCTGGTTCGTGCCCGGTTCCGGTTACGGCGGGGTTTATAAGCTCAGCCGCTCGTTAGCCGCCGCCCAAACCAACCCTTCCGTTGTTTACACCGGCGCCAACCGGGGTGTTTTTAAAACCACGAACGCCGGGTCGATCTGGTCGGCCAGCAGCCAGGGTATGACGCTCGCGAACATCACCAATTTTTCGAACGCGCCGTCGTTACCCAATATAATCTACACCGAATTCGCCGGGGTCGGCGTTCACAAAACCACGAACAGCGGCGGCAGTTGGCAGTTGCTGCCGACGCCGCTGGATTGCGGGTCGATATGCCAGTTCGCGGTCTCCAACGGGGATCCGAACCTCACGTTCGGATTTGAAGGTTTGGGCTGAGGCAACGCCGAGCTCTTCAAGAGCACAGACGGCGGGTCCGTCTGGGATTCGATGGACGCTTATTTCGAAGACGGCGGGGCGGTCGTTACCGATCCCAACAGCAACTCGGTGATCTGGAGCGGCGGCACATATAATAACGGAACCGTCAGGATCATGTCCGTTGCCCGATCGACCAACCTGGGTACGAGCTGGCAGCGTTACGGTTTGACGGCCGGGGTCGGATACACTTACGCGATCGCGGTCACCCCGGGGAACTCCAACGTGGTTTACGCCGGCGGGTGCGAAGGCAGCGCGGCGTCGCTTTACAAAACCACGAACGGCGGGACCCTGTGGTTGTCTTCTTCGACCGGGATAGCAAGCGACACGATGTATGATATCGCGGTGCACCCAGGTAACAACTCGATCGTCTTTGCCGGGACCAGACACGGCTTATACAAATCGGTCAACAGCGGCGCGACCTGGACTAACAAAGGATGTGTCGGAGTCCAGTCGGTGCTGGTCGATCCCGAGGATCCGACCACGGTGTACGCGGGCACCTCCTACGGCGTTTACCGAAGCATGGACACCGGCGAAACCTGGAATTCCATGAACGAAGGTCTGCGCGATTCGTGCATCACATCGCTGGGCATATATCCCGGCACCTTTTTGTTCGCGGGCACGCGCGAAGACGGGATGTACCGGTCGCCCCTGATCCCGTCCGCCATAGGTGAAAAGAAGCGCCAGCCGATAACGGTAATGAATCTATATCCGAATCCCAGTGCCGGTAAGACCGAGATCTTTTTCCTTCTCGCTAAAACCGGAAACGTGCTTTGTTCGATCTACGACCCGCAGGGTCGATTGGTGAACATCCTGATTGACAAGGTCATGCCCGCGGGTGCCCATATTCTGCGTTGGAACGGGCTTGATGTTCATAACCGGTCGGTCGCCGCCGGAGTCTACTTGTTTAACATAAGGCTCGGCACCGAAATTTGCGCGCGGCCGCTCGTGATCGTTCGTTAACCGGTCAAAATTTTTAAATAGGAGGCCGAATGAATATGGCGATGATCTTTTCTGTATTCCTGTTGCGCGCTGATTTTGCCATCTGCCCGGCCGTCAATTTCAGCGGTTACCCCGCTGCCGTTTTCACCCAGAACCAGTATTACACGTTCTGGATCGACCAGCGGTGTTCGCCGCTCATGGCGCTTTACGGCGCCCGCGTATCCAAGGGCGGCGCCGTGCTTGATTCCGCGGGAGTGGCTATATACACGGACAGCGCCAGTTACGGCTGCAACGCGGCTTTCGACGGCGCGAACTTTCTGGTCGTGACCCGCAACCACTGCTGAACCAAAGGTGACGTCATCGGGGTGCGGGTCACTCCCGGCATGTCCGTCCTGAACAATTTTGAGATCTGCAATCCGGCCGATCCGGATATCATTCAATCATATCCGGACGTTGTTTATAACGGAGAAAACTACCAGGTGGTCTGGAGCGATGAGAAATACGGCGTCTATTACGCGACCGCGGGCCGAGTCTCGCCCGGCGGCGTCGTACTTGACACCGGGATCTGTATTTCGACCGGCAGTGGAAGCTACGAATACCAGCCCAAGATCGCTTTCGACGGCGACCGCTGTTTCGTAGTCTGGCCCAAGGACCTGGGCGTTCAGGGACGGTTCATAAACCATAACGGCCAACCCGAGGGTTTGGTGCTCTCGGTTACGACCAACGGATCCGGTCCGGTGCTCGCCTATGGCGCCGACAACTATCTAGTCACTTGGTTCAGCGGCACTTATCCTACCCTCAATATTAAAGCCCGCTTGTTCTCCGTATCCGGTGTGCCGCTCGGTTCGGAGATCACACTGACCACGGACGGCGATTGCAACCGCTGGCCGGACGTTATCTACGACGGCTGTCATTTCGTCGTCGTTTGGATGAAAGGAGCGAACAGCCCCGCCGCGCAATATGTCTGGGCCCAGGCCATATCCACGGCGGGTTCGATGATCGGCGGCAATTTTCCCGTTTCCGCCAACACCTCGGACCAGCGCTGGTTTCCGTCCGTCGTCTCATCCGATACCAATTATTTCATCGTTTGGGGTCAAAGCGGCGCCAACATGAACATCATGGGTAACGTCGACTACGGTTTGGTCGGGATCGGCGAGGTGAAGAAAATCACCACGCCGGCCGGTGTTTATTCCGGACCGACGGTTATGAAACAACTGCCTGCGCATATTAGCGACGGCAAATATAGGATATTCGACGTATCCGGCCGGGAGATGTCGACCGCCTTCCCTCAACCGGGCGTCTATTTCGTCGCGCTTGATGGGGGAGACGTCCTAAAGATAACGATCGTCAGATAACGAAAAGTCATTACTCCTTATCCGAACGGCGTTATTCTCCCAAGGATAAAACCTTCTTTAATAATTGACATAAGAATATTTCTAATTATGATTGATTTTCTGCAAATCACCGGTAAGATAAAAGAAAAAATCATCAAGATTAAGTAAAATCCAGACCAAGAGGATATGTATATGATGTCAACTATGTTATTTATCCCGTTAGAGAAAACCACCGATTTTAATCGGTGGTTATTTCCGAATAAAGCTGACGGGGGTTTAATACCGCCGTCAGCGCATTCCCGTTAGAGGACGTAGTTCTCTAACGGGATTTATTACCTTAATCACCGCTTCGCAAACCGTTGAAGCGCGCTATACGGCTACACCCCCGCGGATCGACGGTATTATTGAACCCCTATGGCAGAATGCCGATTCCGCGTTTGATTTTATCCAATATCAGCCTAAGGACGGAGAGCCCGCGGCCGAACCGACGGTCGTCTATGTTTTGGCCGACGAGAACAACCTTTATTTCGCCTTCCGCTGCAATACGGTCGGCCGCAAAACCTATCGGTCGTACAAAGGTTATGAAGACCACCTTTACCTTTACCTCGACTCGTTCGACGGCAAAACGACCGCGTATTTCTTTTCCGCTTGTCTGAGCGGTTACTATGAGGACGGTTTGATTTTGGAGGATGGAAAAATTTGGGACCGCTCATGGGATGGTGTTTGGTTTTTCAAATCCAGAATGTATGACGACCGATATGAAATGGAAATCCAGATTCCGTTCAAGACCATCCGCTATAAAAAAGGAATCACCGAATGGGGTGTGAATTTTCAGCGCAATAGCGTAAAGAATTTCGAGATTTCATATTGGGCCCCGGTTACGCAAAAAGAAGAATTGCAGATTTCAAAATTCGCCCGGCTTACGGGGTTAAAACCCGAGGCCAAAGGTTATTATGTCGAACTTTTTCCCGAAGCCCTGCTCCGGTATGATCGGATTGGCGACTCCACCCATTTCCAACCTCGCGGCAGCTTTAATTTTAAATGGGATTTGACTTCCCAATCAACCCTCAATGGAACAATCTGTCCGGACTTTGCCCAGATCGAATCCGATCCCTACTCGGTGAACCTTTCCCGATATCCCTTGCGGCTCAACGAACGGCGGCCGTTCTTTGTTGAAGGCAGCGACGTTTTCCGCATGACGAGTTCCGGCGACAAATATTTTACCCCTCTCGAAATTTTCTATTCAAGGCGGATTGGAAAACCGTTAGCCCAGGGCCGCCTGGTACCGATCATCGGGGGTCTCAAATACTTCACCAAACCAGTATGGGGATCGACCTATATACCCAGCTCGTTTTTCAAACCGTACCCGGCAATTACGATGAAACTAAAATATATTCCAATCGCATTGGCTGCCTTTTTTCCTGGAATTTCCGGCCGAAAAGCTGGGTTTACCTGGCGTTCAACAATTACCAGGAACGGGACGCCTTAGACCGATTATCATTAATCAACCGGATCGGCGCGATAAAAATAAAATACTTGTTATATTTTTAGAAAAAATCCTTGTCGTTCAGTCCGGACCTTGCTTTTTCCCGTCCTAACCGCGGTCATTTGTTTTTTACCCAGGTCATGACCATGCCGACCTATTTTCCCTAGGGGAGAGGGATGTCATTTTACCCCTTGACAGACTTAAGTATCATTAGTATAATATAATGATATACAGGATATGGTTAACCTGGTAAAAAGGAGGAGTATGAAGATTAAACGAACATTGTTCATGGTGATGTGGTTGTTACCCGTAGCGGCGTTATTCGCCCAGTGGCAGGCTATGGGACCGCTCGGAGGAAATTTCCGGGCCATGGCTACCACGCCTTCGAACGATAACATCCAATACATAGCTACCAGCGCTTCGCCCAGCAGTATCTGGAAAACGACGGACGCAGGCAACACCTGGAACCGCATCGGTTCGGTCAACGATAATGTGTATTCAATGGCGGTCGACCCGACCAACGCCAACATTATCTACGCCGGCGGCATAAGCTACATGAGCCGCTCGACCGACGCCGGGGTCACCTGGACTCAGCAGAGTCTGCCTACCTATCACTACTATCTCTACGAAACCAGGGTTCATCCGACCACGTCGACCACGATCATGGCGTCCTGCTGGATCTACATCAACAACAATTATCATATGGGTTTCCTGAAGAGCACAAACAGCGGCACAACCTGGACGAGCGAAAGCCTCTCCGTGGATACCACCACTTACTCCTACTCCTACTGCATGAATATCGATCCGACCAATCCCAACAACGTGTACGTCGGCGGCTACATCTACAGTTCCAGTTCCGGCACCGTCACGCCGGCCGTCTATAAATCGACTGACTGCGGCAATACCTTCGCCATGACCGGAGCATTACCGGCCAGCACTTATTATGTGTATTCCGTGCTGGTGCATCAGACCAACTCCAATTACGTCTATGCCGGGACGCAGTACGGAGTATGCCGTTCAACCAACGGCGGCACGTCCTGGACTCTCATTTCACCATCCACCTATTACTATAATTTTTCCCTGACCACGACCCCGGCTAACACCAACATCATATATTCAAGCGGTTACGGGATGATATACCGTACTACCGACGGGGGCACGACCTGGGCATCGTCTTCCACGGGTCTGGCCGGGTATTATTTCTACGGCCTGGCCGCGTCCCGGACCCAGGCGAACAAGGTCTATGCCGCCAATAATACGGATTATTACCGCTCGACCGACACGGGCGCGAGCTGGGCATTCGCTCACACCGGGCTCTACGCCATGCCGGTCTCTCAGATGGCGAACGCCCCTTCGGCTCAGGGCACGATCTACATCGATAACGAAGGCGCCAGTCAGTGCCGTTCAACGAATAACGGCGCGACCTGGACGCGAATGACCCAGCCGATCGGTTGCGGCGTGATCTGCGATTTCGCCATTGCCTACAATGACCCTAATACCTTCCTGGAACTCGAGGGCTCAGGCTGAGGCAACGCCGAGCTCTTCCGGAGCACAGACGGCGGGTCCGTCTGGACATCAGCCCTTGAAAGTTACTATATTGACGGCGGCGGCATCGTTGTGAGCCCCGTATCCAGCAGCACTTACTACACCACCGGTTCGGGCTATTATTACGACGGCACGAACTATTGGTATTACTTCCTGGTCTCCAAGACCACCGACGCCGGCGTGAGCTGGCACCGGGATACCCTGCAGTCGACGACCAGTTACATCTACGGCAACTCGGTCGCCGTTCATCCCACTAACGCGAACCTGGTTTACGCGGGCGGGTATAACAGCATCTTCTACAAGAGCACAGACGCCGGTTCGACCTGGACCCTCCTGAACAGCGGTCTGACCAGCGCGTACTATATCTACGATATCGCCCCGAATCCCCAGAATGCGAATATCATCTACCTCGCCACGTACTACGGCGTCTACAAGACCACCAACGGCGGGACCAGTTGGGCGGCCAGCGGTTTGATCTCCTATACCGTTAACGATATTCTGGTCCATCCCCGCGGCCCGGATACGGTCTATGCCGCTACGAGCGCGGGCTTTTACAAGAGCATAAATGCCGGCAGCACCTGGGTCCAGCAGAACGGTGGTCTCGTCGATCCGAACGTAACGTCTTTGGCGATCAATTCGGGCGGCGGCCGCGACTCATCGTTCATTTTCTGCGGGACCAAGGGCGGCGGCTTGCATCGCATGTTCCTGACGCTTATCCCGGTCGCTGAACAAAAAACGGAAACCGCGCGTATCTGCTTCGCGGTCAATCCCAATCCGGCCCGCAACCGCGCGCGTTTCCAATACACGATCGATCATCCTTCATGGATCGAGATCAAGATCTACGATCCGCAGGGACGATTGGTCAAGACGCTGGTCGATGGTCAAAGCAATGCCGGGACTCATTACGCCGACTGGAACTGCCGCGAACAAGCGGCTGGTATTTATTTCGTAAAAATGGTCTCGGATAAAGTGAACGAAGTCCGCAAACTGATCCTTGTGGATTGAGGTCAGCAATCAGCACGAAAACGGGGGCTATAAATTACCCCCGTTTACTCCAACAAAAAAGCCCCCGCGATGGGGGCTTTTTTGTTGGAGTGAAGCTTAGGCCTTTTCGATTTTCGTAGCTTTATCTCCCTTGGGCGTCTGGGTGATTTCAAATTTGACCCGATCGCCCTCGTTGAGGGTGCGGTAACCTTCGCCGATGACGTCCTGGAAATGAGCGAACACGTCGCCGCTGCCGTCTTCTTTCTCGATAAAACCGTAACCTTTACGGTTATCGAACCACTTCACTTTACCAAAGATTGGCATATTTTTTCTCCTTCCAAGCCTTCAGTGTTTATTTGGGTCAGAAACTTGAATAATTGGCTTTTATTACCTAATTATCAACTTTTTTCTCACGCCAATAAACGACTAAGCTTGTTTCGCGACAATTATATTCAAAACCGGTATTTTGTCAAGGGAATCGTGGATATTTACGGCAGAAGTTTCTTTTGGCGGTAGCGAACGATCCGCGCGAGCAGGGTTTTATAAGATACGCCGAGCCGGCGGCTGGCTTCCGACTTGTTACCGCGGGTTTGTTCGAGGACCGACTTGATGAGCTGGGCCTCGGCCCGGTCACGGCCCGTACGGCCTGCGGTCTTAAGGTTCCTGGTCTTTTCGAACGGCTCATCGCCGATATCGGCCGCCGGGAGGAGAATATCATCCGGCGTGATATCTCCCGTCGCGATGATCAGCGCCCGTTCCAGGGTATTTTCCAGTTCACGGATATTGCCGGGCCAGGAATATTTCTTCATTTTTTCGAGCGCCGCATCGCTGAGTTTCTTGCGTGCGCCTAGCTTTCGGAGGACGTGACCCGCCAGCAAGGGGATGTCGTCCAGCCTTTCGCGCAGGGGGGGGATGGCGATGGGGAAGACGCTCAAGCGGTAATAAAGGTCTTCACGGAATTTTTTTTCCCGGACCAGGCCGATCAGGTCCTGGTTGGTGGCGGCGATGACCCGGACGTCGACCCGAATCGTTGCGGTCCCGCCCAGCCTTTCGAAACTCATTTCCTGTAGGACCCGCAGGATCTTGGATTGAAGTTCGAGATCGAGGTCCGCGATCTCGTCCAGGAAGATGGTGCCCTTGTCGGCCAGTTCGAATTTACCTATTTTCCGGTTGACCGCGCCGGTGAAAGCTCCCTTTTCCGATCCAAAAAGTTCGTTTTCCAGGAGCTCGCGGGGGATGGCCGCACAGTTGAGCGCGACAAATGGGTTGTTCTTGCGAGGGGAAAGGGCGTGGCCGGCGCGGGCGAACAGTTCTTTGCCCGTACCCGACTCGCCGAGGATCAGGATCGTCGAACCGGTGGGCGCGGCCTTGGTCAGGAGGCCGGCCGCTTTGTTGATCGCGACGCTTTTGCCGACGATCTCCGGCAGTCCGTGGATCCGTTCGTTCTCTTCCTTGAGCAGGATGTTCTCATACTGGCATTGCCGTTCCTCGAGGATGCGGCGGATGACCGCGATCAATTCTTCGATCTCAAAAGGTTTGGTCTTGAAATCGTAGGCGCCGAGTTTCATCGCCTCGACCGCCTTTTCAATGGAACCGAATGCGGTCATGATCACGAATTTCGCAGTGTCGTCGATCTTTTTCAGTTCCTTCAGGAGATCGATGCCGTCAATATCCGTCAGCCGAAGATCCAGGAGGCAGATCGCGAATTTTTCTTTTTTATAGATCTGGATGCCTTCGCGGCCGGTCCTTATCCAAACCGCGGAAAATCCGGCGTCCTGCAGGCTGCTGCGCAGCATCTCGCCGAAACTGGTTTTGTCTTCGACGATCAGAATATCGGCCATAAGCCTGGCCTTTACCGGCCCAGGACCTCCCGGGTCTTTTTCATGGCGCAGAATTCGCCGCACATGGTGCAGGTCGATCCGCCTAAGGTCCGGTGCCGGGAAAAAATTTTATTGGCCTGGCGGGGGTCGAGCAGGAGTTTCATGACCTTCTTCCAGTCCAGGGCATAACGGGCTCGGGAAAGCTCGCGGTCGGTTTCGATCGCGCCCGGGATGCCTTTCCCGATATCCGCCGCGTGGGCCGCGATCCGGGACGCGATCACGCCCGCCCGGACTTCTTCCACGTTCGGCAAGCCCAGATGTTCGGAAGGCGTGACATAACAGAGATAATCCGCGCCGTAATACGCGGCCAGGGCGCCGCCGATCGCGCCGACGATATGGTCATGGCCGGCGCCGATGTCGGTGACCAACGGGCCAAGCACGTAGAACGGAGCGCCGTCGCAAACCGCCTTTTCCAGACGGATGTTGGTTTCGATTTGATTTATGGGAACGTGGCCCGGACCTTCGACCATGGCCGCGACTCCGGCCCGGCGCGCCCGCTTGACCAGCTCGCCGATCACCATCAGCTCCCGGATTTGATAGCGGTCGGTCGCGTCGATCACAGAACCGGGCCGCAGGCCGTCGCCCAGGCTCAGCGCCACGTCGTACTTTTTCGCTATTGCCAGCAGCCGGTCGTAATACTCGTAAAGTGGGTTTTCCCGGGCGTTGGCTTCCATCCATTCGATGGTCATCGAACCGCCGCGGCTGACGACCCCGCACAGGCGGGGTTGCCGCTTGATACCGCGGATACTTTCCCGGGTGATCCCGCAATGCACCGTGATAAAATCGACCCCGTCGGCCAGGTGTTCCTCGATAGTTTTGAAAATTTCATCCGGCGTCGAGCGGATAAAGGATTTATTCTTCTTGCGCGAGGCGATCGCCGCTTCGTAGATCGGGACCGTCCCGACCGGGACGGAAGAGGCCTTGATGACCGCCCGCCGGATCTTTCCGATGTCGCCGCCCGTGGACAGGTCCATGACCGTGTCCGCGCCGGCGTCGATCGCCGCCTTCAGTTTTTTTAATTCGTATGGTAAACTGGACAGGTCCGGAGACGTGCCGATGTTGGCGTTGATCCGGGTTTTTAATCCCTCGCCGATGGCCAGGGGTTCTATCCGGTGGCGTTTATTCTTAACGATTATTATCCGGCCGGAACGAACTCTCTCCTGGAAAGTCTTGAACGGCTGGTTCTCCCGGCGGGCGATCCGTTTTAGCAACTGGTCGGTCATTTATATTTTTTCGACCGGAAAGCCGAGCGAGGTCTTAGGCACGGTGACCGTTGTGAACTTTAAAACGAAAGCCATCGCCCTTTCTTCATCCGGCGCCTCGAATATGACCAGATAGTCTGGTTTGCCGAAGAGACTTAAAAATTCCTTGATCTTTATGTCATTCGGCACCTTCAAATTCTTTATAATTTTCCGCAAGTCGTCATTTTTTCCCGGTATCAGGTCCAGCGTGGTGACGAATATCATTAAAACCTCCTTTGGACTAGTTGGTTTGTGATTATACCCTAAAACCGATGGTTTGTCAATTGAGCCATGAACAGGCCATGTTTTTCTGGTCTTTCTTGTCTATTTTTGTCTTTTTCGTTTTTTAAACCAGAAAGACTAGAGAAACCATATAGACCAGATAAACAAAAAACCCTCCCCGATGATATTCCGGGGAGGGTTTCAAGCGATGAAAATCCGGTTTTAATCCTCTTTTTCTACGGGCGGTGGTGGCATCGGTTCCCGCATTTTTTCCCGCTGCTCGGGCGTCAGGAGCGCTTGGAAAGAGAGTTTTTGCTTGATCTCCAGTTCCTTGATCTGAAATTCCAAATCATGGATCTCGCGTGCGATCTTCAAGATCGCGGCTTCGTTGGGCTTGTCGGCCTTCATGGCCGTGCGCATGTCGAGCTGTTTCAACTCGATCTGGGCCCGGATCGGGATGATTTTTTTCTGGAGTTCGACCCGCATGGTTTCCATGCTTTCCCGCTGTTCCGCGGTCAGATCGAGCAGTTGTAACTTTTCCCTGAGTTCTGCGCGCGGCCGGGGCGGTTGGTCGGGACGCGCCTCCGGGGGTCGGGATCCCTGGCTGAAAGCCAGGGTACAGATGATGAGCATCGAGAATATGGCAGCAGGTAATAGGCGTTTCATTTTGCCTCCTTCTGATAAATATGACGCGTAGGATTCAATTAAGGTTTAATGAAATCGGGTTTAGGCCAGCAATCAACTTGAGATCCTTCGCAACCCTACGGGTTTCTCAGGATGACAAAAAATTCCGTCATTCTGAGCGCAGCGAAGAATCTTGATCTTTGCTCTACGCCTTACGCCCTACGCTCTTTGTGTTTTCGCTTCTTATTCTAAATCGATCTATCGCTTTAAGATATACTTTTTCTATCCGGCGGGCGATCGCTTTCCAGGTGTAATTCTTGACGAATTCCCGGCCGTTCCGCCTTAAGGATGCTTGCCGGCTGCGATCTTTCAAAATCTGGACCAAGACTTGCGCGATTTCAGACGGGTTTTGGGGATCGAAAAGAATGCCGTTTTCCCCGTCGCGGATAACGTCCTCGTAACCGGGAATCCGACCCGCGCATACGGGAGTGCCTACGGCCATGGCTTCGAGCAAGACGATCCCGAACGATTCACCGCCCAGGGCGGGAGAGCAGTATACGTCGGCAGCGGCATAATAACGGGGAATGTGCTCTTTCTTTATAAAGCCGGCGAAATGAACGGCGCTTCCGATGCCCAGTTGGTTGGCGAGCCGGCGGCAATGATCTTCCAACGGGCCTTTACCCGCGACGATCAGCAGGCCATCGGGAAAATCCTTTCGAATGATCGGCATGGCTTGGATCAATTGGCGAATACCTTTGCGTTCGTCGAGCCGTCCGAGAAATAGTATTTTCGGTTTTCCCGGTGGTAATCCGGACATGGGTAGGGCGCGTTCGTTGAATATTTCTTCATCGACACCGGGCGGGATGATATGATACTCGCCAGGGATATATGCCGAATATGAATCGCGGGCCGAAGGTGAAAGGGCGATCACCGCGTCTGTTTTATCGTTATATTTACGGAATATCTTTTTAATCAACCCCGCGCCGGTTTTACTATAATTAAAGCCCGCGCTCAAGAGCGCGGAAACGTTCGCCGTATTGGAATAATGAAGGGCAAAAAAGGACATGCTGGGCGGAAACGGTCCGTTCATGTGGATTATATCAAAACGTTCCTTTCTTATGAGATATCGTATTTTTCGTGGAATTTCCAAACCAAAAGACATGGTTGCGTACGATTTATTCATGGGTATCATCAAAACCCGGCCGAAGCGGATGACATCCGCTTCGGCACGGTATTTTGGAAAACGGGTTGTTACTATTATGACCTTATGACCAAAACGCCTTAGATACTTGGCTAGATAAAAAGTATATTCCGAAACCCCAGACGGGTAAGGATAATAAGGGTCGGAAACGACGCAGATTTTCAAAATTACTGAATCGGCTGGTCCTCGATCCAGACCTTTTCCATGACCACGGGAGAAAGGGGCATATCGCTTTGGTTGGTTTTTACGCTTCCGATCTTGTCCACGACGTCGATCCCCTTTACGGTTTCGCCGATGATCGTATATTTACCGTTAAGGTGGGGGATGTCGGCCAGACAGATATAAAATTGGCTGCCGTTCGTATTCGGACCGGAGTTGGCTAGAGCCACGGTGCCTTTTAGGTGCTTGCGATTAGGAGCTATCTCGTCGTTAAATGTCGCTCCCAGGTTACCAGTACCATCGCCGTTCGGATCGCCGCCCTGAATGACAAAACCCTTAATTGTCCGGTGAAAGGTCAGGCCGTTATATTTTCCCGCTTTAACCAGGTTGATGATATTGTTGACGTTGTTCGGCGCGTCTTCCGGATAGAGTTTGATCACGATATCGCCGAGATCCTTTATCGTCATGTGCAAATAGGGCATGGCCTTAACCTCCGTTATCGGTTCTTCGACCTTGGCCTTTTTCGGACTTCCACAGGCCAAAAGTATAAGCGCCAGCAAAACCAGTCTCTTCATCAAACCTCCTTAATTAATGTTTAGATTATAGTCATTTTAAGTAAAAAGTCAAATACTTCGAGGTATGCATATAGCATAGGGCAAAGTGCATAGAACAGCAATCAACTCAAGATCCTTCGCAACCCTACGGGTTTCTCAGGATGACAAAAATTTCCGTCATTCTGAACGTAGTGAAAAAAGCTTGCCCTGAGCGTAGTCGAACGGGAATCCCGATCTTCGCTTTACGCCTTACGCTCTACGCTCTTTCCCCTCCGCTCCTTTGCTATTTTTCTTCTTGACTTTCTTACTTAATTCGCTATAATAAACCCTCGAAATAGCAAAACTATTTCAAGGAGGATTTATCGAATGAACAATCATGAGCAAGACAGTATGGATAAACTTATGGAGTCGTCTTTTTCTTCTCCAAAAGAAGGTGAAATACTTAAAGCAACGATCATCAAACGTACGGAAAACGGGGTGCTGCTAAACCTCGGTTTAAAGGCCGAAGGTTTTTTGACCATCGACGAGTTTTCCAATCCTTTGGACGCGGTCGAGGGCAAAGAAATATATATCTTCCTCGAGGCGTTCGAGAACCGCGACGGGTTTCCCGTCATCTCCAAGCGCAAGGCCGACTTCCAGCTGTCCTGGGACAAGATCCGTCACCTTTATGAAAACGGCGAGCTCGCGCAAGCCGTCGTCCGCAAGCGGATCAAGGGCGGTTTCGCGGTCGACCTTCTCGGCGTCGAGGCGTTCTTGCCCAGCTCCCAGGTTGAGTTCAAATCCCAGTCCGGCGCCGACGCCCTGATCGGCCAATCCCTCGGCGTCAAGATCGTGAAGATCAACATGCTGCGTAAAAATATCGTCGTTTCCCGCAAGATTGCGGTCGAAGAAGAGCAGGACAAGATCCGTAAGAAGATATTCGGTAAGATGAAGGTCGGCGAGATCATCGACGGAACGGTCCGCAACCTGACCGATTACGGCGCTTTCATCGATATCGGCGGTATCGACGCTCTCTTGCATATCAGCGACATCGCCTGGACCAAGATCGCGCATCCCGGCGAACTGCTCAAGCCGGGAACCAAGATCAAGGTCAAGGTGCTCGTGATGGACAAGGCGACCGGCCGGATCGCGGTCGGTTTGAAGCAGCTTTCGCCCCATCCCTGGGACGCGTTGGAAAAGAAATATCCGACCGGGACCAAGATCAATGGCAAGGTCACCAACATCCTCGATTACGGCGCCTTTGTCGAGATCGAGAAGGATATCGAGGGCTTCATTCATATCACCGAGATGTCATGGAATAAGGATATCAGCGATCCTGCGGCGATCGTCAAAGTCGGGGATATGATCGAAGCGGTCATTCTCTCGTTGGACCGCGATGAAAAAAAGATCTACCTGGGTTTGAAGCAGACCAAACCCGACCCCTGGTCGGTGATCGAGGACGATTATAAAATCGACGAGAAGGTCACGGTCAAGGTCACCAACCTTAAGGATTTCGGCGCGTTCGTCCGCCTGCCCAACGGAGTTGAAGGCCTCATTCATATTAACGACTTCTTCTGGGACAAGAAAGTAAAGAAGGCGAGCGACTACCTGAAAAAAGGTCAGAAGATCGAAGCGGTGATCCGGTCCATCGACCGGAAGAACCGGAAGATCTCGCTGAGCATCAAGCATACCAAGGAAGATCCCTTCACGTCCTTTGTCGATAAATTCCCCGAAGGGACTAAGATCATGGGCAAGGTAAGCGACATCCTGCCCAAAGGTTTGCGCGTGATCATCGAAGGTGGGATCGAGGAATTCATTCCTTCCAATTACTTGTCGCGCCGGGGCAAAAAACCCAAGGACCTCTATAATCTCGGCGACGATCTTGAACTGATCGTAAAGAAGGTGAATCCCAAGCTCCGCCGGATTATCCTCAGCGAAAAGGAACTGTTCAAACCGACGACCAAAACGAAGAAGGAGTCCGCGAAATCTGCCGGCGATAAGTACGACAAGTTCACCCTCGGCGATATTCTCGGCTTGTCCCGCGACGACGCGGCCAAGGATGATGTGGAATCGGAACCGGAGGAAGCAGGATCGGATCTGGAAGGCGAAGAACCGGAAACCGAAAAAGACGAAAAACCGGAAACCGAAAAAGACGAAAAACCGGAGTCCGAAACTGAAGGTTCCGGAGAAGAAGCCGCCGAAAAAGAATAAATTCCTGCTCGGTAGCGGTCGACCCGAAATAACAGCCGGAAACCTTTGCCGATCTTATATAACCTCGGCTGCAAGTTAAATCAATACGAAGGGCACGCCCTTTGTTCCGCGTTCGGGGACGGCGCCCAGGTGGTCATCGTGAACACCTGCTGCGTTACCCGGGAAGCGGAAATAAAATCCCAGCGACGGTTTAGGCACGCCCGGAAAAAGTATCCCGGCCTCAAGCTGGTCGCGACCGGGTGCGCGTGCCTGTTGCATCCCGAAAAATTCGCGGCGGCCGACCAGATCATTTCGCTACTTGACCGGAACAAACTGATCGACCATTCCTTCCCCAAACCGGAAAGATCAAGGTATTTTCTTAAGATCCAGGACGGCTGTAGAGAGCCCTGCACTTATTGCATCGTCCCCCGGGTTCGACCTAAGCTCGAAAGCAAGGATATCCCGGATATCCTCCGGGAGATCGCCTGGGTAAGGGAAAACGGCTTCGGCGAGGTGGTCCTGGTCGGCGCCAATATCGGTCTATACGGCATCGGAAAAGGCCGAGGTTTACCCGACCTGATCCGCGCCTTGACTCCGATCGGCGCTGGACCCCGCGTCCGCTTATCGTCGATCGAGCCGAGATTCCTCACGCCGGAATTGATATCCGCCCTCGCCGGCTTACCGGTTTGCCGGCATTTTCACGTTCCGATCCAAAGCGCCGACGATTCCGTCCTGAAGATGATGGGTCGTTGGTATGACCAATCCGCGCTCGGCCAGGCCATCGACCGGGTCGCCGCCGCGTTCCCGCAAGCCGCGATCGGCGCCGACATTATCGTCGGGTTCCCCACCGAGGATGAGAAGGCTTTCCACCGCACTTATGAATTCGTTCAGGAAAAACCTTTCACCCACCTCCACGTTTTCCCTTATTCTCCCCGTCCCGGAACGACGGCCGAGGTGCTCGGTGATCCGGTGCCGGCCGCGGTAAAAAAGGAACGCCGGTTGAGGTTACAAAACCTGATCCACGAAAAGAACTTCGCATTCCGCCGGGGTTTGACCGGACAGATCCTGGACGCGGTCGTCGAGCGCAACTCCCTCGGCGAGATGTCGGCTTTAACCGATAATTATCTTCGGATCCGGATCGCGGAGCCGTTTCCTTCCGGCGCCCGGATAAAGGTCAAGATCACCGCGGCTCTACCGCACGTCACGGCCGGCACGGCCGAAATGTAAAGACTGTCCGTGGAACGCAAATTTTATATCCGGACGTTCGGCTGCCAGATGAACAAGAACGATTCGGATATCATCGCGAACCTCATGCAAGCGGCCGGCTTCTGCGTCAGCGAAGATCCCGACGCGGCCGATATTTATATCGTCAACACCTGTTCCGTTCGCGACCGCGCCGAGGTCCGTGCCCTTGGCTACATATCCTCGCTCAAACTATGGCGCCACGACCGCGACCGCGTGCTCGCGGTCGTCGGCTGCATGGCCCAGCGTCTTCATTCCGAACTACTCAGCCGTTTTCCCTACGTCGATCTCATTCTCGGGCCGGATTCATATCATGATATCGGCCGGGATGTCCGGTCGATCTTCGACCGCCGGACCCGGATCGTCCGAACCGGCGTCCATACCGAAACTTACGCCGGTATTTATCGCTCCTCTACGGTGGTCAAAGATTATGTGTCGATTACCCGGGGGTGCAGTAACTATTGTTCGTATTGCGTGGTGCCCTATGTCCGGGGCCCGGTCCGTTCCCGAGAGTCTGAAGACATCCGGCAGGAAGTCTCGAACCTGGTCGCTTCCAGCGTCCGTGATATCACCTTATTGGGCCAGAACGTCAACGAATACGAGTCGGGCGGGGTCGGATTCGCCGAGCTGCTGGGCCGTATCGCCGGAGTCCCGGATCTTAAACGCTTGCGGTTTTTAACTTCTCACCCCAAAGATTTCGACGATCGGATCATCGCCGCGGTCGAGGAACACGCCAATATCTGCGATTGGTTCCATTTGCCGATCCAGTCGGGTAACGACCGGATCCTGGATCTCATGAACCGCCGCTATACGATTGAAGATTACCGCCGTAAGATCGCCGCGATCCGGAGTCGCTTGCCGGCCGCGACGATAACGACGGATATTATCGTTGGTTTTCCCACGGAAACCGATGAGGAATATCAGGATACTCTGGCCATGGTTGAAGAAATTCGATTCGACGACGCCTATACATACCGTTATTCGGCTCGTCCCGATACCCGTGCCGGCCGTTTAAACCCCTTATCGGAAACTATCATTTTAAAACGTTTACAGGATTTGATCGCAGTCCAGAACCGGATCGTCCGGGAAAAGATGGCAGCTATGATCGGACGGGAATACGAAATTCTGTTTGAAAAAACTTGCGCGAACGGCACCCTGGGCCGAACCCGCGGGAATGTTGTGGTCCTGGTCGAGGAAAATCGACCATTGGGTTCGTTCGTCACGGTAAGGATCCGGGAAGTGCGGGGAAGAACACCGGTTGGGATTGTTGAGCGGAGGTGCTGAGGAGCAGAGGGGCAGGGGAGATACGGGGAAACGGAGAACCGGAGAATGTGTGAAAAAGTACGAAGGTTTGAACTAAGAAGACCAGAAAGACTGGGAAAGGTTGTATAATGATGCCTTTAAATCAATACATCGACCAGACGTTGCTAAAACCCGATGCGACGGAGAATGAGATCCGGACATTTCTGAAGGGAATGGAAAAATATGGTTTTTACGCCATTTTTCTACATCCCTGTTGGGTTGAATTGGCCCGGAAGGAATTGCCCGAAGGGGCAAAGATCGGCAGCGTTGTGGGTTTTCCGCTCGGCGCGTCGAGCATGAAAGCCAAGGTTTTTGCCGCGGAAGAACTTGTAAAAATGGGGTGTGCTGAGGTCGACATGGTCATGAACATCGGGCGTTTAAAAAGCGGCGATTATAAATACGTCGGCCGCGATATCAAGGGGGTGGTGAGCGCGACCTTAGGGCGGGTCGTAAAAGTAATCATCGAAACTTGCCTGCTGACCGGCGATGAAAAGATCTCCGCGAGCCGGATCGTCAAAGAAAGCGGAGCCCGGTTCGTTAAAACCTCCACGGGATTTTCCAGGGACGGCGCTCAGATCGATGATGTCAAGAGGATCCGCGCGTCAGTCGGACCAGATTTCGGGGTCAAAGCCTCGGGCGGTATCCGGGATTATGACACAACGATGAAATTTTTGGCCGCGGGTGCGAACCGGATCGGAACGTCGGCCGGCGTTTCCATTATGGAGGAATATCTGAAACGTTCCTCCGGAACCGTAAAGTAATCGCTACGCGATTGGTTAAGAATTCACTTTGTGAATTGGTCTAGGGCACTTTTGTGCCGGTAAAGTTTTCCTTCGGAAAGGTTTTTAACCGTGTGAAACATCTTAACCGCACCGTAGGTGCCTTAACCATGCCGAAGGCAACATAAACATTGTCTGTTTCTAATAAATGGGGTCCCTGAGGGGCATCTTAACCTGCGAAGCAACGGCAATATACTCTTGACATCCGGGAAAATATCATTAATATATAATTAATTTGAAGTTGTAAATTAAGTTTGAAAAAAATGAGGCTTAAGCCTCAAAAGGAGGAGATATGCGCCGCACATTAATTGTCATCGCTTTTATTTTATTCCCCTTATTCCTAAACGCTCAAGCTCAGGACACGATCTTCGTCTGGGACAACGACCGCGGTAATATTTACCAATATTATCCGGCGGTAGGGACCACGAATAACTTCGGATATATCGCCTGGCAGGACGGCCGGGCTCTTGATTATGACATTTGGCGGTCGCAACGGGATTGGGTCGGCGGACGGATGGGAAATGACCGCTGCCTCAGTCCGGATACCGGCGGTTTACGGCAACAAACCCGGGTCGATGCCGAAGGCAATCTGAACACCGGCGTCGTTTTTACCTGGGAGGATTCGCTGTATCGGGGAACGCCCGCGGTGACCCGGATCATGGCCGCGATACGCTCCGGCACGCCGTTTGTGGTATATGCCGGCGCGCTTCCCTCTAAAAATCCCTCGGTTGCCTGCAACGACGCCGGCGAATTCGTCGTGTCTTTCACCTATTGGGGAGCGACGACATCGGCGATCCGCACGTCTCGGTACAACGCGTCGGGCGTCAACCAGGGTAACTATTCGATCTGGACCCAGGATTCACTGCGTAAGTGGACGCCGGTTTCCCGTACCGCTTTCTGCGACTCTGGTTTCGTCGTGGTTTATGAGGACTCGACGACCGCCAATTGCCGGTCGATCTTCCTTAATTACCGCAAGCGCGACGGCACGAACGTCGTCAACCGTATCAAGGTTTCCAATCCGGGCAACCCGACCGAGACTTATAATGAATACGCGCCGGCAGTGGCCGTCAACTCTTCCGGTTATGTCGTCGTCGTCTGGCAGGACGAACGCAACGGCGCGGTCAATCCGGATATTTTTTACCGGACATACCAGATGCAGCCGGGTGTCAACAACCTGATCCAGAATGGCGAAGGAGTCGTGAGCAACGCTTCTTACCGCGACGAGCGGCCGCGGGTCACGGTTTTCCCGGTTGGCGATTTCTTCGTGGTTTGGCACCAGTACCAGGGTAACCCGGGAACCGCGTACGACATCCGGGGCCGCGTTTTTTACGGCACCAACCCCCGGACGACATTTACCCTGAACACGATCGACACCCTGAACCAGATCATGCCGGACGTGGAATGTCGCAATTCCGATACCTGTTACGTTACCTGGATGAGCAACGCGACCGACCCCAACTACAACATCTATTGCCGGACTTATTTCAAGTTCTCGGGCCTCGATTACGGAATGGCGCCGGGATTCACTCCGGAACTGCTCCTGACCCCGGATACGGTCGGCGGCCGCAAGACCTGGTATTTCGACAACGAAAATTACGACAATCCCGCGACGCCGGGTTGGGACGAGGACCCGATCGCCGAGCCGGAGTCGATCTATGTCGACCTTGAATTCGCGATCGTCGACCAGATCCAGGAGCTTAATACCAACAACCAGTATTTCGTCATTTGCGAAGATACGATATCCCGCCAGGGTTTGGGCCGCGCCCCGGCATGGGACGCGATGTTCCTTGACCTCGGTTTCCGAACCGATCTGGCCTCGGCCGGCATGATTGATCCGACCGAACAGGCGATCCTTATCAATTACCTCAATCCGGCCGCCGGCGACGGCAAACCGGTTCTGGTCGAGGGCAACGATTTCGGGAGCATGTACGTCGGCACCACGCTTTTCAGCCTGTTCCACGCCCAATACCTCGGCGACGGTTCCCCCTACACGTCCGGCAACATCGATACCCTTTACGGCGTCGCTGGTACGTTCGCTTACGGAGAAACTCTTGCCTACGATTACCAATCCTGGGCCGATAACTACGCGGACTCGATCGCGCCGATGAATAACGGCCGGCTGATCCTCCGGGGCAGCGGCGCGAACGACGAATGGGCGACCGGCCGGGCGACCGGTTATGATAATGTATGGAAAGATCGCCGCCAGGGCAATACGGTCTATAACTCCTTCATGCTTTGTGGCATTAAGAGCGCTGATCATCCCCACACTTACGCCGAATATTACCGCCGGATGATGGGATTTTTGCACCTGAATTGCCAGCCGGAGCCGATCACGACCCTGACCTCGTCCACGGGCTCGTCCGAAGGTACGGTTAACATTGCCTGGAAAATAGCCTCCGACGACAGCATTAAGGAACCGGCGAACAGCGGTTATCAATTGAAGTTCGCGCGGGTAAAAATGACCAGCGAAGCGGCATTCAGGGATTCCTCTGAAGAATATTACCAGCAGTGGACCACGCCCGGCGCGGTGGGAACCCAGGTCAATATCTCACTCTACGGTCTGCCGCCGATGGACACGTTGGTGTTTGCGCTTAAAGTCAAGGACGAGATGGGATATTGGGACGCGCTCGGCGCCGAACCCCGCGCCGTGGTCCAGGGAGATTCCCTGACGCCTCATACGGTTTGCATCGGCGAAAACTTCGTCAAGGATTTTGCTAACCGCTGGGAGTTTTTCGATGTCCGCAGCAACGATTCTCTTTTCATGAGCTGGGACCAGAACATCTTCTTCCTGGGATTCGCCCGCTGCAAGTTCAAGATCGAAGGCGACCTGTTCATTTATGTCGATACCAAATCCGGCGGCGCGGACAGCACCGTCGGCTGGTCGGGCACGGCCGGCAAGTCCGTTTTCGGCGCGTCCTTCCGACCCGATTACGTTTTCATTCTGGACGACAGCGCGAATTTTACCTACCGTAAATATTCCCCGACCAAAGACGGCCGCGGCAGCTGGGTCGACACCACCTTTGGCGGACGGGTGGGTCTCGACAGCATAGTCAACAAATACTATTATACCGAGGTCGCGATTCCGTTCCTCAACATGCGTTACGATACCATGGCCGGTTTCAAGGTCATGGTCCTGGTCCAGAACGAGACATCCAACAGTATCTGGAATTCTTACCCTCCGTCAAACCCCGCGGGCGGACCCGGTCTTTTCCTACCCTACTATTATTTCGCCGCTAACGGACTGCGCTCCAACCTCGTGCCGAACCGGGGTTTGATTTATATCGGGATTGGAGAAGAATCAGGGAATGCGGCATCGGCAACGTATCTGAACATAACCCCAAACCCGTTCCGCGGTCAAACGACGATTAACTACAGCATAGAGCGTGGAGCAGAGGGTAGAGAGTTGAACATATATGACGCGACCGGACGGTTGGTCAATTCTTTCGCCCTACGCAATACGCCATCCGCGATACGCTGGTCGGGAACCGACCACGCCGGCCGCACCTTGCCGCCGGGCGTTTACTTCTGCGCGCTGAAAAACGGCGACCGGACCGAAATCGTAAAAGCGGTGTACATCCGTTAAAAAACGTATAGTTGCTCCGCAAAATAATTGCTTCGCAAGGTAAGATGCCTTTCCCTAACGGGACTACAATTATTGATGAAGATTTATTTTAATGATGCGGCATGGTTAAGGCGCCTACGGCGCGGTTAAGATGCTGTGCATGGTGAAAGAACATGCTACGCAGGTTTAGTGTGCTTCGCACGGTCAAGTTGCTACGCAAGGTTAAGTGCTTCGCAGGTTTTAACCTTTTACGGAGTAAAACTATACCATCGCGTTAGCGATCTTTACCTTTCGCGTAGCGAAACTGAACCTTTCCGGAGGAAATAAATTATCCTTTCCGAAGGAAAACTAAACCGTATTTACTTTTCTAATGTTTTCAGGTATTTGATCTTTTCTTGAGCGGTGAATCCTCGGGTGATATCTTTGATGGTTTTTATGTAGGCTTCGCGGTAACCTTCCGGGTCCGATTCTCTCTTTCTTTTCTCCGTCGGTTTGACCAGACGGTGAAGGATCCTGGCCGCGAGATCGCGGCTGCCGGTTTCCCGAGTTAGGGTCAGAGCCTGGTTATAGGATTCCCGTGCCGCAGGAAAATCCGAAAGCGATTCTTTCATTTCCCCGGTCAGTATGTAGCAATAAGCGGACAAAATGAGATCGCCAAGCACGCCGGCCAAGTGAGTCGCTTTTTCAATGCTGATCTTGCCGGCTTCGATATTCTCTTGATGGATCAGGATCCGGCCCATCCGGGCCAGGGTCCAAGCGTAGAGTCTCTTATTGTTGACCTGCTTGCAGGTTTCGATCAGTTCGTCGGCCAGGGCTTTCACCGATCCGTAATCCCGGTTGTGGATTGCGTAATCAAGCCGGATGTCCAGGACCATGGCCAGGATCTCCGGATCCTTTCTTTCCCGGGCGCGTGTTTCCATGCCGTTGAGCTCGTCCGCCAAACCTTCATGCCGGCCCAACCGGACGTTAACCATGAACAATCCCAGGGAACTTACGGCCGCGTTTCGACGGTCGCCGACTTTCAAATAGCGGTCGCGGCTGGCTTCGAACTCGGTGGTTGATTTCATGTATTCGGCCTGGTAATAAAAGTCCCAGGCCAACGAACGTCGGGCGAGGGCTTCGTTAACCGGGTCGTCGCAGGTTTGGGCCAAGTCCGCAGCTTGCGTGTGATGATCGAGGGCCGATGTCAGATTGCCCTGAAACAAATGGACGTCGCCGATATTTATATCCATCGCAACGATTTGCGGGGTGTCGCCAACGGTCTGCGCGAGTTCCCGGGACCGACTAAAACGTTCCAGGGCGGCGCTTAAATCCCAGGATTGGGCGCGGATCAGGCCGATGTTGCCGAGCATGAGCGATTCCTGACCCCGGTCGCCGATTTGGACCGCCGTTGCCAGGGCTTCTTCGAAACGCGACGCGGCCCCCGCAATGTCGCCGCGTTCAAGCAGGATATGGCCGATGTAGTGGTCGCATTTGATGAGCCAATCTTTGTCGCCGATCTCCTGGAATACCGTCCGGGCGTTTTCAAAATAAGTATGCGCCTGGTCCGGATCCCCCTGGTTTCGCCGGATGATCCCGATATTGTAGTTAACCCGAGCGACGCCCTGGTGATTATTATCCGCTTGGTACATATCCATGACCATGCGGTACTGGTCGTACGCCTTGTCCCACTGCCCGGTATCCAGATATTGATTGCCGATATTCTGCAGCGCCTTTGTTTCAAGAAAACGGTCTCCGATGCCCGATGCGATCTTTAACGCACGCCGGAAAAAATTCAACCCCCGGTCCGGTCGGCCCATGGCAAGGTACACGATACCGATGTTGATCGCGGCAGCGGCTTCGTCCTTGCGGGAACCGATGGCCTGGGCGAAGCGCAGGGATTGTCTTAAACTGATCAGGGATCGGTCGAACACGCCGAGCAGTTTTAAGACCCATCCTTGATGCATGAGTATTCCTGCCTTGTGACCGGTTTCTTCGGGGCTCAATGTTTTCCTGGCGAGCAGGGTGAGGGCTTGGTCGAAATACGCCAGGGTTTCCTTGAGGGCGTAGATACGATACGAACGGTCGGCCGCGGATTCCAAGTAGCGGACGCCTTTTTCTTCGTCGTCGGAGCGGGCGAAATGGTACGCCAGGGACTCGATGTGCTCCGGGATTTGGTCCGCGTAAAAGTCCTCAAGTTCCCGGCCGATCTTACCGTGAAGCTCCCGGCGCCGGGCTTTGAACAGCGATCCGTAAACGACCTCGTAGGTCGTGGGTGAAACGAAATCGTATTCTTTGGATTCCGGTCGGGTGGAAAGAAGACCTTCAAAGTGGACGAGCCTTTCGAGTTTATCGCTGAGCTCCGCTGCGGGGATTTTTAAGATGCGGTTCAACAATTCCGGTTGAAAGGTCCGGCCCGAGACCGAAGCGTATTGCAAAAGCCTGCGGTCGCTTTCCTCCAGGCGGTCGATCTGGTCGAGGATCAACGAGGATAGCGATTCCGCGATTTCTAATTTCCGGAAGCGTTCCGTGATCAGGACCGCGTCGTGGCTCTTGCGGATCCCGCCTTTCCTAAGTAGCAGTTTGACGATCTCTTCTACGAACCGGGGGTTTCCCTGGGACTTTTCGTAGACCGCTTCGTTGATCTCGCGCGGGAGGCTGGTCACGTCCAGTATTTCCATGGCGAACGATTGTGTTTCGTCGCGATCGAAATTCACCAGGGATATGCCGTGGAAATTCTTGTTGCCGAGCCACGGAAAGTTGTAATCCGACCGGTACGCGAAAGAGAAAAGGACATGTGCGGGATCGAGGCTCGGAAGAAGGAAATCGAACAATTCGATACTCGTGGGGTCAACCCATTGGAGGTCGTCGATTTGGACGAGGAGGGGGGAGGCGGCGAGGTAAGCGAACAGTTCCCGGACTGCGTCGAATATCTTTTTTTTCAGCACCTCGGGCGGCAGGTCGCGGGTTTCCAAAAATTCCAATCCGTAGATCACACCCAAGTAAGGCAGGATGCGGTCGAGGTCCAGACCGAGTTTTTTTAATTTCATGCCGATGAGAATTTTCTTTTCCTCATCTTTGGAATTGGGTTTGATCTCGAAGTATCCGTTTAAGAGGTTGAGCAGCATCACGTATGGCTGGTTGCTTTCGTAGGGTACGCATCGTCCGAACATTACCTGGAAGCCGTCGGTTCGAGCGGTCTTTTCGATTTCCGCATTCAAACGCGTTTTCCCCGCGCCCGGTTCGCCGACGATACCCAGGACCATGCACTTGCCCTTTTGCGCAAATTCCAGGCATCCTTGAACCGTTCTCAACTCAGCGGCCCGGCCGACCAGGGGCAACCGGTTGGTCTCGGGCAACCGGCATTGCTCTTGCATGCCCTGGACGAGGTAAATAACGATCGGTTTGCGTTTGCCCTTAACCCGGACCGAAGGCCGGCGTACGGCTTCGACTGTTTCCGCCACTTTTTCGTAGGTGTAGTTGCTGATGATGATCTCGCCGCGGGTTGATACCGCCTCCAGCCGGGCGGCGAGGTTGACCGCGTCGCCGATGACCGTGTATTCCATCCGCTCGTCGGATCCGACGTTGAGCGCCACGACCGGACCGGTGTTGACGCCGATCGACATACCCAGCGGCGGGTCGAATTTTTTCTCGTCGTTAAAACGGTCCATTTCCCTTTGCATTTCGAGGGACGCGCGGATCGCGCGTTCGGGATCATCCTGATGGGCGACGGGCGCGCCGAAAAGAACCATCAGCGCGTCGCCCAGGAATTTGTCCACGCTCCCGCCGTATTTGAAGACGATCTTGACCATCCGGGTGAAAAAATCGTTGATCACGGCGGCGATATCCTCGGCGTCCATCGTTTCGGACAGCGCGGTGAACCCGGATAAGTCGGCGAAGACGATGGTGACCGTGCGGCGCTCGCCTTCGATACGCTTTGCCTTTGGATCGATCTTGATCTTCTCCACGACCCGGGCCGGCAGATAGCGGTGGTAAGCCCGGATTTGGTCTTGCAGCCATTCCAGGCGGACCATCTCGTCGGCTTCGGCCGGAGCGCCCTCGGTCATTTTACGGATCATTTCCCGAAGTTTGTTATCCATCGCATTATACTATACGGAATGGGGTTTTAAGTCAAGGTTTTAACTAATGCTTCGCAGGTTGAGACGCCTTTGGCGTGGTTAGTTTGCTGCGCAAGGTAAGTTGCTTCGCAGGTTAAGGCGCCTTCGGCACGGTTTAAACCTTTTTACGAAGTAAAAACTAACCGTCCCAAAGGGATACTTACCTTTCCGAAGGAAACTCTACCAATCGCGTAGCGATTACTTACCGCTGTAGTTCTTTAGCTCCGCCTTGACCTTCCTTCCGTCATGATTATAATACGGGAATTGAAAGGAGTCAAAAAATGATCCAACTCTTGCTTTTCCTGGCTATTTGGCAGCCGATCAAAGTCGATAAATTCGTCCTCGATAACGGACTTACCCTGCTGGTTTACGAAGATCATTTTGCGCCGGTAGTTTCCGCCCAGATCCACTACCGGGTCGGCGCGTACAATGAACCCAAGGGCCGGACCGGGATATCCCATCTCCTTGAACACATGGCCTTCAAGGGCACGAAAAAACACGGCCCAAAGGACTATGATCGGGCCATTCATGAAGCGGGAGGTGAGGAGAACGGGTTCACGTCGACCCACGTGACCGCGTTTTTCGCTAATCTTCACAAGGATCGCTACGCGATCGAACTCGATTTCGAAGCCGACCGGATGGCCAACCTTCTCCTGGACCCGAAGGAATTCGAACCCGAAAAACACGTGGTCATGGAAGAACGCCGCTTGAACGACAACGATCCCTACGGCGCGTTCGGCGAGGAATTCGACCTGATAACCTATCTTTATCATCCGTACCGCAACCCGGTCGTCGGTTTCATGAGCGACCTGGAGCACATAACCGTGGCTGATGTCAAGGACTGGTATCGGCGGTATTATAACCCGTCGAACGCCATTGTCGTGGTCGCCGGCGACGTCGAGGCCGAAGCGGCGTACGCGCTGGTCAAAAAACTTTTCGGGAAGCTCAAAGGCTCGCCGGTAAAGGATGAGATCTTCGCCGAGCCGCCCCAGCAGGGCGAACGCCGGTTCGAATACCGCAAGGACGTCCGCATGCCGGCGGTCGGCATCCAGTACCACACGGTTACCGTCTTGGATCCCGAAGCCTACGCGCTTAACCTGATCGGCACGATCCTTTCCCAGGGCCGCAGCTCGCGTTTTCAGCGCGAGGTCGTACGCGAAAAGAACCTGGCGGTGAATATTTACGCCTACTCGTCAACTGCGAAATACGCCGGAACCTTCTATCTCTTCGGCATACCCCAGGCCGGTATCGACGTCAAAACGCTCGAAACCGAGATAGAGAATCAGCTGGATCGGCTTAAAACTGAAAAAGTCACCGCCGAGGAACTCGATAAGGCCAAGCGACTGGTCATGGCCCAGACGATATACCGGCAGGATTCTCCGACCGGGATCGGCTTCACCATCGCCAACTGGGAGAACACCACCGGCGATTGGCAGAACATCAACCGCTTTCCGGATGAGATCCAGAAAGTGACGGCCGACGACATCGTCCGCGTCGCAAAAAAATATTTTATCAAGGATAACCGAACCGTCGGCTATCTCCTGCCATCTGAAAAATCGGAGGAAAAATGAGAAAGCCAATGATCCTTTTTGCCCTCATTGTCCTGGTCCATGCCGTCGATATCAGGCAGGACACCTTGCCGAACGGGCTTCTCGTGCTGAGTATCGAGGCTCATAAACTGCCGGAAATCATGGTGCGTTTTATGATCCCCGCGGGAAGTTTTTCCGATCCGGTCGGAAAGGAAGGCCTGGCCAACCTGACCAACCAGATGCTGATCCGGGGTACGAAAAACTATTCGGGCGACGCCCTGGCCGACGAGATCGAATCCGTGGGCGGCGATCTTTCGCCTTTCTGCGCGGATGATTACGCCGGGCTTTCGGGCCGTGTTTTGACCCCGGATTTTCCGCGGCTCGTTAAACTCATGAAGGAATGCCTTTTCTATCCTAATTTCGATACTCTCCAGCTTGCCCGTCTCAAACGTGAGGTTATCTCCGACATCCGGGCTGCCGGGGATGATCCCGAACAAGTCGGCGGTTTAGCCTTCCGCCAAATCGCTTTCGGAACCGGCAACTCGTATGCGCATGATCCAGCCGGCTACGACTCCACGGTCAGCACCGTTACCGTTAAGGACATCCGCGATTATTATCAGTACGCGTACGGTCCGCCGTCCGGCCCGCAGCCGGCCTTCGTTGTTTGTGTCGGCGATTTTATCCATGATTCCCTGATCGTCTTGCTGACCCGCGAATTCGGCGATTGGCCGGCCAAACGCAGCGAATTGTCAAATGTTTTTTCGAGCCCTTTGCCCGAACGGCCGGTGGGGCGGATCATCAAGCGCGACATTTCCCAGGCCTATGTTTTCCTTGGTTATTCTGGTCCCAGGCTACGCGCACCGGATTGGAACGCCACCCGGTTGATGAACTACATCTTGGGCGGCAGCGGCCTGACTTCGCGCATCATGCATTCGATCCGCGAGGAACAGGGCTTGGCCTACGACGCACGTTCCTCTTTCTATCGGTTCGTCTACGGAGGCCTTTTCGTAGCCTCGGTCCAGACTAAAAAAGAAATGGCAAATCAGGCCATCCAATCGCTGATCAAGGAGATCGGCCGGATCAAGGACGACCTTACTGCCGACGAAGTGTCGTGGGCGAAGAAATACTATATCGGCCATTTCCCGCTAACCTTTGACACATACGGCGAATTGGCCGAGCTTACCGCCCAGATCCAGATCGAAAATCTGGGTTTCGATTATTTCGACCGTTACGAGAAAATGATCAACGGGCTCGGCATTGACCAGATCCGTGCGGCTGCCCAAAAGTACCTTCATCCCGATTCATATTACCTGGTGATCGTCGGCGATATCAAACCGGAGGACATCAAGATCGACGGCATTCGCTGGCTCGATTGATGACCTGGGTCGATATTGATAAGTATTTTCCTCCCCCTTGATGGGCAGCATTAATATGAGTCTGTTATCAATAATTGTGGTCCCTCTTGGGGGGGGAGGAATAAGGTGGGGGTGAGTTTTATCCGTGACAGAGAAAAGTAATGACCTGGATTGATATCGTGCTCCTGGTTTTAATCGTCGCCCTGGCGGTCCACGGCATGATCATGGGTTTGATCCGGGGGTTGTTCGATATCGCGGGATTGATCCTGGGCTACATCCTGGCCATAAATTTTTGCGAGATGATCCGCTTACCCCGCGCCGTGGCGTTCCTCATTATTTTCATGATCACGGTCATCATCGTATCCCTCGCGGGCATCATCCTCACCAAATTGATCCGGCGCACCCCGCTTAGTGCGATCAACCGGCTTTTGGGCGCCCTGCTCGGTTTCGGCAAGGCCTTCGTCATCGGTTTTATTTTTCTCGTCATTCTCGCCCTTTTCCATAAGGGCGCAGACGAGCTTCGACGTTCGGATATCGCGCCCGTTATCCTGAAGTACGGCTTGACCGCCAGCCAGATCCTGCCCGGGAATTGGTACCGGTTCATTAAGAAAACTGTGGAGCCGGTCGAGAAGAAGCCGAGCGCATGGGTTGCGGGTAATTGTTCTCCGATTGTGTGACATCGGCACCGCTACGCGGTACTGAAACAGCGGCGCTTTGCGCCGCGGAAACAATCCCGTTACCCGGGACGGAAAAACAAAAATATTCCGCGCCGTAGACGCCGTTTCCGACCGAAGGTCAGTTTCCGCCACGAAGTGGCAGTTTCCGATAATTGATCTTTTAACGATTTTGTTTTAAGCACTAAACATTATCCCGTAATTTCTTGTCCAATACTTGACTTTAACATGATTTTGGTTATCATATAATAATGAAAAAAATACTGCTCCTCGCCGTTTTTTACCTTGTCGCGTGCAATAAATTACCGATTGGACAGGAGGAGCTCGATCAGCGCGGTAATTTTAACGCCCAAACCATAAACCTTCCGTTTTTCGCTTCGGTGACCGAATTCAAGACGATCGCGCTCGGCGGTTCTGTCAACCTGGTCCTGGGAAAGAACACCGATTACGAATCCCGGGTGATCCTAAAATTCAATTTCCCCGACACCATACCCAACGGCGCCAAGGATATCAAGCTAGTGCTTACCCGGAACAAGAACCTGAATCGCGATACGCTCCGCTTCAGCATCCACCTGCTGACCAGCGATTTCACCGAGACGGAAGCGACCTGGACCAAGCGCAACACCGACGAGGCGTGGACGACCGCGGGCGGCGACTATGAAAGCGACTCGCTCCGCTACGTGGTTTTTAAGGAAGATTCCCTGGTCGTACCCTTCAACTACGCGGAATTGACGTGGATGAAAAACGCCAAAGGCATCATATTCGTGCCGCGCGATTCCGGGTTCGGCGCGTGGTACTCGAAAGAAGGCGGTAACGCCCCCCAGCTCCGGATGACCGTGGGGACGACGACCACGACCATATCGCTCACCGCGGACCTTTTTATCGTTCGGGGTCCGTCCCCGCCTTACTACGATCCCTGGATCGGCGCGGGTATTCCCTACCGGAACTACGTGAAGTTCAATTTCTTCAATGAGCCGGATACGGTTCCCTATACTCCCGATTCAACCCTCATTGGGAAAAAATGTCTTTACGGGGAGTTGACCTTTAACATCGAAAGCCATTTCGCCCTTCGCGAATCCCTGGATATCGGGATCAAGCCGTTGACCGAACCCTTGAATGGTTTCGACACCGATGTCGGAGCGTTGATGGCCTTTCATCGGATCGCCGCCGGCGATACGTCCGCGACCGTTGATATCATTCTATATGTCCAAAAGGTCATCGACCACCCGGACTCCAATTTTGGATTTTTCGTTTTCCTCTCGCCGGACAATTATGATATCGCGAACCTGAAGGTCCGCCGTGGATCATACAAGCTGAAAGTCGGTTATATCGACCCGCCGGGGGAACGGCAGTGATGGGGAGAGTGGGAGCAGGGGAGAATAAGGGGAAAATGCTTAAGTCGGAAGGCTTTGGGCAAAGGGTTGGGATGCTGGAAATTACCAAGTTACTTATTTACATAATTACTTAATGACAATGACCATATTCCTATTATTTATTTCCACGGCTTCCGTGTTTTCGGTCGGCGGTATGGGCGAGGATGAGTCCGTTTTTCGAATGCCCTTCTACGGCCTTCAGAACCAAGCCCAGCTCCAATTCGTGATCAGTCCCGAATTCGATATTATCGCCGAAAACGGCGATCTCCGGAATCGTTATTGGACCAACCCCTTCGTATTGAATTTGCAAATCCCGCTCAGCGACCGCCTGCTCCTGTCGGCGGGCAACGCGGAAAGGTTCGACCAGTCATCGGATATCTACATGGCGCGCGACCAGTTGACAATGCATTTGCTGGCCGAAGGCGGGATTGAAGAATTCCGGGCCCAGGTGAACGCGAACCTGCCGATCGCGGAATTTTTCGGCGCCGGTTCCTACCTGTTCGGCACCGCGCGCGAGATCTGGGAGTATGAAGTCGGCGATTACACAAGCGTCGACACTTTTAATTATGAATATTATGGAACCGTGTTCAGCGCCGGATTCCGTTACCGCTTTGCCGCCCTCGCGTACGAGGGTTTGGGCCGGGTGACCATGTCCCGTACCTCCGGCGATACGAGTTTCGATCTGCCTCAGCGCCTGACCGTCGGACTGACCCCGGTCCTGGGCGAGTATAAACTTAAGATCCTCTTCGAGCATTCGTTCTGGAATGGATATAAATCTCCCAACCGCTTCCAACTGGGATTCACCCGCGGCGGATACCAGATAACCTATTCCTTCAATCCCTGGTACTATAACGGCATCACGGAGCATGGCTTGTCGGTTGGTCGGGTCCTGCCCTTAAAGAATATCGGGTATATCGGTTTAGACCTTCAGACATCGTACCGCAGCCGCGGCGATTTAATGGAATTCAAAGTCATACCTCAGCTTAAACTAACCCTGGAAGAAATTTTCTCCCGTCGGAGAAAATAAAAGCGACGGGCCGGGGAAAAGAAGCCCCGAGATGAAACCGAAGATCCTGCTGCTCGACGACGAAGAAAGCCTGATCAAGTGGCTTTCTTTCGCACTTGAGCAGAACGGTTATTCGGTATTCGCCACCACCGAGCCGAAAACAGCTTTGACCCGCATCAAAGAAGAGAAGTTCGATTGTTTCATCACCGATATCAAGATGCCCGAGATGGACGGTTTCCAATTCCTGAAAAAAGTCCGGGAAATACACCCGACCACGCCACTCATCTTCATCACCGCTTACGGCACCATGGAGTCGGTGGTCAGCGCCTTGCGGGACCGCGCCAGCGACTATATCATGAAACCTTTCGGTATCGAGGAGATCCTGGTCCGCGTCAAGGCGAACTTGCCCCGGGAAAAATCCCGAACTGTAAAAATAATCGGCAATAGCCGGGTGGTTCAGCAGATCATGTCGCTGGTCGACAAGATCGCGGCGACGGACACCACGGTTTTGATCCTGGGCGAATCCGGCACGGGCAAGGAACTCATCGCCCACGAGATCCATAACCGTTCGAAGCGGTACGGCAACAATTTCGTGAGCATCTCCTGTGCCGCCTTGCCGGAAACGCTGCTGGAAAGCGAACTTTTCGGATATAAGAAGGGCGCTTTCACCGGCGCCAATACGGATAAAGAAGGCCTTTTCCGGGCCGCCGACCAGGGGACTTTTTTCCTCGACGAGATCGGCGATGCGTCCCCGGTGATCCAAACCAAAATTCTCCGCCTCCTGGAAGAGAAGGAGATCGTTCCCCTCGGTTCGACCAAACCAATTTGGGTCGACGTCCGGTTGATCACCGCGACCAATAAGGACCTTTTATCCGAAGTCAAGAAGGATACGTTCCGGGAAGACCTGTATTACCGGCTCAACGTGATCCCGATCACCCTGCCGCCCCTGCGCCAGCGTAAGGAAGACATCCCGCTCCTCGCCGATTATTTTCTGAAGAGTTTCTGCCAGGACGAAAACCTGGGGGAGAAGAAGATATTGAAGACCACCTACGACCGGTTGCATCGCTATCACTGGCCCGGGAATGTCCGCGAGCTCAAACACATGATCGAACGGGCGGCGATCATGGGTGATACCTATTACATCAAGCCCGAGGATTTGGGATTGCCGTCGGAAAAAGGCCGCAAACTTCAGGACGTCGAGGATGATGAGATCAAGAAGGCGCTGCAGGAGTGCAACGGCAGTATCGCCAAAACCGCCCGGCGCCTGGGACTCAGCCGCGCCACGCTCTACCGCAAACTCCAGCCGAAGAAGCGGAAAAATTAAATATGCTGAGGTGCCGAGGAGCAGGGGAGAAGAGGAGCTAATGAAGGTCCTGTTCCGCATCGTCATGATCATCCTTCTTGTCGCGATCGTCGTAAACCTCGCTTACCGCATCGACATCAAAGACCGGCGCAATAAATTGATCGGTGAACTCGCGTATTTTCCCTCAGGATTGGCGCTCCGGGCTTTATCCCTGGGCTTTTACGCGCCCTTGGCCGACTTGGTTTGGCTCCGCTTCATCCAATATTACGGCGAGCACCGGATGACCGACCTCCAGTTCCGGTATATGTACCAAATCCTTGATATCCTCACGACCCTCGATCCGAACTTCCTTTACGCGTATACCTTAGGCGGGCTGATGCTGACTCACGACGCGAATCAGCCGGAGCAGGCCCTGCGCATCATGAAAAAGGGGATCATCGCCAATCCCGACGATTGGCGCCAGCCGTTCATGTATGCGTTCATCAATTATGTCTTTCTGCGCCAATACCGCATAGCCGAGGCTTATTTCCGGATCTCAGCTCAGAAACCGGGAGTTTCGGACCAGCCCCGCCGGTGGGCGGCGTTCATGCGCTATAAAAAGATGCACGATCTCGAGACCGGTTTGGCGATGTGGAGCGATCTCTATAAGACAACCAATAATCCCGAGGAAAAAGAGATCTCGGCGATGTATATCAGGGACATAACCATGGAGATCCACCTGAAAACGCTCAACGCGAAGGTCGCCGAATTCAAGACGAAATTCGGCCGGCCACCGTTCCAACTACGGGAATTGGTTGCAACCGGTTTTATCGACGCGATCCCCGAAGAACCACACGGCGAACGATACGTTCTAAAAAACGGCAAAGCGGAAACCACCTGGAAAATCTGGTACAAGCATTAGTTATTGAGTAATTAAGGAATTGGATTTTTTATTTTTTATATATTACATCTTATTAGATTTTCTTCTCACTACCTGCTGCTTATTATTTAAAACTGTAAACTACCGCTAATTCGTCATTATCCGACTTGATCGGATAATCCAAGCATAGATTCCCCGTTCATGACTAAAAAAGAGTGAGAATTAAGTGTTTTTGAAAATTACGGCAGGATTATCGGCAGCGGGGTTTTTGATCCGAATCCGGTGATTTTGTAGGATTGCGCCTGTTGGCCCGGTATGCCCGGTGTTATGCCGTTGGCTTGATATGACGAATAATACACGCACCCCTGGGGAAGAACGGCCACGGGTGGATATGGAATCAGTAAATTGTTTATCACGTTGTTCATGGGTAGGAACGGGTTTTTAAAACCGGTCGTGGCGCGGAGCATGGCGTCGGCGGGAAAAGGCGGAACGCGCGCGCCCGCGGCCAGAGATTTATTGGCGATATCGCCGCCGATGTCGGGTTTGATATCCACGACCTTCGTATCCAGGTCGCCGGGGTACAGGCCATCGGTCAAGGTGCTGAATTCCTCGACGGTCAATTGCAATGTGTGCATGTTGGATTTGGTGCTCGCCTCCTGGGCGCGGTTCCGGAGGGATACGAAGTTCGGGATAGCAATCCCGGCCAGAATCCCGATGATCACGACCACGACCATCAGCTCGATCAGAGTAAAACCGCTCGAAAAAAAACCGAGCGGAGAAACGTTCGGTTTCTCCGCTCGGCGGTACATAGTAACCTCAGGTGTTTTACTGACCTGAACTGACCGTGATCTGGAGGGTAGCAGCAACACCTTGGCCATAGATTTCATAGCTGTTGGCTGAAGTGCTGCCATGTGGCGACGGCGTCACGCCATCGACATTGAACGGATTATATCCGACGCAACCGGCGTTAGTCGCGAGCCATGTGTAAGCAAGGCGGTTAGCGACCATAGGCGAGTCAAACGAGTTGTTCGCCGAAACGACCGGGTTTTTGTAAGTAAGTGGCAGGAGAGCATTCCCTCCAATTACAGGGGATAGACCAGCAATCGCGCCGCCGATAAAATGCGGATCAACGATAACCAAACCGGGCACTGATTGCGCAACGGTCTGGGCGCAGTCTGCCGCGTATTGGCCCTGGCTGAGCGTCGAGAAGTCCTCAGCGGCCAGTTGCATCGTATGCATGTTGTTCTTCACCGACGCTTCCTTGGCACGCTTCTGCATGCTGATGAAGTTCGGGATGGCGATCGCGGCCAGAATGCCGATGATCACAACCACGACCATCAGTTCGATTAGTGTGAAACCCTTTTTCATAGTATCCTCCTTGGATATTTTTTCGTAAACAATCTAATGTTTCCATATGCCCCGGCTAATGAAGGTTGCATTTGAAGCAACCGCGTTAAATTATTGGGCTTTAGGGCATAGTCATACTTTGTAAGAAAGCCCTTATAATAATACTCAGGTTTTTAAACCTGTCAAGATAGTTTGTTAAAGATCATTTTATCAACTAATCTATATATAATGCAATATCCATGCCAAAATTAAAAAATAAAAATCGCACAATATCGACACTTTTTTGCAAACGATTGTCTCACGGAAAAGCAAGTGTATCAAAACGATACACTTAAGTCTAATGGATATGAGATTAAAAATCAATGCAAGTATCCACAAATCTATTAATTTGTCATTCTGAAGCATATTTTTATCATCGATACGACGCCCCATGAATGGGGCAATTACTTAATTGTCGTTTTGTATTTGCGCGATTCATCGCGCGTTGTTTAACGGCGTAGGGTTCCGGATTCGGCCGTTATTTTCAATGATTTCGACCTTGACGAACAACTTTCTTGACTTTTAGACCGGGTTATATATAATTTAAGTTCTATTATCTATCAAGGAGGTTTACATGACAATCCTGTTAGCTATCTTCGCGATTCTGCCCCAGAATTACCTGAACCTGCTCATGTCCGGTGATTTTGACGCCGCGGTAAAATACTGCGAGGAAATGATCGCCAAAGATCAAAGCCCGGCCTGGAAGATCGAACTGGGCGATGTTTATTTTTACGGCCCGGAAAAATACGATAAGGCCGCGGATCTTTATGCCGGAGTAATCAAGGATCATAAGCAAAAAGACGGGTCTGTTTATTACCGCTACGGATTGACTTTGGAACGCAAAGAGGATTTTCTCAACTCCGCCAAGCAATACGAGATCGTCGCCACCCAATATCGTAAACCGCCGCTTGATTCGTTTTCCCTGACCGGCGTGGAGCGTTGCTTCAAGAAGAACTACCAGGATCTCGTCGCCACCGTGAACGGCTATAATTTCACCCGGCTCGAGCTTGATGAGCAGATCGCCAAGGCTTCGCCGTACGCGCCCAAGGATGAAAAGGCGACACTGGACAACATGATCCTGGAGCGCTTGCTTTACATCAACGGACTGAAATACGACGCCCAGGGCGTGGAATATTACCAAGCCATGCTGCCCGGCATCAAGCGGAACCTCCTGCTCGAAGAAGTGCGTCTCGCGCTGGTCGTGGCTAAGGCGAAACCGACCGAAAAGGAAATTAAGGCTTATTATAATAAAAACAAACAATTCTATAAACTCGCCGAGGAAATAAAAGGCCGGGAAATAATCGTCGAGTCGGAAAGCTTGGCCAAATATATCCTCGATACCCTGACCAAGGACATGTCCGGCTTTGATACGCTGGTCCAGCGCTATTCCGTGGCGCCGAGCAAAGCTTCCAACGGCAACATGGGCATTGTTTATAAGGGGACCAAACCCAAAGAAGTGGAAACGCCCCTGTTCGCGGCCAAGATTAACGTGCTCATCGGCGTTATCCCCTCGGAGAACAAATTCGGCGTTTACATCGTCAACCAGCATCTGCCGGACCGGTACCGGGATTACAAGGATGTAAAATCCCAGATCGAGGCTTCGGTGAACGCCGAGAACGTGAAGAAGATCGAAGACAAGCTGCTCAAGGATCTGAAGGCCAAGGCCCAGATCGAGATCTTCAAGGATTCGATCGTCGCGAACGAGTCTTTGCTCGTCGCTTCCCGCGTCGTGGCCCGGTTCAACGGCCGGAACATCACCTGGGGCGAAGTGGATAAGCGGAACATCGAACAGCCCAGTTTCGCCAAGGTCGACATGGGAAAGCCGGACGACGTCGTAAAATCCCTGGGCATCATGACGGATGAAATGGTCAAGCTCGAGGTCGCGCTCCGCAACAAATACTTCCTGAACGAAAGTTACTTCACGAACCTTAAGGACCAGGAACGCCGGCTCATGGAACAGGCTTTGTACAACCGGATCGTGATCGAAGGCGTGAAAGTCGATTCCGCGGAGATCGCGGCGTATTACAAAGAGCACCGGGAAGATTATAAGATCTGGGAGGCAGTGGACTGCCAGGAACTTATTGTCAAGGGTATGAAACTTGCCGAAACCCTGCGCAAACAGGTGCTCAGCAACCCGGCGCTTTTCGATACGCTGGTCAAGCAGTATTCGATCGCGCCTTCGAAATTAAGGTACGGCAAGACCGGCAGCCTGCGCAAGGGCATGAAGCCCAAGAGTTTTGAGGACATCGTATTTAAACTGAAGGCCAATAACATCAGCCGCGTCTTCGCTTACGACGACACCAGCTACGCCTTCGTCAAGCTGCTAAACTACACGCCGACGTCCTACCGAAGCTACGAGGAAGTCAAGCCCTATATCGAAACCAACCTACGCCGCGAAAAACAGTCCAAGATCGCCAACGATTTCCTCGCCAAGATCCGCGCCGAAGCCGATATCAAGATCCTTCTGACCGAACCGGCGCCGTCCGTCGAACCGGCTCCGCCGATAACCCCGGAACCTGCGCCGCAGAAAAATTAATGCCGGAACTCAGGAAAGACCCGGTTTTAGGCCGCTGGGTCATCATTTCCACGGAGCGCGCGAAAAGACCTAAGGATTTTAAGTTCCAACCCGAAGAACGCCGGTTGACGCCGAAAGAATGCCCTTTTTGCCCGGGCAACGAAGAATCGACGCCGCCCGAGATCTTCGCCTTCCGGCCGCCGAATACTGAACCCAATAAACCCGGCTGGTCATTGCGGGTCGTGTCGAATAAATTCCCAGCGCTTCGTATCGAAGGAGACCTGAACCGTCGGGGCGAAGGCATTTACGACCGCATCAACGGTATCGGCGCCCACGAAGTGATAATCGAAACCCCGGACCACGCGCTCGATTTGGCTGACATACCCGATCCGGCATTCTTGAATGTCGTTTTTTCCTATCAAAAAAGGATCACCGACCTGAAGAACGACCCGCGTTTCCGTTATGTAATGATCTTTAAAAATTTCGGGGCGGCCGCCGGCGCTTCACTCGAACATAACCATTCCCAGCTGATCGCCACGCCGGTCGTGCCCAAACGGGTGATGGAAGAAATGGACGGCGCAAAACGCTATTACGAGTACCGGGAACGATGCATTTTTTGCGACATCATCGCCCAGGAAACCAAGAACCGCAAACGGCTATTCAGCGAAAACAATTCGTTTATCGCCATTTGTCCGTTCGCGCCCCGCTTCCCGTTTGAAATATGGATCCTGCCCCGCAACCATCTGTCCAACTTCGAAGACACGGGGGAGGCCGAGCTGAAAGACCTGGCCTTGATCCTTAAGGATAGCCTGCTCAGGCTTAAGATCGCGCTTAACACGCCGCCTTATAATTTCATTATTCACACCGCGCCGATCACCCTAAAGGGTATCGAATTCTATCATTACCACCTGGAGATCGTTCCCGTTCTGACCCGGATCGCCGGTTTTGAACTTGGCACCGGTTTTTATATCAATCCCACTCCACCTGAAGAATCGGCATTATATTTGAAGAATATAATATGATAATATCTTTTGTCATTATCCGACCCCGGATCAAGTCCGAGGGCAGGCTTGATCGGATAATCCAAAGATGTAGATTCCCCGGGCCTTTTATTTTTACGTCATCCCCCGATTTAATCGGGGGATCTAATAGACTGGATTCCCCGGTCTAGCCGGGGAATGACAAAAGGGAGCCGGGGAATGACAAAAGGGAGCCGGGGAATGACAAAAGGGAGCCGGGGAATGACAAAAGGGAGCCGGGGAATGACAAAAAGGGGCCGGGGAATGACAGGTATTGTGGAGAGGAATTAAGGAGGGGGGCAATGAAGGTCGCGTTAATCGCCTCCGAAGCCGTACCGTTCGCCAAAACCGGCGGCCTCGCGGACGTGGCCGGCGCCCTTCCCCGTTATTTCCATTCACTCGGTATCGAGGTGGCACTTTACCTGCCTAAATACCACGGGATCGTTGCCGATCCGGCCGGTGATTTCGAATTAAGCTTGCCGGGGAAGACGGTTAAAGTCGGCCTCTACCGCCGGGATAACGCGTTCTTTATCGATTACCCCGAATATTTCGACCGGCCCGGGCTTTACGGTACCCCCGTCGGCGATTATCCGGATAACCTGGACCGTTTCAACCTTTTCAACCGGGCCGTAGTGAAAATGCTGCTCCGGGATAAGGTGGATATCGCTCACTGCCACGACTGGCAGTCCGGATTGGTCCCCGCGTTCTTAAAGCAGGAAGGATCACCCGTTAAAACCGTTTTCACGATCCATAATCTCGGTTATCAGGGGCGCTTTCCCGGTTCCGAATTCCCGAAGCTCGGACTGAATAAGGAATATTTCGATCCGGAAGGGCTGGAGTTCTACGGCGACGTGAATTTGCTTAAAAGCGGGATCGTGTACTCGGATAAGGTCACGACCGTGTCTGAAAATTACGCCCGGGAGATCCAAACCGCCGAGCTCGGTTTCGGTCTTGAAGGCATCCTGCACCACCGTCGATCCGACCTCCACGGCATCATAAACGGACTGGATTACGATCTTTGGGATCCGGCTAAAGACTCGGCGATCTATCGGCCCTACCGCGATTATCCGGGCAAGTTGTTCAACCGGCTGGAGCTTTTACGGGAGTGCAATATCGACCGGGACAAGCCTCTGATCGGAATGGTTTCCCGCGTCGCGGGGCAAAAGGGCTTCGATATTTTTACCGAAGTCTTCGACGAAGTTATCCGCATGGGTTTTTGTTTTATCCTGCTCGGGTACGGCGAAGAACCGTATCATGTCCGGCTCAAGGAATACGAATCCATTTACGCCACCCAGGTTTCCATAAATTTAAAATTCGACGACCGCCTGGCCCGCCGGATCTACGCCGGCAGTGATTTTTTCCTGATGCCGTCGCGTTATGAACCTTGCGGTTTGGGCCAGTTGATCAGCCTGAAGTACGGCAGCATTCCCGTCGTCCGCAAAACCGGCGGCTTGGCGGATACCGTTCACGAATACGATCCGTTGACGGGCGAAGGCAACGGTTTCTGTTTTGAGGAATATTCGGGGCGCGCCCTGCTCGAGTCCCTGTCGCGGGCGCGCGAAATATATCGGCGTCCGGATTGGCTTCAACCCCTGGTCGATAATTGCCTGCGGTGCGATTATTCCTGGACCCGATCCGCCATCAAATACCGGGACCTGTTCCTTAAACTACTGAACAAATAATATAGCTGAGGGGCAGAGGCGCTGAGGAGCGGAGGAGAATCCCCTCGGCACCTTTTCACCTCTGCTCCCATGCATTCTGTACGTCCTTGACTTTTCCCGTTATTTCAATATAGTAGAATGAAACACGCGTCGGATAATCTTTATCGAAGATCAAAAACAGGAGGCAAAGAATGGCGTTAGCAAAAACTGAATTTATCTGGATGGACGGCGAATACGTCCCCTGGGACCAAGCCAATATTCATATCTGTTCCCACGTGATCCATTACGGTTCCGGGGTTTTCGAAGGGTTGCGGTGCTATAATACGCACAAGGGGTCGGTGGTCTTCCGGCTGCAGGAACATACGGACCGGATCTTCAACTCCGCGAAAATATACCGGATGACGATCCCGTTCACCAAAGAGCAGATCAACGCGGCTTGCGTCGAGGTGGTCAAGAAGAACGGGTTAAAAGAAGCTTATATCCGACCGATCGTGTACCGCGGGTATCACGAATTAGGTGTCAATCCCTTTAACTGCCCGGTCAAGGTCGCGATCGCCACCTGGCCTTGGGGTAAATACCTGGGACCGGAAGCGCTGGAAGCCGGGGTGGACGTCATGGTTTCGTCCTGGAACCGGATGCGGCCCAATACGTTCCCGGCCATGGCCAAATGCTGCGCCAACTATATGAATTCCCAGCTGATCAAAATGGAAGCCTTGACCTACGGTTTTACCGAGGGCATCGCCCTGGACGCCGCGGGGTATGTCAGCGAGGGATCGGGAGAGAACATTTTCGCGGTCAAAGACGGTATCGTCAACACGCCGCCGCTCAACGCTTGCATTCTGCCCGGGATCACCCGCGACACGGTCATCCGGCTGGCGGAAAACCTTAATATCCCAATGAAAGAGCAGATGCTCGCGCGCGAGTTCCTATACATCGCGGACGAAGTATTTTTTACCGGTTCCGCGGCGGAGGTCACACCCATCCGCTCGATCGACAAGATCCAGGTCGGGATCGGCAAGGCCGGTCCGATCACCAAGAAGCTCCAGACCGCGTTCTTTGACGTCATTGAAGGCCGGGCTCCGGACAAATACGGGTGGTTGACGCCGGTCAAATGATCATCGCCATCGCAACGGACCACCGCGGAGTTTTATTAAAGGATAAGATCATCGCCCAGCTCAGATCGAAGCGGATCAAAATTAAAGACTTCGGCGCCTTTACCGAAGACCCGGTCGACTATCCCATTTTCGCTTTCAAGGTCGCGGAATGCGTGGGCCGTAAGCAGGCGCGCTTCGGCATACTGCTCTGTCACACCGGTAACGGAATGGCGATCGCCGCGAACAAAGTTCCCGGAGTCCGGGCCGCGATCTGTCCGGACAAGGTCTTCGCCTATCTCGCCCGCCGTCATAACGACGCCAATATCCTCGTCGTACCGGCCGGTTTTGTTAAAGCCTCGTCCGTGTCGAAAATTATCGAGACGTTCCTGAAAACCGGTTTTGAAGGCGGCCGCCACCGCCGCCGGATCAACCAGATCCGAAAATACGAGAAATCTCATGCCGGATAATCCATTGGCTCCATTTTTTGTCATCCTGAGGATGTCCGCAGGACGGCCGAAGGATCCCAGCCATTCGAGATTCTTCGTTTCACTCAGAATGACACATTCTAAGGCAATCATCCTTTTATGAAGATCAAGCCCATCGCTTTTGAGTCGCTCGGCGTCCGCTCCATGGCTACCTACGTGGAAACGCAGGACGTGAAGATCTTCATCGATCCGGGCGCGGCGATTTCCCCGGACCGTTATTCACTGCCTCCGCATAAACTGGAACTCGATCGTTACTTTAAGATCTGGGAATCCATCAAACAATGGGTGCTGGCTTCGGACCTGATCATTATCACCCATTATCACGATGACCACCACAACGCGGACTGCCCGGAAATTTACAAAAACAAAGATCTGATGCTGAAAAATCCGCGCGAGTTCATCAACGAGATCCAACGCACCCGGGCCGCCGATTTTCTGAGCCGGATCGAAAATCAGGCGCATGCCGTGTCGATCGCCGACGGCACGACCTTTCAAATCGGCAAGACCCGGATCGCGTTCTCGCCGCCGATGACGCACGGCGCATCGGACCGGCAGGGTTATATTCTCCAAGTCCTGATCGAGGAAGACCAGCGCTTCATTTTTACTTCCGACGTTCAGGGACCGGTCACCAAGGAAGCGGCGGATTTCATCATCGCCAACCAGCCGCATATCGTTTTTGCCGACGGACCCGCGACTTACCTGCTCGGTTCGCATTGTAAAAGGTCCGAAGTCGACGCGAGCCTGGAAAATCTTAGGAAGATAATCGACCAAACGCCAATCCGGCAGTTGATCGTCGATCATCACCTGCTTCGGGACCTGGAATGGCAGAATTACATCCAGGATCTCACGAAAGTCAAAAACAGCGTGACGATCCAATCCGCGGCAGCTTTCTCGGGCGAAAAAGAGGATTTACTGGAAGCGAAAAGGAAAGATTTTTATGAAGGAAAATCACCCAATGTGGACAATTATGGATAACTTGTGGAAAACGCAATAATGCACGGATTATCGGCACTATATCCATATTATTAACAATGAACATAGCCAGTTATCCACACTTGATTAATCCCGTTAGAGACCGTAACCCTTTCGAACAAATGCCTATAATTTTACCGTTTGTGATAATCTACCGAGTCTCTAACGGAACCAAGGTTTAAATCCTGATGAAAGAAAGCGATATCGATAAGATAAAACAGCTCGGCGAAGACTATGCCCGGATCAAGGTGGAATTAAAAAAAGCCATCGTCGGCCAGCAATCGGTGATCGATCAGGTCTTAATATCGCTTTTCTGCGGCGGCCATTCGCTGATCATCGGCGTGCCGGGTTTGGCCAAAACGATGCTCGTAAACACGCTCGCGGATATTATCGACCTTTCCTTCAATCGCATCCAGTTCACCCCGGATCTGATGCCTTCCGATATAACGGGTACCCAGGTCATCGAAGAAGACCTGACCACCGGCCGGAGGAATTTCCGGTTCATCAAAGGTCCGCTTTTCGCTCATATCGTACTCGCGGATGAGATCAACCGCGCTCCGCCCAAGACCCAATCCGCGCTCCTCCAGGCGATGCAGGAATACAAGGTGACTTACGGCGGCGAGACGTTTCCACTTCCCATGCCGTTTTTCGTCCTGGCTACCCAAAATCCGATCGAGCAGGAAGGTACCTATCCTTTGCCCGAAGCCCAATTGGACCGGTTCATGTTCACGATCCACATCGGCTATCCCGCACATGGCGAAGAGATCGATATCGTCAAAAATACGACATCGGCTTATGAGGTTGAATTGAAGAAGGTCATCGATGCCCGCGATTTTATGGCTTTGCAAAAAGTGGTCCGGAAAATGCCGGTCGCGGACGATGTCATTGAACAGACGGTTCGTTTGGTCGGCTTGACAAGACCCGCCGCGGACATGAGCCCGGCGGTCGTCAAGAACTATGTGGCCTGGGGCGCCGGCCCGCGCGCTTCGCAGTACCTGGTCCTGGGCGCCAAAGCGCGGGCCGCTTTGGACGGCCGTTATACCCCCAATTTTGACGACGTCAAATTCGTCTGCCATCCGGTTCTTCGCCACCGCGTCATTACCAATTTCACGGCCGAAGCCGACGGCATGGATTCCGATAAGATAATTGACGAATTGCTGAAAGAATAGACAACATCGCCCCATGAATGGGGCAAATACAAAGACTTTTAAGGTCCTAGTAATTGCGCGATTCATCGCGCGTCGTAGATATGACGGCGGCGCCCCATGAATGGGGCAAATACATAGATTTTTAAGGTCTTTGTCGCGCGTCGGCGTAGGTTCGTTGTAATTGCGCGATTTATCGCGCGTCGGCGTAGGTTCGTTGTAATTGCGCGATTTATCGCGCGTCGTTTAAAGAAAAAATGGGGGGACATGAAAATTCGAAAAAATTTGCGCTTACCACATTACGATTATTCATCAAACGGATATTATTTTATTACGATCAATACTGATTATCATCGTGCATATCTAAAAGAAGAGACACGACAATTAATTGAAAACCAAATAATAGCAATACCCTTAAAATATCCGGGTGTTTTAGTTGATACTTCAATTGTCATGAATAGTCATATTCATATGATTATTGTATTGGCGGATACGCATTATACACTTGGCGATATAATAAGAAAATTTAAAGCCGCAACGACAAGATTGATAAATTATAGTCTATGGCAACCCAATTATTTTGAACATGTAATTAGAAATGAGCAAGCTTTAATAAAAATCCGTGAATACATAATCAACAATCCGATGAAAAGGTTATTGGATTTTAAAGAAATTTACGGTAACGGCGCCCCGTGAATGGGGCAAATACAAAGACTTTTAAGGGTTTTGTTCGCGCGTCGATGTAGGTCTTTGTAATTGCGCGATTCATCGCGCGTCGTAGATATGACGGCGGCGCCCCATGAATGGGATAACTCCAATAAAAAAACGGCCCCAAAAAGGGGCCGTTTTTCATTAAGCTTCGGTACTTACTTCACTACCGTCATCGTTTTAGCTGTGCTGCCGTCCGGCGTGTCCAAACGTAGAATGTATACACCGGCCGGTAGGTTCACGTTGAGCGAAGCGGTGTAGGTCCCGGCTTTCTGGTCTCCATTGACCAGGGTCTCAAGCAGGCGGCCGGATGCGTCGTAGAACGCGATCCGGACATTGCCGTTCCGGCTGATCGTATAGCTCAGCTTGGCTTTGCCCTGGTTAGGGTTCGGTGCCAGGCTGATCAGGCCCTTGCTCTGGCCGTGACTTTCTTCGATACCCGTGAAATTATAGGCATCGCACCAGATGTTCGCCGAGCCGAACGCCCGATAGACGACGTATCCGCCTAAACAATCGACGCTGTAATCGACCTTGCCTCCGAATTCACCGGTCACGTCGTAGTCGTTCAGAACACCGCGATCACTGTAGGTGGTCGGGTCCGTACCCTGGGCATATGCGTAGACGAGCGAATCGTAACCGCCATAGAGCGTACCACCGGCACGGAACAATGCACTGCCGTAGGATACCTTGGCAAAAGGATACCGGAAGTCGAACGGCGAGTGGCCCTGATTCGTGACCGGCCAGGGCGAGGATGTCCAGGAGACACCGCCGTCATACGTATAACCGTAATGAAAATCGGCGTTGCCGTTCGAATGCATATGACGGAACAGGCACATGGCAATTTGAGAGGTGCCGGGAGCGGTCCGTTGTGCGGCAACGGCCGGGAAGAAATCGCCTTCGGCCGTGTTGTCGAGTGTGACGAAAACCATCGATGGGCTGATGAGGTTATTGGTATAGCGTCCGACCTGAATATTGGTCGTGTCACCCATCTGGTAAGCGATGTATACATAAGCGTCGCCGCCCGCGCAGACAACCGGGTTCCGGCAACCGCTGGAGACGTTGCGGTGGTTGCCCCAGGTCGTCCCAATATCCGCCGAGCTAACCATGTCGATATTGAGAGTCGTTGTCTGCCAGCACAGGAAAATATGCTGCGGATCTTCCACGTTGCGACCCGCGCTGATATTGGAGACCGTATCGCCGGCAACCATGACCTGGATCCATGCGCTGCCGCTTAGATCGTTGCGCATCCTTCGGCACCAGATGCCGCCGTACGCACCGGAACCGTCGTACAGGACCATATCGTATATCCAGGAGCCGCCGGCGTCGCCGCCCACGACGACTTCGTGGTCACGAATGCCGCCGGTGGTGGTGTTGCCGGTCACTATGTAGAAGTACTGCCAGGTAATGCCGCCATCCTGAGAACGATATGTGTAAGCCGTATCGTATTCATCGGTGTGAGCACACAGGAACGATACGTACATATCGCCGTTCAATGCATCATGATCCGTGGTTACGTTACCGTTAACGCCGGGATTGCTGATATTCGAGACCAGCACGTCCGTTCCCCACATAGGCTGGGGAGGAAATTCCTGGCTCATCCCTTCCTTTCGGGTCGGGAACGTGTTCGGCGGCGCGATCTCAGCCTGGTCGACTACGTTAACGTTCTGTGTTCCGATCTGAGATATGATATTGTCGGGGATCTCAGGGGTCGTACTGGGGGTGGTGGAAATCAGTGTCTTTCCATTGAGAGACGGATTAGAGATAGCATCCGCCTGGATAAAACCGAAAGACAACATTAAGACTAGGATTAATAATTTTTGCATAGCACTCTCCTTTGACCTTATTATAAGCAAAATTCCGGCAATGTCAAGAACCGTGTTGCTGACGGTGCGCTTATTTAAATTAAAATCCCCCTTCATTCCCCTTTATAAAAGGGGAAAAGAGGAGGATTTTAATGCTTTTTACCTTGTAATTTTACAGTTTCAGGATGTCTTCGATGTTCTTGATGACTTCTTTGATCTCGTCCAGGGTCAGGTCGCCCATATGGCCGATCCGGAATGTCACTTCCTTCAGGTCGCCGTAACCGTTGGAGATCGCGAACCCGCGTTTGCCGAGTTCGGAATTGAGGTCGGCCACCTTTATTTTCCTCGTGTTGTCGATGCAGGTCACGGTCTTCGAATGATAGGGATCCTCGGAGAAGAGCGCGAAATGCTTCTTGGCCCAGTTGCGAACGTACTCGGCCATGGCGATATGGCGCTTGTAGCGGTTATCCATGCCTTCGGCCAGCATTTTGTCCATCTGCTTGTCCATGGCGAAGAACAGGGAAACCGCGGGCGTGGTCGGCGTTCCATGATCCTTTTCGTAGCGTTTCTGCATGGCGTCGAAGTCGAAATAATAACCGCGGTCCTTGACGGTCCGGGTCTTGTCGAGGGCGCGCTGGGTGACCGTGCAAATGGCCAGCCCCGGCGGCAGGGCGAAGCACTTCTGGCTCGACGTGATGCAGACGTCGATGCCGTTCTTGTCGATCTCGACGTTGTCACCCATGAGCGAGCTCACCGTGTCGATGATAAAGAGCACATCGGGGAATTTCTTCATGACCTGGGCGATTTCGTCGATCGGAGCGCGGACGCCGGTTGAAGTTTCGTTCTGCACCAGGCAAAACGCCTCGTATTTCTTGGACTTGAGCTTTTCCTCGACCATCTCGGGCTTGATCGCCTTGCCCCAGGGCACGGTGATCGCGTCCGCGTTCTTGCCGCAGGCCTTGCTGATCTTGAACCATCGGTCGCTGAACGCGCCGTTCACGCTGTGAAGAACGTCCTTGACCACGCAGTTGCGGATCGATCCTTCCATGACCCCGGTGCCGGACGACGTGAAAACGTACGCGTAGTTCTTGGTGTTCAGGGTTTGCTTGACCTTGTTAATGATCCGCTCGTTCATAGCGCCGAAATCCTTGGAACGGTGCCCGATCATCCACGCCGACTGGGCTTCCAGTATGTCCTGCCGGACCTCGGTCGGTCCGGGTATGAATAATTTCTTATGCATTATTGAGCCTCCTTTTATTAGTTTAAATACCAAATTTCAAATGACAAATCAATAATAAATTCCAAATGACAATTAAATCATTGGGGTTTTGGAGTTGATTTGACATTTGGGTTTTGACATTTGACATTAGGATTATCCGTTTCAATCCTCTGTTATCTTCACCCATACCTCTCTCGTCCGCGGTCCGTCGAATTCACAGAGGTAAACGCCCTGCCAAGTTCCGAAGGCGATCTTACCATCCGTGATGAAGAGCGTACGGTCTGAACCGACCAGCGCGGCTTTGATATGGGCGTCGGAATTCCCTTCGTGATGCGCGTAGCCGGCTTCATGGGGGATAAGTTTGGCCAGAGTATCCGAGATGTCGGTTTGGACCGACGGGTCACAGTTTTCGTTCACGGCCACCGCCGCGGTCGTATGGGGGATAAAAACGTGGACCATGCCTTCTTTCACCTTTTGGCCGGATATGATCTTTTGGATTTCTCTTGTGATGTCCACTAATTCGCAGCGGTGGTTGGTTTGGACCTTGAATTTATCCATCATACAAGCGTTAGTATAGCCATTTTTAGCGAAAAGTCAATCCTAATAGGTTAGTTGCTGCGCAAATAAAGCATTTGCTTCGCAGGTTAAGATGCCTCCCCCTTCGGGGACAACAATTATTGATGAAGATTGATAATTATTAAGTCGGCATGGTTAAGGCGCCTACCCCTAAAGGGACTACTATTATTGATAAAGAATTATATTAATGATGCGGCGCGGTTTAGACGCCTTTGGCGTGGCAAAAACCTTTTACGGAGTAAAACTTTACCATCGCGTTAGCGATCTTTACCTTTCGCGTAGCGAAACTATACCTTTCCGAAGGAAAACTAACCTATATTTCTTCTTGACATGGTATTCCCAATGTATATATTTAAACATGGTCGTCGCGAGTGAAAGCAAGCAGTTAAAACTGATCCGCAAGATCGACAGCATCCTCGGGTCGTCCTACAGCCTGCATAAGGTAATCCAGAAGATCTACTTTGAGATCAGCAAGGTCATGGATACGAGCAATTTTTACATCGCGATCTACCACCGGGCGGAAGATACCATATCCTTTGATGTTTTTACGATCTTAGGCAAAGAGACCACCGAACCGACGCGCAAACTGGGCAAGGGCATGACCGAGCACGTGATCCGGACTAAAAAACCGCTGCTCATCCGTCGGAACATCGTTGCTGCCTGCCGAAAAATGGGCGTAAAACCCGTCGGTAAGATGGCCAAGTGCTGGTTGGGCGTACCCATGCTTTACAAGAACAATGTCGAGGGCGTCATCACCATCCAGGATTATAAAAAAGCCAACCTGTATACCGAATCCGACGTGCTCTTCCTCCAGTCGATCGCTTCCCGGGCTGCGGTCGTAATCGCCAATACCCGGCTGATCGAGGAGGAGGTTAAACGCGCCAAAGAGCTGTCCATGATGAACCGCATTGCGCATCAGCTGACCCGGTCCCTGGATCTCGACGCCATCTGCCGCAGCGTGACCAAGTCGGTCCTGCAGTATTTCAAGGACTTGAACGTCGCGGTCATGTTCCGGGATAAGGAC
>Ga0315279_10000903_pt1 | contig 53096 bp, 55 predicted proteins | sample YL17G06_20_MG_FD_203694 | JGI IMG/M metagenome (GOLD analysis project Ga0315279, IMG submission 203694) | Sediment microbial communities from Yellowstone Lake, YNP, Wyoming, USA - YL17G06_20 | ecosystem: Environmental > Aquatic > Freshwater > Lake > Sediment | place: USA: Wyoming | collected... | reverse complement strand
GCAGAAATGAACCTTCGGCTTCGGTCTCGATAGGCTATAAGAATTTCTCTAATTTCATTGATCTCCCTAAAGGTATAATTGTTGCCACGGTATCTGATCCATTCTTCCATGCCCTCTCTTTAACACATGGAAGATTGGAACGCAAGTACTTTTTTGATTTTTCAAAACGGGGGATTCCCACGCTTCAGTGACGCATTACTTCCAGAACCAAAATTTAGTTGATTTTTTTTTTGCAAAGGTGTAAACTTAATCCTTCGGCTTTACAGCGCTATCTTTGGAATCAAGCCCAACGAAGGGCCTGATATAAAGGTATGTGTCCCATATTCTTGACATATTTTAACCTTTGTATCTCTGGCTTTTCAGAACACCCTCCTTTCAATCGCCAAAGAGCAAAAGCGTGGTGTAATGCATGGACGCTGTTGGAGCTGCTCCTCGTCGTAGCGATACTCGGGATCCTGAGCGCAATCGCGGTACCTCTGTGGAACAATTACCTTGACAAGGCAAGAAATTCAGCCGCCATAGCCGACATTCGGAGCATTGAATCGGAGATTGTAAAATTTCAGGCCGAGCGCGGAAGGTCGCCCAACACCCTTGCCGAAGCTGGATCGCCGACCCGTCTGGATCCCTGGGGAAATCCCTACGAGTACCTGAGGATCCAAGGTATGCCGAAGAAAGACATTCAAGGGAAATGGCGGAAGGACCGGTTTTTGGTTCCGATCAATTCGGACTTCGACCTTTATAGTAAGGGCAAAGACGGGAAGAGTGTCCCAGCTCTTACGGCTCATGAAAGCCATGATGATACCGTCCGCGCCAATGATGGAGCATTCGTAGGTCTTGCTTCAGAGTATTAATCCAGGCTGAAACGCATGAAATTTGAAGGGGCATTTCTTCGTAGTAAGGTGGGACTCCGCATTTTTTTGCTGTTCATTTGCTGCGCCCTCCTCCCCATCGCAGCCCTTGCAGTCCTGTCTTTCAGCCACGTGACGAAACAGCTTGAGGAGCAGGGTCAGAGGAGACTGCACCAATCGAGCAAAGAAATGGGCATGGCCATTTACGAAAGGCTCATGTTTCTTGAGGACGAAATAAGGGTGGTTGCCGCAAGAATTAGTACGAGATCCTACCATATGGTTCCCATACCGTCCAGGGAGTTCGGTGAGCACCTAAAAGAGCGGTTCAAAGGCCTTGTCCTTATCACCGATTCGGGTGAATCGGTGCCCCTCTGTGGTCAGATTAAGAATAGACCTGAATTGAATCCGAAAGAGAAGCAACATATTCGATCCGGCGGCACCCTTGTATCCAGCATGTATGATCCAGTTCATTCGGGACGGATATTTATGAGCATGGGGCTTGACCCCGGAAACCCGAAGCGGGGAATCCTATTGGGAGAGATTGAGGCCACGTACCTTTGGGGTACAAGTGTTGAGCATCCATTACCGTCCATGACGGAACTTTGTATTCTTGACAACTCGAACAACGTCCTCTTTTCGGCACTTCCGGGACCGGTATCGTTCCCTGAGGAGGTAGGACTCAAGATGGCCCGCTCGGCCTCAGGTCAATTCGAGTGGGTATATGAAAAGAAAAAATACTTGGCTCGTTATTGGTCTATCTTTCTTCAGGGCCAGTATTTTGCGCCGAGATGGACAGTGGTGATGAGCCAATCCAAATCAGATCTGCTCGCACCCATGGCCAATTTCAAAGAAATCTTTCCTCTTGTCATCCTCATGTCCCTATTCGTGGTACTACTCCTCAGCGTTATCCAGATTCGAAGGAGCCTGATTCCTCTTGGAAAGCTTCAGGAGGGTACCAGGCGCATCGCCGCAAGGGATTTTGATAGCCGCGTTGCCATTAGAAGCAATGACGAGTTTGAGGAACTCGCAGCATCCTTCAATATGATGGCCGGTCAATTGGGTAAACAATTCAATACCATGACCACATTGGCTGAGATCGACCGAGCCATTCTTTCCTCATTGGAAACGGAGAAAATCGTTGATGTGGTTCTTAACCGTATGCATGATGTTTTGCCTTGTGACTGTGTCAGCGTGACCTTACTCGATTCCAACGGTAAGATGACGGCACGGACTTATATTGGGAATGGAAAGCCAGACGACGAAAAACGGGCGGAGATGATCAATCTCACGCCCGAAGAGATAAAAGAACTCACTGATCATCCAGAAAATGAATTAGTGGAAGTAGAGGAGATGCCTCCCAACTATCTTGCCCCATTGGCCAGACATGGCATCAAGTCATTTTTGGTCCTACCCATTATCCTCAAAAAGGGGCTGTCGGGAATCATCGCATTGGGGTACGCCAAATCACCTGTACTGAGCCAGGAGGACTTCCTCCGAGCTCGCGAATTGGCTAATCAAATGGCAGTGGCCATGTCAAATGCCCAGCTCATCAAGGAATTGAACGAGCTCAACTGGGGCACGCTCACAGCTTTAGCCCGAGCCATTGATGCAAAATCTCACTGGACAGCAGGTCATTCTGAACGGGTGACGAAACTGGCGCTAAAAATCGGCCAGACTTTGGGACTTACCCAAGAAGAAATGGATACCCTCCACCGAGGAGGACTGCTGCACGACATCGGTAAGCTCGGCATACCTGGCCATATTCTCGACAAGGCCGGGAGATTGACGGATGAGGAAGAAAAGCTGATGCACGAACACGTTCGCTTGGGAGCGCGCATTCTGGAACCCATTACGGCATACGCCGAAATCATACCCATTGTGTTGCAGCATCACGAGCATTTCAATGGTGCGGGTTACCCCGATGGGCTCGCCGGAGGAACGATCAGTTTGGGCGCCCGGATCTTTGCGGTGGTCGACTCCTTCGATGCACTCACCTCAGATCGGCCCTACCGACAAGCACTGGACCGCAAGTATACCATTGAGGTGATTAGGCAAGGGGCTGGCAGCCGGTTTGATCCAAATATTGTGCAAGCCTTTTTGGAGGTCATGGCGCACGAATCAAGAGGGGAGGGGGATCAATGAAAGCAGAAAGAGTTTTAATCGTAATCATCTCTCTTCTTATCTTCTTTGCATTTCAATGCGGAAGAAAAACAGCCGTTCCGGACAATTTGATCGGAGTGTGGAAGACCTCGGCACCGCAATATGAGGATCGCTTTTTTGAGATTAAGAAGGATGAAATAATCTTTGGAACCGGACAGCGAAACTTCGACACCCATAGGATCAAGAACATAGAGATGGAAAAAGTCCGTGGAGAAGAAAGCAGCCTGTACACCATCTCCTACAAAAATCTTGAAGGGCAGGAATACAAATTCTCCTTCTATTATGATCCAAAAAGGCATGGCGTGATTCGATTCAAAAATCAAGACAATATCGTATGGACGAGAGAGGAGAGTTAGCTAAGAATGTGGCCGGACGAGAGAAGGCGGATTCCCATCCACCATCTGCCATACCTATCCGCTTTTGCTTCATTTGCTATCTCATTGATCGGTGGATCCAATAAAACCTTCCTTTTCTATCCCTTCTGAATGTACTGTTTGGAGACACCTATGAAGAAATCTGCGAAAGAGATACCGGTCAAAGTAAGCCAAGGTAAGGTATTTATTCCTGACCGATTAAGAGTTCTCAACAGGACCCAGCGACAGGCGGTCCTTGCAACCGTTTCGGATGAGCAGCCCTTTACCTCTCTCATCGCTTATACGCTGACCCCTGATATGAAAGGGGTGATCTTTACGACCCCGAAGGATACAACGAAATACAGAAATATCCTGAAGAAGAAACAGGTCGCCGTTCTCATTGATACACGAACGAAGACTGGCAGTGACTATCTGGAGACCGAAGCTGTTACCATTATTGGGACCGCACGGCCCATTCGGCGAGGGAAAGAGAGGTCAGAGTTGGCTGAGATATTCGTTAAGAAACACCCGAAGCTGACCCCATTTGTAAAATCTCCAACCACAGCCCTTATCTTTGTTGAAATCTCCCATTGTCTCCATGTGAGCGGATTCCAGACCGTCTCCACATGGCATGTGAAGTAGAGCCCAGTTGAAGGGATGGGGGAAAATATTGACCTGACACGATGATTAATTTTATAGTAAGGTCAAGCTCAAGATAATCGTCGAGAGAATCATGTTCTTTATTGCTCGTTTATTAATCCATATGGTGGCCATTCTGATCATCTCTTATCTTTTTCCAAAGATGATCTGGGTAGATGGCTTGATGGCAGCTCTGGTAGCTGCCTTTCTCTTGGGGATCGTCAATGTCATCATCCGGCCCATTCTTGTCTTTCTTACCCTTCCTCTCACCGTGCTGACCCTTGGGCTCTTTCTTTTGGTCATCAATGGTTTAATGCTCTGGCTGGTGGCAGCTTTGGTGAAGGGATTTCACGTCAATGGTTTTTGGGGAGCAGTATTTGGCTCGATCTTGATCAGCATCGTGAGTTGGATCTTATCCCGATTCTTGCCCTCCTGAGAGGTTAATGAAAAATATCCATCTGCGGCGTTAATCCTGACTACCGCCTGCCTGCGGCAGGAAGTAGAACAATATGATTTTTTGATAGACTGAGGGTTAAATAGATTCTTTGAGGTAGTACGTAGCTTAGAAAAACATATTGATTCATCTTTGTCAGCAAGGGGGGATTCATTCACCCCCCTTGCTCCATCTCCGTTCATTTCTTCTTCCAGAACAACAGGGATTCCGGCGGCTTGGGTTTGGGAAATACCTGAGGGGCCGGCCCCTTGAAGTCGGCCGGGTTCTTTTCCGGAATGGGTGGCCATAGGTCTGGGGGTATTACTGCACGATACTCAGAATCTTTAGTCTTCTCCTTAAACTCAGCTTTAATTGCAGCCAACTTCCCTTCGTCGGTCAGGAGGTCAATTGCAGTGGACCCCATGACCTTAACCGCATAAATCATTCCCTTCCATCCGATGGACATTCCATACTGCTCCACATTTGTTAGATGGTGGCCTGGTGTTCCAACAGCAGAGCAGGTTGCCGTCATGCCAATGAGGGGCGCCATATAACTCACATCACCTGTATCCGCTGATGCCTTCAAGATCTCAAACTCAGGTTCTTTGATGGAGCGATCTAATTTGGCCAGTGGTAAATTATATTTTTTTGCCAGAGATTTAACAAAATCCTCTTCCTCCGCTGTAAATGTCGGTGGGTTGACTGCCTTCATGTTTTCCAACATCAAGTCTGCACCTGCCTTGTTTGGTAATCGGTTAAAGAAGCCCCCAACAACCCGAAGGAAGACGTCCGTTCCGCTCCCGAGTGCACCCGCACGAAGGCAGTCATCACTTCCACCCTCGCGTGTTCGCAGATAATCGATATCCTTCATCGTTGGGCCTCGAAAAGCAAGTTTCATCTGTGTATAGTCAGGCACTACATTTACTGCCTGTCCGCCATTTGTGACAATGTACTGTATTCGCATTGGTTCTATCATATGTTCTCTTAGAAATTCCATAGCCATACTTCCAATCATAAGGGCATCTAAGGCCGAGCGCCCTTGTTCAGGAGCTCTACCGGTGTGGGCACTCCTACCTCTGAAGTCAATGTCTAATATCTGTACCGCTAGATTTGAGCCGTAGTCGACCTTATTTTCAAAACCAGGGTGCCATGAAAGAATTGCATCACAGCCATTAAATACTCCGTCACGGGCCATCCAGACCTTTCCGCCATGAGTATCTTCAGTTGGCGTACCGAAGAGCTTAATTGTTCCATTTAAGTTGTGCTTTTCCATAGCCTTCTTTACGGCAATAGCCGCACCTAAGCTCCCGGAACCAAATAAGTTATGGCCGCAGGAGTGACCGTTCGGCAGGGCATCGTACTCAGCGAGAAAGCCAATGACCGGCTTACCAGTACCTCGAGTAAACGTGCCAACGAAACTCGTCGGCATTCCTGCCAGCCCCCGCTCAACCTTAAAACCGTTCGCTTCTAATTCGCTCACAAGAAGGTCAGAAGATTTAAATTCCTTTAGACCTATTTCGGCATACTCCCATATTTTTCGGGATATGTCGGTTATGTGCGCTGCGTTTTCATCTGCCCACTTGATAACTGTTTCCTTTCCTTCCTGCATAGCAGGCCCGGGATAGGCAACACAGGGAATAAAAATCATAACCATAATAAGGAAAAGATAAACTATTTTTTTTGGGGTATACATCTCTCTAACCTCCCTCTTTTTTTGGTTTCAATAAATTCAGTACCCACTGGTTTAACTCGATTAATTAATAGAACCCCTTCTTGATTTGCCTCCTATAAAAAATTTCCTTCCTTTCTCTTACTCGTTTGATTTCAGATATTATAAATTTATCACCTCCTCCCCTCCAACTTTCTCATCTTGTTTCATTGTAAAAAAATAGAGAGACAATCAAAAATATATGCTACGCACCATCCAGGGTATGGTGTTCTGTTCTTCGATACCAAGAGGCAGGATCAATGAAGTATTCTTCCGTATCCTTGAGGGATAGATAGTGCTCATTCTCCATCTTTGACAGGAGATCAAAGAATTGCTTCTCTTTAGGATTGGAAACGCTATCTCGCAGCTCGGCATAGAACTTGGCTCCCTTTGCCTCGAAATCGAGAGCTGTTCGGACAGCCTCCAGGTCATCCGAATCTCCTTTAGTCGTCTCAGCGGCCTTTTGAACGAATTCAAGCAGGATATCCTTCACGATCGTATCTTTCACTTTGAGGGGAACGGTCTCAGGCCATTTTTCCTGCTTGTTCCACTTCTCATGGAGTTGTTTCAACCGTTCGTAATGTTCCAGTTCATCATCTCCTATCTGCTGGAACATTTTTTTGCCGAGAGGATTTTGCGTTCTCTTGGCGTTTTTGAGGTAGAATTCCCGCTCTCTCATCTCATTATTGAGAGCGACTTCTAAGGCGTTCAGACGTTCTTTTTCGTTCATCGTCATTCCTCCCTTTCAATTTGTCCCTTAAAAGTCAATTTTAATAGGGTTTCGATTTACATTCAAGAAATTTCATCATGTATGCAGAAACGAGTAGATTGCTTCACGGAGTATCGGAAGGTTATTCCATCCCTGCCTCCGCCAGATTGGCGACGATAACGAGGATATAGTTTTCGGGTTGAAGATAAATTTTTGCTACCCGGTTCAACTCCTCCCTGGTAACGGAGCGGATGAGGGATGGGTATTTCTCAGGATAGTCCAGGCCCAGGCCATAATACTCCATCTGGGTGAGAAAATTGGCGAGCTTTCCCTGAGTATCGAACCGCAAAGGGAAACTTCCCATGAGATACTTCTTCGCCCCCTCCAGCTCTTTCTCAGAAACCTGCTCTTTTCGAATCCGCTCCATCTGCTGAAGTGCGAGAGAGATGGCCTCGCGAGCAGAAGAATTTTTGGTCTGGAGAGCGATCTGGAAAGAACCCGGGTACTTGCCGGGATCAAAGAAGCTTGTCACAGAATAGGCAAGACCCCTCTTGTTTCGGATCTCCTCTACCAACCGGGAGGCAAAACCTCCGCCTCCCAGAATATAGTTCATCACGGTGAGGGCATAGTAATCCGGGTTCTCCCGGCTTACCCCGGCGTGCCCGAGGATGATATGGGCCTGTGTGATCGTCCGATCGATCTTCACTGTCTTCTTCTCTTTTGCAAATGTGACAATGAAAGGCACCTTGTGAACCTCACCCTTCGGCCATTTGGCAAGACGGGGCAGAAGCTTCGTCCGCACCTCATTCGCAGGGATATCCCCCACTACGGTGAGAATAGAGTTGTTTGGACGATAATAGGCCTGATAGAAACGAAGGATCGCCTCTTTTGTGAGCCGGGGGAGTGATTCCTTTGTCCCTTCCACCGGATGGCCATAAGGGCTTGTGAGGAAGATGGTTTTTTGGAACTCCTTTTCAGCAACCTCCTCGGGCTGCTCTTCAGCGGATTGAATGGCAGCCAGTGTCTTCTCCACTTCTCTTCGGATCTCATCTTCAGGAAATATAGGTTGGGTCAGCACTTCCATGAAAAGATCGAGTCCTTTGTCCAGATCCTTCTTTAAAACCCGGAGGCTCAGAGTGGCATAGTCTCTGCCGGAGGTTGCATTAAGAGAGGCACCCATGAAATCCAATTCCTCATGGATGGCAGTGACACTCCGCTTAGATGTTCCCAGGAGAAGCCCTCTGGCCGTGAGGTGTGCCAATCCCTCCTCTCCGGAAGGATCTTTCCAGGATCCCGAGTCAATGAGAAGTTGGAATGTGACAAAGGGAAGGGAGTTCTCCTCGCTAACAAGAAGAATGAGCCCGTTGGGAAGGACGGTCCTCTGAACCGGAGGCATCGCTGAAACTGCATCCGATTGCAGACAGAGGCAGAACAGCAACAATATGAGAATGATAAGGTATGTTAATTTCGGATTGCGGATTGCGGAATGCGGAATAAAAATTCTAAAAAGTAAACTCATAATTTGCTACCCTCCTTCAATCTTAAATCTAAAATCCGAAATCCGAAATCTAAAATTTACCTATCTCACAATCTTTTCTTTCATGGAAGACCCAGCCGGTACAGGCTTTCCTTCTTTCGGTGGCAAGGGGATAAGGATCCCCACGGTCCGGTTGTCCGGGACGAGGTAACGTTTGGCAACCCGCAGGATATCCTCCGATGATACTTTCCGGATAGAGGGAATGTAATCATCAATCGCCCTCCAACCGACGGCGATCTCATGCTGGGCCAAGAGCATCGCCTGGTAGAAGATCGAGTCTTGTCCAAAAACGAAGGAGGCTTCCATTTGATTTTTCGCCTTTTCCAGTTCGTGATCCCCCACTGGCTCCCGTTGAAGTCGTTCCACTTCTTGATCTAACGCCTTTTCTACTTCAGTAACCTCTTTGCCTGGGAGAAGATCTGCAGATAGGTAGAAGAGGCTCGGGTCCCGGGAGAGAAGGGAGTGGTCTGCGTCGGCACTGAGCACGAGCCGCTTCTCCCGAACAAGGCTCTTATAGAGCCTGGAGCTTTTCCCTCCGGAGAGAATCGTGGCGATTACTTCCAGCACATAGCTATCCGGTTCGCGGAGGTTTGGGACGTGATATCCCATCACAAGAAATGGAAGCTGTGCCTCCTTCTTTAAGAAGATTCTTCGCTCCCCTGCCTGAGGTGGATCTCTGTCTCTATCTTGATGAGGGGTCATTCCTTTCGCGTATGAGCCAAAGGCCTTCTCGATCCTGGGAAGCAGTTCCTCTTTCTTGAAGTCCCCCACGACGACGAGAAAGGCATTGATCGGGTTGTAGTAGGTCCGGTAGTAAGACTTCAGATCCTCAAGTGTGAAACGGGTGATATCTTCCATCCAGCCGATGGTGGGCCAGTGATAAGGCTGAATCTGAAATGCAGTGGCCTCCACTTGTTCTTGGAGATAGGACTGCGGGTTGTCCTCTGTGCGAAGTCTCCTTTCCTCCATCACCACCATCCGTTCCGTTCGGAAATCCTCTTCCCGAAGAATGAGGTTCTGCATGCGATCCGATTCCAGATCGAGCGCCACCTGAACCCGGTCCGCACTGATATTCTCAAAGTAGGCCGTATAGTCACGAGAAGTGAAGGCATTGTCATTTCCACCATTCTCCTGGATGATCCGGGAGAACTCCTCTGGGCCGATCTTCTTTGTCCCTTTAAACATCATATGTTCCAGCATATGGGAGAGGCCTGTCTTTCCCCATTCCTCATTCCGGGATCCCACGCGATACCAGACCTGAAAGGTGATTAAAGGGGCTTTGTGATTTTCAAGAAGGATCACCTTCAGGCCATTAGACAGGACGGTCTCAAAGACGTTTTCCTTCAATCCGGCTTCTGAAATTCGAACAAAAAGAATGAAGGGGAGTAGCAAAAGAAGAGCTACTCTCCCGGCTGATTTCAATGAAAAATTCAATTTTAGACTCCTTTCTTGTGCCCTCACCCGCGCCCATCTCCCTCAAGAGACTGTGTCGCAATCGACGAGAAACTACTTCCGCTTCAACGCGGAACAGGCGGTCGGGTGATGAAGCTTTAGACCTGCCTGCGCGTAGTCCCGCCTTGCGGGACGAAGGCAGGGCGGGAACCTTTCATTGCTCAGCCTTGGGATTCCAAACCCATGAAAAGAATCCCGTTTTCAAGAAGGCCGATGACCCATAGCTTTAAACGACCGCATTCTAAAGCTGAGGAACCTGATCCCGCCAGGGCGGGATTCCGCCGGAATTCCACCTCCATCATGATTACGACACAGTCTCCAAGGGGAGAGGGAAAGAGGGAATTATTTCTCTTCGGTCAGTGTGACGAAAAACGTGGTACCTCCCCGGGTAACCAGAAGAAGTACCGCTTTGCCCGACCTTGTTTTCTCCATGGCGTTCCGGTAGTCATTTTCGTCCTTGATCTTCTGACGATTCACTTCTGAGATCACATCTCCTCTCCTGAGCCCTGCATCCTGGCCGGCAGATCCAGCTTCAACATTCCCAATGACTACACCCTCGGCTTTTGGAAGCCCCAGCTCCTTGGCGATATCCGGAGTAACGGTAGTCACTTGGAGGCCAAACCATTCTTTCTTCACGGATGGGGCTTTCCGTTCGCCTGCCTCTGGAGGCATCTCCGTCGTGGTCACTTCAACCTTAATTCGCTTCCCTTCTCGGATGAGATCGAGCTCAATCTTCTGCCCCACCTTTTTCTTCAAAACCTCACGAACCACTTCCTGGCTGTTCTTAGTCTTCTTCCCATCGATTTCAACGACAATGTCCCCCACTTTCAGGCCTGCCTTTTCTGCAGGGCTTCCTTCAAATACCTGACTGATTAGCGTTCCTTCTTTCTCCTCAACTTTGAAAGATTTCATCAGTTCAGGGTTTAGATCCTGGAGACCAATCCCCACCCATGGACGGACAACCTTTCCCTGATTGATCAGTTCCATCATGATCGTCTTGGCGAGATTAATGGGGATTGCAAAGCCGATTCCTTGGCCAGGCTGAATGATCATGGCATTGATCCCAATGACTTCCCCATCGATGTTCACCAGGGGACCGCCGCTGTTCCCGGGATTGATGGAAGCGTCTGTTTGGATGAAGTCTTCGTAGGTACCCGTCCCCAGACCCGTGCGCCCCTTTGCACTGATCACGCCGACAGTCACTGTCTCTTCGAGACCAAAAGGAGAGCCGATGGCAATCGCCCACTCTCCCACTTGAAGTTTATCCGAATCCCCAAGAGTGGCGACAGGGAGCTCCTTGGCCTCAACGTGAACCACCGCAAGGTCTGTCTTGGGGTCAGTCCCCTGGACCGTTCCTTTCAACTCGTTTCCATCAAATAGACGGATGGTAATCTTATCGGCCCCGGTAACAACATGATAGTTTGTGAGGATATAGCCTTTCCCATCAACAATCACGCCCGACCCTTCTCCCATCTGCTTTCTCTTCGCCGGTGGACCACCATGCTGTTTGAAAAAATCTTCAAAGGGGGTGCCTTTGAAAAAGTCTTCTCCGAAGCCTTGTCCGGGCGAACCCGTGACGGTGCGTTCAGAGCGGATGGAGACCACAGAGGGTTGAACTTTCTTTGCCACCTCCACAAAGCCTTTGCTCCAATTCTTTTCGCTCACGAGGCGGGAGGCATCACTCCATGCGGGGGCCATCATCACCAGAATCATTATGGATAATGGAAGACAACACTTCCAAAACCAATCCTTTCTTCTTTTCATACACTCTACCTCCATCTTTGATCTTTTTAGACTACTAAGAAGGGTAAGGAAAATAAATACGTTAAACCCTGTATTTTTCGAGAAAAAGGACTGTATTTTTGGGGGTCATTGCTGTCAAAGCTTCCATGCCGCCATGACCTTACCGACCACACAGCGATGGAATGAATTCCTCTTTTTATGATTGGTCTTTAGATTTCTTAATACTTTTGAAGTACCTAAAAACGATCCAACTCATAAGCAATATTACAAGGAGCACCACTGCAATATGCTCAATTCTCGTCATGTCTTTTTTCAAAGCCTCGATACTATTACCACCCAGATAACCTATCCCAACCATTAAGGTGACCGTCAATATTGCGGAAGCGGCATCGGCCATTAAAAATTTTATAGCAGGCATCCGCATCACTCCTGCTGCAAGGAATATCTGTGCTCTTACACCTAAAAGATGTCTTCCAAAGAAAACGACGAAAATGCCCCATCTCTTAAATTTTTCTTCGAGCTTAGAAAGCCTATCCGGAGATATGATTCTTTGGAATCTCTTATGTTGGACCACCCTTCTGCCATATTTCCTGCCCGCTAAATAGAGAGAAAAATCGGTCATTAATAGACCCGAATAGACGACCAGGAATGTCGGTAGTGGTTGAGTGATACCTTGGGCAATGAAAAATCCGCTCAATATGAGGGTGGTATCTTCTGGAAACGGAAATCCTATGTCGCCAAGGAAAAGAAGGATGAAAATCCCTAAATAGGGTGATTGCTTGATCAAGGTGGTTATTTCGAGCATGACACATTAAAGATTAAATGTTGGCAATAATTATACCACCTTACTTCGCCACTTCCAATTTGAGGAAAATTCCGATCTCATCGCTCGGGTGATGCCTTCTCTTCCGGTCCCTCTGATAGGATCCCCTTTTTGATATAGATCGGCCGAACCTTTTCCCTAATTAAAGGAAGTTTTTTTCCAAATATGACTGAACCCAAGATGCAAGAGACCCCGCCTATCATGATCGTTTCCGGCGTTCCTATCGTACTCGCCAAACCGCCGGCTAACAGACTGCCAAAGGGCACCATGCCCATGAATGCCATCGTATAAAAGCTCATCACTCGCCCGCGTTTGTCCTCCTCGACGATGGTCTGAAGGACCGTGTTGCTCGATGTCATTTGCACCATCATTCCGAAGCCAGTCAGCATCATCAATAACAGAGAAAGCCAAAAGACATGAGATAAAGAAAAAATAATGAGCCCAATCCCGAAGAGACTCGAAGCGATTACAATGATTCTTCCCAATCCCAGGACGCTTTTTCGTGAGGCAAGAAAAATAGCACCCGCCAAGGCACCACAACCTGAAGCTGCCATAAGAAAGCCAAGCGTATGAGCACCACCGTGAAGAATATCTCTGGCAAAAACAGGCATAAGCACCATATACGGCATTCCCATTAAACTGACCAGTCCAAGAAGGAGTAACACGGACCGGATGGGTGGAAAACCGAAGGCATAATCGAATCCTTCTTTCAGACCCTGCCATACCGGGGCGCTCTGTTTTTCTCTTTTCTTAGATGTAATTTTCATGGTCAGCAAGGATAGAATAACGGCAAAAAAACTTAATCCATTGAGAAGAAAACAGATCCCCTCACCAACGGTAGCAATCAGAATGCCGGCGATAGAGGGTCCAACCAAACGGGCGCCATTGACCATAGAGGAGTTTAAGGCAATGGCATTTCCCAAATCCTCTTTTTTTTCGATCATGTCTACTACAAACGACTGACGGGCGGGTATGTCAAAGGCATTAATAAGACCAAGGAATAAGCTTAAGGAGATGATATGCCAGATAGCGATCGTGTCTGTGAGAACAAGAAGTGCTAAAATAAGAGCCTGTATCATAGATAGGGTTTGAGTGACAACCAGAATGCGATGGCGGTTCCATCTATCAGCCAACACCCCAGCGAAAGAAGCCAAAAGAAAAGTGGGAATTCGGCTCGTAAAGCCAACCACACCCAAAAGAAATGCGGAATGTGTTAAACGAAAAGTGAGCCAGCTCACAGCAATTTGCTGCATCCAAGTACCAATCAACGAGATGCTCTGACCCCCAAAAAAAAGGCGGTAATTTCTATGGGCCAGTGCACGAAAGATCAGCTTCAAACCTTTTGGATCATCAAGATGGGATTTATCCAAATCCATTTTTTTGAGTGAATCCTTTCAGAAACTGAATTCGTTTACTTCATCAACTCTTCAACTTCCTCTTTTCCTTCTTCCAGTTCTTTTCCTTGTTCCTTATCTTCTATTAACAAGAGAGTCTGGAATTCTCCCACGTGTGTTTTTTCCTCTCTTGCCACGTCCAAGAGTAATTTTCTGATATTTTTGTTTTGAGTCATATCAGCCATTTGCTCATAGAGACTAATGGCATCCAATTCGGCGATCATTGCGGATCTGAGTATCTCTTTGTCCATGTCTTCTTTTTTTATTCTTTCAATATCGATTGGTATTCTTGATAGCATCTCCTTCCTCCTGTAATCGTTTTTGTTCCATCAGGGGATCATGTTGAATAGATCATTGGCGTAATCCGCGTTCAGATCCTTAAGAATCTTGTACTCCTCTAAGGCATGATTCCTGAGTTAAGGTTTAGGAGCCGGCCCTTTGAATCTTGGAATAGGGATATATTCCACAGAGGGCTGATGTCTAACGGGTTGAGGATAAAGGTTCATCAGCTGATATAATTCAGGAGGAATATCTTTCACTACATGAAGGCCAAGGTTCTTCGCTTCTTCATGAGTTATCGGATAATCGTGAGTCCATTTCCTCTCGGTAAGAATTCGAGCAAGCTCTTCCGCCTTTTCCGTTGAATATTTCCCTTCAAGGAGAGACTTCACCTGAGATTTTATCTGATCGATTGTCTTTCTTCAAGGCGGCCTTTGGCACCGCCTCTCATCCAAGTTCACCTCCTTCAAACATGCTATCATATATCGTCTGGAAATAAATAACATAAATTTCGTATTTTCTGGGTGGGGATGCAGTATTTTGAGGTCACGTTGTTGTCTAGGCCTAAAGAGATCCTCATGATGAAATGCGTTGGAAAAAGTTGGAGAGGGGAAGTCCTTGTCTTATGCCTTTCATTTGTGTATTCTATTGCTATGGACCGGCTCGATCTGATTTTGTAACAAGGGTGTTCGTTATGCGGATCTTACTGGTTGAGGATGACGTCAAGATTGCCTCTTTCATTATCAAGGGGCTAAAAGCTGCGGGTTATGCGGTAGACCATGCGCACGATGGAGAAAAGGGCCTTCATATGGCCTTAACCGAACCTTACGACACAGCCATCATCGACATTATGCTGCCAAAACTGGATGGGCTTTCGCTTATCGAAAAAATGCGGAAAGAGAAGATTCGCACGCCGGTCATCATCCTGAGTGCCAAAGGGTCGATTGATGACCGGGTCAAAGGTCTTCAGACCGGAAGCGATGATTATATCACCAAGCCCTTTGCCTTCTCTGAGCTTCTTGCCCGGGTTCAAGCACTGATCCGGAGGGCGAGCGGCCTTTCTGAGCCAACCCGTCTGACGACAGGGAATTTGTCCATGGACCTTCTCACACGGGAAGTAACAAGGGCAGGAAGGAAGATTGAACTTCAACCTATTGAGTTTTCCTTGCTGGAGTATCTCATGCGAAGCGCGGGGCGGGTTGTTTCAAAAACCATGATCATGGAACATGTGTGGAACTATAATTTTGATCCCCAGACCAATGTGGTCGAAGCGAGGATCTGCAGGCTGAGAGAGAAAATCGATAGGGATTTTGACAAGAAGTTGATCCATACCGTCCGGGGAGTGGGATATGTCCTTAAGGAAACGGATTAGCCTTCGAAACACCCTGGCCTTTCGATTGACCCTCTGGTATGCTGGAATCTTCACCGTCTCTTCTTGTGTTGCCTTTCTCTTGTTCTACACGCTCATCACCTCGTTTATCCGGGAACGGACCGATCAGGAACTCTTGGGCCAGGTCAATCGTTTTTCAACGCTCCTTGCTGCAGAAGGGGTCGAAGCGATCAAAACCACTGCCGTGATCGAAGCCCAGGCCGCCGGAGTGAAAAAGGTTTTTTTCCGTTTCCTTTCCCTAAGCGGACAGGCCTTTTCCTCATCCAACATGTCTTACTGGAAGGACATCGGTGTTTACGAAATGACCGTAGAGGAGTTGCTTCGTGGCAGCAGCCATGTCTTTGAAACGATCACCATCCCAGACCGCAAGGAGAAAGTGCGTATCCTCTATGCCATGCTCAGCCCCAGTATCATTTTGCAGGTTGGCCAAGCCATGGAAAGTTATTCCCGATTTCTTGATGCTTTTAAAGGGATCTTCATCATCACCATGACCTTCCTGATATTTGTGGCTGCAGGAGTGGGCTGGTTTATGGCCCGACGGGCGGTTTCCGGCGTTGAGGCGGTCACTCGTACGGCCCAGAAGATATCCGGGGGCACCCTTGAGGACCGTGTTCCCGTAAAAACCCAAGGTGATGAAATCGATCAACTCGCGATCACCTTCAATCAAATGTTGGATCGCATTCAAACACTGCTCACGGAGATCAAGGAGATGAGCGAAAATTTGGCTCATGATCTGAGAAGCCCGATCACCCGGATTCGGGGGATTGCTGAAGTGACCCTCACCAACGGGAAATCCCTGAGTGAATATGAGGGCATGGCAGCCAACACCATCGAGGAATGTGACCGCCTTCTCGACATGATCAATACGATGCTGATGATTTCAAAAACGGAGTCCGGCGTGGATAAACTCTCCAGTGAGGAGATCGACCTCGCAGGCCTTGTACGGGAGGCGTGCGAATTATTTGAGCCCCCGGCTGAAGACAAGGGGCTTACCTTGAGCTGCAACGTGCCCGTCAGAAGCCATCTGGTCGGAGATACTCGGATGATTCAGCGGATGCTCTCCAATCTTCTGGACAATGCCATCAAGTATACCCCGTCAGGAAGAACAGTAACAGTTAGCGCTTCAGAGGATGACACACGGGTCTTTATTTCTGTTAAAGATACAGGATGCGGCATTTCTCCGAACGACCTTCCCCGCGTTTTTGAGCGATTCTTCCGATCCGATCAGAGCCGATCTCAGTCCGGTATCGGTTTGGGACTCAGCCTAGCCCGGGCCATTGCGCGGGCTCATGGCGGGGAGATCACAGCCACGAGCACCCCGAATCAAGGGAGCACCTTTACTGCCACGCTCCCGAAATCCTTTCCTTCCGATCATAGAAAACAGTAGAGTTTCAGTGGTTAGGGTCTGTTAGCCATGAAGATATGTAAGGCCTAAGTGGTAAGTCGCCAGAGGTTCAAACCCTCGCTCCTAACGACTCACGACCTAAGAGTTTTGGACCCTCGATCTTCGAGGCATTGATCCATCCCCCTTCAAGAAATCATTGCCCTGAGAACATTACCAATTTGTAATCTTTCGGTCATCTTGCCGTTAACTTCAAGTCTTAATATTTAGTCAGGAACAAAGGCTGGGCCCAGCCGAAAATCGAAAAGAGGAGGTAAAACCCATGGAACAGAAAAAACGTATCAAAACAATTCTTCTCTCTCTATTAATGGTAGGAGCTATGCTGGGAGGAGGGTATGGTGTATCAACAGCCTTCAGGCACCCCGAACCAGCGGTTTCGACAGGATCCACCGTTTCCGAGACCCCGATGGTGCCGGCAAATTTCAGCGACCTTGCAGAAAAGGTTCGTCCTGGGGTGGTCAATATCCAGGTGGTCAAAAAAGTAAAGAACGTTGACTTTGGATTCCGCAATTTTCCTGGCAACCCGTTTGGAGACAAGAATCCTTTCGGAGACTTCTTCGGGCCCTTTTCGGAAGGCAATCCGCCTAGGGGTTTCGAACAGCGGGGCGTAGGGTCCGGTTTTGTTATGAGCCGAGACGGGTATGTCCTCACCAATAATCATGTGGTCGAAGATGCGGACCAGATCAAGGTCAAGCTCGCCAATGGAAAGGAGTATGAGGGCAAAATCGTAGGTCGGGACCCCAAAACCGATCTGGCTCTCGTCAAGATTGAAGGGGCCTCAGATCTGCACCCTCTCAAGCTGGGCAATTCAGAGGATCTGAAGGTGGGCAGCTGGGTGGTGGCCGTCGGAAGTCCTTTCGGATTGGAACAGACTGTGACCGCGGGCATTGTCAGCGCCAAGGGAAGGGTTATTGGCTCCGGACCGTATGACAATTTCATTCAGACAGACGCCTCCATCAATCCCGGAAACAGCGGTGGACCGCTCATCAACATGAAAGGGGAGGTGGTTGGTATCAACACGGCCATCATCGCTTCAGGCCAAGGGATTGGATTTGCGATTCCGATCAACATGGCCAAAGAGATTGCTCCCCAGCTCCAGGAGAAGGGACATGTCACTCGGGGATGGCTGGGCGTGAGCATCCAGGAGGTGACTCCAGAACTGGCGAAGTCGTTTGATCTCAAAGAAAAGAAAGGGGCTCTTGTTTCTCAGGTAGTCTCAGGCAGCCCGGCTGAAAAAGCAGGAATCGAGCAGGGTGACATTATCCTTGAGTTCGATGGTAAAGAAGTTTCGGATGCGAAAGATTTGCCCCGGATCGTTGCATCGACTCCGGTGGATAAAACCGTGACCCTTAAGGTATCGAGGAACGGAAAAATCACTGACCGACAGGTGAAGGTGGGTGAGATGGAGGAGAAAGTAGAGGTTACGAAAGCACCTTCCCATAAATCCCTGGGGATTACCGTGCAGAACCTCACCCCTGAAATCGCGAAAGAACTCGGTCTGAAAAAGGAAACGGGAGTGGTGGTGACCCGGGTGGAGCCAGGAAGTGCGGCTGCAGATGCAGGAATTCAGACTGGGGATGTGATTCGAGAGGTTAACCGAAAACCCATTAAAGATGTGGAGGAGTTTAGTCAGAAGGTTGAGAAGGCCAAGGGACAGGACAACGTCCTCTTTCTCATCCAGAGGGGACAGACCAATCTGTTCGCCGCCGTAACACCGAGGTAACCTCCTCAGCGCCCGGTCGGAGTATCAGTAAGAATACACCGATCGGGCCTTTTTTATCTCCCGGATAACCATGGAGAGCTGAAAACGGAGGTACAAGAAAGATGAATCAAAAAATCATCATTAAATCAGATGACTTCAGTAGAGAAATTTTTTCTTTCCTCAAAGAGGTGGGGGCAGATATGCCAATTGACTGGAACATCGAAGCCTTAGACCGGATCAGGAATGCGGTCATTGAAGCCTTCGAAAAAATGGGAGTCGCGCTTGAGATCGATGACCGACTCCAATCTATCTCCCCCGCGCCCATAGAGGACTTCACAACCTTTCTGATCAGAAGATCTTCATTTAGCAAGGATCATCTTTAGTGCAATGAGGAGGAGTGCGACCCCGAAAATCCTTTCCAGGACGACGTTGGACAAACCCGTCGCAAGCTTGGCGCCAAGCATACCACCGAAGAAGAAACCCACACAGATATAGGCAGCGATCCCCAAGTCTACAAACCCCTGCCTATAGTATGTCCATGCAGCAAGGATTCCAATGGGAGGAACCAACAAAGCCAATGTTGTGCCCTGAGCAAGATGTTGAGAAAATCCAAATAGAAAGACTAATGCAGGCACAATAATTGTTCCGCCACCAATCCCAATCAGCCCGCTGAGGGTCCCAGCGATCAATCCTAAAAGTAAATAAAGTAAAGTATGGGTCATTCTTGAATCCTCCTATTTCCATCCACGTTTCTGAAAGACCCTATGGGTTTCATCAGTCCAACTAATCGGGCAGTTTCTTCGACCCCTTCCAACGCCGGAAGGCGTCAATTTCCTTCTGGAGTTTCTCTGCCAGAGCACATCCATGAGAAGCCACTAAGAGCCTATACATCTCGATAGCTGGTTCCCCTAATTTGTCCTGCCCACGTAGGATAAACACAGGTTCATCTTCACCCCAAAATGTTCCTAAGGGCCATAGAATTTTTCATAAACCATGTTACCGCTACAGCGATAACACTTCATGTGAACCTCCGGAATAAATTTTATTTATCAGGCCTCATCCCAACTAGGTGAACTAAAAAACCCAAGGAACCTATGCTCCATTCATTGGTCTTGTAAATACTATCAATTCATTGTTAATGTTCTTTATCCCTTTTATTTTCTTCACAAGTTTTTCAATCCCTTCTTTTTCTTCAGAGGAATTGACAATGCCAAAAAGCCTTACCGAATCCATTTCTTCCACTGTGAAAAAAAGATGAGAACTCGTAACGCCAGCTTCGAGTAAGATAGATTCAACTTTGCGATTAAGTGAAAGCTTTCCAAGCAATTGAACAGAATCGATGCCACAGGATTTGATTTCATCCGATTTTGCCGCATCGACGATCATCTTAACTGCAGAGTCTATGCTCAATTTATCAGTATTCAAAAGTAGATCATAAAGTCGGCAATTGAGCCAATCTTCATCATAAGCAAATCTTATAAATGATCTTTTATCATGGTCGGACCGGTTAATCATTTTTTCAGCGACCTCTCTCCCCACCTGCTTTTCCTCCATCACCCTCTTTATCCTTTTCTCGATCGAACCTGTCACAAGGATATGAAAAGCGCAATCAAAAGATTGGAGCAGGAACTGACCTCCCCTACCAAAGAATAGGGTATTGCCCTTTGTCGCTACCTCGTAAATGACAGACTGCAACTGGTCGAGATAGATTTTTGGCTTTTCGCTAAAAAATCTTTCAAGTAAAGCCGGGGCTTTTTCATCCAATTTTTTAATATCAGAAATAAATCCCATCTCAGAGGCAGCCTTCCATAATTCTTCTTCTCCGGAAAAGGTATACTTTAATTCTTCCGCCACTTTCCTTGCAATTTTCTCACCGTTTGTTCCAATCATTTCTGATATGGTGATAAAGTACATAAATGATCACTCTCCTTTCAAATTCAATACATTTATCTATTGACGAACTTTACAGCCACCCCAAAGGCCAAATATTCAGAGTATCGAGCTGTATCGAATCTTTTGGCTTCCTCGGATGATCATCCTCGGGCTTTCATATTCAATAACGCCTCTGAACCATTCTCTTGGGAATAGATTAAGGTTAAAGATAGCCGAATGGAGCTTCCTGCTCTATGCTAAACAGGAAGCCCCATTATGAACGGTAAGTTTCACACCTCTTCGAGCATCGTCGTAAAGAGGTCGTGATGCTCTTCTTCGTCTTCGAGGATTTCTTTGAACATGAATGCGGTCGTCACATCCCCTTCCTTCTGAGCCAGCTCAATGATCTGCTTATACATCAAGATGGCTTCCTCCTCTGCCTTTGTGTCTAATTCCAGAAACTCCTTCAGGCTTTCTCCAACTTTAATGGCCGCAGGTTTGGTGGTCGGAGTTCCCTCAAGATACCAGAGCCTCTCAGCAATGGATTCTGCATGTTTCATCTCCGCGATAGCCGTCTGCTTGAATTGATCCTGCACGGCGATCCCCTTGACTCCAATCACCTGCACATGCTGCCACATATATTGGATGCTCACCTGAATCTCTCTGGCAATCGCATCGTTCAACATCCCCTTCAACTTCTCACTCACTTTTGTCACGGGTTTCAATGAAACTACCATATCCTTCACCTCCTTATAGAATAGAATTTACCTAAGCCTTCCCTCTACTGCCTTCCAATTGATGTTCTTGAAAAAGGTTTCAATGTAATCGGCCCTCTTCAACCCATAATCGAGCATAAAGGCGTGCTCAAAAACATCCAATATCAGGATGGGTGTGCAACCTGCCGGGTGTCCCACATCGTGTTCATTGATCCAGAAGTTGATAAGCCCTCCGGTGAGGGAATCCTGATATAGAATGACCCATCCAATCCCTCGCATCATTCCGATGGCCTTAAACTCCTTTTCCCAAACTTCATAACTTCCGAAATCTTCGGAGATCTTCTTGAACAACTTACCCGTCTTATCTGGACCTCCCTTGCCACCCAGATTTTCGAAGTAATACTCATGAAGCCTCATCCCGTTGAACTCCCATCCGAATCTCCTCTTTAGTTCAGCAAATTCAGGGGTGCCGCCCTTTCCCTCCTTGGCCATCTGCCCGAGGATTTCAATCAGTTTATTGGTATTGGTGACATACCCCTGGTAAAGGGTGAAGTGGTTTTTAAGGAGGGTTTCACTCAATCCCTCCGTGCCTAAAAGTCGACTATAATCCTTCGCCGTATAAACCATCTTTTCCTCCTTTCTTGTCTGGGTGAAAGAGATTTGGGGTTGACCGGATAGAAACGACATGATTCCAATACCCGAAAGGCTCAAAAATTGGCGTCGATTGAGAATCAAACTTTTTATAAATCTCCCTCCCATCATGGCCAATCCTCCCTCTGCACGGCTCCAAAGGAATGATATGAAAAAGAGACATTTCGGATTGAGTCCCAGGTAAATGAAAGGGTTGTCCCCCATAAAGTGCTCAGCCCACTGGAACTAAATTTCTTATTAACATACATAAACTGGTGGAGAAAAGAAATTAGCAAAACTATGTATTTTATGAGAATCCATATAGTATTTTGAGGTCGATTTGCTATGTAGTTTTCAAGGTTTGACTTTTCATTGTGAATCGACGGGTTGTTAAAAAATGTTTTCCCCCTGTGGATCATCTTTTCTCCTCATCTGGCACATTTCATCCTTCACGAGTCTGAATGTAACCCCTCCGTCTCGGGTGCGATTGGATCGGGGTGGTCTCCCCTCCGAAACCTTGAAAAGCGGATCGTTAGAGAGAGGGCAACCGGCCGGTAGTGCTAAAGGGACCATTTTAAAGGTATCTCCCCCTTGAGTCACCGCTCAAATGTGCCGCTTCAAGTTTTCTCTGGAGAGACCACCTCGATCCTGGCGTAGGATCTCCGACCGTAACTGAGAAGGTGTGAAAAAATCGGGCAGATGGTTGAATATGGAAAGGACGGGTGGATTGGAAAAACTTTAGGGCGCAACCTTTGGAAATTGAACCACTGTGCCGTAAGCTCGCTAAAACACATATCTTTATTTCGGTGACGGGTGACCCTTAACCTCAACGAGCGCATTCTAAAGTTTTGGAAATCCACTCGTCCTTTTGGGACAAAGGTTGACGAAAGCAATTTTTTCACAGCTTCTGAAGCATTACGTCTGAAAGGACTTTCTTCTATGAAGTCAGATGTTGCTATGTTAAAATTGGATAATGCCTCTCGAATTTGAATCCCTCAGCCACGGGAAAATAGCATTCGGTTTCTTCAATATTGAGACCGATATCCTCCTCCTCAACCAATACTTCTTTTTTGCCCAGGATTTTTGCCGCTCCGTTTCGGAAGCAGCTGAAAAAGATCAACGGGAAAATTATGAAACATCTTGGGACATCTATTTGATTGAAAGGGAGAAGGATATCGGAAACCTGATGGGTGCGATTTATGGAATCGATCACAGAGGTTTTATCGGAGAAGTGTATAAGCGATTTCCTTTCCCTCAGAACAGGGATGGATTCAAGCAAAACCCGGAGGGTTTTAAGAACAGATCTTTGATCGAGAACCTAATTCAAAAATATGCAAAGGGAATGGAGATCTATTTTAGGATTAATAAAAAGAGGGATCAAATTAACATCGGCGAATATGCGTTCAACAGGACTTCCTTCCAGGAGTTAGTTAAGTATATCTGGCAAGGAGGTTATCCCCGCTGGAAAGACGACATCCGACCGGACTATGTGTTAGCCATGAAGGCAAAGATCGATCCATCGAAGAGTTGCCTTTTTGACGGTTTCATTCTTCAATAATGATTTCATCTGCCCCAATCCCCTTCTACCCCGCAAGAAAGCCCCGTCATTTATGGCGGGGATGATATAATAATAAGGCTGTAATTGTATAGACATCTAACTCTTCTTCTATACCACTGGATTCCGGCTTTCGCCGGAATGACGAAAAGGGACGATGCCTCAAATTTGTCTCTCCGGCGAAAGCCGGAGTCCAGCTCTAGGTTTTCAAAAAGGCAAGCCTTCAATTCGAGGATGTCTATCCTATTATGGACTCCTTAGTAGTAAACCGCATCAGGTCCTTATTGAGGGCAGGGTCAAAGCCCCGTCCTTTCTAACGGGGTTTACTCTCTTGATGGTTTTTTTTCACTAAACTCACCGAAAAGTGATATATTATAGATCGTGAATGGATTTGAATTCGAAAATGAGGTAGCTTAATTTCTTAAGGAGATTCGTACACAGGACTCATATCAAAAAGCAGCGCCCTCACCCTTCCCCTCTCCCCTTTGCCGGGCTGTCGGTAGGCAGGGGGAGAGGGCTTCATCGTGAGATCAGGCAAATGGCTGGGTGAGAGGTAATTTGATATTAGAGAGAGCAAGATGCTGCAACAAATGCGGCGTAACGATTTACAATTTTCAATCAAGGCTTTCATCTTCCTGACGTTCGTCTTCTTTTTGCAAGACAGCATTCATGCCCATGTTGAACAACCCAAAGATCAGTCGAGTATCGGGATCGATGAAAAACTGGGTCAGAATGTTCCCCTCGATTTATTGTTCAATGATGAAAACGGCAATAAGATGAGTTTGAGGCAACTTATCCACTCGCCTACCATTCTTGCCCTTGTTTATTATCACTGCCCTGATGTCTGCAGTTTTTTATTGTCTAATTTGGCAGGGGTTTTGAAAAAACTGGGTTCAGAGCCGGGCAAAGAGTATACGGTGCTGGCCGTGAGTTTCGATGAAATGGAGAAGCCCGACCTCGCACTTCAGAGGAAAAAGATCTATCTCAAAATGATCGAAAGGCCTTTCCCTGAAGATGCCTGGAGATTTTTGACCGGTGATAAAGAAAATATCAGGAAGTTGACCGATGCTGTTGGATTTCATTTCAGAAGAGAAAGGGAAGACTTCCTCCATCCGGTATCCTTAATCCTACTCTCTCCGGATGGAAAGATCACCCGGTACATATATGGCACGGACTTTCTTCCTTTCGACTTGAAAATGGCGCTGTTGGAGGCCTCTGAAGGAAGGGTCGGTCCAACCGTCAGTAAAGTGCTGCGATTTTGCTTCAGTTATGATCCCAAGGGACGAAAATATGTGTTCAACACATTGAAAGTGACGGGAATAGTCACCCTGCTTTTTGCTTTATCATTTATTGCGTTTCTTGTTTTCAAGGGTAAGAGACGACAGACTGAAGAGGAGTGATGGGGATGAGACCAAAAGGGGTATCGGAGGGAATCCATCCAAGCGCCAGTTTTTACGAACACAAAGGGCAATATCATGGAATCCTGGCCTGGATTCTTTCAACAGATCACAAGAGGATCGGCCTTCTTTATCTCTTCTCAATCCTTCCGTTTTTCTTTACGGCTGTCACTCTCGGATTTCTGATGCGGCTCAAACTGATTGCCCCAGGGTTCAATCTCATGGGACCGCAGACATATAACGCCTTTTTTACATTGCATGGAATCATCCAGATCTTTCTGGTGGTCATCCCCGCGATTCCAACCATCTTTGGTAATTTCTTCTTACCGATTCAGATCGGTGCAAGGGATATGGCCTTTCCGAGGATAAATCTGCTCTCCTGGTGGCTTTATATCTCCGGAGCGATCTTAGTTTTTGTATCCCTTTTCACCGGTGGGGGTCCCATTGATACGGGCTGGACCTTCTATGCACCTTATAGCCTTCGGACCACGGTCAATGTCCCCCTTGCCGTTTTTGCAGTCTTTGTTTTAGGTTTTTCCTCTATCCTGACCGGGATCAATTTCGTGACCACCATTCACCGGCTTCGAGCTCCCGGAATGAGTTGGTTTCGTTTGCCCCTTTTTGTCTGGGGCATCTATGCGACGGCCTGGGTTCAGATTCTTGCCACACCTGTCATTGGGATTACCCTTCTGCTGATCATTCTGGAAAGATTCTTTGGGGTGGGCGTGTTTGACCCGGCAAAGGGTGGTGATCCCCTCTTATACCAGCACCTTTTCTGGATCTATTCCCATCCGGCAGTCTATATCATGATCCTCCCGGCCATGGGTGTGATTTCTGATGTCATCCCGGTCTTTGCCAGGAAAAGGATTTTTGGGTATAAGGCCATCGCCTTTTCCAGTATTGCCATTGCAAGTGTCGGGTCCCTGGTGTGGGGCCACCATATGTTCGTCAGCGGACAGAGCGATCTTGCAAATGTAATTTTTTCTCTGTTGACCTTTTTAGTTGCCGTCCCCAGTGCTATTAAAGTATTCAACTGGGTGGCCACCTTGTATAAAGGTTCTATTGTGTTTGAACCACCCCTGTTGTTTGCCCTCACGTTCATATTTCTTTTTTCTATCGGTGGACTCACGGGTCTATTCCAGGGCGCCCTTGCCGTGAATTTGCACCTTCATGATACTTACTGGGTCGTAGGGCACTTTCATTACATCATTTTTGGTGGCATGGGATTTGGTTTCTTTGCAGCGCTTCACTACTGGTTTCCAAAGATGTTCGGGCGGATGTATCAGAAAAAATGGGTGTATGTGGCATGGTTTTTCCTCTTCATCGGATTCAACATCCTCTACTTTGCCATGCTCATTCTAGGCTGGGAGGGAATGCCCCGTAGATATTATGACTACCTGCCGCAATTCCACACGCTTCATTTAATTTCTACCATCGGGTCCTGGATTCTTATCGCCGGCCTGGTTTTGATGTTTGTCAATCTTTTTCTTTCCTTGTTCAGAGGGGAAAAGGCAGGAGAAAATCCATGGGGTGGAGCCACGCTCGAATGGCAGATTTCCTCTCCACCACCGACGGAAAATTTTGGAAAGATTCCTGTGGTGGAACGCGGGCCATATGAATATCGGTAATCCCCCCCAACCCCCCTAAAGGTGTGAAAAAATTAGGGGACGGTAGCCCAGACGGGGGAATATTTCCAAAAATGTAGAATGCGGGTATTTAATTTAATGGTCCTGAACGCTTTTAACTTATCTATTTTACATGGTCTTTCCGTCTTTGTGAATAAAATTGGAAAAGGTAACCGCTCTACATTTTTTCCGATATCCCCCCGTCCTGGCTTTGAGTCTTGGATTTTTTCACAACCCCCCTTTAGTAAAGGGGGGAGAGGGGGGATTTGAAATCGCTATGGAGACACACAGAGACTATACCAGCTCAAAAATTGGGATGTGGCTCTTTCTCCTCTCAGAGATCCTACTGTTTGGAGGATTGTTTATCCTCTATTCCACTTATCGCTACAAAACCCCTGTCGATTTTCATCATGCCGCAGAAGAACTCAACCGGATCCTCGGAACATTGAATACCCTGATCCTTATCACAAGCAGTTTGACCATGGCCCTTTCCATTTCTTCTATGCAAAAAGGAGATCGTAAATTATCCGTTCTTCTATTGATGTCCACTATTTTCTTAGGGGTTCTATTTCTGGTGATCAAATCATTTGAGTGGACTGCCAAGATTCACCATGGCCTTTATCCCAATTCCCCTCGCCTCTTAGGACGATACAGTGGGGAGGTCCTTTTCTACGGTCTCTATTATGCGATGACCGGTTTACACGGTCTCCATGTGCTGGTCGGCGTCTTTGTACTTTGTGTGATGCTGGTTTTTATGATGAAAGGAAAAATCAATAGGGACTGTTTTGTTCCCTTGGAAAATTCCGGATTGTACTGGCATCTTGTCGATATGATCTGGATCTTTCTTTTCCCGTTGTTTTATTTGATCACGTAATCCTCTCCACCCCGCCCAGTAGGGAACGGTTTCAAACCGTTCCCTACAAAAAGGGGAAGAGGGGGTTTGAAGGCTTTTTGGAGGGCGCGAAGTGAAGATGTCGGACGAAAAATTTCATATGGTAAAATATCGCACCTATATTATGGTCTGGGTGGGACTGTTGGTTCTAACAGGAATGACAGTTTCCTTAGCAGGAATGAATCTGGGGCGTCTGAGCATCTTAGTCCCTTTGCTCATCGCTGCATTGAAATCCAGTTTGGTGCTCAGCTATTTCATGCATCTAAGATACGAAAGAGGCCTGCTCTTTAAATTAATGATTCCTATTGTTCTGGCGACGTTAACGATATTCATCGGGCTGACTTTTTCTGATGTGGCTTTCCGGTGAGGTAGAATCATCATGTCCATTTCAGGGGCGACGGGTTTATCCGGAGAAGTCGTTAATCAGGTTTTCTTTTATATTCTGGCCATTACCGTTTTCCTCCTGGCTTTGATCACTTTTCTGATGGTCTATTTTGTCATCCGGTATCATCGGAAGAGGAGCCCTCAGCCTGCTGAAATTAAGGAGAACACCTGGCTAGAGATCATCTGGACTGTCGTGCCTACCCTCCTGGTCCTAACCATGTTCTATTATGGATTAACAGGCTTCAACTTCTTAAAGAGAGCTCCGCAAGATGCCATGAAAGTCAAAGTGATTGCCCGCCAGTGGTCCTGGCTTTTCGAATATGAAAACGGGTTAAGAAGCACAGAGTTAAAAGTTCCTGTTGGGAAGCCTATTAAATTACTGCTCACGTCGCAAGATGTGATCCACAGTTTTTATGCGCCCGCATTCCGGATCAAACAGGATGTTGTACCTGGGATGGTAAACTCTTTATGGTTTCAATCTACTGAAATGGGGGAATTCGATGTCCTTTGCTCACAATATTGCGGACTCCAGCACGCCAAAATGCTCACTAAGATCGTGGTGCTCCCGGAGGAAGAATTTAAGAAATGGTATCAAACCGGGAAGGAGATGGAAGCGAAACTTCCTCCTTCCGGGACCCAACTCTTTCAAGAAAGGGGATGCAAGGCCTGTCACAGCATTGACGGCACCCCAGGTTTAGGTCCCACTCTCAAGGGGCTTTTTGGGAAGACGGTGACCGTATTGACCGATGGGAAAGAACGGAAGCTTGTCGCGGATGAAGCGTACCTTCGAAAATCGATCTTAGAACCCAATGCTGATATCGTAAAGGGTTTTCCACCGATTATGCCCTCTCTAAAAGGCTTATTAACGGATCAGGAGATAGATGCCCTTGTCAGTTATCTGAAGGGATTGAAATGATTTCCATCGAAAGGTTTGAAGGACAGATGATCTATCCTATGAAATCGGGAAAGAGATATCCTATGATCCATGCGTTTCACATTCTGTTGGAATTGACAAAATTCAAGATCTCTTTATTTGCCGCCCTATCCACGTTCACAGGTTTTATCCTTGCACATCAAGAGCTATCCGGAGAAATCATCTTCCCTGTTATGGGAGTATTCTTCCTTGCATGCGGTTCCTGTGCTCTCAATCAGTACCAGGAGAGAGAAGATGACCGGAGAATGGAGAGAACGAAAGATCGGCCCATCCCCTCTGGAAAATTGCGCCCCCATACTGCTCTTCTGATATCTATAGGCCTCATCTTATCAGGGTCTCTCATTCTTTTTTTTGGGACCAATCTGATGGCGTGGGGTTTGGGTCTCTTCGCCATGGTCTGGTATAACGGGGTATATACTTATCTAAAGAGAAAGAGTGCCTTTGCAGCCATACCAGGAGCATTGGTCGGATCCATCCCTCCACTGGTAGGCTGGATTTCTTGGAAAGGCCATCTCTCTTTTGATTCCCAAATCCTTGCCGTTGCTTTTTTCTTTTTTATGTGGCAAGTTCCCCATTTCTGGCTTCTTCTTCTCAATTTTGGAAAGGATTATGAGAGAGCTGGATTTCCTTCGCTGACCAGAATATTTAGTTCAGCACAGCTCAGTAGGATGACCTTCATGTGGATTTTTGGAACAGCAATGACCTGTATGATGATCCCACTGTATGGCGTTGTGGAATCTCCTGTAATCCGTGTCGGTTTATTTGCTGCAGCGTTCTGGCTCATGTGGAAAGACTCCGGACTTTTGAAAGTCCGGAGTCCAGAATTTCCCTTTCCCTTCACTTTCAATAACATCAACTCCTTTGCCCTGCTGGTAATGGTCCTGATCACCCTGGACACCCTCTTCCATTAAATCTTGACAGGCTGCTGAAAAACGCCCATCTGCTGCGTTCCCCTCATCCTTCGTCGTTGCGGCGTACTCCAAGTACGCCTCACTCCTCAGGATTTCGGGCGCCTTGCATCTGGGCATTTTTGATCAGCCTGAAAAAGTGAATTTTTCAGCACCATGCTAATCTTCTCTCAGGAATTGAGCGGTCTCTTCGGGAAAAGAGACGTTGATAAAGATTCCAGATCCCATTTCAAATCCGGCCGGGGTGGTCAGCCTCGGCACAATTTGAAGGTGCCAATGGTAGTAGTCCTCTTGTTCATCCTTAATGGGAGCTGTATGGATAACATAGTTATAGGGGGGATCATTCAGTTTGGAGTAGAGCTTCAACAAGGTTGCCTTTAGAACCTTTGCAAAGGTTTTAGAATCCTCCATCGAGATTAAGCCGAACGAGGCCTGATGTTCTTTGGGAAGGATCCAAGTTTCAAATGGTAACCGGGATGCAAAGGGCTGGAGGACGACAAATTTTTCTGTATCCTCGACGATCCTCTTCCCAAAGCTGAGTTCCTCCTCGATCAGATCGCAATAGACACAACACCCGTGGTCATCATAATATCGAGCTGCCTCCTCCAATTTTTTCCGGATATTGGATGGAACGACAGCGGTTCCGACAATTTGAGAATGGGTGTGTTCGAGAGATGTTCCTGCAGCCTCTCCATGATTCTTAAAGATGATGATCAATTTAATCCTCGGGTCCTCCCTGATGGCAAGATACCTCTCTCGATAGGCGAGGAGAACCTCCTCTACCTGTTTATCTTCCATCAAAGGAAAAAGTTGATTATGGATAGGGCTTCCTATCACCACTTCATGAATCCCCACCCCATCCATCATCCGGAAAAACCCCTTCTCTTCTTTTCTTTCCAGACTTCCTTCAGGAGAGAGAGCTGGAAATTTATTGGGTATAACCCTTACCCACCATCCTTTACTATCTGCCGGACCACTATTTCGGTAAGCAAGGGTTTCATGAGGAGTCAAGTGTTCATTGCCTGGGCAGAATGGACAGTTCCCCTTATAGGGAGGTTTCTCGATGAAAGGCTCGACCCTTTTAAGCTCGTGGGGTCTCTTTGAACGCTCTGTTGCAACGATGACCCACTCCTTTGTTGTACGATCCTGTCTCAATTGAGGCATAAGAAACTCCGTTTCAATTGCGGATTGCGGATTTCGGAATCGTTAATTTATTGTTTTTTAAATCCTTAAATTCAATTGCAATGCTCCGAAATACGGAACTCAGAACTTGATTCTGCACTCTGCATTCCGAATTCCGAATTTTGGAGGCCTTAACCTAAGGCCCAGATTAACCCCACCACAGCACCCAAAGGGATGGAGATATAGGGGTTACAGGTGATGGTTCAGGAACTCCCGATGGAGCGCGTGAGATAGCTTAAACCAAATCCCGCAAAGCCACCGAATACCAAACCTAAAAGGATTTTCAAAACCATAAGGAACTCCTCATAAAAAGATTACCATCCCATCTGGTTTAAATCAAGGAGATGATTTTTACAGTAATGCATCACTGAGCCGTGGGTGAAAGACTGTAATCGGGCAGGAATATCTCCGAAAATCTTATCAAGCGGATGAGATAGGGTTATGGTTGGCAAAGGTAACTTCCCTAATCAGAGCATGGTCATTGCAATGCTCATGGTATTCTTGTAGTTGAGGGACAAGATAAGGTTTCCGCTATAAGATTTTCTCCGACATCCCTGCCCGATTCTGGGAAGTTTCCCAGGAAGGGTGAGGCATTACTTTTTCGATGGGATTTTACTTGACAGATTCAAGACCTATCAAATATAGATTATAAGTATGAGGAGGTGGGTTAGCCTTTTTGTTGTTATTGTCATCGTTCTTCTTCTTGCCATTGTTGCCTACTATCGATTTCGGGTTCAGACCAAAAATATCTTCTTTTCCATCTTTCCAATCTTCTCTTGGGTATCCGTCGATCAATCCATTCTCTTCAACCATATCCATCATAAGGAGGTAGCCCATCTTAACTGTACCTTCTGTCACCGCTATGTGGAAAGGCATCGTGTTGCCGGGGTTCCTAATATTGAACTCTGTCGAGCTTGTCATTCAAGCGATGCAATCAGTAAAAGGCCTGAGGCACTTAAAGTTGTCGAATATGTAAAGGCAAACAGGGAGATTCCATGGCAGCGGATGTATGAACTTCCAAGCTTTGTCGTCTTTCCTCATTGGATTCACATCCAAAGCGGTGTGGATTGCTCCATTTGCCATGGCCTGACTGGCCTGAAGGATAGACCTGTAAAAATGGTTGATAGAAACTATATGGAGTGGTGCATGGACTGTCACAAGAAAAGAGGAGCAGATATTGATTGCTACACCTGCCATTCCAGCTGAAAAGCCTGACCCGGAGATGGGGTGATCGGGTGATGGGGTGAAAAATAAATTTCTCGGTGTCTCCCTATCTCCCCATGTCCCCAATCTGAAATTAGAGATGGATAGATAGAAAAGCCGATGAGGATTAATCGAAGAGAGTTGTTAAAACTGCTGGGGGCGGCGACCTTTGGAATGGCCCTGCCTGATGAACTCCTCCAGGCTCTTCCAAAGGAAGGGGAATGGATCCCTTATGAGGAGTCCTGGTCAACAGGCGTGTGCCTCCAATGTCCCGGTGGGTGTGGCCTTCGAATCCGATCGGTCATGAAATGGCCGGTAAAATTGGAAGGCATAAAAGATTACCCCATCAATCAGGGCCGGCTCTGTCCAAAGGGTCAGTCAGGGCTTCAAGTCCTCTATGATCCAGACCGAATACGCCATCCCTTGAAAAGAAAGGGAAAGCGTGGAGAAGGGCATTGGGAGAAGGTCTCATGGGAGGAAGGGATTCGCCTTGTCACTCAAAAGTTGAATAATCTTCGACAAGAGGGAAGACCTCACGGTCTGATGGTGATGGGGGGTCGGTATCGGGGCCACATGTATGACCTGATGACCCGATTCATGGAGGCGTATGGCTCGCCCAATCATCTTGGGAATTCGGCAAGGGATTCTGAAGGAATTCGAAAGGGCCATTTCTTCACCATGGGAATCAAAGAATTTCTTGCGATCCACTGGGAAGAGGTCAATTATGTCCTCTCCTTCGAAGAGAGCCTTTTGGAGGCATCCAGACCCTTACTCCGAAACCTCTGGGGTTATGGATTTCTTAGAAGTGGAAGACCTGGGATCAGGGGAAAGTTAGTACAGATTGAACCTCGATTCTCTGTGACGGCATCGAAGGCCGATCAATGGATCCCTATCCATCCAGGAACCCACGGAGCTTTGGCTCTTGGAATCGCCCACTGGATCATAAAGGAAAATAAATACGATCACGACTTTATCCATCACTATACATTTGGATTCGATGATTGGAAGGACACCGATGGTAAGACCCGTATGGGTTTTAAGACCCTCTTACTCAAAGAATATTCACCTAAACAAACCTCCCTCATCACAGGTATTCCTGAAGAGAGCATTGTTCAGATGGCTCAAGAGTTTTCATCCCACCGACCCTCGATCGCCATCTCTGGAAGAGGAGTTGGGATGCAGACCAATGGAATATATAGTCAGATGGCCATTGATGCTCTGAATGCACTGGTTGGTTCGATCGATGCCCCAGGAGGTCTCCTTATTCAAAGAAAACCTCCTTTTAGTAGATGGCCTCTTGTTCAAAGGGATGCCATTGTTGAAAAAGGTCTTTTTCAACCTCGAGCCGATGGAGCTGGAAGCATGCCTTTCCCATTTGCAGAAGAACTTCCATACACCCTCTCAGAGAGAATTCAAAAGGGTGAACCCTATCCTATCGAAATCCTTTTTGTCTACTATACCAACCCTCTCTTTAATCTTCCAGAATCGGAAAAACTCCGCATCGGTTTAGAGACGGTCCCCTTCATCGTCAGTTTCTCGCCTTTTATGGATGAGACCACCATGTTTTCCGACCTTGTATTGCCTGACGGAACCTATTTGGAGCGTTGGCAGGATGACTACGTGGAACCAGGGCTGGGCTTCCCGATGTTTGGGTTGCGAAGCCCTGCCATTCAACCACCTCTTTATGATGTCCGTAATACAGGTGATGTTCTCATCGAAATCGCAAAAGGTTTGGGCGGAAGTGTGGCCAAATCTTTCCCGTGGAAGGATTTTCAAGAGGCCCTAAGAGATGCGATGAGAGGGGTTTTTGTCTCGAAACGTGGTTCTATTCAGGCCAGAGATTTTGACGAATTCTGGAAGGCTTTGATCGAGCGAGGCGGCTGGTGGGATCCTCCCTATCGCTTTGGAGAATGGAAGAAAAGGTTTAATACCCTCTCTGAAAAATTTGAATTCTTCTCCATCGCAATGGAACAGGGTTTCAAAGAGATATCGAAGAGAAGTTCAAAGGGAATGGATCAAATCCTCAAGGAGTTGAAGATTGAAGCGAGAGGAGACAAGGTCTTTCTTCCCCATTTTGAAAAACCTCGCATGATTGGAGACGAGAAAGAGTATCCCTTTCACCTCATCCCTTATGTACCTATGACTGCAGCGGAGGGGCGAGGGGCCAATCAACCTTTCCTCCAAGAGATTTATGGCCCTCACTTGAAAGAGAGATGGAATTCCTGGATTGAGATCAATCCAGAGACTGCCAAGACCATGGGGATCAAAGATGGAGATCTCATATGGGTAGAATCTCCGGTCGGAAAGTTAAAGGGAAAAGCGAGGCTCTTTCCTGGAACACATCCAATGAGCATTCACATCCCCTATGGCCAAGGTCACAAGGCTTATGGTCGTTGGGCAAAGGGAAGGGGGATCAATCCAAACGATCTTCTCGTCAGGGAATATGACTACCTGGGTGGATTTGCCTCTTATTTTTCAACCAGGGTGAAGATCTATAAGGCATGAATTTAAGATGAGGAGATAGGGAGATAGGGAGGTGGGGAGAATGGAAAAGAAACTGATTCGGACACATCATGACTTAGAGGTATATCAAACAGCCTTTGATTTGGCTATGAAGATATTTCAGAAAAGCAAGTCTTTTCCGAAGGAAGAACGTTATTCATTGACTGATCAGATACGCCGTTCATCACGATCAGTTTGTACTAATCTGGTAGAAGCCTGGCGCAAGAGACGCTATGAGGCTTCATTTCTGAGCAAGCTAAATGACGCAGAGGCAGAAGGAGCTGAAACTCAGGTTTGGTTGGAGTTTGCAGTTCAGTGTGGTTATTTGGAAGCTGAAGCTGGACAAGAAATATCGGCCTCTTATAACAACATTTTGGGTAAGATTGTTAGTCTGATCAATAATCCACAACCTTGGCTGCTACCTGGGGCGAAGCGTCGCTAAATTCGCAGTAGGGCAAGATAGGGATTCTCCCTATTTCCCCAACTCCCTATCTCCCTAAGGTTGGGTAATAGATGGACACGGACACGGGGACGAAGATGTACCGCTGGGGAATGGTGATCGATTTGGACCGATGCACAGGCTGCCAGGCCTGTGTGGTGGCCTGCCGGCAGGAGAATAATATACCCTTTGCAGGTGAAGAACAGGCCAAGCTGGGGAGGGCTAAATTCTGGATGAACCTCGTTTCAGAAGTGAAGGGAACCTATCCCAATGTGAAGATGCACTTCATTCCCATTCCCTGCATGCACTGTGATCGACCGCCTTGTACGATTGTCTGCCCTGTTGAGGCCACTTATAAAAATCCTGAGGGAATTGTGGCACAGGTCTATCCGAGATGTATCGGTGTTCGAATGTGCATCTCCAATTGTCCCTATACCGTCCGGTATTTCAACTGGTATGCACCCTCCTGGCCAAAAGAATATGAGAAGGGACTCAATCCCGATGTCTACCGCCGGAGAAAGGGAATTACGGAGAAATGTAATTTCTGCATTCAGAGGATTCGGAGGGCAAAGGAGAAGGCGAAAAAGGAGAAGCGAAGAATTAGAGATGGTGAAGTTATTCCTGCCTGTGTAGAGACCTGTCCAAGCGAGGCCCTCTATTTTGGCGATCTCAATGATCCAAAGAATCAGGTCTCCAAACTTTCCAAGAGCCGCCGAGCCTTCAGACTGATGGAGGATTTAGGGACCGAGCCCAAGGTCTATTATCTCAAGGAAGGGGAATGGAATGACGGATAAGGAAGCCATTGCCCAAAAATATAGTCGAATCTTAGCCCCATTAACTCATATGGGATGGCCCTTTCTGGTAATGGCTGGTCTCCTCTCAGTCATCTTCTTATGGTCCTTCTTCGCCTTTGGTTGGCAGTATGTTTGGGGTCTTGGTGTGACAGGAATGGGTCATCCCATGTCCTGGACACTCTACCTTGTCAATTTTGTCTTTTTCATTGGGATCAGTCATGCAGGGACACTCATCTCTGCTATCTTGAGAATCACTCATGCAGGATGGAGAACGCCGATCACGCGTGCCGCGGAGGTTGTGACGGTCTTCGCTTTAGCGGCCGGCCCCACGAACATCCTTTTTGATTTAGGCCGATCGATTCGATTCTACTGGGTAGCGGTTCATGCGCAGTTCAAATCTCCTCTCTTATGGGATTTGACTTGCATCATGACCTATTTCGTCACCTGCGTTCTATTCCTCTATGTGCTCATGATTCCTGATATCGCGCTTCTCAGGGATCGTTTTCCTCGTCGGCGATGGTTTTATAAAGTCCTCTCCTTAGGATGGACTGGAGCAGAAAGGCAAGAGCGAATTCTGAAAAAGGCTTCCAATTTTCTTTGCATTGCTGTTATTCCCGTTGCGGTGAGTGTCCATACCGTCGTCTCCTGGGTCTTCGGAATGCAGACACAGCCCATGTGGCACTCCACGATCTTTGGACCTTACTTTGTGGCAGGGGCGATCTATTCTGGAATTGCCGCCATCATTCTTGTGGCCGCCATCCTCCGGAAGGTCTATCACCTTGAGGAATATCTCCAGCCCATCCACTTCAACAACTTGGGGCTCCTATTGCTCACGATGGCACTCCTATGGTTCTACTTCACTCTTGCAGAGTATCTCACGACTTTTTATGGTGGTAGCACAGATGAGCTGGCAGTTTTCTGGGTGAAAGTGACAGGAAAATATTCACCCATGTTCTGGCTGATGGTCCTATTCTGTTTCATCATTCCCTTTCCCATACTCGCAATGAAACGAGCCCGGACCATCTTGGGGACATCGATCGCCTCAGTTTCCGTCCTGATCGGGATGTGGTTAGAGCGCTTCCTCATTATTATTCCTACTCTTAGTCAGCCGAGACTTCCCTATGAGCGAGGTTCCTATATGCCTTCATGGGTAGAGTGGTCCATGATGGCGGGACTCTCGGCAGGGTTCATCTTGGCCATCGTTCTTTTCTCAAAGTTCTTTCCTGTCATTTCCATCTGGGAAATGGAGAAGGAAGAAAAGGAACGGGAAGAAAACAAGAGGCGGATGTTCTGATACGGACGAAACGAAATCTCTTCATACAAAGTAAAATAGCGGCCGGATTTTTATTGACGATGGCAAATATTTTCTGGAGAGCTCTGAAAAACTACTACTCGCTCTCTCGATTACACAGATTTCAAAAGATGATTACACAGAGATTTCGGGACTTTTTCAGAAATCTCTTCAGTCTACCTTGACAAGGGTAGATTTTTCGCTTATGTTAATTACATAATTACATAATATCTAATAGATGAGAAACACCTTAAAGGAGGGGAAAACTATGGCTTTGGTCAAGGTCTTGCGAAATGGTCAGATAACCGTACCCAAAGGGGTACGGAAAGTTTTGGGTATTAAGGAAGGTGATGTGTTAGAGGTGGCTTTAGGGAAAGCCGGGGTTGTCTTAAAGCCTAAGGCTTTAATAGATAAACAGTCCATCTTATCCAAAAAAGGTGAGAAAAAGATTAAAGAAGCCTTGGACGCTTACCGTAGAGGAGAGGCAAGGTCGTTTAGAGATGCCAGGGATCTAATTCAAGAGCTCAATTCATGAAGCTTGCCCGAACTCACCTTTTTAAAAATGATTTTTTAAAGCTGCCAGAGAGCATAAAAAGAAGATCTGAGAAGGTTTTGAGGTTACTCGCCGCTGATCCCTACCATCCTTCGTTGCATATTAAAAAGACAAAAGGGGAGGTTCTTAAAGGATATCATAATGTCTTTGAAGGGAGATTCAGCAAAAGCTACCGTTTCCTATTTTTGATCGAAGGGGATACCTTAACGTTGCATAAACTTTTGACGATACGGACATGGGCAAGCCGTTCGGAGAGGCTTCGAGGCGAACCTTTGGCCGAATCGGCACTCTCGTCCCTTTCCCCTGCTGGAATTCACTTGGAGTGATGTCCTCCGATACCCTTAAATTCTCAAAACAACCGCCTTCCGAAGCCTTGAAGGGCGGTTTACCCGTGTCCGTTTTGCAACTGTCAGAGATACTTACGTCCTTTTGCGATGCGGTAAGCATGATGAATTTTTTAAATAGGAGATTTTTTTGCTGATGATAGAAAAGGACACCAAATTGGTATCCCTGGGCGCCCCATGATTGGGTGCTTTAATACTATGCCAGTACTAAATCTCTGTCAGGAACCTAGCCAGACTCTCCTCTTTTAGCTTATCCGAGAAATCAAACATTTTTTTGAAGCTACCTATGCAATGATAGGAATATTAATTCCAATGGACGTATAAAAAACCTACCCACGAGGAAATCTCAAAACATCTTGAAGAAATTAGCCACGAAGAGAAATAAAGCCTACAGCTAAGGGAGGCCAAAAGATTAGTATCCAAAGGTTATTGCACTTTTTCATCCGGAAATCGCTAAATTCTCACTCTTTGTAGGAGGAACGTTCAGAGGTAAAATTGTGAAGTACTCCCTTGTAACTTTCTGTTCCCTAATTTTATAAAAGGGTGTATATTACAATCGAAAAGTGGCAATGGGGATATGCTTCGATCTAAACGAATAATTAATTCTTAAATTATCTTGATTCCGTATAATAATGTTTAAAACGATCTTTTCTGGAAAAAATGGCACGAAATCAACCCTTTTGGGGTGGAGAAGGGCCTTTAGTGGTTCAATATTTATGAAAAAATAGAAGAAGCATAAAAATTGCTGTTCGCTTCCTAGGAATGAACACTATGGATCAATTACCACAAAACAAAACTGGTAACTTAACCGAGACACGGGTTAAGCAAAAGCTTAAATCCTTTGGATTGATTGTGAGGAAACCTGTTCCCGACAATGGAGTAGACTTTGAGGTTTTCAACCCTTTAGATCTCAGCAAATGCGTTAGAATTCAGGTGAAAGGTCGTAATCCTAAAAGAATAAAAACATACCGCTGGTTCCAGTTACGTATTCCAAAGCGTCAGTTAGAGCTTGCAAGGGATGCTGGCATTGCTGCAGAGGAAACATGGCAAAAGAAAGTACGCAAAGTGGATTTTTTCATTCTTGATGCAGTTAAGTTTAATGAAATGTGGGTACTTTCTCAGGAACAAACTATCCAGCTTATTTTATTGAACGAGATCTACTATCGAGATCGTCCTAATAATATTTTTTCTTATGAAGAGCCGTTGAGGGGGAAACAGAAAGAAATGAACTTTGAAGCACCTGTTCCAGGAACATCCATCATTGAACGATTTGCATTATGCAAAAACAATTTCGCACCATTGCTTGATTTCCTAGGAATGAAAAGCGAACAAGCGCATCCAGACGGACCGCGGCAGAGCCGCGGCCGCTGATGCGCGGCGTTATGTTTTTACATGAGAAATGACTGGATTCGACAAATACTCAGAGATTTTTACCAATCGTGCAAAAGAGCTTCTTGAGGAAGAGGATCTTCAGAAAAACCCGGAATACTACGGAGTCTTTAAGAATCGTCTCTTAGGCCTGAAGGGTCCGAAACAACTTGGCCGGAAGCTAACCCCAGCTGAAGTCTTCTTTTTAAAACTAAATACTGGATTTAACGAAATACATAATTCTTACTACTCTCTCTTAGATATCGAAGTCTATATGGGTAGGTTTCCGTACAGTAATACAAGAGTGTCTAAAACAAGGTATTTGGCCTACCATATGGAAAATTACTTGAATGAAGTATACATCCTTGAACAGCGTCTGGAGTCTTATTTCACCATAGTTGGCCGGCTGTACAGAAATGACAGGAGGCATCAAGGTATACGGAAGAGCATAGAGACTCTTATTTCATTAGTCCAAGAGATTCTAAAGGGAGTCATTGATACTAGAGGTGCACATGTGCACAGAATGAGGTTTACCGATGAGGATCTAGACAGATTAGATTTGCAGGAATTTCTTTCAAAGCATGGGGGGGATGAACTCAAAGTGCTGAAAAACTTCTTCAAATTTGACTACGGGAGAATCAGAAAGAGATATAAACAAATGATTAATAAGAACAATGAACAAATCAAGATAATGCTTGATGCATGTTTTGACATCCTTTATGAAATTGTCGCTGATGAAAAACGACAGATCAAGTATCCTAAAGCATAACGAGTGGCTCCGCCGGATCGCCGATGAATCCGGGTCATGGTGAGCCAGGGGTTAAACCATAAGAAAGGATATCTCGATGGCCCTTTTTAAATGTCCTGATTGTGGCAAAGATGTCTCCGAATCTGCTCCTTCATGTCCTAACTGTGGTAGACCTTTCAAAGATATTTCAAAACCTGGGAAGAAAAAAAGTAACCCTCTTGCAACTGGCTGCCTAGTCATTTGCCTAATCATTCTTGTGTTCATTGTTATAGGTATTGTGATCTCACTCAACCAACCGTCACAAAAATATACTGAAACTAGTGCGCCGCTTCCTCCTGCTGAGCCGCAATTAGAGTTGGTTGCTTTCAGTTGGCATGAAGAATACACTTATGCCATTCTTGAGGGACAAATCAAAAATATTTCTAAAGAATCCATGAAAAGTGTAGAGGCTGTTGCGAGTTTCTATGATGAAAAAGGTGGGTTTATTACTAGCAGTGAGGCCCTAATCGAATACAATCCAATATTGCCTGGTCAGACATCACCTTTCAAAGTAATGGCCACCTGGAATCCCGCTATGAAAAAGGCAGGCGTAGAATTCAAATTTTTAATGGGCGGTACAATCCTTACACGGCAGTCATCTAAAAAATAACTATGGTGTAACACCTCGCTAAAGAGGAACGCGGCAAAAGACCGTCGCACCCCTTAGCTTGATAGTCACCCTCTATTTCAATTGCGAACCGTCAGATCAAACAGAAGGCCGATTCTCAGACCTTGTAGGTGAACTCGTTAAACAAGGGTGATTTAACATCGGCTGTTAGATTAAGTACCGTTCAGGACAGTTTGGACAACCTGTTCTGTAAGAAGCCCCTAAAGGGAAAAGGACTTTCCTCTGTTAAAGAAGCATCCCGTTCCAAGGTATTCGATATATGGAAAGACCGCCCGAGACAGAGAGAGTACAACCCGGAAACGGGTAGACGGCCAGAACCCTCCAAATCCTTATTGACTATTCCATTTTAATTTCATAAAATACCGTCAAGATTGATGTCCCTTACAAACAACCTTTAACCCCAAAGAAGGTTATATGGACAGAAGATAAAATAGACCCCATTTCTGAAAAGGGAATGGGGTTTTCTTTTTCATTTCCCACAGGAGAATCGGGTGGCCGAAGTCCTATGGGGTAGCAGTTCTTTTAGAAGGCGCACAACGGAAATAGAAATTTATCCACTGTAATTTTTGGGGAGGTCACGAGATGAATGAGCAAACTCGCCAAACATTGTCGGACGCCATAGTTAGGGTTAGGAAGAGAATCCACCAAATCAGGGATCGAAAGGAAGCTATCGGAGAACAGAACACAAAATCCACCCTTATTGACCCCATATTGTCTGCTTTGGAGTGGGATATTGAGGAGTTGGATGAAGTTTGCAGGGAGTATAGACGAAAACCTAAGGACAATCCAGTGGATTATGCTCTCTTCATGCTTCGGTCCCCTTGCTTGTTTGTGGAGGCTAAGGCTCTCGAAAAGGACCTTAATGACCGGAAATGGATATCACAGGTCTTGGGCTATGCAACTGTGGTGGGAGTAGAATGGTGTGTCTTAACAAATGGGGATGAATACCGAATCTATAATTCCCACGCTGCCGTTGACATGGAGGAAAAACTATTTAGGGTAATTCGAATCTCAGACCCAACGCAAGAAGAGCATACACTTAACACTCTGGACCTCTTATCCAAAAGCAAGATGGGAGAAAAGCTTATTAGCACCCTTTGGAACGCCCACTTTGTTGACCATCGTGTCAAGGCAGCTTTGACTGACATTTTCCGCAACGAGGATGGTACTCTAACCCGCTTAGTCCGTAAGAAGACACTGGGACTTGCTCGGTCTGAGATTCGAGATTCATTGAAGCGGGCAGACATTCGCGTTGATTTTCCTATAATCACCACATCTCAAGGATCTAAAAAACCCATTCCTTCGAAAGAAGAACGAAAAATAACGAAAAAACGCCAAGGTCCAATCATGCTGGGGATAAAGCTTGCAGATCTTATTCAAGCAAGTCTTGTTAAGACCCCATTAGAATTGGAGCGGAGATACAGAAAGATCCATCTGAAGGCAAATATTCAAGCGGATGGAGAAGTTATCTTTGATGGGAAGTCTTACAATTCTCTTTCCACCGCAGCAGGTATGGCTCGGAAGTCAGTGATTGGAACTCGCCCAGGTCGTAAATATCCCCAAACCAACGGGTGGACCTTCTGGCAATACCACGACCCGCAAACAGGACGCTTTGAAGAGATGGACACCCTGCGGCAACATTTCCTTGAGAAGCAAAAGAGGGGGGAGGAAAAGCCATAAACGGGGGAGTCTGAGTAACCGAACGCCCTTTCAAGTATCTGGAAGAGTTCAGGAGATATGAAACGGAGGCGGGGGAGAATAAGAGGGGATTGTGGAAATAGAACAATGATCCGTGATAAGAAACCGGCTTCACTCTACAAAAAAAACTGGCAGGAACATGCTCAGCATTCGGAGGTCTATATTCGAAGATTAAGGTAGAGGTCAGCAACGAACAATCAAGCCGATGATATGGAGGTAAAAATGCCCGAAGACATTAGGTTATGGGAAATAGTAGATGGGGATAATTTGAAGGAATTGAAAAGAGCCAAACTTGATTTAGAGGAACGTATAGAAAATTGGTTGGAAAAGGATAATTCATTAATTTCAAATGATTTATTAGTGATTGGAAGGCAAGTGTCTACAGACTTCGGAAGCATTATTGACCTTCTTTGTTTAGATTCAAGGGGTGATATCGTTATTGTTGAGTTGAAAAGAGACAAAACCCCACGAGAAATTACTGCGCAAGTATTAGATTATGGTTCCTGGGTGAAAGACTTGTCTAATGAAAAAATAACCGAAATCGCCAATGAGTATCTCAAGGGAAAAGGACCTCTGGAGGAAGCTTTCAAGGAACGCTTTGGGGAAGAAATTCCAGAAATATTAAATGAGAACCATAAAATGCTAATTGTAGCATCAGAGATTGATGATAGCTCTGAGAGGATAATTAAATACTTATCAGATGACTATGGAGTGGGAATTAATGCGGTTACATTCCAATACTTTGTTGATGAAAAAAAGAGGGAAATGCTGGCGAGGGTTTTCTTAATTGATCCTTATCAAGTGGATATGAGCTCAGCAGGTGGGGTCAGATCAAAAAGGAAACCAAATCTTACTTTTGAGCAACTGCATGAAATCGCTGACAAGAACGGTGTGGGAGATTTATTTGTGAAATTAGCCCAAGGATTAGAGGATTTTTTCGATTATAAAAGCACTACCAGAAGTACTGTTGCCTTCATAGGAGTAATAGAAGGGAGTAGGCATACTATTTTTAGCATCGTCCCTGGTGAAAGTTATTCTAAACGGATTGCATCCAGTGGGGAAGGTGATCGAAAAGGGCTGCGCTATCAAGTTAGAATTGATAGATTTTCAAAATATTTGAATTTAGATTCAGAACGTATAATAAAGATTTTACCACCTGAGAGAGAAGAATTTACCCCCTGGAAAGGTGCATCAAAAACTTTAATCGGGGTTTTTAGAAATGAGAAGGAAATAGACAATTTCTTGAAATCTCTTTCAGAACTAAAGACATAGAGTTGGAGGGGATATTCACCAAGGAAGGGTTTCTGGAGATGGTGAGGCTGGTGAATCGAGAAAGGAAGAAGGGGAAATGAATGGAATTTTGCTGCAAGAGAGCAGTTTTTTTCTTTTTTACCATGAAAAAGGATAGCCAAAATCGGGAAATTTCACAATGGAGGCATTGGTTACATGTCTGACTTTATTTTTGGAAAGATATATCCTTGGGTCTCGGATATCGCTTTATTATTCTTTCTTTTGGATGTGATCATCTTTCTTCCTATTTCCTTCTTCAAGAAGGCCAGAAAGTTTTCGGGACTGACAATTACATACTCATCATATCTTTTTGGTTTGCAATTGTGGCTGTCAGGATTGATGATTACTTTAGGGACATGGGGTATTTGGGCTGTGATAATTGGCGTATTAATGTTAGGTGTAGGCGTTATTCCCATAGCTCTTATTGCCACTCTGTCTCGCGGAATGTGGCGTCCTTTTATAGAGCTACTTCTGTCAATTGTCCTTATTTTTGGGTGCAGAGCATTAGGGGCCTACATATTGCACAGATCGCAATAGAAGGGGGCTAACGCCTTCAACACAGACGCGGATTAAGCCCTGTTTGTTTTTTTCATTGCCAGTTGCCCGCGGTGGTTAAGGCTATCGTTATATTTCTTGAAAAATGAGTATTGATAAAGACATAATCCTTCCAGTCCTTTCTTTGGTAGTAGCTGCCTTGGCGGTATTTATTGGCCCAATAATCTCATGGGTAGTCGCCAAAAGGCATACATCCTCTTCAGAGAAGAATGTTTTGCTCCAGACTGAAGCGTCGCTTAGAATCGGGAACAAGCAAATAGTCGCACCTAGGAGGCAAGCCTGGATAAATAGTCTGCGCGATTTGATGGCTGAGCTATCTGGCAAATGCGCTCATTATTGGGCAGCTGGCTTTGAAGAAAGACGGGATGAAGAATACCAGCGAGTTACGGAGTTAGAATACAAACTCACATTATTCATCAATCCAAAAGAGGAAGATCATAAGAAACTTTTGGATAAAGCAAGGCTCATGGTCGCGTTTTTAGAACAAGGAAAGGAGGCTGACGAAAACTTCTGGCAAGCGCATAAGGTAGTAATCGAATTGTCTCAACAAATATTGAAGAAGGAATGGAATAGAGTAAAAGAAGAAATATAACAACCGGCTCCACCGGATCGCCGATAAATCTGGCTCCCGGTGAGCTTACCGTTATGCCTTAACAAAATGTAAAACGAAATTTAAATGAAAAACCCCTTAAAATCGTCCTTGTATCCAGGGGCACACGTGAAATATGCTGTGGATATTTTCGGGGTTACGTTTGAGCCTTTTTCATGCAACCCGGCTAACGAGAAAGTAAAAGAAGTTACATTTGAGAAGGAGGAACCAGGGAACCCACTCAATACAAAATGTTTTATGACATTTCACTTGGGTCCTGTTTCATCTTTAAAAAATACTTAAGGCGGACGAACCTGATAACAGGGTTTTGGAATGTGCCATAAAAGCTAAGGCCGATTTTATTATCACGGGAAATAAAAGGCATTTCCCTTTTGAAGAATTCAAAGGTAGTAAAATAGTGACTCCAAGAGAATTTATAAAAAGCATCAGCGAGTTTTAAGAAAACACTAAAGGAAAAGAAAACGGGACCGCTCCATCCAGCGGGACGTGGATCAAAATTATCAAAATTCCCATTAGGAAAATTCACAATGTCAATAAGGAAGCAGGGGGGAAGGTAATTTGAATACTTTGAACAACGTCCGTATGCCGTGTACGACGCATGACCTGTCGGTCAAAGTCCGACCATGGGAATTCGGCAGTTCGCCCATGTAGCTTGAAGGAGGAGTGAGGGGTAACCCAAAACTCTAAGTTCCTTAACAAAGGCCCATTCGGTGGGTTGAGCAAACCTGCGGGTTGCAGCGCAAGCGAACCTATACGTAGCCTCGTAATTAATAAAATGGAGTTGCCGACCCTATGGACGTTGGGGGAAGGCTGCGACATCTGTCCTGACGAAAACTGCCAGAACCGACAGATGAACTCCCGGGGTAGCAGGGGTGACACGCAGGGGAGGTCATGTGGGATAGCACGGGAGGCCCTTGCAGATGCTATGCAGGAGGGCAACGAGTGGATATAAGGAGACGAAATTTCACTCGGTCTGTAAGGGAATCGGAGTTGCCCATAGTACCGATTGAATCTTAAGGAGAGCAGAACCTTAAGAGAGGGAAGGGGCAATGCTTTCATCGGTTTCCAAAGGGGAGAAGGCCAGGAGATTGCGGAATGCTTGAAACTCCAGAAAAGGTTCGGGAACTTCAGAGGAAACTATACCGGAAGGCCAAGCAAGAGAAGGAATATCGGTTCTATCTTCTCTATGACAAGGTCTATCGGCGAGACATCCTGAGTCACGCTTACCGCCTTGTGAGAGCCAACAAAGGAGCACCAGGAGTAGATGAGGAAACCTTTGAAGGCATAGAGAAGAGAGAAGGAGGAGTGGATAGGTACCTTGAACAGATTACAGAGGAACTAAGGGGTAAGGTGTATAAGCCAATGTCTGTGAGGAGAGTAACCATTCCGAAGCCGGATGGAAGCCGGAGGCCCTTGGGGATACCGACGATTAAGGATCGGGTGGTGGAGATGGCGGTGAAGATCGTCATTGAGCCGATCTTTGAGGCGGATTTTGAGGACAACTCCTATGGGTTTAGGCCGAAACGAAATGCTCATCAGGCGATGGATGATCTCAATTTACAGCTTCGCATGGGAAAGAATCAGGTAATTGATGCCGACATCTCAAAATATTTCGACACCATCCCTCACGATAAGCTATTGGCGTTGGTGGCAAAGCGGATAGTCGATAAGCATATCCTTCGGCTTATCAAATTATGGTTGAAGGCGCCAGTGGTGGAAGAAGGAGAGGATGGGAAGAGGAGAACCCTAGGGAACCCAAAGGGGACACCGCAGGGAGGGGTCATCTCGCCGCTGCTTGCCAACATCTATCTCAACGTTCTGGATAAAGTATGGAAGATCAAGAAGGTGGAGGAGAGATGGAAGGCAAGGCTGATCCGCTACGCAGATGACTGTGTGGTGCCATGCCAGGGGAATACAGAGAGGGTGCTCAAGGGAATCAGGGCCGTTCTTGGACATTTAGGGTTAAGCCTCAATGAGGCGAAGACGAGGGTCGTAGATGCGAGAAAGGAGAGTTTTAACTTTCTGGGGTTTACAATCCAAGTCAGAAAAAGCATCAAGACGGGGAAGAGATTCTCGTTTATCCGACCTTCAAAGGAAGCCCTGGCCGAGATCAAAGCGGAGATAAAGGCTCTGACTTGCAGGAAGACTCTTCACTTGCCTAAAGAGGTGGTCATCAAGAAACTTAATGAAATCGTTCGGGGATGGGCGGGTTACTTTTACTACGGTAATTGCAGCCGTGACCTATCTGTGCTCAAAGTGTTTCTTGATGAGCGAGTGCACATATACCTGAGACGAAAGCATGCGAAGAAAAGCAGAGGCTACAAAACTTACCCTTATCAGTACCTTTACAAAACCTTGGGACTTTATCAGATCCCTACAACTGCCCCATGGACTCAACTTGTGAAAGCCCCTGGAAGAAGATGATCGGAAAGCCGTATTCGGGGGCGAAGCTTTACCGAAGGTAAACAAACTGAATGTACGGTTTGATGAGGGGGAGCTGGAGATAGAGCCTTAGCTACTACGCCAGCTCTCTACTCTACCCAAATTACCCACTGGCGAATCACGTTCAGAATCGACCAGACCGAAGGGGAAATCCTCGACCTGGATTATGAGGATTACCACTGAAAGGAAACAAAACCATGATGCGTATGGCACGCCCGGCCCATCCGGGACAATTCATTAGGATGGAGGTGATCGAGCCTCTTGATCTCTCCGTTACCCAGGCCGCCAAGGTTCTTGGCGTGACCAGGTCCGCTCTTTCTGCCCTTCTCAACGGCCGCGCCGCGCTCTCGCCTGACATGGCACTGCGGATCGAGAAGGCTTTCGGCCCGAAGATGGATACTCTTCTTCGCATGCAGACCGCCTATGAGATTGCCGAGGTCCGCGACAGGGAGGCAGACATCAAGGTTAAGCGCTACGTGGCGAAGCCACCCACTGCCCACGACCAGGCCAAGCTTTAAACAACGCCAGCACCAGAACCCCTTATTAAAAGCCTTCTTTTTCTGGTAAATTTCCTATCGCTTTCTCTGTAATATGGCGACATTTTTATTTTCTCCTCTTTAGCCAGTCCTTTATCCGCCTACGCAGAGGACTGTGGCTTTAGCCGTCGATGAATGCGAGAAGAATAATTCTCCGATGCCTTGATGAAAAACGGTTGGTCTTCTTTGTTTTGCTCTCAGGGAGAAACGATACCCCTTGCCCCTTGACACGCCTTCATTAATTTCTTATCATGATCTAACTAATTAATTAATTAATCAGTTTGTTATCCCTTAAGGAGGAAAAGGAATGGAAGCAAGTCTAAAAGTGACCAAGAACATTTCGGCTCTTATAGCCAGAACACAATTGGGCCAAATTTTGGAAAGAGTTAAAAAAAATCAGGACCGCTTTTTGATTAGTAAGAAAGGAGAACCTACGGCGGTTATTTTAAGCGTCGAGGATTATTTAAAAAATATTGTCAAGCAGCCTGACGTGTTAACTAAGCTCCAAAAACAAGCTAAAAAGGCTGGAACGGATAAGCTCAGTCTTGAGGACATTGATGCAGAAATTAAGGCCTTTAGAAAAGGTCTTTAGCCTATGCTCAAGGTAGTTTTTGACACCAACGTCATTGTTTCAGCCGCTCTATATGAAAAAAGTTTGCCCGCCTTACTTTTATCTTTAGGTTTAGAAGATAAAGTAAAGTTTTTTGTTTCTCCAGCGCTTTTGAATGAATACGAGGCAGTTCTTAAAAGACCTCGTTTCAAGTTGGGCGAGAGAGAGATTACAGAACTAATGGGGAAAATTAATCGAAAAGCACTCATAGTCACCCCCACCAAGCGATTAAAAATACTTAAGGCCGACGAACCTGATAACAGGGTTTTGGAATGTGCCATAAAAGCTAATGCGGATTTTATTATCACGGGAAATAAAAGGCATTTCCCGTTTGAGGAATTCAAAGGTAGTAAAATAGTGACTCCAAGAGAATTTATAAAAAGCATTAGCGAGTTTTAAGAAAACACTAAAAGAAAAGGAAACGGGACCGCTCCATCCAGCGGGGCGTAGATCACAATTATCAAAATTCCCATTAGGAAAATTCACAATGCCAATAAGGAAGCAGGGGGGGAGGTAATTTGAATACTTTGAACAACGTCCCAGGTCCCCACGCTCTTACCCGGACGGCGAAAAAGTACCCCACATCTTGTGATTTTTTTGTTGACATACTAATCCTTTTTTTCGTATATTAGACTCATCCCAAAGCGAGTTCTTATCCTTTAAATATTTCCGCCGGCCGGTTCCAGCGTCTGCGCGACGGCCGCCTTGCTCTCCGCGGTCATCGACAAGCACCTTGGCAGCTGATCGAATTACAGAGCGTGGAAGCATAACCCGCGGGAAAAGCGGATGATGCCGATGTCCAGGTTGAGCAGATACCTTGCGAGAAAGCCGCCCCAAACCGCGCCGGCGCTGCGCAGGTCATTGTTCGCCATTCTGATTCTATTCGTAGGATGCAGCACTGTTGGAACGGCGCTCCTGACGCTTCCAACCGGATTGTCTCCGGTAGTCGGCGGCATCGCCGATCATAGGCCGTACTTTGGCAAGTTCAAGGCGGCCCCGGACAACTCCGAAGGCGACTTTCTTCTCGCCACCTGCGGATGCGGCGACTGGCGCGTCCTCATGTCGACCGCGGATGGCAAGCAATGGCAGTTCCCCGTGCGCTTTTATTCCACCGGGGACTATCAGCCCACCGGCTATGTCAAGGTCTTCGGCCAAAGCGACACGGAGGCGTTGCTCGGCACCGTCCATCAGGACGCGGGGCTGACCGACGGGTTAAGCGACCACAACACGATTGCGCTGAACTTTTCTGCCACGCGAGGCGAGACTCACACCAATGACGCATCTGCCTGCGTGAAATGCCACATCGGCGATAACCCCATTTGGCCCCAGCGGCCGAATCATCCCTCCCGGTGTGCGGGCGGCGTGACGACGGGCTGCTTTACCGTCGACTCGCCGAATTGCCTGAGCTGTCACACAGTCGTCATCAAGAATTGAAGTCCACCTCGCTCGCACGCGACGACCGCGAGTACGTGGACAGGGACCCATGAACGGGTGTATGAGGAGCGGTTTGAAAGGTCCTATGGGTTTTACCGTCCCTATCTTCGGTCGGTCATCTACCGCTACCTGGACTGTGGAATTCTGCGAAACGGCTTCGCCCGGGTCCGATGTGGAGAGTGCGGTCATGAATATCTTCTGGCCTTTGTGTTGAAGCGAAGCGTAAATCCAGCCTTAGCGGGACAAGCGTCGTCACTTCTGTCCCTCCTGCCATCAGAAGCGGGTCGTTGAGTTCGGAGAATGGCTTTGCGGACAGGTTTTAAAAAAGGTTCCCCACCGCCATTTTGTCTTTAGTATCCCCAAGATCCTTCGACGTTATTTCCTCTACGATCGTTCACTTCTTTCGGAATTGAGTCGATGTGTTTGGGATGCCTTCAGGGTGTTTTTCCAGGAGGCGTTTCCGCATGGGGACGCGATGCCTGGAGCGGTCATTGCCATCCAGACTTTTGGAGATTTCCTGGGGTTCAATCCTCACTGCCATGTTCTTTGCACCGACGGCTGTTTTGGTGGGAAGGGTTTGTTCCGGGTGGCGCCTCGTTTTGGCCCGGAGGGTTTAAAGGCCATTTTTGAGCACAACGTATTTCGGATGCTTCTCTCCAGAGGGAAAATCACTCAAGATTTAGTCGCCCTGGTTCGCACCTGGCGGCATTCGGGGTTCCAAGTGTTTGTGGGTCCGAAGATTCTCCCCAGAGAAGAGGATGCCATGTCCATGGGGACGTAGATCAAAATTATCAAAATTCCCATTAGGAAAATTCACAATGCCAATAAGGAAGTAAGGGGGGAGGTAATTTGAATACTTTGAACAACGTCCCGTGTCCCCAGCAGGAGAGAATCTGATGAAAGGAATTCAGTTTGTTGTTGACGATTCTGGAAAAAAGAGAGCGGTTCAGATTGACCTTGATGGGTGGGGAGGTCTCTGGGAAGATTTTTATGATGTCTTGGTCTCGGAGTCTCGGAAGAATGAACCCACTGTGCCCTGGAGCGATTTAAAGGCAGAACTGGAACAAGGGAGAGCGGAAAATTGGCTGATTACAACGTCGATTTCGTTGCCTCTTTACCCAATCTCTAATGACCCTCCTTGACCATGGCCCGCTGGCCACTGCCGAAATCTACCTTAATCTCTCACCCGAAGACGCGGTCAGAGAGTTCCAGAATAACTGGAGAATAGACACTACGTATTCATAGGGGTACAACAACTTCCTTTTATATTCGGATACTTGTGGTAGCCTTGTTGTGAATTAAAAATCGAATTCACATATTTTTCTCATGCCACCGAAGGAATCGTTCCATTGTACCATCTGCTAAAGCCCGTGGAGCATCCACAGGCAGCCCAAGCTCACGAGCTACTCGTTGTGCTAGATCACGGTGCGTCCACGGATACAACTGGTACTTCAGAATCATTGCATATCCACCCCTATCAATTAACTCTTTAATCCATGTCTTGGGTATCATCCGAACCACGAACATCGGCCGGATTCCTAAATGCCCGCACAAACGAATTTTGATGTCGAACTCCATATAGCCGAGAGTATTCTTAACCTCGATACCCTATACGACTGAATCTCTTTCAAAAATGAAATCTAAATCGTGTTCGGTATTTTCCCAGATTTTTCCTCTAAATATACGAGTATTATGGCCCCTCATGACAAACTCGGATCGAGCGAATCCAGCCAATACCATTGTCTCACCATGAAGGCCAAGAGCTCCTCCTATATTTGGATCAGCATATGCTTCAACTAATTCAACCAAGCGCTTGGCGCTCCTTTTATAGAACCGGTAGTTTCGGTGCCAAAGCAGATGAATCGTCCCCACATTTTTTAATGCTCTTGTCTCTCCACGGATCGTGCCATCATCTATAAGATCCCGTATCGCTCTGTTGGTGATCCAGTGGAAAAATTGATCCTCATGTTGAACTTCTACCTGACGCGAGAAAAAAACTCGTTCCCGACTCCTATCAAAGAAATCCTCGAGTATTGCTTTCGCACTGATTTCTTTAGGATCAGGTGGTCGCTTTCCATAATCTTCAAAGTCAAAATCGTCGTATTCTGACACGAACTCAACCTACCGCAAGCATCGGTAACTGTGTACCCTTGCAGCACCAATTTACCAATGCCATTTCAGAAAGTAAAGTCTTTTTCTGCATTTGAAAACCTTGTGGACGAAAAAAATTGGGTCGCCCTTATCGCTTTTTTGTATTATAGATGACATGCGCTTTCTTCACTGCCCGCTCTTGACAACCCCTAAGCACTTCCCTATCATTGATATTGATTAAATTGAAAGGGAAAAATTTGTGGTTAAAACCATCTCTGTAACCAAAGCCAGGATTAACTTGGGCGAGGTAATTAAAAGGGTCCATCTCAACAAAGAGAACTTCGTCCTTGAAAAAGGCGGCATTCCTGTCGCGGCTATTCTTGATATTGACGAATTTGAGGACTGGCTGGAGACGAAAGATCCTAAAATTAAAGAGCAGATCCGCCGGGGCTTTGAGGAATACAAAAAAGGCAAGACTGTCCCCCTGGATAAGTCTCTTTCCAAAATCCAGGCTAAGAATATGAATAAATGAGAACCAATACTGTCATTCTGGACTTGGTTCAGAATCTAAGAAATAAATTGGACCCTGAAACGAGTTCAGGGTGACAAGTAGAGGTCGAAAATTCTTTATGATTTTTTGAATGCCCGGCCTGTAAAGACGGGGTGATCTACTTAAACCGTATTTGAAAAATTCAAATATCATCAAGGAGGGAAAAAATGGGAAAGATAATATGGCTGATGATTGCTGGATCTTTTCTTCTTTTTCTTTTGGGTACAGCTCACGCAAAAGACCCGATTCCCCCCAAGAAGACTCCTGAACTGATGGCCCAAGGCAAAAAGCTTTATGATCAGAACTGCGTGACCTGCCATGGCCCCAAGGGAGATGGGAAGGGCCAGCTTGGAGCTGCTCTCAAACCTGCTCCCTCAGACTTTACCAAACCCTTTCATCAATGGGCTTTTGGCAAAGGGGATCTGAAAAAGGTCTTCGATGTGATTACAAAAGGAATTCCCAATTCGTCCATGGTCAAATGGGATCAACTTCCTGAGCAAGAACGATGGGCACTGGTCTACACAGTGGAGGGGTTCGCAGCTCCTGCAAAGAAAAAATGAAAATCACATGTGCCCCCTCACCCTAACCCTCTCCCACCAGGGGAGAGGGAGATTTAATTGGGAGATTCAACTTAAAGTCCCCTCCCCCTTGATGGGGGAGGTCGGTACGACTCGTAACCGAGGTGAGGGAGGAGGTGGATAGGG
>Ga0315279_10000902_pt1 | contig 53114 bp, 43 predicted proteins | sample YL17G06_20_MG_FD_203694 | JGI IMG/M metagenome (GOLD analysis project Ga0315279, IMG submission 203694) | Sediment microbial communities from Yellowstone Lake, YNP, Wyoming, USA - YL17G06_20 | ecosystem: Environmental > Aquatic > Freshwater > Lake > Sediment | place: USA: Wyoming | collected... | reverse complement strand
CGAAAGAGCCAGAGAAAAAAAAGGCAAAATCCGAATCTGGATCCACAGGACCTGAAGAAGCGGCACCCAGCGCAAAAGCTAAAGCCGAAGAACCAAAAGAAGAAAAGAAAGAGCCCGGAGAATCTTAACTACCGGAATAATTCAAAGCAGATCGAAAAGATTCCGGAATTGAAGTGTCCCGCCTTAGGGACTGTTGAAAAAGTGTTTTTGGAGTGCGAAAGCTTGTCGGAGCGAAGCATAGATCCCGCCTTGCGGGGCTTTTGCGGTTTTTAAGTTGGTTCGGGAATTCCAATTCCCGAACCAACTTAGCGACGGATTTACGGCGGACTGCCGACCGCGGACGGCGGACATGAAAAGAATAACCATAGGTCAAATCTCCAAGGTGCGGGGAATCAAAGGGGAGATGGTAGTGGTTCCGTTGACCGACGACCCCAAAAGATTTTCTGAGCTGGAAAAGGTATTCCTCTCAAAAGATGAAAAGATAACCCAGTTTGAGGTAGAAAAAGTCCGAACTGAACTGAAGACCAAAAGACCAAAAGAGGTGGTGTTGCTCAAATTAAAAGGGGTGGAAAGTCCGGAGGAAGCAAAAAAGTTAGTGGGTAGCTTTTTGGAAATAGAAAAAGAGGATGTGATCAAACTTCCAGAAGGGAGATATTTTATATTCGACATAATCGGATTGAAGGTGATCACCACTGAAGAGAAGGAGATAGGAATAGTTAAAGAGGTGATTTCGCTTCCGGCAAACGACGTGTATGTGGTGCAAGGAGAGAAAAAGGAATATGATATTCCTGCCATCAAAGAGATAGTGAAGAAGATAGATTTGGAAAGAAAGATAATGATAATTGAACCAAAAGAGGGCTTGTTAGACTGATGCGGATAGACATTCTGACAATTTTCCCCAATATGTTTTCTGGACCTTTGAATGAAAGTTTGATAAAAAAGGCACAAGAGAAGAATTTAGTCGAAATTAAGATTCACGATATAAGGGATTTTGCTGAAGATAAACATCAAACTGTGGACGATACTCCATTTGGGGGTGGTGGTGGAATGGTGATGAGAATCGAGCCGTTGTGCAAAGCTTTGGAATCGATTTGGGACGAAAGCGAAGATATGAAGCAAACCTGTCTGATTTTGACTACTCCACAGGGAGAGATATTTTCTCAGGAAAAAGCAAAGGAATTGTCTTTGAAGAATCGTTTGATTATAATTTGTGGACATTATAAGGGAGTGGACGAAAGGGTGGGTAAGCTTTATCCTCTGGAGGAGATATCTATTGGGGACTACGTTTTAACCGGCGGCGAGATTCCTGCTCTGATAATTTTGGATGCAACTGTAAGATTGATTCCCGGGGTTTTAGGGGATTTCGAGTCCGCTCAAGCGGATTCGTTTTATGACGGAATTTTGGGTCCTCCTCAATATACCCGTCCTGCGGAATTCAGAGGATTGAAGGTTCCAGAGGTGCTATTATCCGGGGATCACGAAAAAATCAGACTGTGGCGTAAAAAAGAAGCCTTAAAAAGGACTTTACAAAGAAGGCCGGATTTAGTAAATTTAGATTCGCTTTCGGAGGAGGAGAAAAAGATTTTGGAGGAGATCAAAAGAGAAGTGGGAAGTTAGAAGTAGGAAGTTAGAAGTAAAAGATTTTAATTTTTAACTTCTAACTTCTGACTTCTAAACACGGAGGAAAACATGGACCCGATTGTCATAATTGAATCAAAATATCTGAAAGATAAACTTCCCGATTTCAATGCCGGGGATACTTTAAAGGTATATACAAGAATCAAAGAAGGGGATAAGGAGAGAACCCAGATATTTCAAGGGGTGGTGATTCAGAGAAGAGGCAAAGGATTGGGTGAGACGTTCACCTTAAGGAAAATCTCCAGCGGGGTGGCAGTGGAGAGGGTTTTCCCTCTACACTCACCCAATATCACCAAAATAGAGCGGACACGGGAAGGAAAGGTAAAGAGGGCAAAACTATTCTACCTGAGAGGACTCAAAGGAAAATCCGCTCGCATCAAGGAAAAGAAAAAAGAAGAGGAACAGGAGCAATAGTTCGTCACAGAGACCCTCTCCGTGATAAAGACAGTAAAGGTAACGGACAGGATGTCCACTACTAACCTACTTTGTTGGGGGGAGTGGTTTTTCTGGAGTGTCAAGCTTCAGCTTGACCTGTTCTTTGTTGGGGCAGGGGTTAAACCCCTGCCCCAACCTTTTAGGTGTCCCAAAAATTTCTATTTCTTAATAAAAAGCTCTGGGTCGATTTGAGTGTTGAAGTTAACCTCTAAGATTTTAGTCTCCGCTATCTTTTGTCCGTTGGCAAGGCTGGTAATGGAGAAAGGAGTTTTCACTCCGGATACTTCTCGATAATCGGAAAATATCTCCTCCACAGTACCCGGACCCATCATCGTGGTTCCTTGATAAGATTCTTTCAAAGGCAGATGAGTCACCTGATCCACATACATCTTTAGCTGATTGCCAGCCGGATCAGAGATCAAAATGACGTCGACCTTTTTATCCTCTAAGCTCTCCTCTCCCATAAATCGAGCTTTCAGATCGTCTGCCAGAAAGAGATGGAAATGACTGCGGAAAAGCTCTGACCTAACCTCTTTTAATTGCGATTCCGGTAAATCCTGTGTGCCTTGAGGACTGGTCATCCATCCTTTCTCTCCATCGAATACGGTGACCATGGTTCCGAAAGGCATGGACATCTCCTGTCTTACTTTGTCCGGGAAAATATGAAAGACGGTAGAAGAGATTTGAAATTCCCCCTGGGGTGTGGAAACAGAAGTCTGGGTTTTTATCACCGAATTGGTTACGGATTTAAAAGCATCTTTACTTCCCATAGCCTTTATAACCTGATCCAGTATCTCTTTCCCTTTAGTTAAGGAAGCAGGCGATGCTTCAGGAATTTCTTCTTTAGCTTTCTTCTCCGTCCCGGATATATCTATGGTGTCCACCACTCCCAAGACAGACAAAGGCTGGTCAAAATCAGTGTCTTTGCCCACGGCTAAAATGACCAGATCGTTGGGATGAAGATGGGTTTGTGCCGCCCTTAAAACGTCCTGCTTGGTAACTTTCTGGATGTTCTCTTTAGTCTTCTGCAAAAAGTCCAAAGGAAATCCATAATATTCATACGCCAAGAGTCGGTTTACGATTTTTCCTTTATTATCGAATTGGAAGACAAAGGAATTCAAAAAAGTATTTTTTGCCATCTCCAGTTCCTCATCTGACACCTCTTGTTGGGAAATCCTTTTCACCTCATCCATCATGGATTTGATCGCTTGCAAAGTGGATTGGGATTTGGTTTCACAGTTAAGCGAGAACAGTCCAGGATAACCAAAATTCGATTGGTAACTTCCTCCCACATGATAAGCCAGCCCTTGCTCAGATCGGACTTCTTTGAAGAGTCGTCCGGAGAAACTCCTTCCCAAGATGCTATTCATCACGGTCAAAGCAAAATAATCCGGGTCATCCATCATTCCACCTGAGTGTCCTACACGAATGTTGGTCTGATTGATATCTTCTTTTTTGACTAAATGGACAGAAGGGCGAAAATGGTAATCCACTTTGGGTAGCTCTGGGAGATCGAGCTTAGCCGTTTTCCATTGGGCAAAAGCTATTTTGATCTTTTGAATCATTTCCGGGGTTTTAAAATCTCCCCATACACCCATGATTACCGAATTAGGGTGAAAATACTTCTGGTGAAAGGCGATCAGGTCATCTCGGGTGATATTATCGATGGTCTTATATTCAACGGTGCGGGCATAGACCGAGCTATCTCCATAAATGAGTTTACTAAACTCGCGGTCAGCGATCCATATGGGCAAGTCATTTCGGCGAGCAATCCAGCTTCTTTGATTCATCTTCTCCAAATCTATCTTGTCTTGGGCAAATTGTGGATTCATCAAAATATCTGCTAATATGGGGAGCCCTCTGTCTATATCTTCCTTTAATACGGACATGTAAGCAGTGCCCTGGTTTAGATCGATTGAGGTCTCAATGGTGGCACCTAATCTATCTAACTCCTCGTCGATCTGATCTCCATTCATCTTGGCAGTTCCCCCGGTTCTCATAACTGCCCCAGTAATCTCAGCCAACCCCACCTTGTCCGCCCGTTCATAAACAGAACCCACTCTGACCAAACAAGAAAGCTCAATCAAAGGAAGGTTATGATCCTCCACCAGAAAAAGTATCATTCCATTGGGAAGAACCTCCCTTTGGACTTCTGGTATCTTGAGTTCATGCAATGGTGGATATTTTAATTCCTTGTAACTTTTCTGCCCAAAACTGGTGGAGCAAATAATCAGAGATAAACTCAACACAAAAAACAAGAACCAAAGTTTTTTGATAAAAGTTTTCATGGTTTTCTCCTTTCATAAGGCTCGAAGCTCGGTTTACGTTGGCGATGCTCGTAACGACGCTCGAAGCTCGAAGTTGGAAGCTCAAAGATTTAATTGTCTATTCAATGAATGCTTTCCAAAGAAATCCTCAAGTGCCGAGCTTCGAAAGACGAACTTCGATATTGAGCGAAGCGAAATCCGTAGGACGAGCCTCGTCACCGACATCCAAGCATCGAAACCAAGTTTACTTAATGGTCACCAATTCAGCCACCGTGCGGTTAGTTTTTTTGAAATATTCCTTTGCCACCCTTTTTATGTCTTCCGCCGTTATCTGATTGATCTTATCTATCTGTTTAAATAGCTCCTTCCAATCTCCCCATACCGACTGATAAAAAGTGAGCTGCATTGCCAATCCTTGATTGGATTCAAGCTGTCTGATGAAATTAGCCCGGGTTCTGGTTTTGATAGCCTTCAAATCCTCAGGTGTGATAAGCTCAGTTTTCAATTTTTCAAGCTCTTCATAGATTGCATCCTCGCATTCCTGGTTGGTATGATCTTTTGAAGGCACGGCCGCGAACAAAAAAAGATTAGGATATTTCTCTCCGGGCATTCCTGGACCACCAAATGCGCCTATGGCGATTTTTTTCTCTTTAACCAAACTTTTATAAAGACGTGAACTTCTTCCACTTGACAGGTAATCGGAGATGGCATCCAATAGTGGCTTATCCGGATGAGTGGCGTTGGGGATGTGATACCCGATTGCTACAATTGGCTGGGACTTGTCTTCCACCTCCACCCGGCGCTCACCTAATTGTTCTGGTTCGACCGTTACCACTGGCTTAGGTTCGTTACCTTTGGGGATACGACCAAAATATATTTCCGCTGATTTAATAATCTCTTTGGGCTCAACATCTCCTACAATTCCGATGATGAGATTGTTGGGGGAGTAATGTTCCTTGAAATAGTTTTCTGCTTCCTGGCGGGTCAAAGACTGAATATCTGACATATGTCCTACCAGTGGTTCACCATAAGGATGTGCCTTGAAAGCTATAGCCAAGAATTCCTCAAAGAGTTTTCCATAGGGACTACTTTCCGTTCTCAACCTCCTCTCTTCCATCACCACATCTTTCTCCTTATAAAACTCTCTTAGGACCGGATTCAAAAATCGGTCAGACTCCAAAGACATCCACAGCTCCAGTTTATTGGAAGGCAGATTGTAGTAATAGACGGTAGCGTCATAACTGGTTCCCGCATTCAGACCCACTCCTCCTTCTTCTTGCACCACCGTCCCGAACTCATTGCTCTCCACATAAACTCTTGCCTCATCTTGCGCCTTGGTGAACTCCTCCCCTAAGCTTTTCAATCTTTCTTGGTCTGCCCTGCTTTCCTTCTGTCTTTCCTTCAAAATCTCATTAAAAAGGCTATCCTCCTTATGCATAGCTTTAATTTCGGCGGGGTAATCTTTGGTACCGACGGTTTTGGTTCCTTTAAATGCCATGTGCTCAAACACATGCGAAATCCCAGTTATCCCTTTGGATTCATTTACCCCGCCCACATTGGCATAAGTGGAAAAGGAGACCACTGGAGCTTCGTGTCTTTCCATGATGACGAGCTTCAGTCCGTTGGAAAGGGTGTATTCGGTCACGCTTTTTTCCAGGTCCTCAAACCCTTGGGCAAAACATAAAGCTGAGAGCACCAAAACCAATACGATTATCCCAATCCAGTTTATCTTTTTACCCATAAAATCAACCTCCTTTGAGTTTTTTAGAAAGTTTCATTCTATTCAAATTCGACCATAACTTCGGATTCGATTATCCGGTTTTTTTAATTTATTCAAAGATAATCTTGCTGTCAACAAAATCTTTCAATTTTGCAAAAATATATTTCACGGTAGTTTGCTTTTTTAGATTTTATTCTCGGCTATCCCTCTATGGGGAAACCCGACCTGCAAAAGATTTTTTTTAATTTTCTTTACAAACAAAAACCTTTTCTTTATAATTTGTCCTGGAAAATTTTAACATGGACTGGAAGGGTTCAAGTCACATGACTAAATTACCTGAGGACATGCTTGTTTACGAAAAAAAATTCTGGAGCGAAGGTTGGGAATTGGTTGCAGGAGTGGATGAAGTGGGGAGGGGTCCTCTGGCCGGTCCGGTGGTGGCGGCTTGTGTAATTTTTCCTAAAAATTTCTTTCTGCCCGGAGTGGACGATTCCAAAAAGCTGACTAAAATAAAAAGAGAAAAGCTCTTCGAGCAGATCATGAATGACGCTATTGATGTTGGAATTGGAATAGTTCGGGAAAAAACCATCGACCGGGTTAACATATTAAATGCTTCTTTAAAGGCCATGTGGAAGGCAGTGAAAGAACTAAAGACCCCTCCTCAATTAGTATTGATCGATGGGAATCAAAAGATACCGAACCTACCCTTTCCTCAGATGCCCATTGTGAAAGGGGATTCCAAAAGTATGTCTATTGCTTCGGCCTCCATCGTGGCTAAGGTCACCCGGGACAAAATCATGCTCAACTACCACAAAAAATATCCACAATTTTTCTTCGCTGAGAACAAAGGTTATTCCACCAAATTACATCTGGAAGCTTTAAAAACATTCGGTCCTTGCGAGATTCACCGGAGATCTTTTAAAATCATACAACTTTTGGAAACGAATCAAATGGCTTTTAAAATAATGTGATTTTGAAGATGTAGGGACAGCCCTTGTGGCTGTCCGCATCATAAATAGTATGGCGAAGAAGTCTTTCTTTTTTTTAATCCTCTTATTTTATTCCATTCCAGCCATAGCGGCATTTGATAATTGTGGCGTCAGTGCCAAAGCCTTAAGCTTGGGGCATGCCTCCGTAGCCTTGGGCGACGAGGCTTCGGTCATCTCCACAAATCCAGGAGGGTTAGGATTTTTCAAAAGAATAGGATTTCAAGCCAGCCTCTCTCGGCTTTTTGACTTAGACGAGCTTTCCGAAAAAGAATTTTACTTGGTTTATCCTTTCAAGTCTTTTTCTTTTGGGGGAGGAACCTATATTTTTGGCAAAATTGATTATTACCAAGAGATGGTTTTAACCTTGGCAATTGGCTATGAACTAAAAGATTATCTCTCCTTTGGTTCAAATGTAAAATATATGCGGGTTTCCTTCTCACCGACCTATAAGGCTCTTTCCGCTTGGGGAGCGGATTTTGGAATGGTAGTCAAAGTCAATAATAAAGTTCAATTAGGAGCGGTGGTGAAAAACTTCAATCAACCTGAGCTTTTGGATAATTCAGACGATATACCGACCATCTTCTCATCCGGTATAGCGGTTTTTCCCTATGAAGAAGTGAATTTGGTTTTTGATTTTTCTTATGATAAAATATACAAAGGGCAACTTCATTTCGGTCAAGAAATAAAGCTTATTAAGAATCTTCCTTTGAGATTTGGCATTCAAACCTCGCCGGCTCGATATGCCTTGGGAGTCGGATTCAATTTTGAGAAAATGAATGTAGATTATGCTTACTTAAACCATCCAGTTTTGGGAGGATCCCACAAGGTTAGTTTTTCACTGTCGTGGGGAAGTAAAATTGCAAAATAGCTGACCTCACCCCCTTTCTCCCCCTCTCCATTTTATGGAGAGGGGGATGGGGGGAGAGGTAAGAACTTGGCACCTGTTTCTATAAACACAGCCTGATCATACCATATCAATGGAGACAAACCTGTCCGAATTGTTCCTTGACACAACGTTTTTCCAAATTATATTGGGAAAAATTTGTTGAGAAATATTTCAAAGCGAGGAGATTATGCCCCAGAAATATAAAACGCTTATTGGCGGGAAATGGGTCGAAGGAGAAAATTTCGTAGAGGTGACCAATAAATATACCGGCGATGTTATCGCATCAGTGCCGGTAGCGGATAAGCAGATTTTTAATCAGGCAATCAAAGCCGCTCAAGATGGTTTTTCTGTTATCTCCAATATGCCCGCTTATCAGAAATCGAAGATTTTAGAGAAAACATCTGAAAGTATAGAAAAGAATAAAGATGAAATCACCAGGATTATTGCTATGGAGGCGGGCAAAGCCTGGAAACATGCGAAAGGTGAGGTGGAAAGGTCTGTTCAGACCTTCAAGTTTGCCTCAGAGGAGGCGAAGTCGATTCACGGCGAAACTGTCCCTATGGACGCCGCCGTAGGTGGTGAAAAGCGAATAGGATTTTATCTTCGCTTTCCAGTAGGAATAATTGGTGCCATCACCCCTTTTAATTATCCTTTGAATCTGGTGGCGCATAAAGTTGCTCCAGCCATTGCCGCAGGCTGTTCAGTGGTTTTAAAGCCAGCATCCACGACCCCCTTGACTTCTTTGAAATTAGGCGAGATAATGATGGAAGCTGGACTTCCAGATGGTGCATTGAATATTATCATTGGTTCCGGTGGAACGGTCGGCAATTGGTTAGTAACGGATGAACGAGTCTCGATGATTACCTTCACCGGCAGTCCTCCGGTGGGTAGGGATATTAAAGAGAAGTCTGGTCTAAAGAAGGTCACTTTGGAATTAGGCTCAAACTCTGCTTGCATTATTGACGAAACTGCTGATTTGAATTTGGCGATCCCACGCTGTGTGTGGGGAAGTTTTACTTATGCCGGTCAGGTTTGTATCTCCATCCAAAGAATCTATATTCATAGAAAACTCTTTGATGAATTTGCCCGCAGGTTTTTGGAGTCTACAAAAAAAATGAAATTAGGTGACCCATTGGATCCAGAGACAGACGTGGGTCCCATGATCACAGAAGATGATGCCAAAAGAACCGAAAGCTGGGTGAATGAAGCCGTCCAGGGTGGAGCAAAAATCTTGATTGGTGGAAAAAGAGAAAAGAATTTCTATTATCCCACAGTTCTGACTGATGTGAAAGCAAATATGAAAGTGATGGTGATTGAGATATTCGCACCGGTTGTTAGTTTTGTTCCCTTTGAAGATTTCTCGGATGCAGTCCGGATGGTGGACGATTCGATTTACGGTTTGCAAGCCGGCGTCTTTACTTCGGACATTGAAAAAGCATTTCAGGCAATAAAAGGAATAAAGGTTGGCGGAGTGATTGTGAATGACGTCCCCACATACAGAGCAGATCAGATGCCTTATGGTGGTGTAAAAGAATCTGGCATCGGGAGAGAAGGTCTAAAATACGCCATAGAAGAGATGACGGATATAAAGATGGTGGTTTTTAATTTACATAAATAACCCATTTTTGTAAGGGCAGGGGTTCAACCCCTGCCCCAACAAGGGAAGATGATGTTGTGGAGTAGCGAGACTTGTCTCGCGTTACAAAATCGAAGAGGAAAAAATGTAGCGGAAGGCTTCAGCCTTCCATAAATGGAGGTCCTTGTTGGTAACGGACACCTTGTCCGTTACCATAAAAGTTACATGCCGTCGACTGAAGAAAGTTTTATGGACAAAAACAAAGTTACTGTTCTCTATCTTCTGATGTTGGTTGGACACGTAGCTCATATTTTCGAAGAAACGTGGGGACGATTCTTTCTGATAGATTCTGCCTATGGGTTAGGATGGTTCTTGGTGGCAAACTGGATACTCTTCTGCATTCCGGTTGTTTTCTTTTATTTTGTCCTGAATGATAAACCTTGGGCTTATTATATGAGCATGGTTTACGCTGGTATTATGTTTTTGAATGGTTTCGTGCATAATATTGCAACGATTGTGACAGGAAAATACTTCAACGGTTTTGCGGGAGGATATACAGGCATCGGATTCTTAGTCATTGCACCCCTGATGATATATCATCTTAGACGAGGGATGCCAAAAAATTGAACTGTATCGGAATGAACAAACCTGCGTGAAGCAACTCTCTTGGAGAAGACCCACATTATTTAGGAAACGATGTCTAAAAATCGAGGAAATAACAAATGAAAACAGTTTCGATTGACGGAGACAATTTAACTTTAGAACAAGTGGAAGAAGTAGCTTCAGGAAAAGCTTCTGTAAGAATTGATCCCAAAGCAATAAGCAAAATAAATAAGTGCAGAAAATATGTAGAAAAAATAGTTGATACAGGAAAGACCGTTTATGGGATCAACACCGGCTTCGGGAAGCTCTGTCTGGAAAGGATAAACAAAAAAGATATTGAGAAGCTTCAAGAGAATTTGGTGCTAAGTCATGCCCTTTCTGTTGGTCCTGTCTTTTCCGAAGAGGAAGTCAGGGCGATCATGCTCCTGCGGGCTAATGTGTTAGCCAAAGGGTACTCCGGAGTGAGATTGGAATTGATTCAAACCTTGGTAGATATGATAAATAAAGGCGTTCATCCCATGATTCCGGAAAAAGGATCAGTGGGTGCATCCGGAGATTTAGCTCCTCTGGCTTTTATCGCATTGGTTTTGATGGGGAGAGGCTGGGTGTTTTATAAAGGAAGATTAATGGATGGAGGAAGAGCACTGAAAAATGCAAGGATCAGCCCTTTGAAATTTTCCGCTAAGGAAGGGATTGCCTTGATCAATGGCACTTGCGTGATGACCGCTTTAGGGGTTTTATCTCTGTTGAAAGCAGAAAGATTAGCACAGCTTGCGGATATGGCTGGAGCTTTGAGTTTGGAAGCCGCTTTGTGCACTCCGGTGGCTTTTGATGAAAACATTCAAAGAGTCAGAGGATATAAAGGTCAGAGAGAGGTGGCTCGAAACTTATTAAATCTGACCAGACACAGCCAGATCCGAGAGTTTCATAAAGCCTGTCCCAAAGTTCAAGACCCATATAGTTTCCGCTGTATGCCGCAAGTTCATGGTGCGGTCAGAGATGCCCTTTCCTATGTTCGTTCCATTTTGAATATAGAGATAAATTCAGCCACAGATAACCCCTTGGTTTTTCCAGACGAGGACAAAGTGATCTCCGGGGGAAATTTTCATGGTGAGCCGGTTGCTTTAGCTTTAGATTTTTTGGGGATTGCTTGTTCAGAACTTGCCAGCATCTCCGAACGAAGGATTGCCGCTTTGATAAATCCTGAGATCAGCGACCTGCCCGCCTTTTTAACCAAGAAGCCGGGACTTAATTCTGGCTTTATGATAGCTCAGATCGTGGCGGCTTCCTTAGTTTCCGAAAACAAAATGTTATCCCATCCCGCCTCGGTCGATTCGATTCCCACCTCCAACAATCAGGAGGATCATGTAAGCATGGGAACGATTGCGGCAAGAAAATCAAGAGAGATCATAAATAACACCGAGGAGGTATTAGCCCTCGAATTTTTAGCCGCATCTCAAGGCTTAGATTTCAGGGCCCCCCTAAAACCCGGAATTGGCACCGGAAAAATTTATAAAGGGATCAGAAAAACGATACCTCCTGTTACCAAAGATAGACTTCTGGTGGGAGATTTAGTAAAGATGAAAGAGCTGATGAGAGGGGGATTTGAAGTTTAAGGAAGATGGAGGGCAAGTATCCTGTAGAAATCTGTGAAAAAGTTCCAATCGTAGTTGCTCGATTTATCGAGCTCACAAAAAAGCCCAATAAATTGGGCAACTACAGTAGCAAAACATTTCTTGCTTCCCGTTAGTGTTTTTTTCTTCGACAGGCTCAGGACGGTGAGCAAAGTCGAACCGTTCCAACGGGAAAACAGACGGTGGGTGAAGAATACCCGCCTGGAGCAGAAAATACAAAAAAAGCATCAAAGATCAATTTTTTACTTGACAGATAATATACTATCCATATTCTATGCAAGAAATGTTTAATTTTATCCGTAAGAAACATATAAGCGATGTCTCTAAACTGTAGACGGGCACTATGTCCGCAATTTATGGTGAACGAAGTTGAACCATGCAGATATGCTGAAGTTAAATGCGCTTTTGACAAAATTTGGAGGGGAAAAATATGGATGAAAAAACCTCTGCGGATAAACCTCCGCAACGGGGGAAAAATGGGAAACACCAAAGGTATCCATCATTTAGTGGACACCAAAGAAAGATATTAGGACCGGTTCCCAATCTTGAAGAATACGTTCACCCGGATTGGTGGCGAGGGATTTTCAACTCCCTTTACCTGAAAACCGATGCGGATGTGGTGGACGACCAGAATATCACTCGTCAAGAAGTGGGCTTGTTCTCGGAGATTCTAAAGATCTCGCCGGAAGACAAAATTTTAGATTTATGTTGTGGACAGGGGCGTCATTCCCTGGAGCTGGCAAGGAGAGGATTTAAATATGTGGAAGGATTGGATCGCTCCCATTATCTGATACAAAAGGCTAAGGGAAATGAGAAAAAAGAAAGTCTGAACGTTAGATTTAGAGAGGGGGATGCCAGAAAACTCCCCTACCTGCCCGATACCTTCGACGTGACCATGATTCTGGGAAATAGTTTTGGTTATTTCGACACCATCCAGGATGACTTAAGAGTGCTAAAGGAGGTGTGTAAAGTCCTAAAACCATGGGGGAAATTGCTGGTCGACGTTACGGATGGCGAATATTTAAGGGAGCACTTTCAACCTCGTTCTTGGGAATGGATAGATAAGAAACATTTTGTCTGCAGAGAGCGCTCTCTTTCTCTGGATGGGCAACGTCTGATATCAAGGGAGGTAGTTGCCCAGGTGGAAAAGGGGGTGATTGCGGACCAGTTCTATGCGGAAAGGCTTTATACTAAGGAAAGCCTAAGAGAACTTATGAAAGCCGCAGGCTTCACCGACTTCGCTTTTCATGGTGAAATTTCTCCAGATTCTCAGAGAAACCAGGATCTGGGAATGATGGAGAAACGCATCATTGCCACAGCCGTGGTTAGAAAGGAATGGACTCCCATCAAGAAGAAACCAAAAGAGATGGTAGGAAACGTGGTGGTGCTTTTAGGCGACCCGACCAAGCCCGATCCCTTAAAGCCGTTCTCCATTTTCGACGATGACGATCTATACACCATTGATCAGTTGAAGTCTGCGTTGAGAGAACTGTCCGCAGGATCCACAGGAAAAGATTATCAGTTTATCTATCTAAATAGTCACGATACTCTCATTCAAGACTTGATAAAACTGGGGGGAAAAGTGGATTTAGTCTTTAATCTTTGTGATGAGGGGTATAGCAACGATCCCCGAAAAGAGCTTCATGTCCCCTCTTTGCTGGAAAGTTTGGAAATCCCTTACACCGGTGCCGGACCGCAATGTATCGCTTACTGCTACGATAAATCGCTGGTGCGTGGCATCGCAAAGGAGATGGGAATTCCCGTCCCAGAAGCCTTTTTTATCAAGCCGGAAGATACAACCTTTGAATTGCCGTTCGGTTTCCCCGTAATCGTAAAACCCAACTTCGGGGATGCCAGTTTTGGAATTACCCAAAGAAGTGTAGCAAACAATCTAGAAGAGCTTTTGAACGGCGTCTCAGAAATACGAGAGAAATTCGGCTACGACAAACCCATACTGGTAGAAGAATTCCTTCCGGGAAAAGACCTTAGTGTGGGCATCATAGGCAATGCTCCTTCATCCTATTCTGTCTTACCCATTATCGAGGAGGATTACTCGACAGTTCCAGAGGATTTGCCCAGAATCTGTGGTTATGAGGCCAAGTGGTTGCCGGATTCCCCATATTGGAACATCAAATCTATTCGGGCTGATCTTCCTGAGGGGACAGAGAAATTGATCATAGAATGGTGCCTGAAACTGTTTGAGAGGCTTGAGTGTCGGGATTACTGTCGATTTGACTGGAGGCTCGATTCTGAGGGTAACCCCAAACTTCTTGAAGTTAACCCAAATCCGGGCTGGTGCTGGGATGGTCACCTGGCGAAAATGGCAAAAATTGCAGGGATGTCTTATACTGAAATGCTGGAAGCTATTTTGCGGGCGGCTGAACAAAGAGTGGGAATTCAAATGAGCTGGAAAAGAGAGGAAGAACATGCCAAAAGCTCGCATAGTAAGGTATAAAAGACCACGCTCGCTTGACTCCAAACCCGGACCTCAAGACGCACTCTGACGGGTGCTCGTGTGAGCAGACTTCGCATAAGTCGGGGGTTCTCTTGTTGGTAACGGACATCCTGTCCGTTACCATAAAGCGTCATGAGTGAAGGCGTCCGTGATGAACAAAGGAAAGGAAGAAAACTGTCCCTTGATGAAATTAACCATTATATGAAAATGGAAAAAGCTATCCGCCTGACTATGGAATTGCAAGAAAAGGTCGATTATATATATGGAAGGAGAAACTCCTGTAGCTCATGGCGCAACCGACGAAGCCCTCCAACCGTATGGGCATTCGTCTGGATGGGATGATCATCTTGAGCATGAGCCTCTTTTGTCTCAGCTTGGCAAAGGAGAAAGTAAGCGCAGAAACTGGCGATAAAGGTTCGCCAAATTCTGCGAAATTGTCTCGACGTTATTTCTTCTTATACAAATCCTCCCTCTAATTTTAACTGTTTAAACGTATTAAGAGATAGATTTTTGTCGGTTTAAAATTGGCACGCTTCTTGTAGTCTTTTGGGTTGAGAAAAGTGTGAACTTTTTGCGCACAAAGACCTGTGCAGAAAAGTTTTTGCTTGACAAAACCATAATTTGCTTTACTTTGGAGGTGAGAACAAAAATTAGGATAAGAAAGGAAGATTCGATCCTTTACAATGCCTCAACCACCCCAGCCTTTTGACAGACCCTCCGTATGGGAGAGACAATCTCCGACCAAGTTTGAGAAGATTTTCAGTTACTGTGTGGTGCTTATTGTTGTCCTTTTGGGCATCTCGATTCTTTTGGGAGCGTTTGGCATTAGCCCCCAGTTTAAAGGAATCTTAGGAGTAATTCTGATCGGTTATGGGTTAATCAGATTTTTATTGATGAAAACAAGATTTGATAGGTCGAAGGAAAAAAAGAGATTAGGGGAGAGGGGCAAAGAACCTGATAAAAGTTTACGTAACTTGTAAAAAAATTCTTGACTTTATAAAAAAAAGTATTAAGATAAAATATTGTGTTTTTTGGAGTGATTGAGATTATGTGCGACAAAATTTTGTTAAGACGTTTTCTTTGGGCTATTTTGGTTTTGTTAATTTTGCCTACCACGGCTGGATGCCAGGATATTGAACCTGCTATCAAAGCATACGAGAAGGGGGATTACAACCAAGCCATCCAGCTTCTGAATCAGTATATTCTGCAAAAGCCAAATGATCCAGAAGCTTATTTCTATTTAGGAAATGTTTTTCTAAAGAAGGAGATGCTCGATTCTGCCGTTGTCCAATATAAGAAAGCTCTAGACCTGAAGAGTAAATATTGGCAAGCTTTGTATCAACTGGGATATGCTTATTATAAACAGAAAAGATATGATGAGGCGAAGGAAACCTTTGAGAGTGGGCTTAAGATAAAGGAGAGAGGAGAATTTTATAACGGATTAGGGCTGGTGCAGATGGCTAAGGATATGCTTAACGAAGCAGATGTCTCTTTTCGTAAAGCTATCTCCCATGATCAAAAGAATGCAGAGTTTCATAAGAATTTGGGCGACGCGAACTTCAAGAAAGGGGTGGTGGTGATTGCCATCGAATCATACCAAGAAGCCCTGAAGTTGGACTCTACTTTGGTGGACGTTCATTACAACTTGGGACAGTCCTATCTTAAACAGATGGACTTCAACAAGGCTATGGAAGAGTTCAAAACGGTAATAAGGTTGGATCCCAAGCACAAAGATGCTTATTTAGCTTTGGGAAACCTCTACATGTTGGACCGGAAGCATTATCTTGAAGCTAGAATAATCTATGAAGAGTATTTAAAATTTGATCAGCAGAATAGCAAAGTTTATTTAAATTTAGGAGAAGCTTATTATTCCCTCTCAAAAGCTAATCTTCTGGTGGTGGAGGGTGATACTCTCTTTAAACCAGATATCCTCTCAAGATCTATCGAAAACTTGGAGAAATCGATAGCCTTGAATTCAAAGGTTGCAGATGCTTACTTTTTGTTAGGCAAAGCCTATCACGATTTAGGCAAGTTTCCGGAGGCTCTGAAAGCTTATGAGAACTATGAGAGGCTTTTGTCTACACAAAATTATGAGTGGAAAAAAGAGGATGCAGATTATTGGGTCAGAAAGGGTCAGGTGCAGGTGGAAATCGGGGACTCGGCGCTCATACCCACGGCAATCACCTCCCTTACCAGGGCCATCGAATTGGATTCTACCAAGACCGGCGCTTATTCATATTTGGGCTCAGCTTTGTATAAGCAGAAAAAATACATTGAGGCTATTCCCTTTTTCAAAAAGAAGATTGAAGCTGATTCAAACAATGCTAATGCCTATATGAACTTAGCCTTATGTCATCTTCAGTTAAAACAGTTTCAGGAAGCGCGTGAGCCTTTGAAAAAAGTGGTGGAGCTGGACCCTAATAATTCGAAAGCTCACGACCTTCTGGCCGGGGTGTATTATCAGCTCAAGCAATATCAAGAAGCCGCCGAAGAATATCTGGCGAAACTTAAGCTTGATCCCAACAATTGTGAATTAGAAGGAAATGCGGGCACTTGCCTTCTTTTGGCAAAATTATCAGCGCAAGCCATCCCTCATTTAAGAAAGGCGGTTTCCTGCTTTCCGCGTAACGCTAACTATCTTCTGATGTTGGCTCAAGCCTTGGAGACCAATGAAAATACAGATGAGGCTCGCCAATACTATCTTAAGGTTTTGGAGATCGATCCCAAGAATAAAGAAGCTCAAGACCGAATAGATTATATAGATATGAAAACAATTCATTAGAAATATTTCCAAATCTTATTTGTATATAAATAGAGGAGTGAAGTGGATGGCAGAACAAAACAAAAAAAATGAGCAGGAGGATAAAATCTCTGAGGATTTGCGTTTTAAATATATCGGTCTGGAGATATTCCCCAAAAAGGTAAAGGATTTTTGGAAAGATGAGGAGGAGAAAAGAAAATACCTGGAAAAGATTAAAGAAGAAAAATCGCAAGCCACCCTTTTGGACAGAGATTACAGCCTGGTGAAGGTTTCAGTTTTCTCCAAGACCGATAAGATCGTCTTGAGCATCACCTCTTTTCTTTTGGCCATAAGTTTGTTTATACCCTGGTTCTCTGTGCGAGGGGAACATCTACATTCCAGCTACATCGGTTTAGGTATTATCTTTAAATTGGGCACGCTATTTGGGTATGCCTCGTCAAGCGGGTTCGGGGCGATCTTGTTCTTAGTGTTGCTTTTATTGGTCATTCTTTTTTCTTGTGCGGCTGGAATCCTAAATCTTTTATCCTTATTCAAAAAATATAACGAACTGGAAGGGTATTTGGCGAACCTTAAGAAAACCTTAAAGTTGAATTTAATTCCTTTAGCTTTGTGGGTGGTCTTGATCCTCATCTCCATGATCGGCCTGCCCACGCCATTTGCAAAGTCCATGGGGATTAAGGGGTTGGGTGATAGTTTCAACGTGCTCAGTTTCTTCGCTCTATCTAGCTACGGAATGTGGTTTTCTTTGGCTTGTTTGATTATAAATTGTGTCAAGATCAATGATTTGTAAGAGGAAACGAATTTTTAGTAGCATAATAAGTTTGTAGGATTTGGTGGAGGAAATGAAAGCTAAGGAGGTATTGATGATTTGAGGCCGAGTAAAAAGCAAAAGCTTACAGTTTTCCGCCCAGGGCTGGGTGGGAAAGTTTAGGGTTAGCAGGTTTTGAAATTACAAACGTATAATTTTAGGATAGGAGGAATAACTTAAATGAAACAGTCGCTTTTCATTGTGTTGGTTTTAGTGGTTGCGGTGATAATTGGGATCTTCGTCTGGTATCAGCTCCCCCCATATTTACATGAGGGAGGACCTTTGGTGGCAGTTTTAATCGCCCTCTCAGTGATGCTCGTGGCTTTCATCTTGGAACGGTTGTTTACTTTAAATAAAGCCAAGGGGAAAACCTCGGTTCAATCCTTTTTTAAGAATGTTATCTCCATGTTACAGCAGAACGACCTGAAGGGGGCGGTGGCCGCTTGTGACAAGCAAAGAGGCACGGTGGCTAACGTTTTGAGATCTGGAATTGAAAGATATCAACAGGTTTCGGTCACCGAGAAGAGTGTGGAGAAGCGCTTATCGGAGACCCAAAGAGCCATAGAGGAGGCAAATGCTTTGGAGGTTCCGCTTCTGGAGAGAAATTTAATTGCTCTCTCCACCATCGCTTCCATCGCTACCATGGTGGGACTTTTGGGAACCACCATTGGAATGATCCGAGCTTTCGCCGCTACCGGACACCGGGTAGGCGGGATCATCGATGCCCAGGCATTGGCTGTCGGAATCTCAGAAGCTTTAGTAAATACCGCCGGTGGTTTGTTCAATGCGATTGTGGGAATTGTGGCATATAATTTCTTTGTGAATAAGGTGGACGCATTTAACTACACTATGGATGAGGCTTCTTATGAAGTGCTTCAGCTTTTGAAAAGTAGAGAGGTCGAGACCAAATAAACAAGGGGTTTCATCTGAGAAAGGAGAAAAGTTATGCTGAAGAGGACGAAAAGAAGAATAGGGATCAAGATTGACATGACCCCCATGGTGGACATTGCCTTTCTTCTTTTGATATTCTACATGTGCACTACCTCCTTTAAGCCACCGGAGAAGTTGCATGTGGCTTTGCCCATGTCGCACTCAGAAATAAAGCTCCCCGAATCAGATATGATCTATGTTACCGTGACTAAAGAAGACGCCATTCTGGTAGAATACATTACTAAAGAAAAGGTGCAAAGGGAAGGAAAAGAGGTAACAGAGCCGGTGAGGCGTTATGAAGAAGCTACCCCCACTACTCTTCGCGAGACAATAACTCGTATCAGAGGAAGTGTGCCAGGAGCTTTTACCTGGTTCGTAGTTATCAAGGCAGATAAAGACGTCAGTTACGGAACCATGGGCAGTATAATGGATGCGCTTCAAGGTATCAAGATCAGTAAGTTCAGTTTGGTCACGGAGATGGAAATGGAGAGAGAGAAACCGACCTAATAGTAAATAAAGAGCTTTAATGTTCTTAAGATTAGGAGAGAAGACCAATGGCAGCAGTTGATACAGGCGGGCCAGCACCCCGACAAAGAAAAAGAGGTGGTCTCAAAAGACCTAAAAGAAGGATTGGGATCCGAATAGACATGACCCCCATGGTGGACATAGCCTTCTTGCTTCTGATATTTTATATGGTCACCACTATCTTTAGTATGCCTCAAGCAATGGAGGTAAATCTTCCTCCCTCGCAGAATCCGGTTCCGGTGGCTGAATCTCGTCTTCTGACCATAAGGATAGATGGGGATGGCAATCTGTATTGGAATATTGCCAGAGAGACGCCAATACCGATTCCTTTCGATTCCTTGAGAGGTTTACTTTTGGAGCAGAACAGAAAACAGTCTAGGCTGGTGACCTTGGTTAAAATACAAAAAGAAGCCAAATATTTTAAGATGGTGGATGTGATAGACGAGATTCAGTTAGTGGAGAAACAGATTAAAGAGACCGACCCGAGTTTCAGTTATCGTTTCAGCTTATCACCCTTTTCTGAATATGATATAAGGGTGATGGCTGGTGTGAAAGGAGGTGTAGCACCGTGAGCTTGGAAAAAACAATGAGTCTTAAAACCACACCAGGTGGCTTCATCAGCTACGGAGCGTTTGAACTAAAAAGGAGCTATCAGAAGAACTTGGGGTTAGGGGTGATTTTAGCAGGACTTTTGCACATTGTGGTAATCGGTGGCTTTTTGCTTTACAGTCAGGCAAGCACAAAACTACCTGAAGCCAAAGGGGTGATTAGGATTAAAAGCTTAGCAGAGTTAGCCGCTCCTCCTTCGCTTTCGCAAACTCAAGCGCCCCAGATTGCGGTAGCCGCCCCTTCGGTGGCTCCTCCTTCAGTGGGAATTCCCGAGGCGGTTGCGGATGATAAGGCTCCTGAAGAGGTTACCATTGCCACCCAGGCTGAATTGGGAAAGATGCAAGATTTAAGTGCCACCAGCATAGTTGGTGGGGGAGGTGGTGACTCCATCGCAGTAGAAATTTCCCCCGAGGAATACCTTCCTCCTCCAGGAGAATTCGTCCCTTATGATGAGGGTCCCGTTGTCATAAACGAAGTTAAGCCTGAATATCCTCCCTTGGCTAGGCAGGCAGGAATCGAAGGGGTGGTTTTGCTGGAGGTTTTGATAGATAAGAAAGGGAATGTGCGAGATGTTAGAGTCACCAAACCATCTGGAGCCAGCGCCGGTTTCGAGGAGTCCGCTACAAAGGCGGCTTATCAGACTAAATGGAAACCAGCCATCAGCAACAACCAACCCGTGGCTGTGAGGGTGGGTTATCCAGTTCGTTTCACGTTGAAGAATAAATGATGAATTGGTTTTAACCAAGCTGGATCGGCCCGCGAGAATTTAGGTATACGCGGCAAATAATAAAGATTCGAAAAGCAGGAAAGTAGTTTTTTGAGCGAATTGAAAGCTGGCGAGTTTAAACGGTGAAAACCTAAAGCATTTTTGGGCACTTTTGAAATTATATCGTTAGATCAAAGGGTAAGGCTTATTTCTGCTTTTCCTTTTTAGTTCAAATAAAATTATTGCAAGGATCGAAAAAGAGAAAATTCCTTGATTTAAATCGGAAGACTAAAGTTTAAAATAATGGGACGTCCTCCCTTGGCAAATACGAAAGGCAGTTTACTCAAACTGCCTTTATTTTTATCAATAATATCGTGAAAATGGCTTCATACGTTCACCATCCCAGATCAGAATCACTCGAAGAAGATATTCCAAGCGTTTAACCCTTATATTAAGGAATGACTTATATCACTAACAAGAACCCGCATTCGCAAAGACCATAGAGATTATATAAGAATTAGAATGTAGACTTACACGATAAAAATGCATATAAAATATATTACCGAATTTAGTTGCTGAAGGCGTTTAAACCCACAGGAGGTTATAGTCATGGATATCTTTTGGATTGTCCCGATATCAGGCATTCTGGCAGTGCTTTTTGCCATATTTCTGGCAAGGGATGTTCTGAAAAAAGACCCTGGAAACAAAAAAATGCAGGAGATCGGAGGGATGATATTTGAGGGAGCAATGGCTTTTCTCAAAAGGCAATACAGAACAATTGCCGTTTTAGCTGTAATCACTTCTCTGCTTATAGGCTTTGCCATCGGTTATTTTGGAAAGAGTTTTGATATAGGGTTTAAAACAAGTCTGGCTTTTCTTCTGGGAGCTTTCTGTTCTGCTATTTCTGGTTTTATAGGCATGTACATTTCTGTCAAATCAAACTTGAGATGCGCCTCTGCGGCCCAAAGGGGTTTGAAGGAGGCTATAACCATTTCATTAAGAGGTGGAGCGGTGAGCGGTTTTCTGATTGTGGCATTAAGCTTGCTTGGTGTTACTGCAATTTTCTATGCCTATGGCGGTTTGAATAACCCGGCCCAGGCTCCATTCCTTATTGTAGGTTTTGGTTTTGGGGCAAGCTTTGTGGCTTTATTTGCACAGCTGGGCGGAGGAATTTATACCAAGGCGGCGGATATGGGTGCTGATCTGGTGGGAAAACTTGAGGCTGGAATACCAGAAGATGACCCCAGGAATGCGGCAGTGATTGCGGATCTGGTGGGAGATAATGTGGGAGACTGTGCGGGGAGAGGAGCAGATTTGTTTGAATCGACGGCGGCAGAGAATATAGGCGCCATGATTTTAGGCGTGGCCATATTTGCTGTTACTAAAAGCCCTGCCTGGATCATATTCCCTCTGGTGGTCAGGGCTTTTGGTCTTTTAGCCGCAATGGTGGGAATACTGGCGGTGAGAGGTAAGGAAGAAGAGAACCCGATGAGCGCTCTAAACAGAGGCTATTATGTGGCAATTGTTCTCAGTATAATCGGAATGTATTTTGCCACAACTACCATGCTTCACAATTTGTGGTATTTCTGGGCCGGGTTAGTTGGCATTCTAACCAGCCTGGCTTTTGTTTATATCACCCAGTATTATACTGAAGGAAGATTCAGGCCGGTAAAAGAAATAGCCTATGCCAGCAAAACCGGTCCTGCAACAAATATTGTTTCCGGAACCGCGGTCGGTTACGAATGCACACTCTCCACTGCGGTTACCATTGCTTCCGCCCTTTTACTTTCTTTCTGGCTGGGCTCCCGGACGGGTTTGCCTAACGGCGGAGTTTATGGAACGGCTGTAGCCACCATGGGCATGTTGATGACCTGTGCTTATATCCTCTCCATGGACACATTTGGTCCGATAACTGATAATGCCAACGGGATAATTGAAATGGCTGATGTTAAGGAGGCGAGAAAAATTACGGACAAACTCGATGCCGTCGGGAACACAACCAAAGCCTTGACTAAAGGTTATGCCATGGGCTCTGCGGGTTTGGCTGCTTTTTTGCTTTTCTACGCCTATATGGACAAGGTGGGGGAGGTTACTGGAAAAACATTCAACGTGGTTAATATTGCAAAGGTTGAGGTTTTTGTCGGCGGTCTTTTAGCAGTAATGCTGGTTTTCCTTTTCAGCTCTCTGGCATTAAGAGCAGTGGGCAATACGGCGGGAAAAATAATTGAGGAGGTCAAAAGACAGTTCAGGGAGAATCCTGGTATCATGGAAGGAACTGTAAAGCCTGACTACACCAAGGCGGTTGACATTACTACCAAAGCGGGCTTGAAGCAGATGGTTGCCCCTGGACTTTTGGCGGTCTGCATGCCTGTGGTTGTAGGTGTTTTTTTCAAATTAACCGGATATTCTGCGGCTGAGGCTGTGGCTTCCCTGTTAATGGTGGGAACAATTGCTGGCATAATGTTAGCAACGTTTATGAACAATGGCGGAGGTGCCTGGGACAATGCGAAAAAACTTATAGAATCAGGTGGGTTAAAAGATGAAAGAGGAAACGTCATTGGCAAAGGAACACCAACGCATGCCGCCGCAGTTGTAGGGGACACTGTGGGAGACCCATTTAAAGATACCGTAGGTCCCAGCCTTCATGTTCTGGTAAAACTCTTAAGCACCATAACTTTGGTTCTTTGTCCACTTTTTATATGAGGGTCTTCTCCAAAAGAGTTGCTAATGTATGAATGTTTAGCTGACAGAAACGCAATACCATCAGCCGTTTTTTACCTCTCCCCCTTTGTCCCCCTCTCCACATTTGTGGAGAGGGGGAGTAAGGGGGTGAGGTCTTTTCTGCATAATCCAAATTCATACAAAATATCGATCTGTCGAACTCTCCAAAACTATTATCCCTATCAAGAATTTTGTGCAACTAAATTGGAGAAGAACTTTATATGAAAATTCTCAAAAGTTCGTATAACCGTATAGCTTGTTTAAATATTGCTCTAAATTGGGCTATACGAATATGGAAACAAAAAAGCTTAAACTAAACCAAGAAGATAGATCTTCTATGATAATCGGACTGCGTGTGAGTTTGAGAAAAAGATACAAAGATACTGTATACCATATACCGTCTTCCGTTTTTTTTGAAACTTTTATCGGATTTTTTACGTTTTAAAAATTAGTGTGAAGAGAATCTTCTTAGAAAGGAGAGTTTAGATGGAAGAAGTTGGTTCAACTGTTCCGCAGGAAGAAAAACCCATGGGGGGAGCATCCAAAATCATAAACCTATTTTTTGAGCCCAAAAAAGTCTTTGCGAGTTTAAAAATTAAACCCACCTGGTTAATTCCATTTATCATCGTGAGCCTTTTGGGGATGGTGTATTACTATTATGCTTATCCTTTCATAATGGGTGAGCAGATCGCCAAAATCGAAGCTAACGAGAAAATCCCGGCTGAACAAAAAGGGGCGATCATTGAGAAAATGCAGGGAACCGGACATCCTCCGGCATGGCAGTTGGGCATTTCCCCCATTGGAGCCTTGTTTTATCTGGCCATAGCATCAGCGGTTCTTTTCTTCATATTTAATGTCCTCTTGGGAGGGGATTCCACTTTCAGAAAAGTCTTCTCTGTTTATTGTTACTCCGGCTTAGTTGGTATTCCTGCCACGGTGGTCAAGCTACCCTTGACTTTGGTAAAGAAGAGCACAGACGTTCAGACCAACTTAGCCTTGTTGCTTTCGCCTGATGCTAAAGGGTCCTTTTTGTATAGTATTTTCTCCAGCTTCGACATCTTCGTCATCTGGCAGGTGATCCTGATCTCTATGGGAATGGCGGTTGTGTATAAATTTACTCCCAAAAAATCTTATACTACGGTATTTGTTCTCTGGATAATATGGGTTTTTCTAAAATCTGGATTGTCCAGCTTGTTAGGTGGAATGTTTAGCTTCTAATAATAAGGAGAAAAGGAAATGAAAAGATCGTTTTTTTTGACCATCCTTGCCTTACTTTTTTGGACGGGCTTTGGTTTGGCTCAAACCGAGCCGTCCTCTCAGGAAGTCTTAACCATTGACCAATGTGTAAGCATTGCCCTTAAGAACAACTATGAGGTGAAAGCGGCTGAAAAGAATTACGATCGGGCTAAATATGGCTTTTTAGGAACATGGGAAGGTTTCTTCTTGCCAAAAGTGGGTCTTAGCTACTCCGGGAGCAGGTACAGGTACGACGTTGCTTCTCATTACCAAAGTTCCCATGGATTGGGGCTGAGCTTCAGCCAAACCATCTTCGATGGCTGGAACAATGTAGCAAATTACAACTACTACAAAAAGGGTAAATTTTCAGCCGGAGAGAATCTTACGTTAACCAAGCAATCGGTGGTCTTGGGGGTTAAGGAGAGTTGTTATGCGCTTCTTAAGGCTCAGATGTTATTGGAGGTTCAAACCGAAGCGGTTAAAAGAAGTGAAGAGCAATTAAATATGGCTAAAGCCAAGTATGATCTGGGCTCGGCCTCTGTCTCCGACTATCTAAAAGCAAAGGTGCAGTTATCTAATGATAGTTTGGCTTTAATCACCGTCCAAAATAACATAAAGTTGGCGGAAGCTGATCTGAATAATATTCTGGGGAGAAATGTAGATGTCCCGATTCAAATAGATGCAAAGTTGGAGTATGAAAAGTTTGACCTCACCGCCTACCCCATTACAGAAGAGACCATAGAGAATCATCCTCAGATTAAGATAACTAAATCAGCAGTGGATCAAGCTCATTCCGGATTAACTATGGCACGCAGTGTAAACTTACCCAACATCTCCTTTGGGGTAAACTACAATTGGAGCGATACGAAGTTCCCCAGAAGCTGGGCGGATTATCAAAAGCCTTATGATCCATGGTATATGGGGATAGAGGTAAGCCTCAACCTATCCAATGGACTTTCCACGCTCTCGAGAATATGGAGCGCGCAAGCTAATCTGCAAGCGGCAAAAGAGAAGTTAAAAAAAGATAAAAGGGAAGTGAAGTTGGAGATAAACAAAGCTCTCTTGGCGGTGACGGAAGCAGAGCAGAAGATTCGAGTGACCGAGGACGCTTTGAAGGCGGCTGAGGAAGACCAGAACTTGACCAAGGAGAAATATAATTTAGGTGCGGCTTCAATGTTGGAGCTTCTGGATGCCAATTATAGTTATAAAACTGCCAAAAGCAATCAGGTGCAGGCTTTATACGACTATAATCTGGCCATAGCCCAGCTTGAAAAAGCCGTTGGAAAATGAAGTAGAAAGTTAGAAGTGAGAAGTTAGAAGTAAAAAACAAAAACTAAAAAACAGAGAGTAGGGAACAAGGGGAATAGCATAATTGTCTGGCGCTCCGAAATAAAAATAGCTAAGGAGAAGTAATCTTTGTTACTACTAATACAAACGCAAAAAATCTTTTGAGATTCTACCCAATTCCTCCTACCTTCCCTCTCCCCTCGTGGGAGAGGGTCAAGGGAGAGGGGGCAACATCCTATTAGCAAAAATTGCGTTTGTATTAGTTCAAATCCAAATCATGGTTTACAGATTTTTTAGAAAGAGGCGTAATATTTAAGTGAAGTTCAGTTTCCAGAAACCTTCAAACATGCTTTTCGATTCCACCTAAGGAGGATTTATGAAGAAAAAGAAAAAAATCATCATAATTTTGGGAGCGATTGTCGTAGTAGCCATCATTGTAGTTGTAAATGTCTTTAGAAGCGGAGAGAAGGCGTATAAAGTTCAGGTCGACAAAGCCAAAAGGGGTGACATAACGTCTATTGTAACCGCTAATGGCAGAATAACTCCTAAAACCGATGTTAAGATCAGTGCGTATGTGCCCGCTAAGATCGTGAAGCTTCCGGTGAAAGAGGGGGACTTGGTAAAGAAAGGACAGCTTTTGGTTCAACTGGATGAGACCGAATATAAAGCGGCGGCCAATCAAGCGAAAGCTCAATTGAGTTCAGCTGAGGCTAATTTGGAACAGGCTCAGTTGGTTTACCAAAGACAAAAGGAGCTTTTTGAAAAAAAGCTCTCTTCAAAAGAGCAATATGATGCCGCTTTTACCCAACTCCATTTAACCCAGGCACAACGTGCCCAAAGCGTGGCTAACTTGGAACAAGCAGAGTATGATTTGAGCAAGACCACCATAACCTCTCCTATGGACGGAATGGTCACTGCCCTTAATGCTAAGTTGGGCGAGATAGTGATGATCGGCACCATGAACAATCCCGGCACGGTGATTATGACTATCTCCGACATGAGCGAAATACAAGCAGAGGTGGAAGTAGACGAGACTGATGTAGCCAGCGTAAAGGTAGATCAGGAGGCCAAGATAGAGATAGATGCCTTCCCCGATACCCTCTTTAGGGGAAAAGTGACGGAGATCGGACATACCGCCAGGATAAGCGGTTTGGGAACCCAGGATCAGGTTACCAACTTCTTGGTAAAAGTCATGCTGCTGGATACAATTCCGGATATTAGACCAGGCATGTCCGCCACCGTAGACGTCACCACCAACTTTCATCCCAATGTTTTAAGCCTCCCCATTCAAGCCGTGGTGATGAAGGAGGAAAAAGCTGATACACTAAAGAAGAAAGAGGAAGGGGCTCTGGCTTCGACAGACAGCAACCAGACCAAGGATGAAAAAAAGAAGAAAGAGAAAGAGGTTCAAGGGGTGTTTGTGATTAAAGAGGGAAGGGCAAAGTTTGTGAAGGTCAAAACCGGAATTGCTGACCAGCAGAACATAGAGATACTCTCCGGCATAAATGAGAACGACCAAGTGGTGACAGGAAGCTATAAAATTTTAAGAACTTTGAAGGATGGGGATAAAGTTAAAATAGAGAAAAAAGTAGAGAAAAAAGAGGAAAGCGAAAAAGGATAACAAAAGCGAGTCAACTATCCCCTCTCCCCTTGGGGAGAGGGATAGGGTGAGGGGGTAGCTTCACAGAAGAAATATGGGAGGAAAATTTTAGGTGTTGATCAGAACAGAAAACCTCTGGAAGGTCTACGAGATGGGGGCGGAGAAAGTTAATGCCCTCAGAGGAATCACCCTGCAGGTGGAAAAAGGAGAATATATGGCCATCATGGGTCCTTCCGGCTCGGGCAAGTCCACCTTGATGAATCTCATCGGTTGTCTGGATACCCCCAGCAAAGGCGATTATTACTTAAACGATCGATTAGTCAGTCAAATGAACGACGATGAGCTGGCATACATTCGAAACAAAGAGATAGGCTTCGTATTTCAGACTTTTAATCTTTTGCCTCGTGCCACGGCCGCACATAATGTAGAACTCCCATTAGTCTACAATGGAACTGAATCGGAAGAGAGAAAGAGAAAAGCAAAAGAAGCCCTGAAGATGGTGGATTTGGAGGATCGGATGACTCATAAGCCGAATGAACTTTCCGGTGGAGAAAGGCAGAGAGTGGCAATTGCCCGGGCTCTGGTGAACAATCCCTCTTTGATTTTGGCGGACGAACCCACCGGGAATTTAGATACCGCTACCGGAGTTGACATCATGAAGTTGTTTGATAAACTTCACAAGCAGGGAAACACCATTATCATTGTTACCCATGAGCTGGATATAGCCACCTATGCCGATAGGGTAATCCATATTAGAGACGGAATGGTGGAAAAAGAGGAGAGGATAAAGCACTGATGGGGTCAAAAATGAGAAAACGAGGACAAGAAAATTTAAACGGATTCCTTTAAAAGCTAAATAGGGGAAAGTTATACTGGAGTGTCAAGCTTTAGCTTGACCCGTTCTATGGATCCTGCGGGAAACTTCTCAAAATACAAAGAGCTTCAACTGGTTCACCTAAAGGTGAACACTCCAATCGATGATCCGTGTGGATTGCCCCTTTAAGATAGTTTTTCAGGAAGTTCTTAAAGAATTTTTTTAAACTAACAAACCCACGAACTTCAAACCTATTTTGACATGCAATTCTTAGAAGGCATAGTTATCGCTTTAAGATCGTTGGTTGCGAACAAACTGAGATCGATTCTGACTTTGATCGGGGTGATCATCGGGGTGATGACTGTGATCGCGGTGGTGGCCATCATCTCCGGTATGAATAAATATGTGGAGACGGAGATATCAAGTATGGGGTCGACCACCTTTCTGATTCGCAAGTTCGGTATGATCACCTCCAGTGAGGAATGGTTCAAACAGATAAAAAGGAAAAATCTTAGCTTGGAGGACATGAAAGCCATAGAAAAAAACTGTCCGGATTGCTGGAAGGTAGGAGCTGAAGCTATTAGCTGGAGAAAGGTTAAATATAAGAATAAGCATCTTTCCAACATGACCATCGTAGGAGCAACTGCCAACATAACCGAGATCGCCAACCATGACGTTTATGAAGGAAGGGGTATCTCGGAGCTCGAGGTGGAACATAATAGGCAGGTCTGTTTTGTAGGCTGGGAGATAGTGGATAATCTTTTCCCTAACGAGGACCCCATGGGAAAAGACATAAAGATCGGCAATGATTACTTTAGAATCATTGGAGTAGCAAAAAAGAAAGGGACTTTTCTGGGAGATAATCAAGACAATTTCGTTCTCATACCCATAACCACCTACCAAAAGCTTTTCAAGCGAAGTATGTTCTTAATGATATTTGTTAAGGCACGTGATTTCATGTCCATGCAGGAGGCCATGGATCAATGTCGGTTGATTTTGAGGGCGCGAAGAAATGTTTCCTATGATAAGGAGGACGATTTCGCCATCTTAACTTCAGAGAGCATCATGGACTTCTTCCGCCAGTTCACCCGACTTGCCCTCATGGTGATGGGAGGTATAGCCTCCATATCTTTGGTAGTGGGTGGGATCGTGATAATGAATATAATGTTAGTTTCGGTGACCGAGAGAACCAAAGAGATAGGTATCCGGAAGGCTTTGGGTGCCAGGAGAAGAAATATTTTGTGGCAATTTCTGGTGGAGGCGGTAACTCTGGCTTTAGTGGGGGGGATAGCCGGTGTGGCTATGGGAGCTTTAATCGCCAAGATTCTTTCCCTTACCACTCCTCTGCCTTCTGCGGTGGAAGGGTGGTCAGTGGCGGTGGCATTATTTGTAGCTTCATCCGTGGGGATATTTTTTGGAATATTCCCGGCCATGAAAGCCGCCAGACTGAATCCCATTGAGGCGTTAAGATATGAATGACGTATGACGAATGACGGATAACGCATAACGGATCAATAATGAATATTTTTGAGATTAAAGAGAGCATCTTGATGGCCATGGCGGCTATTAAAGCCCACAAGATGCGGGCTTTTTTGACCATCTTGGGGGTGTTGATTGGAGTAACCACGGTCATCGCCATGGTTTCTATAATAACAGGCCTGAACAAAAGCATGGCTCGGCAAATAGAGTCTTTGGGCTCTAATGCTATCTATGTGACTAAGTTCAAAATCGCGATTCAATTCGATGGACCTTCAGAGGAAGAAAGAAATCGAAAACCCATAACCTTTGAGGACGCTATAGCGGTAAAGAACCTTTGCCCTTCGGTGGAGGCTGTTTCTCCCCAAAATTGGGGTCCCGGAACCAAAACGGTAAAATATAAGGAAAACAAGGTGAGCAACTTTGAACTAATTGGCGTCCTTCCAGAATATGAGGTGGTCAACAATAATTATGCAGAAGAGGGGAGATTCTTCACGGACAGCGATGTTAAGTACCGAGCCATGGTGATGGTATTAGGGGCGGATGTGGTGGATGTCCTGTTCCCCAATTTGGATCCGATCGGCAAAGAGATTTCCGTAGGAGGAAGTCACTTCTCTCCCAAAAGATTTACTGTCATTGGGGTGATGGAAAAAAGACCCTCGATTTTGGGTGAGAGCCAGAACAACTTCGTTTTGCTACCCTATTATACTTATAAGAAATTGTATCCAGAAGAAAAAGAACTTTTATTGGTGGCTAAGCCTAAAAGTCCAGAGCTGATGGAGAAGGCCATCGATGAAATAACGCAGGTGATGCGGCTGAGAAGAGGAGTTCCCGCAGACAAACCCAATGATTTTGCCGTATCCACCCAAGAAGACCTTATGGACATTTATCGCAAGATCACCGGTGCCATCTACATGGTTATGGTGCTCATCTCCTCCATTGGGCTTTTAGTGGGTGGTGTGGGCGTGATGAACATTATGCTGGTCTCGGTTACCGAAAGAACTCGGGAAATTGGAATCCGCAAAGCCATCGGCGCAAGGCGGAAAGACATACTCTGGCAGTTTCTCATAGAAGCTATGACCTTAAGCGGAACCGGAGGGGTTCTGGGCATAATAATTGGGCTTCTTTTAGGGGAGTTGGTGAGTGCGGTTTCTCCTTTGCCCGCGGGGATCTCTCTATTCTGGATAGTTTTGGGTTTTTCTTTTGCGGTCTCCGTGGGATTGATCTTCGGAATCTACCCCGCCTATCGAGCCGCCAAGCTCGACCCCATCGTCTCTTTAAGATATGAATAGAAAGAGGGGGTTTTTAATAATAGATGAGTAGGAGGTTTTATGCCTCCGTGAATCCATCTGGCTGCTAGGCGGGTTGCAGAAAAACGCAAAGGTTTTTCTATTTAAGTAAGAAAATACTCAAAAGAGGACGTGGACTAAAAAGAAGGTTGGGCGTAATTTTCATAAGCGGACAACCGATGATAGATGATGAGCGTTACTCTTTTTTTAATGTCTGAATTGGGATTGTTGCCGAAATACTTTCTTTTAGGTTTCGTCAAAAAGTGTTTCGGTTGCGGTTACGAATCGTCCATCGTATTGTCGTTATCGTTTATCGGGTTAAGACTAAACACGAAACCGACACCCAAAACCGATACGTGGCCGAAACCCAAACCCATAAACCATAAACTGATTTGAGCAACAGCCCCAATTGGTGCGTAAATTTTTGTTTTAAGTTTTTTTTTGTTGCGAAATATATTGAGATAGGTTATCGTATATTACTGAGAAGATAATGAACAAGCTGATTAAAATATTCTTTTTTCTTTGTTCTCTGGCCTTCGTTTTTAGTCAAAGTTCAGCCCAGACCGATTTTGGCTATTTGGAGGAAGGGGGGGGACCTGTCTTTTCCGTAGACTATGCTTCCTTCAGGGAAGAGACCGGGGAGAAATATAGACTGGAGGTATATTACAAGATTTTCTGCAATAAGTTGACCTTTGTAAAATCAGATGGCCGATTCAAAGCTTCTTACGAAATTGAGCTTTCCGTATCAAACAAGGTCAACAAGCAAGTGAACGGCACCACGGCCGAGGAGGAATACGCGGTCAATACCTATGAGGAGACCCAATCTCCTGATGTTTCTCTGGTAAACATGATAAATTTGTCTTTATATTCTGGGAGATATAAATTAAAGATAAAACTTATAGACCGCAACTCTGGCTCCGAGTCGGTTTTGGAGAGAAACTTCACCATATCTTCCCGAAACGAAAAGGGGGTAATGTTCTCGGATATAGAATTTATTAGGGAACTTTCGGATAGCGCGGATACGTCCAGGTTTAACAAAAGAGGGAAAAAGGCAATCCCGAGTGTGGACCGAAATTTCGGCGATTCCGATCCCACTCTGCGGATCTATTACGAGATATACCCAGACCTGAAGGAATCTAGAGCATATGATTTGGCTTATGAAATATATAATCTGGCTCATACCTTTTCTGAACAGGAGACCACTCAGATTCAAATGGGCCCCGATCTATTTTACCGTTTTGACAGCCTTTCCTTAAAGGGAATTCCTGGTGGGGATTATTTTTTGTTCATCAAGTTATTGGAAAACCATAAGGAAATAACAAAGATTGAAGAGCCATTTAAAATAGAATGGTCGTTTTTAAGTATGTTGAAAAACGATTACCGGAGGTTCATCGATCAATTAAGATACGTAGCCACCGACGAGGAGATAAAAAGACTTAAAGAGGCGAAAGAGGAAGAGAGACTGCAAAAATGGCTGGAGTTCTGGAAATCGAAGGACCCCACTCCCAATACTCCCGAAAATGAGCTTCAAGATGAGTATTATCGCCGACTGAAATATGCCAATCAAAATTTTGTCATCTCCAACAAGGAGGGTTGGGAAACCGATATGGGGAGGGTCTATATCATCTACGGGCATCCAGACGAGGTGGAAAAGCACCCCTTCGAAAGAGAGGAGAAAGCCTATCAATGGTGGCATTATTACAAGTTAAACCGTCATTTTTTGTTTGTGGATCGGGGGGACGGAGAATATGAGCTTCAACTTCCCTATGACGGGATAATTAGATGACAATAAAAACAAAAAAGACATGAGAGATTTTTTTCTCTCTTTGGATAAGAGGTGATGAACATGGAGAAAATTTCTTCCCGTGATCGGGCAAAGCTAAGCATTTTTCTTTTGCCCTTGGTTTTAGCTTTGTTTTTCTGCCTTTTCTCACCCAAGGCGGAGGTGCCCGAGCCGAAAAGTCCCGAGAGCCTGAGTGTCTGGGTGGATTATGCCTGTTTCCGAAATTTACCTGACACCAATCAGGCTTATGTGGAGATCTATTATTCATTTAATAGAAGACAATTGAAGTTCACCCAAGAGGAAAAGACATACGAAGCCAAGCTTTTTTTGAATTTGACTATTGAGGACAAACGGGGGAACCCGGTGGAGAAACGTATGTGGAACCGCTGGTCTAAGGTGAACCGCTGGGAGGAGACACAAATAGATTATAATATCTTTGATGAAATCGAGGTCATCTTAGAACCCGGGGAATATCTTTTGAAACTTTCGGTAACTGACTTGGGTTCTGAGTCTCAAGGGGAGGCCTCCTTAGAGATGAGGGTGAGAGCATTGGGAGAAAAAAACCTTCAATTAAGCGATCTTGAATTAGCCTTCCAAATAGAACCGGATACCAGCACCGGTCTGTTTACAAAAGCGGGAAGAAAAATCTTGCCCAATCCATTGGGAGTTTTTACTCACGGTATGGGGATGGTTTATTTTTATGCAGAACTTTATAATTTGACTTTTTCGCCCACTGCTAACCCAGACTATCTTTTAAGTTTTACCGTGTTGGATTCGACGGGGAAAAAAGTAAGGGATTTTGGAAGTCAAACACAAAGGAAGCCAGGAGTCTCTGCTGTGGTGTTAAGCGGGATAAACATCTCCACTCTGCCCGGAGGTAGATATATGCTCAGGGTGGAGGCTCTGGATCAAGAGACTGGACAAAAAGCTTTTGTAACCAAAAGCTTCACTATTTTGAGCGAAGAGGTTGAAAGAAAAGAGAGTCTTGCGCCTTCGGAGGAGGTTGAGAGGTTTAAGCCGGACGTCACTTATATTGCCACCCCCGGGGAGCTGAAAATGTTCGATCAGCTCACCCCGGAAGGCAAAAAAAGATTCATTGAGGAGTTTTGGAAAAAAAGAGATTCCACTTTGGATACGCCGGAGAACGAATTCAAAATCGAGCATTATCGGCGGATAGGCTACGCCAATCTTCATTTTTCCAGAACCAAAGAAACAAATGACGGTTGGCATACCGATATGGGGAGGATTTATATTTTGTATGGTGAACCAAGTGAGATAGAAAGGCATCCCGTAATGGCAGAAAGCAAATCCTGGGAACAATGGAATTATAATGAACTGCAAGGAGGAGTTTATTTCATCTTCGTGGATGAAGATGGCTATGGAATGTATAGGCTGGTTCACTCTACCCTTAAAGGGGAAGTTAAAGATTATCAATGGGAGCAGAAAGTTGGAAGTGCCTCTCCTTCCAGATGAAGAAGTTGAAAGGCTTTTTTGCTCGATTTTAATTAGTGTAATGATTTTCTTGTGACATGCCGTTTACGAACATCGAGCTTCACACTTCGGAGATCGTTACGAACCTCGTCACCATTAAACCAGCTTCGAGAATCCGGCGCATTAAGAAATTGTGTAACCTTCAGTAGATGAATTCTCACATGATAACTACCTCGAATCTCACCAAGATATTTCAGGATAAAAAAAGGGGAGAAGTTAGGGCGGTGGATCAAGTCAACATCGAATGTAAACCCGGACGGGTCTTCGGTCTTTTAGGCTTAAATGGAGCCGGAAAGACCACGCTTATGCGTCTTTTATCTACCACTCTTAAACCCAGCTCCGGAACCGCCAAAGTGGCAGGATATGATATAATTCAGGAGCCGGAGAAGGTCAAAGAGAAGATTGGATTTCTATCCAGCGATACCGGGTTATACCGTAGATTGACCGCCGAGGAGACGGTGACCTATTTTGGAAGGCTTAATAATATCGAGGAGAAAGAGCTTAAAAGTAAGGTGGACGAAATTTTTCAGACCTTCGATATGAATGAATTCAGACAAACCAGAATCGATAAACTTTCCACCGGAATGAAACAAAAAGTCTCCATTGCCAGAACATTTGTCAATAATCCGGAGGTTTTGATCTTGGATGAACCCACTTTAGGATTAGATGTGGTGACTTCGCGAAGCATCATCGAGTTTATCAAAGAATCGAAAAAGTTGAACAAATGCATTCTTTTCTCCACCCATATCATGTGGGAGGCAGAGAAACTGTGCGATGATATTGCCATCATTCATAAAGGGAAAATTCTGGAGGTGGGAAGTTTAAATCAACTTCGGGCTAAAACCAGTTTAAAAGAGTTGGATGATATTTTTGTTAAGATTATTGGAAATGATAGTAAACAGTGATCAGTGGTCAGTGATCGGTCGTCAGTAACCAGTGCCCAGTTGCATTAAATAGCCAATGATAGGAATTTGCTCAAGACTCTAAATTCTTAACTCTAAACTCTAAACTTTTAACTATGAACCTAAGAAAGGTAAAAATAATCTATCATAAGGAGATGTTGGACACCTTGAGGGATAGGCGCACCTTATACTCCATGATTTTAATCCCCATTATTCTTTTTCCCATCCTCATGTTCGGAATGAGTGCGGTAATGGTGATGATGGTGAAGAAAACAGAGGCGGAGATCACCAAGATCGTAATCATAGGAAAGGAGTTCGCTCCCGACTTTGTTTCTTTAATTGACACGGCTAAGGCTTTTGAAATAGTAGAGGAGAGCGATTTTGAGTCGGCTTTGAAGGAGAAAAGAATCTCCGCGGCTTTGGAGTTTCCGGCAGACTTTGAAAGAAAGATAAAAGCGGAAGACAGCACTGAGGCAATTATCTATTATGATGCGGCTGAACTGAAATCAGATATGACTTCTGACAAACTAAGAGACAGGCTGAAAGATTATCAAGATAGCGTGGTAGCAGCAAGGCTCAAACAACGCCAGATTGACAAATCCTTACTATATCCCATAAAGATAAGCAAAAAGAATCTTGCCCCCAAGGAGAAGATGGGTGGATTTATGTTGGCAATGTTTCTCCCTTACATGATTATCATATTAGCCATGACCGGTGCCATGTATCCAGCCATAGATCTGACTGCTGGAGAAAAAGAGAGGGGAACTTTGGAAACGATTTTGGTAACTCCGGTTTCCCGTCTGGACATTGCCACGGGAAAGTTTTTAACGGTCTTGACCGCTTCGCTTATAACCATAATTTTAGCCACCACCAGCATGAGTCTTACCGCAAGCTTTGGGTTTGCTAAAATGGGACAATTTGCCTCTGAACAGCAGACTCAATTCAGCATAAGTCCTTTATCCATTATTTTGCTTCTGGTGCTGATGTTTCCCATAGCTTGTCTTTTCAGCTCCGCACTTTTGTCCATTGCCCTTATGGCCAAAAGCTATAAAGAGGCACAAAGTTATATTACTCCTTTGATGTTTGTGGTGATCTTTCCTGCCATGATTTCCTTTCTCCCTGGATTCGAATTAAATTGGCGCCTGGCCTTCATTCCTATAGTAAATATCTCTCTGGCTGCCAAGGAAATTTTAATGGGCACCTACAAATGGGGGTTTATAATCTTGATTTTCATTTCCACCTTTATTTACGCCGGATTTTCCATCTTCGTGACCAAAAGACTTTTCGAAAAAGAAGAGGTCTTATTCCGCACTTGAGACTCACTCACACCTAACACCTTTACTAAGTCAATGTTTTCCAAAATCCCCAAAAACGTCTTCGTGCTTGGATTAGTCAGTTTTTTGACGGACGTTTCTTCTGACATGATCTATCCGATATTGCCCGTCTTTTTATCGGACATTTTGGGAGCCAGCAAACTTTTCATCGGCTTGATCGAGGGAATTGCGGAAAGCACTGCCAGCATATTGAAAGTTTTCTCCGGGTGGCTTTCAGATAAATTAGGGAAAAGAAAAATTTTGGTAGTTTTGGGGTATGGCCTTTCAGCTTTAGGAAAACCGATTTTGTCTCTGGTTACTGCGGGATGGCAGGTCCTCTCCTTGAGATTTTTGGATCGTTTCGGAAAAGGGGTGAGAACCTCCCCGCGGGATGCCCTAATTGCAGAGTCGTCAAAAGAGGAAAGAAGGGGTCTTTCCTTCGGCTTGCACCGTGCCATGGACTCATTTGGGGCAGTTATCGGTCCGCTTTTGGCTTTTCTTTTTCTTCCTTTGGTAAACAGAAATTATAGAACGCTTTTCCTGATCGCCTCCATTCCTGCTTTTCTTTCAGTTCTGCTTTTGATTCTTTTCGTCAAAGAGAAAAAGAGGGTGAAGGAGAAAATTCCCAGTTTAACTAAGCTTAAGCTTTCCCAATTCAGCCCAAAGTTTAAAATATTTGTTTTTGGAGTCACCATTTTCACTTTGGGAAACTCCAGTGATGCCTTCTTATTTTTAAGGGCGAAGAGTCTGAACATAGATGTGGTTTACATACCGGTTCTATGGTTGGTTTTAAACGCGGTTTACACTTTAGTATCTTTACCGGCGGGGTGGCTATCTGATAGAATCGGTCGTAAGAATTTGATCCTTTCCGGGCTTTTTGTCTACGCCATAGTCTATTTAGGCTTTGCCTTAGCCACCCAATCTTATCATGCCTGGCTTTTGTTTGCGGTCTATGGCCTTTATTATGGTTTGGCAAATGGGACCATGCGGGCGCATGTAGCTGATTTGGTGGGGGAGGATAAGAGAGCCACCGCGTTCGGGATCTATCATGGTGCAGTGGGAATGACTGCGCTTCCAGCCAGTTTGATCTTCGGTTGGCTATGGCAATCGGTGGGGGTAAGTTTCGCCTTCTGTTTCGGAGCTGGTTTAGCCCTTTTGGCTTTTCTGATTATTAGATTTGGATTATAATCAAGAAACATAAGCTAAGGTAAAATATTTGACCCTGGTGGCGTGTAACATAAATTCGTTCCCTATTGTAGTTGCCTGATTTATCAGGCGTGCTGGTAAAAATGCTCAATAGATTGAGCGACTATCTGCACTGAACTTTTGTTACAGTCCACCGTTGCTCAACTTTTTTATAAAAAAGAGCCGTATAATGGTATTTGACATAGCTAAGATGAGAACCCGAGTGAGCAGACTTTGCCAATCCTATAAGTAAACTACTACCGCCTAAAGGCGGTAGCTTTGGGTTCGGCTGTAAGCCGACTAAAGTAATACAATATACCCCTCACCCTTGCCCTCTCCCACAAGGGGAGAGGGAGTCTTAAAACTTCCCCTCCCTTGACGGGAGGGGACTAAGAGGAGGGTGTATTTCTTCATAACAATGCTCGAACTAAAGTCTTCGCCTGAAGGCGAGGGTTTTTCTCCCATTCCCCAATGGGGACAATAATGAGATTCGACTTCAAATATCTGGCTAAATTTCTCCCCCCTCTCTATTGGTATTCTTCACCAACAGAGGGACTTAATCCCCCTTTTTAAAAGGGGGATGAAAGGGGGATTAAAATTCCCAATTCCAATGCATCAAAAAGACTTCAAATATCCGGCTAAATTTTTCCTCTATCATTCCGATAAAAACAATAAAGACATGAATAAAGATTAAAAACAGGACATTTTTTGGTGAATTTTGAAAGATTTTTCTTGACAAAAAAAAATTAACGCTTATTTTATAAGTGTAAGTTAGGCAGTAGGAAAGTTGCAGTAAGTTTTTGGTTGGTTTGAGGTTTCAATCCACGGAAACTTAGGCTCAATTTCCGTGGGTTTTTTTATATATGTCCCGCCAGAGGCGGGATTGAAAACAAAAAATCCCAGCTTTTATTCAAGTCGTGCCGGCTTTGTAATAGAACTGGGGAGGTGTTAAACTTCAGCATTTGAAAGGTGGTGAAAACGTTTGGCCACAGGCAAGGTAAAATGGTTCAATGATGCCAAGGGATTTGGTTTCATCGAACAAGAGAATGGCGGCAAGGATATTTTTGTCCACTTCTCGGCTATCCAGGACGAAGGTTTCAAAACCTTACGGGAAGGCCAGGAAGTTAGCTTCGAGATCGTCGAAGGCCCCAAAGGTCCACAAGCGACCAATGTGGTTAAAATATAAGTTAACCATTTGTGGAGCCCCAAAAGTGGGGTAAACCATGGCTTGAAAAAAGACCCCGAAGAGTTTTTCTTAACTTTTCGGGGTCTTTTCTTTTAGGTCTTTTTAAAATCCTTCCGAACGCGCGAACTTATGGCAGCTAAAAGAAACCGCTGAAAGGGCCTAAAAACGATTCATTTTTCGGTGAGCTAAGCGGTTTAGCGAATATAACTGACAAATTTTATTACCAATAAGTGAGCGTCTTTTAGCTGCCTGTCAGCCGCCGTTATTATTCGGATTAGTTGCGTCCTTTCGCTACAGTCACTTCTTCAGTGGAATTGACAACACTCTTGGTGAGTAAATCTCCATGTTCGAAAGTAACTTCGAAAAATCGGCGGAATTGCAGTCGTATGTGATAAGCAACGTATGACTTTTTTTATCATAGAATTGAATATGCTCTCTTCCTAAATAGCAGAAATTGTCCCTGTCGTATGTTGCCGAGCCGGGAGTTTGTTCGGGACATTCGTAGATAACTCTTTCTTCAGACCAGGGACCTCTCAGATCAGGTGCAGTGCGAATCCGGATTTTGTTTTCAAGAAAGCTCGGTCCGCACACCATAATCCATTGTTTCAGGTCGGCGTGATAGCGCACGCTTTGTCCCGGATGCCCTTCTATGAGTATCTTCATGTCATCTGAGTGCGTGCCCGCTTTCCATGTCCCGTCTGTGGCGTAGTACTCAACGTGCCCTTGAGGTGATTCAATGTGGTCAAGGTGCAACCGTAGAAGGTGTGACGCTCGGTTTTCTCCGTTCACGAACATGTAGATGTATTTGCCTTCCTTCACAAGACAGCCATTCAAGATGTCGGGATCAAATACGCAAGACCAGGGGATGAGTTCGACATTCCATTGATCGGGCCTCGTCGCATTCGGATCGGATATTTTTGCCAGGGTCATGCCAATTCCCGAAAAGTTGAAGATGTCATCGGGCGAGGCACCAGACTTTGGTCCAATTTTCTGCATCACGACATAAAGATTACTGCTATCCATGAATGCATCTGCTAGCCAATATTTATAGCGACTGGTAAAGCTTTCAAAGAAAGGTTTGGGATGATTGGTATACTGATCTCGCCAGAAATACTGAATGGTTGATTGTTTGTTTGGCTCGCATGTCGTGATGGCAACTGTGTTTGGCACCATATGAGATCCAGAGCGAGACCTTTGATCTCTTTCCCCAACAAAAGTATCGCCGAAAATCCACAGTGTTTTCGATGGCCCGAGGGGAATAGAAACGTTTCCATCGCCCCCTAACCACCCATCCTTGTATGGAAAGCTTGGGATGCAGTCCTGTGTCGTTAAAGCTAACTCCCTTTCAGGAACATCCTTGGCGGTTTTCGACTGACCATGTGAACCATCGCGTTGCTTCTGTGTGGCAATGCGATGAAGAAAAAGATCGCTCTGGAAAAAGTCCGCTTCTTGAGCGTGCTCAGCAATGAGCGCTCGAAACTCTTCCGTTGGAGCAGTAAGAACAAACGAACTGCCGGACCATACGTGGCTCACCTGTGACTTCTTGTTTACGACATGATCATAGAACCAACGATAGTTCAAAGGAGCTAAGCGAAGTGTATCCTTCTCTAATCTCGCCCGGTACAACGTATGTGCTTTAACCAGATGCTCCCTGTAGTAATCGTTGCCGATAGTGTCCGGTACCACGGGATAAAGATCGAGCAGAAGATCGTTCCCGACGTGAACAAGTCCGCCTTCGAACGACGACGGTTCTCTCCCGGAAACATATCGAAGGTGGTAAAAGTTATCCCCCGCTTTTTGAATAGACAGGGTATCACCACCAAACAGCTCAATTGCCCAGATACCTTCAAGCGATGGCTTCAGAACTGCATCACGCTCCGTGAATAGAGGGTATAGTGAAAGCACATCTTGAGCTGACAGTGGAGTAGTTGCAACGATCAACATAAGCGCTGTGATCAGTGGGCGAATGAGTGTTTTCATCGTATTCTTTAATATGTGAAGATGAGAAAGTATCTTCATAATGAGGTGTCAGAACCTCCATTCTAACAACGAGAGGTAGACCTTACCCTGCCAAATTAGAAATCGACATTTGTGTTGTCGAGATTAGTATTGACCTACACCTGGCCATAGATTTAAAAATGTAACCATCCCTTCTTTTTTTGTTCCTGCTCTCTTACCTTAAATAATTCAACTCCCGAAGTGTCTGGGAGTCCTTTTGAGCGATGAAGGTTGCAATACTCTTTTGGCACGGTCTCTTCGGTGAAGACGTCGGTTATGATTCGGGGACACTTGTCCGTTGCCAAAAGCCCGCTTTCCAGACAAACAGTCTTGAAGATGATTCCCGGAGGAACCTCAAAATCCTCCACGTTCAGAGTATCGTGAGCTTTTATCATAAAATCGGTCCAGACCGGGAGGGCGTTGAGCGCGCCGGTACTCTTTTCACCTATCACGGTCTTGTCATCATAACCTATCCATACCCCGGCAGTGATCTGGGGAGTGAAGCCGATAAACCAATTATCCGTGCAGTTGTCGGTGGTGCCGGTCTTTCCTCCGGCGGGACGATAAAATCCTTTGGCTCTGGCGCCCGCTCCGGTCCCTTCATTGATGACAGACCCAAGCATAGTGGTCATGATGTAGGCGGTTTGTGCGCTTAACACCTCCTCTTTGGAGGTTTTGTTCTCCTCCAATAGGTTCCCATAACGATCGGTGATCTTAAGGATATATTCAGGTTCTACCTTAATTCCCTGATTGGGGAAGACGGAGAAAGCTGAAACCATGTCCCAAAGGGTAACCTCGGAGGTGCCCAAAGCTAAAGAGGGGTAAGGGGAAAGTGAGGATCTGATCCCCAAATGAGATGCATAAAAGATGGTCTGGGGAGGAGTGACCTTTTCTATCAATTTAGCGGAGATGACGTTTATAGACTTAGCTAAGGCTTCTCTAAGAGTTACTGGTCCTCTAAAGATTCCATCGAAATTTTCTGGACTCCATTCTTTTCCATCATCTCCAATGGTAGAGTAGGGAGCATCAACCATGATGTCAATTGGTTTGAATCTATTCTCGATGGCGGCTGTATATATAAAGGGCTTGAACCCGGAGCCAGGCTGTCTCAGTGCCTGAACCGCACGATTAAACTCGCTTTGTTCAAAATTTCTCCCTCCTACTAGTGCCAGGATATTACCGGTTTTGTTTTCCAAAGCCAAAAGGGCTCCTTGAATCTCTTTATATACCCTTTTTCTGGTGGGCTTTGCACCAGTAGAATCTAATACCACTATGGTATAATTTGTATCCCGGGGGGAGTGGGTCCTTTCCATGTTTTTTTGAAGCATGTCCAATTGTGTTTTCAATACTTCCTCAGCCGTTTTCTGGAGATCCAGATTCAAAGTGGTATGGACAGACAAACCCCCGCGATAAAGAGCATCATCCCCATACTTATTCTCCAAATATTGTCTGACCATCTCCGTGAAATATGGAGCTTGACCAGCCCAAAGAGAGCTTGCATTAAGTTCCAAGGGGAGTTTTTCTAAGCTGTCAGCTAACTCCTTGGAAATCTTTTTGTAATCCTTCATCGATTCTAACACAGTATTTCTTCTGGCTAAAGCTAAGTCAGGATGATCAATGGGGGAATATCGGCTTGGATTTTTGGGAATCCCAATCAGGATCGCGCACTCGGAGATGGAAAGATCGTCCACGTTTTTGCTGAAATAGAGCTGAGCCGCGGCTTGAACTCCATAAGCCCCTTTACCGAAATAACATTGATTTAGATACATCTCTAAGATTTCTTCTTTGGAATAAGTCCTTTCGATCTTTATGGCGGTCAAAACCTCCTTAATTTTGCGAGAGATGGTTCTCTCCGGAGTAAGAAACAGAGTTCGCGCTAACTGCTGAGTGATGGTGCTGGTTGCTTTTATCTGCTCTCCTGACCAAAAGCTAACCCACACAGCACGACACATGGATAACAGATTGACCCCCCAATGTTTGAAAAATCTCCGATCTTCGGAAGCCAAAAGGGCATTTATTAAATCAGGAGGCATTCGGTTCAAGGGGACCTGTGTTCTTCTCTCCGTGTAAAACTCCTTGATCACCTTCCCATCAATGGAGTAGATTTTGGTAGTCAAACTCGGTTCGATATTGTGTAGCTGTGTTAAGGAGGGCAAATCCTTTTTGTATTCCTGATACTTTTTGACCATTACCAGCACCAGGACTGTGAGGAACAAAAGGAATACCCCGGTGAAGATCAAAAGCTTCTTTTTTCTTCTTTTGTTGGACTTTTTTAAAGACGCCATTTTTCGCTTTTATGTCATATATGGAGTAGCAGAGCTTGCTCTGCGTCAAGTTACGAGACAAATGTCTCTACTCCTGTTAAAGAAATTACTTTAACATACGATTAGAAACTAAAGAGTATTAAGAACATGTCAAGATAAATTTGACTTGATTTTGTGAGGTTTTTATTGTAATATTGACAAAATCCGAGTGAAGGAGTTAAGGCGTTAGCCTTTTAAGCCTATCTTAGGAGGATAAATGCTAAGTTTAGAAGAACAGTTAAGGATCATAAAAAGAGGAACAGTGGAGATTATACCGGAGGCGGATTTGGTCAGAAAGCTGGAAAAAGCCATTAAGGAGAATAAGCCCTTAAGGATAAAGCAGGGTTATGATCCCACCGCTCCGGACATACATTTAGGGCATACTGTCTGTTTAAGAAAATTGAGACAATTTCAAGAAATAGGGCATCAGGTGGTATTGATCATCGGCGATTACACTGGGATGGTGGGCGACCCTTCTGGTCGATCGGAGACCAGACCCCAGCTCTCCTATGAAGAGATCAAAAAAAATGCGAAGACTTATCAGGAGCAATTTTTCAAAGTTGTAGACAAAACAAAAACTGAGGCTCACTTCAATGGTGAGTGGTTCAGCAAGATGAGTTTTCAGGAGATAATGCATTTAGCTTCGAAATTCACCTTAGCCCGAATTTTGGAAAGAGACGATTTCTCCAATAGATACAAACAACAGATACCCATAAGCATACATGAGCTTTTTTATCCTTTGATGCAAGCGTATGATTCGGTGATGATAAACGCAGATGTGGAGATCGGTGCGACCGAGCAAAAATTTAATCTTTTAGCCGCAAGGCAGATTCAGGAAATATATGGGCAGGAGCCGCAGGTGATTTTAACCATGCCTGTGTTGCCGGGAACGGATGGAGTCCAGAGAATGGCTAAATCCGTGGGCAACTATATCGGCGTGGCAGAGCCTCCTAAGGAGATCTTCGGCAAAATCATGTCCATCCCGGATAATTTGATCTATACTTATTTTGAACTCTTGACTGATATTCCGGAAAATGATTTGCTCAAAATAAAAAATGATTTTGAGGATAAAAACACAAATCCCATGATTTTGAAAAAGAGATTGGGAAAAGAGATTGTAAGGATGTATTATAATAAGGTAGAGGCAGACAAAGCTTGTGAGGAGTTTGAAAAAGTCTTTTCCAAAAAAGAGCTACCCGAAGAGATACCGACTAAATATTTTGAGCATGATGAACCCGAGATTTGGATAGGACATCTTTTGGTTAAAGCCGGATGCGTCCAATATACCAGCGAAATCAGAAGATTGATAAGACAGGGTGGGCTTTACATTGACAATAAAAGAATAGATGATGAAGACTTGAAAGTCCCCGTGGAAGGCGAAAAACTGGTCAAGTTAGGGAAAAGAAGGTTTTACAAAATCATAGGGAGGGTCAGCAGGGAATAGAATGGATTATTCAAAAAGTGTTTTTGGAGTGCGAAAGCTTGCTTTCGCGTTTTTTAAGTTGGTTCGGGAATTGGAATTCCCGAACCAGTTTCGTAGGTCAGATGCCCTGCGCACCTGACAAATGGATAAGGTCACGAGCAGGCGGCCCGTGACCTACCATTGATTGCCAGAATCAGTCTATCCATACATGCTAACGTTTGACTGCGCCCATGACGTGAGATTCTTGGGATCAACTCTTGGGGATTTGTAAGGGTTGATGGTTAGGTAAGCATAGAACTCTCCGCGAAGAAACAGCCGTGGCGGATTATTCGAATAGACATTGAATGGGCTCATGTCTGAGAACTGTCCGCCGTACTGCGAATAGGGATTGAAGATGCAGGTGGGCGAATATCGGTTCCCGTATGGACCGTATCGATTAAAGATGGACTCGTTGTCGTACTGATTGGGGTTGAGCTTTCCTAAGAAGACTCCGTCGGCAGCAACAATGAAAGACTCACCACGAAGCTGTCTTGCTTCCAGTTCCGATTGGATGATACGCCCGGCGAGGAGCGACCGGATATCCTCACGGAGCGTGTACAGAAATGCATCAGTCGGAATTAGGTTAGGGACATAACGATTCTTGGAAACATGGCCCAAGAAAGTTCCTCGGATGAAAAGCTTGGGTGGAGTTGAGCAGTAAGGATTATTGATGCTGAACCGGCCATACTCACTCCCATATGGGGAATAAGGGTTGAAGATACTGGTGGAACTGTATTTGCTTCCGTAGGGACTGTACGGGTTGAGTATCGAGTTGGTGTCGTATCGGCTGTCTGTGATGCGACCCAAGTATTGGTTGTCTTGCGCGATGAGGTAAGAATCTTGCTCTGCTGGCGTCGCTTTGGCCTGCTGTTTGTAGAGGCCATCCAGTAAGTTCTGGAGGAGTTCCTGTGTTCTCTTGTCGCGCGACATCAGTTGCCCTCCTCGTACAGCGTGTGGAGGAGGTTCTGGATCTCTTTGGCTGCCTCCAGCGGAGGCAAGGTCGCAATAAGCATGGGTGCGGTCGCAAGTGCGATATTGTTTTTGCGGATGCTCTTGATTTCCTTTAGAGGCCGATAGAGGAGGGCGGTCGTAACCACAGATGGCGTGGACCAAGCATACTTGCCGGTGACGAGGGCGCAGATGATGCAAGCGATCCCACAGAGAAAGAGAATAACTGTAAGAATAATGTACGTCCACTCAATCTTGCGGTTCTGTCTCAAGACCTGGTCAATTCGCCCAAGCGTATCTTGGATCGAAGGGGACATGTGTCTTATTTTCCTTTCCCACAGGACGCTGCGAATCACCCGATCCAGCCTCGTAGGTCAGGTGCCCTGCCCGCCTGACAAATGAATAGTGTCAGGAGCACGAGCGTCCTAGCCTATCACCGGATAAATCCTATCTATTCATATCCATCATTATAATCATTTATGCACCCTTGTCAACCACTTTTTAAATTACTTCCCCGGTTGGTAATGTTTTGGTTTGTATAAAGGGTCTCCGTACGGGTCGGATTCATTCGACCCGAAACGTCAGCTTGTAGTGAGCTTGCCTTTCGGCAAGCTCACAGCGGTGAGCTAAGTCGAACCGTGTCGTGTGGCCGCCCGAAAAAATTCACCTCACCCCCTCTGTCCCCCTCTCCACACTTGTGGAGAGGGGGATTAAGGGAGAGAGGTTCTGTCGGTTTTATTTTTCATGCAACTTGAAGGAGAGATATTCCGTAAAAAGATATAAAACCTAAAAGAGAGGAGGTCTTAAATGTTTACCGAAAAAATTTTAAGTTTAATTATGGGCTTGCTTCTCCTCATTTTCGGAGTGCAGAGTTCAAATGCTCAAACCCTTGAGGAGATTTTGAACAAGCATATGCAAGCTCTGGGTGGCGAGGAGGCGCTCAAAGCCGAGAGAAACTCTATAGCGGAGGTTGACATAATCGTTCCCGGTGGACTGACCGGAAAAGTAAAGAACTATTTCAAATACCCGGACAAGCTCAGGACCGAAATGGATTTGAAAGTAGTGAAACAGTTAACCGTCTATGATGGCGAGAAAGGATGGGTTCAGGATGCTAATGGGCAGGTGCGTGAATTAGCCGGCATGGAGCTGGAACAGACCAAAAGTGAACTCTACTTTAGTCTTTACGGATACCTGTTTCCGGAAAGGGCTAAAGGAAAAGTAGAATATTTGGGACGGGAGGAGGCAGGTGGCATAAACTATTATGTGGTTCAAGCCACTCCCGAAGGGTGCGATCCGGTAAAAATGTTTATTAATTCCGAAACATACTTGATAGATAAAACTGTTGCCAAGTATGATATAGTTGTGGCTACCAATTATTTTTCCGATTATAAGGATTTCGAGGGAATCAAGGTGGCGACCTCTATGGTTATCAATACCGGCGACACCACCTATAACATAAGAACCACTTTGACAAACATCGAATTGAATCCCGAATTATCTGATGATCTATTTAAAATGCCTTCGCCTCAGGCAAAAGACTACCATTTTCCACCCGGAAAAACCTTTGTGGAAATCCCCTTTGTCCTAAATAGCAATCATATCTATATCCCAGTTAAGATCAGTGGCTCAAAACAGTTGAGTTTTATATTAGACACTGGCGCAGGTGGTCCGGTCTTGGAAACCCAGACCGCCAAAGATCTCGGTTTAAAGACAATAGGCAAATTTGAAGGGCGGGGCGCAGGTGAGGGAACCCAAGAGGTCAATCTGGTTTCACTGTCAAGCCTCAGACTTGGTGATCTGGTAATAGACAGTGTTTCTGCGGCAACTATAGTTCTAAAGCCATTAAGCAAATATGAAGGCATGCCGGTTGACGGGATTTTAGGATACGACATCTTCAGCAAGTTTGTGGTCAAGGTCGACTATGAAAATCAGAAATTAACTCTGTATGAGCCGTCAAGTTTTAAATATGAGGGCAAGGGTGGAATTCTTCCCATTACGCTTGAAGAGAGTCACCCCCATATCAAAGCAAAAGTCGATGACCAATATGAAGGGAACTTTGTGATCGACACTGGAGCCAGAAGCAGTCTGGTTCTTAGTACACCATTTGTCCAAAAATATAATCTTGGGGCAAAAACCGGCAAAAAGATCGACGTCTTCTCCGGTATAGGCATAGGGGGAAAAGCTCCGGGCAAAGTTACCAGAGTAAAAAGCATTGAGATTGGTAAATTCAATATACCTGCTCCCGTAACCACTCTCTCCTCATCCGAGAAGGGTGCCTTTGCCTCAGAAAAGATCGACGGTAATATTGGCGGCGGTATCCTGAAAAGGTTTACGGTCATCTTCGATTATCCCAACCAACGGATGATTCTGGAACCCAACGGTAATTTTGCCTATGAAGATGATTTCGACATGGCGGGCTTATGGTTGACAAAAGATAATGACACCACCCGGGTCGATTTTGTGGTCAAAGATTCTCCAGCTTTTAAGGCTGGAATCAAAGAGGGTGATCTAATTTTGAAGATAAATGGGCAATCCACACAAGACCTTCCATTGTGCGATATTCGAAAAACGTTAAAAACAGGTCCAGGCGAAAAGGTAAGTTTAATAATTAATTCGGGAGGGAAAGAAAAAAATATACAGCTAAAGTTAAAGAGATTAATTTGATCCTCTTAGTTGACTTTGATATTTAAGACTTTTTTGGGCGGCGTAGCGCCGTCGTCGATTTTTACTAGGGCGGCATGGATCTCGTTCGCCAGGGACGCCCTTGTCCTTAGCGTTTTATGGTACCCCGCCAAAGACGGACACCTAAATCTCATTTCCGTCTTTACCCCTACAATAATCTTTTGTCTGACTGAGTTGTTTCCGAACTGGTAATAAAATACCTGAAGACTATTAACTGCTTTTGCAATCTGACGATATAAATAATAAAGCCAAACCTTTAAATGGGGGGAACAGAACATGTCAAGGGACACAGTTAAACTGCTCCGGAAAACACCCATCTTCTCATTTCTGGATCCCAACAGCTTAACCAAAATCTCAGAGCTATTCAGAGAAGAAACATATACTTCCGGACATGTCTTTTTTAGAGATGATACGGTCAATGACATACTCTATATAATCAAGCAGGGCGCGGTGAAGATTGTCAAAACGGGCAAAAGCGGTGAAGGGAAGTTAAGTTTTATACTGAGAAGAGAAGGTGATTTTTTTGGTGAAACGGCGCTGATTGAAGAGACGTCACCCTTGGAGACAGCTCAAGCCATAAAGAATACCAAGGTCCTGCAACTTTCCAGGTCGGATTTCCTAACCATCGTAAGTAGTTATCCCTTTGTGGCCTTTCAAATCATGAAGGCTTTGACCTCGCGCTTAAGGCAATCTTATCTGGGGCTAATAGAGGAACTTGGAGAGAAGGATGAAGAGTTGGAAAAAGCTTGCGCCAAACCAAAATCCTCTACGGATGCAGAAGGGAAGGGGATCCAACTCAAAGAAGAAGGAGTCTCCTTTTCGGATGAAGTGATTTCTGCTTTTCCCTTTTCCATCGTCGCCACCAGGGAGGATGGGACAATTTTCATTTTTAACCAAACTGCAGAAAAGGAGCATGGCTATTCCTCAGAGGAGGCTTTGGGAAAAGGCATGGACTTGCTCAGAGGAGAACCAAACCTGATAAATCTTGACGAGCTAATTAAACAGTCGCTTGAAGATAAAGGTGTATGGAGGGGTGAGATAATAGCGAAAAGGAAAAATGGCCAACGTTTTGTATCTGAAACAACCGTCCACAAAATTGCCGACCCCAAAAGCACCAGACCCATCATCCTATGGGTAGGAAGAGATATCACGTCGGAGTGTGCCCTTGCCAGAGAAGCATCGGAGAAGGAAAGATGGTTCAATACCGCAGAGAAGATAAGAAGGGTGGCGTTGGAATCCAACGATCCGGTTGAGATTTTGTCTGAAAATCTTGATCTTTTAACCCATAAAGCAAAGGTGTCCAATTTTTCGCAATCAGAAACAGGAATAAAGGCCATGAAGGATGCCCTCGATGACCTAAAGGAAATTATCCTTCGTTTCACCAGTTACCCTCCACCAGAAAGTGTCAAAGAACCCACAAACCTTGCAGCTTTCATCGAGAAAGAGTTGCTTTTTCTAAGACGACAAAAGAGATTTGAGGGTATTGAATTTATTACCAAGTATGATAGGAATCTGCCTCTCATAGACATTGACCAGCTACAGATGAGGCGACTGTTGACCGATCTTTTGGACAATGCCACTTTCGCTCTGAGTTCGGTTTCTGACCGAGAGAAGACAATTAGCATAGAAGTACGATACTTAGCCAAAGATGGAGACATAGAGATCCAAATATTAGACACCGGGATAGGTATAAGCGAGGATGATTTGCCCAAGATTTTCAAGGAACATTTCACCACCAAAGACAAAGGATTTGGATTGGGGTTATTTTCTGTTAAAAGAGCAGTAGAAAGTTACGGTGGGACTATTGAAGTTCAAAGCGTCGAGGGAGCATATACACTATTTACTATTAGATTTCCCGCAAAGAAACAAGCATCCATTCAAGAGGAGAAAACTTCCTTGGGGATGATCCCTTCCCTTCAACACTAAGTTTCACTTTTTACACACTTCGTCCTGAGACTCAGAAGAGTTGTCGGGTAGCTCTCCGCCTTTGGTTCGACTCCGCTCACCATAAATGGCGGGATCGCATCCCGACCTACGGATCTCTATAGATTTCTTTAAACAGCGGTCAACTCAATTGTGGTTCCAGATGGGGTTTTAATTTTTTACCGCCTCCAATGGCCCTCAATCCATACCCAACCGTGGGGTCGTTTATCCCAGTGTCCGGGTACCCATGTGCCATGTGATTTCTTGACCCAATATCCCGGAACCCACACATGTCTGCCATGTGACCACTTCCAGTGCCCGTCTATCCAGACTGCATGAGGACCAGGAGCGGGTGGTTTCACCTCTGCCTTGGGGGGTGGCGGAGATTCAGGAACATATACGGTCGCCGCACATCCCAAAAGAAAAAAAGAGAGCACCACGACGACACAAACGAATACCGCAATATTTCTCATAAGTTCCTCCTTTTGCTATGTCTTGAGATTTTTATGATATTTTCGGTTTTTCTCGGGTCTCACCTTAACCCATTTTTTCTCTGACACCATCGGGGAAGGATGACAATTCGTGTCCTATGGCTCGACTTCCTTCAGGACGAGCCTTCGGCTTCGCCCAGTCCCGCTGTTGCGGGATTTTGCTTTGCTCAACATGACAAGTGGGGGTTTTCCCTCTCCTCTCAGGAGAGGGCAGGGTGAGGTCATTGAAGCAGAATTGTTCATGCTTTGCTTCATTTACTCCGATAGGTTCGGTTTTTTTCTTTCACTACGGAAAGATTATCTTAAATTCTCTTTTCTCGCTGGCACTGGATAACCTAAAACTCCCAAACCGCCCTCTATTTTTTCCCAAATTTTTGTTCCCCCCGGGAATTTTTTCCCAAAATAATATCCTAAGTCACTTACCATTTGGGTAACAGGTTTGCTTTTTGGTTCGACTATCTTCCCTAAAACATACAATCCCCAAAATCTTCCCAGGGCGGAAAGGAGAAATAAAACATGGAAATTTACCAGGGTCTGTCCGTAGATCTGCCATTTGAAGAAAGAGAGTTGATTGGCAATTATTCCTCCGATAAATGATGCCAAAAAAGTGAACAGCCCATTTACAAAGTAAGTGGAAGCCAAAAAGTATGGTCTTCCCTCTTGCGGAGAAATTTGGAGAACTATGGTAAAGATGGCTAAGTTAAATCCCGCCCAAAAGATTCCACTCATTAAAGCATCCACCCACAGCAGAAAATAATTTTGGGGAGTGACGAAAAACCATAAGTAAGGGATGAAGAGTATGAAAATGAGATTGAATTTTAGAACCGGCTTGCATCCGTAGCGATCAATCATCTTGCCCCAAAATGGCTGAGAGATTAAGCTAATCGTTCCACTCATGATGGAGAAAAGAGAAATCAGGTAGTAATCTAAATGTAGATTCCTAAGCATATGCGCTCCCCAAAACGGTGCAGAAATACCTACAGTTAAAGACCACCAGACAAAAAAACGGATTAGCTTTTGGTAGTCTTTATCTTTGAACGGAATCAATAAATCCTTGAATCCGGCTTTATTTGAAAAGCGATGGAAAAAAGGCTCTGGCTGAAAATAAAGCAAAAGACCGGCACAAAGCGCCGAAATTACGCCGATGGAAAATATCGATGAAAATCCCAACACGGAAAGATTGGTAAAACTGGAAAAGTCAAACAGCCTGAAGCTGATTTGGTTTGGTTTTAAACTTTTATAGTAGTCAATTAATTTTGCTCCTCCGAAATAGACTAAGATGGTAACCACTTGCAGAAGGGTATTTCTGATTCCAAAATAACGACCCCGAATTTTTTCCGGAACCAAGTCTGCCATCCAGGAAAGCCAGGAAACTGTGGTGAAATTATTTACAAGCGCACTTACGGCAATAATAAGAAGGAACAAAGAAATTTTATAATTTTTGTCCGCGGGATACTGGTGACTTAAAAAAATAAAGGGAAGAAAAACTAAAAAAATCCAGATTCCCCGAAAAAAAACCGAACCAGTCAAAGTAAAAGTTTTTCTTTTTTTCAGATTCTGAACTAATAATGCCGCCAAAGGCTGAACCATCTGAGCCAGAAAGGGGAGGGCGGTTAAAAGCCCCAATTGAAAATCATTCACTCCTAACATCAGGGCGTAACCGATCAAAAAAACACCACTGGTCAGGGTCAAGTGAACAGTCGCAAAAGCCCCCTCCCAAACAGAGATTTTCGAACCTTTTCTAATTTGCTCAGGCGTTAGCTCAGCCATCTGGCTTTCCTTTAATAATAATTGTTATATTTACGAAGAAAAACGAAAGAAAATCAAGGAGGAAAAATGACAACGGAGGTTGGTTCCTGGATGTTCAATGAGGTGTCAGAACCCTGTTCTGACACGGAGGGAGCTGGGTTTCGCTGTCAGATCAGGAGATTCGTCCCGATAACTGGGGACGCATCTGACAGCTCTTTAATCTTTTGCCCGTGGAGGGATTCATCCTGATCCCACTTCTGGCGTGATAGCGGACGAGGCGTCCGTTAGCAAGAAGACTAAGACTATCCCCCTCACTCTAACCCTCTCTCACCAAGGGAGTGGGAGCTTTCCCCTCCCTTACTGGGTGGGTGAGATAAATAAGTCCTCCCTTTTTTGATCTTGAGATTTTCTCCAAGCTCGGGCAAAAAGGCAGACGCCCCCGTCCGTGCATCCAGTGTTTTTGCCATCTTTAAAATCCTGGGGACACTAATGCGGGTTGCCCCCATTGAATTATCCAGCTTTCTAAACTTTTACTTTTAATAAATCCTTTCTAACTTTCACTTGCTTAAAACGTATTGTGATGTAATTTATGCTGGGCACCAATGGTTTTATTGTGTAAATTCTTTTGTGTAAATTTATATTGACAGGATAAAGCGAAAGGGCATATCCATTTAGGAAACGATAGAAAGGAGGATATGCCCTATGCAGCGAGAAATGGATTTCTCGGAGAGGA
>Ga0315279_10000901_pt1 | contig 53116 bp, 46 predicted proteins | sample YL17G06_20_MG_FD_203694 | JGI IMG/M metagenome (GOLD analysis project Ga0315279, IMG submission 203694) | Sediment microbial communities from Yellowstone Lake, YNP, Wyoming, USA - YL17G06_20 | ecosystem: Environmental > Aquatic > Freshwater > Lake > Sediment | place: USA: Wyoming | collected... | reverse complement strand
GCGCCCAAGTCTCCAACCTGGCACGCTCTTCAGGGGACAAAAGAATAGAGGCCGCTCTTCTGCTCATGAAGTTAAGCATAACGGCAGACCCGCGATAAGTCAAGATATTTATGACGCACTACACTAGTAGGGGAGCCCTCGGGGCTCCCGCGGGCCCTGCACCAGACGGGTGCGAGGGCGGGAGGGCGAAGCCCTCCCCTACATCTTCATCGAATCCAGCTCATCAATGGCCAGCGACGCGCGGGTCCGGTAGAGCGCGATGATAATGGCCAGTCCCACCGCAGCCTCGGCGGCCGCCACGACGATCACGAAGAAAACGAACACCTGGCCGTGCAGACTGCCGAGGTAACGCGAAAAGGCTATAAAGGCCAGGTTCACGGCATTGAGCATCAGCTCGATGCACATGAAAATGGTGATGACGTTCTTCCGAAAGATAAATCCCGCCACTCCCAGCCCAAAAAGGATCGCGCTGAGCGTCAGATAGTGTGAGAGCGGGACCATTCGCAAGACCTCAGAGTTGTTTCTTGGCCAGCACCACCGCGCCCAGTATCGCCACGAGGATCAAGATCGAAGTTACCTCGAAAGGCAGCACGTAGTTGCGGAACAGGAGCTGGCCGATGGCCGCGGGACCCGCGTCCATGGCCGGAGCCGCCGGCGTGCTCGCCGGTGGAAACTGCTTCCAAACCACCCACAGGATTTCCGCCAGCAGAGCGGCGAGGAGCGGGGCTCCCAGCCAGCGCGCGAGGCGGCTGCGGTCGGTGGGCGTTTCCTGCCGCGCGTTCAGCAGCATGATGACCAGGACGAAGAGGACCATGATGGCCCCCGCGTAAACAATCACCTGGATCACTGCCAGGAACTCCGCGCCGAGCAGCAGGTAGACGACCGCCAGCGAGCAGAGCACCACGATGAGCGAGAGCGCGCTATAAACCGGCGTGCGCTGGAAGACTACGCTCAGCGCCGCCAGCACGGCCACGGCCGCGAAGATGTAAAACAGGGCAACCATACGTCACGCGTTCAACCAGGCCACCACAAAACTGGTGGCCACGATATTCAGCAGGGCGACGGGTAGCAGGAACTTCCAGCCGAAAGACATGAGCTGGTCGTACCGGAAACGGGGCAACGTGCCTCGCATCCAGATGTAGAAAAACAGAAAGCAGAAAACCTTAAGCCCAAACCAGAAGATCGGTAAGAGGACTCTCAGCACCGAGGGGCCAAAGACCGGACCGGACCAGCCCCCCAGGAAGAGCAGGGTGGCCAGACACGAGACCGTGACCATATTGGCGTATTCCGCCATGAAGAACATGGCGAATTTGAAACTGCTGTACTCGGTGTGGAATCCCCCCACCAGCTCCGTCTCTCCCTCCGGCAGGTCGAAGGGGATGCGGTTGGTTTCGGCGACCGCGGCGGTGAAGTAAGCCAGGAAGCCGATGGGCTGGACGAAGACGTTCCAGCGGGGAAGGATGGGGATGCCGCCCAGGTGCCAGAAGCCGCGCTGGCTTTCCACGATGCCGCGCAAGCTCAGCGTGCCGGCAATCATCAGCACGCCCACCACCGCCAGGCCCAGCGTTAACTCATAGCTGATCATCTGCGCGGAAGAGCGCAGCCCCCCGAAGAGCGGGTACTTGCTGTTGGACGACCATCCCGCCAACGTGATGCTGTATACGCCCAGCGAGGTCACCGCAAAAATGAAGAGCAATCCCACATTCAAGTCCGTGATCTGGAATTGAATCGTGTGGCCCCGGAAGGTGAAGCCTTCGCCGAACGGTATGACGGCGATGGAGAGGAAGGCGAGCGTGAAGGCCAGGAAGGGCGCCAGCCAGTACAGGACGCGATCCACCTCCAGCGGGACAACATCCTCCTTGAAAAGGAACTTGAGGCCGTCCGCGATGGGCTGGAGCAAGCCATGCGGGCCGACGAGGTAGGGTCCCCAGCGCGCCTGGATGTGCGCGATCAGCTTGCGCTCCAGCCAGCTCAGGTAAGCGATGATGGTCAGTAAGACCAGAAGGACAACCGCCACCTTCGCCAGGCTGATCAAGAAGAGAAAGTGCTGGTCAAAAAACGTGGCCATGAGGTTTCTTGGCTTCTTCCACTGAATTCAATGCCCAGCTAAACCGGCTGACCGTTCCCGAGGCAAACAGCGAATCGCGGGAAGAGAAAACCAGGTCGGGGCGTTCGAGCTGGGGGGGTGTTCCTTCCGGCCGGGTGGGAACGGCGCGGCCCACCAGCAGACTGGGCAAGGGGATCGCGTATCCCGGCACCCCGGCGATGATTTCCCGCAAGACATCGTCAGGTGTCTTGTAAGTCCACTTCTGTCCGAACAGGCGCGCCAGCGTCAACAGGATTTCAAAGTCGCTGCGCGTCCCCGCCTTGCGCATCGTCTTCTTCAGAGCCTGGACCTGCCCGCAAGTGTTCGTGACGGTGCCGGCTTTCTCGGCGAAGCTGGTGGCGGGCACCACCACATCGGCCAGCGCCGTGGTCTCGGTGGGGAAGAGTTCCGCCACGAACAGGAAACTGAGCTTGCCCGTTGCGGCCGGGTCCAGCTTGAAGGTCTTCACCGGGTTCGACCCGAAGACGAGAAGGGCTTTGACTTCTCCGCTCTGGATTCCGGCCAGGATTTCCAGGATGTTGCGGCCGGGGGCAGCCGGGATCGTGGCGCCCCAGACAGCTTCGTACCGTTCCCGCGCCGCCGGGTCCGCGAGGGGCGCATAGCCGGGCAGTGTGCCGGGGAGCAGACCCATGTCCGCGGCGCCGCGAGAGTTCGCGTAATCACCCAGCGCCACAAAGCGTGTCCGACCGCGTAGCGTCAACCCCCAGCGAACCAACTCTTCGACGGTTTCGCCCTGGATGCTGTCGCCGAAGATGATAATGGTGTCGGATTCGCTCCGGAGCTTCTCGCCCAACGCCTCGAGCTCTTCTGCTTCCTCGGGGAGCAAGTTCTCGGGGGAAGGCTCGCTTCCGGCGAGCGCTCGAACCGCCGCAGCTCCCCCGCCCGTTTTCACTTTCACGTAGAGGGCCGCCTGGCGGCGCAGTTTGATCTCGTCGCCGTTCACAATGTAGAGGCGAGCGCCGTGCTGGCGGACGGCCTGGCGAATCTGGAAAGCGATCAAAGGATGCTCGTGCGTCGGGTCGCTGCCGATGAGGAGCAGGCTCGAGGCTGTGTAGAGATCTTCAATGGTGGCGTGCCGGTCGGTAGCCTGAGCGTCGGTCAGGGCACGCACCAAAGAAGAGTAATCTGCGGTGCGATGGTGGTCCACGTTGTTGGTGCCGAGGACAGTCCTCGCGAAGCGCTGGAGGAGATAATTCTCTTCATTACTGGTGCGGTTGGAGCCGATGACCGCCACTGATTCGGGCCCCTGTTCGGCCAGGATGGCTTTCAGTCGCTCCACGGTCATTTCCAGGGCTTCTTCCCAGGTTCCCGGTTCCTGTTTCCCGTTGCGGCGCAGCAGCGGGGCCGTCAGCCGTTTATCGCTGTTGACAAAATCCCATCCAAAGCGCCCCTTGACGCACAGGAATTCGCCGTTAATCCCCGAATGGTCGCGGTTGTTGGCGCGGATGATCTGGTTGTTGCGCACGGAGAGAGTGGTCTTGCAGCCGTCGCCGCAGTGGTTGCAGATGGTGCCCGTGTAGTGCATCTCCCAGGGCCGGGTCTTGTAACGATAGGCGCCGCTGGTGAGGGCGCCGACGGGGCAGATGTCAATGCACATCCCGCACTCTTCGCATTCCAGTTGTTCGCCGTGATTGGGGATGATCTCGCTGTGCGCGGCGCGGAAGCCGATGCCGTAAGCGTTCACGTCCATGCCCTCATCGCAGACCCGGATGCAACGGTAGCAGAGGATGCAGCGCGGCCAATCGTAATAGACCAGGTTCGAAAACTTCTTTTCCTCGTGATGAAGCTTCGCCTCCAGGAAGCGCGTTTCAGCGGCGCCGTAACGGAAGACCGCATCCTGAAGCTCGCACTCCCCGCCTTTATCACACACCGGGCAATCGAGGGGGTGATTGGTGAGCAGGAACTCCAGCATGGCCTTGCGGGCGTTGGCCACTTCCTCGTTCTGCGTGTGGACTGCCATGCCGTTCGTCACCACCGTGGTGCAGGCGGTCTGCAACTTCGGCATCTTATCAATCGCCACCAGGCACATGCGGCAGGCCCCCTGCAAGGACAAGCCGGGGTAGTAGCAGAAGGAGGGAATCTCGATCGCCACCTGCTTCGCCGCTTCAATCAGCAGCGTCCCGGGCGGAACGGTGACGGGCTTGCCATCAATCGTCAGTGTTACAGGGTCAGCCATGGTTCTTTTTCGGGGCTGGGGACTCGGGCGTTGAATGCCTTGCACCATGGGGCGAGCCCCGAGCCCCGGGACCCGAGTCTCATTCGTTCTGATTACACAACACCCACTGCCTTGTGCTCATACGGGCACGCGCCCAGTTTAAGGTGTTCCTCGAACTCCTGCCGAAACTTCTTCAAGATGCTGATGGTCGGCATGGCGGCGGCGTCGCCCAAGGGGCAAAGGGTTTTGCCCAGGATGTTGTAAGAGACATCCAGGGCCGTGTCGGGATCCTGCGGAAGTCCTGCCCCATCGTGGAAACGGTCGAGCAGGATCTTGAGCCAGGAGGTGCCTTCGCGGCAGGGGATGCACCACCCGCACGATTCGTGCGCGTAAAACTTCATGATTCGCTGGGCCACCTTCACCATGCAGGTGTCTTCGTCGATGATGACGACGCCGCCCGAACCGAGCATGGAGCCGATGCTGGCCAGCGAATCGAAATCCATGGGCACATCAATCTCGTCGGCGGTGAGCACCGCGCAGGAGGAGCCGCCGGGGATGACGCATTTCAGCTTCTTGCCACCCCGCACCCCGCCGCCCACTTCTGCAATCATCCGGCGCAGCGGAAACCCCATGGGAAGCTCGTAAACGCCAGGCCGCTCGATGTGCCCGCTCAGGCAGAACAACCGCGTCCCGCCGTTCTTGGGAGTACCGAGCTTGCTGTACCACTCCGCGCCGTTCAGGATGATGTGGGGGACGTTGGAGAGCGTCTCGACGTTGTTGACGACCGTCGGCCCCCCGTACAGGCCCACCAGCGCGGGGAAGGGCGGCTTGATGCGGGGATAGCCGCGCAGCCCTTCCAGGGAGTTGAGGAGCGCCGTCTCCTCGCCGCATTCGTAGGCGCCGGCGCCGGTGTGAACTGCCAGGTCGAAATCGAAACCCGAGCCCATAATGTTCTTGCCCAGGTAGCCGTGCCCGTAAGCTTCCTCGAGGGCGCGCTCGACGATCGCCAGCAGGTAGCGATACTCGCCACGGATGTAGATGTAGCCCTGGTGGGACTGGATGGCATAGCCGGCGATGATGTTGCCCTCGATCAACTGGTGAGGGTCGTATTCCATCAGGGGGCGGTCCTTGCAGGTGCCCGGCTCGCTCTCGTCGGCGTTGCACACCACGTATTTGGGCTTGGCCGATTGCTTGGGCACGAAGCTCCACTTCATGCCGGCGTTGAATCCCGCGCCACCTCGCCCGCGAAGTCCGGAATTCTTCACCTCGTTGATGACGTCGTCGGGAGTCATCCCCAGGGCCTTTTGAAGGCCCTTGTAACCGTCGTGCTGCAAGGAGACTTCAATCGAGGCGGAGTTCGGGATCCCGAACCGCTTGGAGAGGACCTTCACTTCCAGCGGGTGAGAACGCATCGGGTTTTGGTAATCAGACATGGAGATCAAGTGACCAGTTATGCGTGACGAGTGACGAGCGAGGAGTCTCGGACTTCTTGCTTTTCTCCAGTCACTTGTCACTGTCCTTCAGCTTCTCGATCAGCGCGTCCAGTTTTTCCGGTGTCAAGTTCTCATAGTAGTCGTAGTTCACCTGCATGGCGGGCGCGCCACAGCAGGCGCCCAGGCATTCCACCTCCTCGAGCGAGAACTTTCCGTCGGGCGTGGTCTGCTTGTGGCCGATGCCCAGCCTCTTCTTGCAGTGCTCGAGAATCTCCTGGCCGCCGCGCAGCAGGCACGAAATGTTGGTGCAGACCTGAAGGTTGTACTGGCCAATCGGCTGGCGGTGGAGCAGCGAATAGTAAGAGACGACCTCCACGACCTCAATGGGCCTCACCTGAATCCGCCGGGCCACTTCCTGGATGACTTCCTCGCTGACGTAGCCAACCTCGTCCTGGGCATAGAGCAGCAGCGGGACCATCGCCGACCGCTTGAGCGGATAGCGGGCGATGACCTGGTCGAATTTCCTTTTCAGCGCATCGGACAACATGGCGAAACGAAACTGGAAATCCCAAACTCGAAACTCGAAACGCGGGCAAGGTTCCGAGTCTCGTCCTTTTCCAATCGAAAATCTAAAATCTAAAATCCAAAATCCAACTACCGGTCAATCTCGCCGAGCACGATGTCGATGCTGCCGATGCAAGCCACGGCATCGGCGATCAGCCGGCCCTCAATCATTTTGGACAAAGACTGCAAGTTGGCGAACGAGGGCGCGCGCACATGGCAGCGGAAGGGCTTGGGCGAGCCATCGCTCACCATGTAGAAACCCAGTTCGCCGCGCGGCGACTCAATCGTCTGGTAAACCTCGCCGAGGGGAGGATGGAAGCCCTCGGTGACAATCTTGAAGTGGTAAATCAGCGCTTCGATGGAAGTCTTCATGCTTTCGCGCTCGGGCAGGACAATGTGCGGGGCGTTGGCCTTGTAAGGGCCGTCGGGCATGCCGTCCATCGCCTGCCGGACGATCTTCAGCGACTGGCGCATCTCGGCCACGCGCACCAGGTACCGCGCGTAGGTATCGCCCTCCGGTCTGGTGGGGACGTCAAAATCAAACTTATCGTAGCTGGAATAGGGTTGGCTCTTGCGCACGTCCCACATCACCCCGGAGGCGCGCAGGGAAGGGCCGGAAAGGCTGAGGGCGACGGCATCGGCGGCAGAAATCCTCCCGACGCCCACCGTGCGGCGCAGCCAGATGGGATTCTTGGTGAGGAGTGTTTCGTATTCTTCGATGCGCTCGGGAAACTTCTTTACGAACTTTTCGACACGCGTCAGCCAACCCAGGGGCGGCTCCAGGGCCAGCCCGCCCACGCGGAAATAGCTGGTCATCATGCGCTGTCCGGAAACCAGCTCGAAGATCTTGAGGACGTCCTCGCGCTCGCGGAAGCAGTAGAGGAACACGGACATGGCGCCGATGTCGATGGCGTGGGTGCCCAGCCAGACCAAGTGGCTCTGGATGCGGGTGAGCTCCGTCAGGAGCACGCGAATCCATTGGCCGCGGGGCGGGACTTCCAGGTCCAGCAGCTTCTCCACCGCCAGGCAAAATCCCAGGTTGTTGGAGAGCGGGGCGAGGTAATCCATGCGGTCGGTGAGCGTGATGCCCTGCGAATAAGTTTTGCTCTCGAAGGATTTCTCGAAGCCGGTATGGAGATAGCCGATATCGTACAAAGCGCGCTCGATGGTCTCGCCGTCCAGTTCCAGCACCAAGCGCAACACCCCATGGGTGGCGGGGTGCTGCGGCCCCATGCTGAGGATGACCTTTTCCTCGTGGCCCGGAACTTTCTCGATGGTAACGGGCATTAGCGGTATCCCTCGGTCGGATAATCCTTGCGCAAGGGGTGGCCTTCCCAGTCCTCCGGGAGCAGCAAGCGGCGGAGGAAGGGATGGCCTTCGAATATGATGCCGAACAGATCGAACACCTCGCGCTCGAAGGCATTGGCGCCGGGCCAGACCGGAACCACCGAGTCAACTCGCGGGTTTTCGCCGGGGACGCGCACCTTCAGGCGCAAGCGCTGGTTGGTCTCGATTGAATACAGGTGATAGACCGTTTCGAAGCGGGGCTCGTTTGGGTAATGGTCGAGGGCCGTAACATCGGACAGGTACTTGAAGGCGAGGCCCGGCGCGTCACGCAGGAACTCGCAAACCCTGCGCAGGCTTTCCGGCCGCACCCGGAGGGTGAGCTCGCCGCGAAAGAACTGAGCGTCCTCGATTGACTCGGGAGCAAATTCCCGGAGCTTCTGCCAGGCGAGGTTGGATTGGAGGTCTGCTGGCATCACGATCGGCGCTCACGGACGGGTGGCCCGGGCCCCGCATACCGGGTGGCGCGAGCCAAAGAACACGAGGGAGTTGCGGAGGGCCAGCGGGCTGCCCCTGCTTGCTCGCCCCAGCGGAGGCTCACCGGCCCGAGCAGTGATGAGATCGGACAAGCGGGGAAGGCCACGAACTGAACGTCCTGCCCCTAGCGGCTCCAGTCCAGGGCGCCTTTCTTCCAGATGTAAACATACCCCGCTAACAAGATGGCGATGTACAAAAACATCTCTACGAAGCCAAACCACTTGAGGCTCTTATAAACCACCGCCCACGGATAGAGGAACACCGCTTCCACATCGAACAAGATAAAAAGCATCCCTACCAGGTAAAAACTTATGGAGAAGCGTTCTCGCGCATCGCCAACAGGTGGGATACCGCACTCATAGGGAGAAAGTTTCTCGCGGCTGGGGCGCTTGACGCCCACCCAGGCCGAAAATCCCACCATCGCCCCCGCGATGGCGGCCACGGCCAGCAGATGAACCAGAATTGGGAAGTAAAGTCCAGCCATTACAATAGCTTATAGGATGTTCCGCATTGCCCTAGCAAACGCCACACTATACGAGTCAGGAAACTGGGGTGTCAAGTTTTTTCTTGCCTCTGGCAGGTGAAGTGGCTAACATTTGCGGAGGGTCGGTAACGTTCACAGGGCTGGTTTCGAGGCGCTGCAATGGTGATTGGGTTCAACACCGAGATCAAACATAATGGTGTGGTCTTTCATATCCAGACGGAGCCGCGCAAGGACGCGGCGCTGGAGACCACCGTCTACAACCGTGGCGCCGTCATCCACTCCCTCAAGAATTCCTACCAGGACCTCCTCAGTTCCCCGGACTACAGCGACGAAAAGTTGAAGAAACGGCTGGAGGAGCAACACCGGCAGGTAATTGCCAGAATTCGCGCCGGAGAAATCGGTCCTCCCGCCGCGGCGCCGCCTCGCGCCTGATGGGGAGCACGCGTTGATCACCATCCATTTGAACGGTCAGACCATGGAAGTACCCGAGGGCCTGACGTTGGCCTCATTACTCGAACGGCTGAAGTTGCCTCGGGACCGGGTCGCCGTCGAGCGCAACCTGGAAATCGTGCCGCGAGATCGCTGGCCAGAGACGGCGATTCACGCCGGAGACCGCCTGGAAGTGGTACACTTTGTGGGGGGCGGGTAGTTGAACCTGTTGCCGCGTCCCCGAGTTGCACGGCCCACACGCGAATAAGGAAGGCGCTGCCCGGTCGCAGACCGGTAAAGCTAATCGGCTTATGATCCCCAATCTTGTCCCCTGGCCGCCGTTTACACTGGTTACCCTGCTCATCAAGCTGGCGGTGACCGCGCTGCTGGCGGGGTTCATCGCGCGCTTCGGAGGGTTCCGGCGCTTGCTGCTGATCGAGCAAAGGACGCCGCGGCAAAAGCTGCTGTTGGCGGCGTTCCTGGGCGTGCCCTTCATGCTGGGAGTGCTGGCCCGCCTGCTGGCGCGTTACCAGGGGGCGGATCTGAACCTGGAAGTGACGGTGGTGGCCGGCCTGCTGGGGGGCACCATCGTGGGGCTGGTGGTGGGGATGATGGTCAGCCTTCCCGCGGTGCTCATGGGGCACGAGATCCTGGCAGCTCCCATGGCGGTGCTTTATGCCGTGGTGGCCGGCTCGGCGCGCTGGGTCTGTCCAAACAAGGAAGAAGTCTGGAAGTTCTCTCCCTTTATTGACCTCAGCCTCTACCGCTCCATCAAACAGCGCTTCAAGCATCCCGCCCTCGACTGGCAGGTGCTCTTTTCCCTGATCTGCCTGGTGCTCGAAATCACCCGCATGACCATCGGACACCTGGCGCATGGGAAGCTGTTCTATCCCGATAATCCCCACCCCTGGAGTAAAGTCCTGATTGTGTTTACGACACTGATCGCGGTGGGCCTGCCGGTGCGTATCTGGAACAACACCCGCATTGAGCGCAAACTCGAGGAACAGGAAAAGGTGCTGATGCAGGCGCGCGTGGACGCGCTGATCAGCCAGATCAACCCGCACTTCTTGTTCAATACCCTCAATACGGTCTCCTCGCTGATTCGCTTCGACCCCGACACGGCGCGGACCGTGTTGCTGAAGCTCTCCAACATCCTTCGTCGCCGGCTCAAAGCCCCCGTGCACTTCCTGTCCCTCAAGCAAGAGCTGGATTTCATTGACGACTTCCTGGATATCGAGGTGGTGCGCTTCGGACACGATAAGCTCCAGATCCGCAAGGAAATCGACCCGGAAACGCTGGAGGCGGTCGTCCCCAGCATGGTCCTCCAACCGCTGGTGGAGAACGCCGTCCGGCACGGCATCGGCCCTAAGATCGAGGGGGGCACCATCACCCTGCGCTCCTGGCGCAACAACGGGCGCCTGGCCATAGAAGTGAAGGATGACGGCGTGGGCATCCCGGTGGAGAAGCGCCATGAGATTTTCGAGTCTGGCATCGGCATCAGCAACGTCCGGGAGCGGCTGAAGGTCCTCTTCGGCCAGGAATTCTCCTTTCAGGTGGATAGCCAGCCCGGAAAGGGAACTTCCATCTGCTTTGAGATTCCGGAGCTGCTTACCCTGGAGAGAGCCACCTCCGAGGAACCCGCGCGCGCCCAGCAGTAAACCACCAATCCTAAAGCTTTCCCCCTCAGAAGTGCCGATCATGCATCTAAGAGAGGTTGCGCTTCCGTCGGTTTTCTCGCCAAGTCACTTTCACGCCTCTCGCAAAGGGAAGCTATGCTAGTATTTTTGACTTGTTGCCGTGGACCGCGTAGCAGGAAGGTTTTTGGGGTGGCGCTGGGGAGAATGCCGCGAATCAGCGCTCCTGAAGACTTCGAACACGGCGGCGGGAGTTTTCGTAATCCTGTGCGGGTCACGGAAGGGCTTGGCGAGAGAACCACTGTTTGCTGATCCCAATTCAACTTCCGATCGTTTCAATTCAGAGCAGCGAGGACCGGTTATGGAGAAGAAGGAGCCCCCAAAGGCCAAGAAAACCCCCAGCTCGATGAGCATGATCGAGCCGCGTTTGCGCAGTATTTACAGGAACTTCTACAAGGAAACTTACTTCACACCGGGGGCACTTGACCTGAAAACCAAGGAACTGATTGCCATCGGTTGCTCCCTCATCACCAAGTGCGAGGGTTGCATTGAGGGACACATCAAGAAGGCCCTCGAAATCGGCGCGACCAAGGAAGAGATCAGCGACGCCATTGTGGTCGCCATCGGCATTGCCGCGGCGAGCGTGCTCGACGAGTCTGACAAGGCCGCCATAAAGCTGGACCTTCACCACTTTGAGTAACCGCTTCGCCCGCTGCTCCGGGGCACGCTCGAAGCGTGCGCCCTGAACTCGCCGGCGGGACTGCTTTGCCGGTTCGCTAAGCCGGAGGGCAGGACAGACAGGACTGCGGGTGGATTACCTGGCCATCGCCAACTTGTTCTTGCTCCTCTTCCTGGGTGTGGCGGACAACCAGATGATTGCCGCCCTGCTCCCTTCGCTGGTTTCTTCCTTGCACATCGGCGTGGGGACGGCCGGGCTGCTGGTGGTGGTCTACTCGGGAGCGGCGGCGCTGGCGTCCTTTTTCTCGGGAACTCTTTCTGACCATTACGGCCGCCGAGGGTTCTTGCTGGCGGGTGTGGTGGGGTTTGCCCTGGCCTCCTGGGTCGCCTCGCGAACCCACACCTTCCCACAGTTGCTGGCGTCGCGGGCTCTGACCGGCCTGGCCGCCGGGACGATTTCCACCTACTCCATCGCTTTTGCCGGAGACTGGTTTGCCTACAGCGTGCGCGGCCGGGCGATTGGGCTGATTTCCTCGGCTTACTTCGTCGCTCCCATCCTTGGCGTGCCTCTCGCCGCCCAGATTGCCGACCGCTTCGGCTGGCGCAACACCTTCCTCTGCTTCGGCGTCCTGGCCCTGGCTGTGGCCTTCAGTTCCTTGGCGTTGCCCAGGGAGCGCCTGAACCCCCAGGCCTCCTCGGAAAAGCTTCGCGCCACGCTCCACGCCTTTCGGTCGTTCCTCGCCCGGCGCGACACCGCAGCGGCTCTGGTGATTGCCTTCCTGGTGTCGGGCGGCCTGGTGGGTTTCCTCACTTACATCGGCCAGTGGCTGAACAACCACTTTGGGCTTTCCACCAGGACCATCGGGTGGGTCTTCATGTTGGGCGGAATCGTCGCCGTGGGTAGCGCCCCCCTGGGCGGGATTCTCTCCGACCGGTGGGGGAAGCGGACAGTCTCCATCGCCAGCAATGTCTTGCTGGCGCTGGCGGTTGCCCTGGTACCACTTCTCCCCTGGGGGATCTGGCTGCTGATCGTCTTTGGCGCCACCAGCTTGGGCGCGGCATTCCGGCAGGGGCCGCTGACGGCGCTGATGACGGAACTGGTCCCCACCGCGCAACGTGGCTCCTTTATCGCTTTGAGGAATATCGCCTCACAGTCAGGGATCGGTTTGGCAGCCTTGGTGGGTGGCCTGCTCTTCGAACATCACGGCTACATCGCCGTCACCACGCTGTGCGCGGCGATGACGGGCCTGGTGGCAATCCTGCTGGCCACGCACATCGTGGAACCGCAGCCGCTGGAAGAGCAGGGGTAGGTCGGTTGGTTCAGGGCTTATAAATCTGAGAGGGATTCCTAGGTGTCAAGGGCGCGAGTCTGGCAAATCGTGCGAAGAGTCCTCTTGAGTCTTCTGGGCCTGCTGGCTGCTTTCTTTCTGATCTTTGTTCCCTGGTTCTTCACCCACATCGTCACCACCGGCCAGTACCATTACCCGGATCCGAACGATGGGAAATCGCCCAAATCTTATGGCCTGGATTTCAAGTGGGTGGAATTTCGCTCCGCCGATGGAATCCCTCTCCGGGGCTGGTACGTCCCTGCCGGCGGTGAGGCGCGCGGCACCATCATTTACTGCCACGGCCTGAACCGCACGCGCATCGAGATGTTGCCCATGGCGGCGTTTGGCCACGAGCTTGTCTATAACGGTCTGGTTTTTGATCTCCGGCACCAGGGGGCGAGCGGGGGGAAGGTGACCACCCTGGGTTATCAGGAGCGCCTCGACGTCCTGGGCGCTGTGCGCTATGCCCTGCAGGACGAGAAGGCGGCGCGTCCGGTGATCGTCTGGGGCATTTCGATGGGCGGGGTGGCCGCCCTGCTGGCGGCGGCGGATTCGCCGGATATCGCCGCCGTGATCTCAGACAGCTCCTTTCTTTCTTTGGATGATACCGTCAAGCACCATCTCAATTTGTTCCTGCACTTGCCAAGTTTTCCCATCGCCGAGGAGGTGATTTATTGGACGGCCTGGCAGGGGGGCTTTCGGGCGTCGGATTTGGACGCCGGGAACGCCGTCGAGCGCATCGGCTCGCGCCCTATTTTGTTTGTCGCTGTCGAGGGAGACCGGCGCATGCCCCCGGCCGTTGCTCAAGCCCTCTACGCGCACGCCAGGAGCCCCTATAAGAAGCTGATCGTTCTGCCTGGCCAGCGCCACGGCGAAGGATTCAAGCAAGCCACGGAGCAATACAAGCAGGTGGTGAGGGAGTTCCTGGCCGGCGCGGAGTTTAAAGCCAAGCACCACGCCATGCTTAAAGACAGTGACTCGCCGCGGCAAGACGAGTGGAGAATGACGAGCAAAGATTGAGGTCGAAAGTCCGATGTTGAAAGTTTAAAGTCGTAGGTCTAATGTCGAAAGTGGAAGTCGCCTTGAACTTTCAACTTTCGACCTTTAACTTTCCTCTACTTTTCGCTTGTCTCCGAAAAGGAGGTTCACCATGTCGCAAGCGGCTCAAAGAAATAAACAGGCCCGCGCGGACTACCGTTGCTGGTTGCAGGGCAGCTTGATCGTGCTGGCCATCCTGGTGGTGGTGCGTTTGGTGCTCGAAATCGCCGGGGTCCCCGGCGGTGTCACGCGGTTTGTTTCCAGTACGGTCGCCATGTTGCTGGCAGCTCTTTACCTGGGCGCGGTGGCGCCACTGCGTGGCGTAAAGAAGTTTGTACAGTTAATCCTTCCGGCGGTCGTCGTGGCGGCGTGGACGGTCGGCTGGATCATCCTGGCGACGCTCGTCTCCGGAGTGTTTCGCCTGGAACGCAGCCATTTCGCCGAAAGGGAAGATTACGGCAACTGGGGTCACCTGGGGCGGCACATCTTCGGGCACGTCGTGGAAATTGGCATCTTCGCCGTGGTGATTCTCATTCTGATGGCGGTGCCTTTCCTGCTGCGACGCTGGCCGGTGACCGTGGGTCCGGCGGCCCTGCTGGGCGCGCTGGTGATCGTGCGCTACTGGGTGGAAGCGATGGGACTCGAGCCCTGGAGAGCTTCGGCGTGGAGTTCAACTGTGGGTGTGCTCCTGTGCGGCTTCTACCTGGGCGGAATTGGACCGCGCCTGGGGGATGCCACTCCGAAGCAGCTCCTGGCGCCGGCGCTGGCGCTGGGTTGGACCTGGAGGTTGTGGGTCTTTGTGGCCACGGTTTTTGCCGCGCTCGTGCCGTTTTACAAAACCCACTTCTTCGATCCTTCCACGGGTAATGTGCCTATCCGGCTGGCGCGATTCTTGGGTGCCAGCGTGGTGGAAGGTTTCATCGCCGGTCTGATCGTCTGGGGAATCGCCGTGTGGATCGCGCGCGCCACGCGCTCGGTGACGGAGGCGTAGCAGTGTCGCGCGTGACCGTCCGTTTGTGCTTGCGCCGGGTGGCGAATCGGCGGTGATCCCCCCTTGTGACCGACCCGATTCATCGCATACCGCGCTCAAAACGCGAGCTGCGCGCCACCCCGGGTGAGCTGTGCTAGTGCTCGGCCAGGACCCGTTCGTAGAGTTTCTCGTAGAGCGGGATAATCTTGGTGCTGCAAAAGGTACTCGTGGCGCGCTGGCGGGCGGCATGGCCCATTTGTTCGCGGCGGCCCGGAGTGGTGAGAATATCCAGCGCCCGCGCGGCCATGGTCTGAACGTCGCGGGCAGGAACCAAATAGCCCTCCACGCCGTCGCGGATAACCTCCGGCACGCCGCCGACATGTGAACACACGGCGGGCACTCCGCAAGCCATTCCCTCCAGGGCGGCCAGCCCAAAAGATTCCAGGTCGCTTGGCAGGAGCAGCACGTCCGCGCAATTCAGCAACTCCTGCACCATGTTCTGCTTGCCCAGGAAGATGACGTCGCGCGCGAGGTTCTTGTCGCGGACCATCCATTCCGCCACCGCGCGATCGGGTCCGTCGCCGATCATCAGCAGTTTGGCCGGGATCTCCCGGCGGACGCGCGCGAAGATTTCCACCACGTCGGGCACGCGCTTTACCGGTCGGAAGTTTGAGAGGTGCACGAGAACGTGCTCGCCATTCGGGGCGTATTCCTCCCGCCGGCACTTGCCGTCGGCGGGCTGGAACACGTCGCAGTTCACAAAGTTAGGGATCACTTCGACGTTCCGCTTGATATCAAACTCCCGTAAGGTCACCTGGCGGAGATAATCGGAGATGGCAGTGACGCCGTCGCTCTCCTCGATGGAGAAACGCGTGATGGGCAGGTAGGAGCGGTCTGCGCCCACCAGGGTGATGTCGGTGCCATGCAAGGTGGTGATGAAGGGAAGTCGCCGGCGTCCCAGCATGGCGCGCGCCAGATAGGCGCTGACAGAGTGGGGGATGGCGTAATGGACGTGCAGCAGGTCGAGGGATTCGTTGACGGCCACGTTGTACATCTGCGTGGCGAGGGCCAGCGTGTAAGGCGGGTGGTCGAAGAGCGGGTAGTTCATCACCTCCACTTCATGGAAGTGGATGCGCTCGGAAGCCTCGCTCATGCGCACGGGTACGGAATAGCTGATGAAGTGAACATCGTGGCCGCGCGCCGCCAACTCCAGGCCGAGTTCAGTGGCCACAACGCCGCTTCCGCCGTAGGTGGGGTAACAGGTAATCCCGATGCGCATAGGGTCGGGGGGAATCCGCGCAGTTCCCGGGAGGTGTCACGAGGGAGGTGCGGATTTCTTCTTGTCTTCCTCGCCGCCGGCTGCCAGCACCACAATTTCTTTCACGGTACGCCGGTCGCCCCTTTGCTCGTAGTAGATGAGGACGTTCGTTCCCGGGGTCAGGTCGGCGAGCTTGAGTTTATCGCCTCCCGCGGTAGCCACATGGATGCCCTTCTTGATCGGAAAGATCTCCGTGTTCCCCCCTTGCACGGTGTTGACGTTGAGGATCTTCCGCTCCATGTCCAGAGACTGGACCCTGCCGCTGAAGGCCTGGTGACTCGACCCGCTTGAAAGCTTGTCCAGCACGGGCACTTTGCGTTTGCGGTCCTGCTGGGCGTGAGCCATGCCGGAACCAGAAATGGCCAAGAGCAGGAGAGTGAGAATACATGCTGTAAGGCGGAACCATTGCCGTAAGGTGAAGGATGATGAAACCAAGGGCGGCCTCGCTGGAGGATTTTCCGAATGTGCGCTCATCCTAGGTGACCTTCTGCAGGCTGTCAAGTCTCTCCTCGGCCAGTTTCTTTGGTCGTTGTTGTCGGCACCTCCGGCCGCGCCTTGGGGGCAAGGGAAGGGATGGGGAGACAGGGTACCAAGCTGGAAACAGGAATTGCCAGCGGCGCTCTGCGGCTCGCGGGCGGTTGCGCAGGGCTAGGCGTTCGCCGGGCAAGGCGCCCGGGACTCGTTTAATCCTCGGTCTCGCGCGCGTAATTCCCGTCTCCACCGCTCTTGGCGTTGCTTCCCTTGTACATGTATCGGATCGCCGATTTCATGACCAGGAGGTTTGGTTCGTTCACGCGGTTCACCTTGATGCAGTTCCGGTCGTACCACTCGATGACTCCGTGCAGGGTTTCGCCGGAGTCCAGAACCACCACCATGGGGGTACGAGCCTGCATCTGCTTGATGTAGTAAAAGCTCTCCGCGTTCGTCTGTTCGGGTGGGGCCGGCTTTTTCCGTATCCCGCCGCGCGTCCCGATCTGATCCTGCACCTCAGAAAGTGTTGGGCGGATTAGTTTTCGGTTCACTCTTGCACACTCCTTAAGCCCTTGGCTTGCGGGCTTCACATTGCCAGCTTCTCGGAGGGAAACCCCCATTTGAGACGCTTAATATTTAGATGACAATTGCTGCGCCTCGGTTTCTTCCAAGTTCAGACAAAAGCAGTGAAGGATATCGCCTGTCTATAAACGCTAGTGTAGCACAGTCTGGCAGTGACTGCAATCGTGTTTGGAGGAAAGGGGCGGCCGTCGCCTCCGGGTAGTGGGTCAGTTTGACTCAAGTCGAGGTGAGATCACTTTCCGCTATCGCCGTTTCGGGGGATCTGAGCTTGAGGGCCATTTGTCCGGTTCGCCGACTCACTGCCAAGTGACCGCCGACGTCAGAGGAGGATCCGCAAGGCGCCGGGGTAGTTTCCGAGTCGGCGACCATTCGCCCACAAACGATCCAACGCGCGGCGGAACGATAGCTAACGAGTCCGGGTCGCCACTTCTACGGTTTGGACGTTACGTCCAAATGAAGCGCCGATCCCAGGACACCGCATGTGAATCATCCCCTGCCCTGGTCCCAGGACGCCGCTGCAAAAACGGCGCGGGTTCGTGGCTGAAGCTTGGCCAGAGCCGGCCTAAACGGAACTGGATAACCGGACTGTGCTGGTTGCAGGGCCGGTGACTCTGGAAAGAAGCCGACCGAACGCGCATGGCTCATTCCACTATACACCTAACGCAGATCCTGACCTCCCACCAGCGCCGCCATACCGTGGACCTGCCTCAAGTTCCTACCGACGAAGAGCTGGCGCGAGATTGGACCCTCTCGGCAGCGGACCGGGAACAGGTTCGCGGTTGTCGAGGCGACGACAGTCGCTTGCGGTTCGGAATCCAGCTCCGTGTGGTGCGACGCTATGAGCGGCTTCTCGATGACTATGCCAGCGTGCCCGCCCTCATCCTCAACTTTCTCAGCGCCCAACTCGATTTTCCTCCCCCTTTTCGGCTGTGGAACCTTCCCGCCGCGAAGCGACTCAGCAGGAGCATGAACGCCGGATCCGAGAGTACCTCGGTCTCCAAACTCTTGACCTCCCGACCCAAGAACAAATCGAGCGCTGCGTCTGTGGGCAAGCTGCCGAAGGGCTCAGTCCCGCTGAGATTTTGCCTCATGCGGAGAAAGTCTGTTTGAATCGTGCCGGAATTGTGGTATAAGCCCGCCGAGTATTCTGGCTATTCGACGGGCCGCAGCTAACCCCAGAGCTACGATTATGACGAGAATTCCTTGGATTCGCCGGGCATGGACACTGTGTCTCAACTGACCGATTTTCAGAAGCGATGCGCACCGGAAGCCGCCGATGACGCAAGCGCGCCGCAAAGCTTTCCTCCTCTCGGCTCGGCGCTCAAGGTTCTTATGATTTGGCCACGCTTTCCGTCCTCCTTCTGGAGCTTCGCCGGAATACTGGAGCTTGTTCCTATAGAGACCGACCAGCCGCCGCTTGGTTTACTTACCGTCGGCGCGCTCTGTCCGAAGAACTGGACGCTAAGGCTGATCGACCGAAGCTTTGAGGACCTGCTCGATGCGGACATCCTTTGGGCCGACCTCGTCATGGTGAGCGGAATGCGCGTCCAGAAAGATGACATTCGCCAAACCCTTCTCCGGGCCCGGGCGCTTGGCAAGCGGACGATGATCGGCGGTCCCTTCGCTAGCAGTGAACCGGAGCTCCTGCTTTCACTGGCGGACCATGTTGTCGTCGGCGAGCCCGATGAGGTTTTCCCTGAGATTGCCGCCGATGTTGAGCGCGGCTCCGCAAGACGGCTCTACGTTGTTAAGGACAAGCCCGATGTCAGCAAGACGCCGGTCCCACGGTTTGATCTGCTCAAACTCGGGAAGTATGCCTCCATGGCGGTGCAGTTCTCCCGCGGCTGTCCGTTCCAATGCGAATTCTGCGACATCATCACCATTTACGGAAGGAAGCCCCGAACCAAGCGCCCCAGCCAGTTGCTGGCCGAGCTCGATGCGTTATTTGAACTGGGCTGGCGCGACCAGGTCTTCATCGTCGACGACAATTTCATCGGCAACCACAAACTTGCTCTCGAACTGGTCGTCGAGCTGGAAAAGTGGCAGAAATCTCGCGGCTATCCTATGTTGCTTTACACCGAGGCATCGATTGATCTCGCTCAGAGGGCCGAATTGATCAAGGCCATGGTGGACGCGAACTTTTTTTATGTCTTCATCGGGATCGAAAGTCCCTCCCCAAAGTCCCTGGCGGAAGCCAAGAAATTTCAAAACCTGCGACGTGATCCGCTCGAGAGCATTCGCTTCATCCAGAGCGAAGGTCTTTGGGTGACGGCGGGCTTCATCATCGGTTTCGATTCCGATACCGAGGATATCTTCGAACAGCAAAGAGACTTCATTGAGCGCGCCGCCATCCCTTGGGCCATGGTCGGGTTTTTGCAGGCGCCTCCCACTACTCCGCTTTTTGATCGAATGCTGAAAGAAGGCCGATTGCTAATGGAAAGCACCGCGACCAGCAACTTCGATCCGCCCAATTTTAGAACGCTCCTCCCGTTGCCGGTTCTGCTGGAGGGTTTCCGCGAGATTCTCGTTTCCCTGTACGACCCCTCGGCATTTTACGATCGGTCTTATCGTTCGCTTCTGCAGTGGAAAGCCCGCAAGCTGCAGAAACCGCCGGAAATTCCGCTCTTGCCCCTGCTTGGAATCGTGGTTCGCTCGATCGTCCACCAAGGCATCCTCTCCTCCTATCGCAAAGCGTACTGGAAGTTCCTGATGCGACTCCTTGCCCGCTGGTCCCTCAACCCACCGAAGTTTAGCCTGGGATTTGCGATGCTGCTATCAGGACACCACTTCATACGCTATGCAAGGAACGTGGTGGTCCAACTGGACTCTGAACTCGATAGACTCCGAATCGAGCGAGGTGGCGCATCAGACCTGATTTGTAGGTCCGCGCTTCGTTCCCCTGCCTCAATCACTCAGTGATTCGATCAAGCAATCACTCAATGGCTTCGCCCAACCGGCAATTGCAGCCAACAACAACGACAGCAAGAAGGTCCCTCAGCCAAAGCCACAGAGCTTTCTATTTGCCGATCGGCTGCGACCGTGGTGTCGTTCCCTGGCGTGACCAGTCGATGGGTGAAACTCTGCGCCGGGCGCGCGTTGCTGCATTTCGGCGCGATGCGAAGGCTTGGCGAACGCCGGCGTCAACACGCCGGTGATGTCCACTTCGGGGGTGTGTCTGCAGGACGACCTCAGAACGTGCGTCCGCCTTAATGTGTAGTCTGGGAAACCGCATATGTGGTCCGCCCTCTCACTTTGGCGATTGTGCCTGAGTGACGGCGCGCGCGGAAGAAATCTTGCCACTTTCTTAGCAGCGGGGCGCCACTGGGCCGGATAACGCCCTAACCGGAAACTGGGGGCGTATGCCCCGAAATCTGGTGCGAGGACCCGAACGCCGTCTCACGGGAGCTAGTGCGCCATCTGGGGCTTTGAAGATCCTCAGCACTTGTCCGGGTTGCCGACTTCACGGCCAAGTGACCGCCGACGCGAGAGGGGGAGCCGCAAGGTGCTGGGATAGTTTTCGAGTCGGCGACCACTCGTCCACAATCGGTCTGTCTCATAACTGCCGAGAGAGATCAGCATTAAACGGGAAAGTCCGCATCGATTGTGAGCTTCCGGCAGTGCTCCGCCGCAGTCCCGAAACGCTCCATCGCCGACAGCGCCTCCGCCAGCATCCGCCGGGCTTCTGGATCTTCCGGCTGCGCCTGGACCACCTTCTCAAGAAGCGCCACCGCCTTCGCCGACTCTCCCAATCGAAGATGACTCGCCCCGAGGAACAAATTGGCGGGAAGGAGGTTTGGGTCCAGCTTCAACGCGGCTTCGAATTGTGGAATCGCTTCCCGGTTCTGCCCGGCCATGTGGAGTACCAAGCCGAGATTCATAAGGAGGCCTGGATTGTTGGGAACGGCTCGGACCAGATCCTGATAAATGGGAACGGCTTCCTCAAACTGCCCGGCCTGCATGAGCTCGCTGCCGCGTTGGGGCTTTGCCGCCAGGTCAGCAGGCTGACGGCGCATTGGAATTGATGGCAAGAAGAAGATCAAGAGGCCGAGAATTGCGAGGATAAATCGGGTGAAGAGAAAGCCCTTCCTTTAGACCAAGCTTATATACTTGGCCCGCCCCATCAAAGATCGCCGAATCACCGGACAACCGTGAAAACGTTCTTGCGCGAGCACAACAACCATTCTACCACCCAAGGATGTGGGCTAGGGCTGAGGCATCCGACGGACCCCGTCACTCTGAACCCATACTCCTGGCAGGAAAAAAATGGGCGCAGGCATTGCTGCCTGCGCCCGGATGATTGGTCAAACGAGACTAGAAGCCCAGACGTAACCCGAAGCGAAACTCCCGAGACCGAGCGGCTGCCAAATCACCGTTCGTGGAGAGGACCTTGCCGAAGTTCTCGCTGTTAGCATCCTCGTCCGGGTTGTTGAAGTGCGGCGTGTTGCTCAGATTGAACGCCTCCGCCCGGAATTGCAGATTAAACTTCTCCGTGAGTTTGAAGGTGCGGAACAGGCTTAAGTCCATATTCACTACACCGGGTCCGCGCATGGTGTTCCGACCCACGGTGCCGAACCGGACGTCCGTGACCCGGGCAAACGCGCTGGTGTCGAAGAAGGTGCCGTCGTCAGCGATCTTGCCCAGCTTCTCGACCGTCGGCTTGACTTGGTCCGGGGTCTGCTGGTTGCCCGGCATGTTCAACGAGGTGTCGGAAGCGCTCAGCGTGTACTGGCGTCCCACGAAGGAACTGAAGATGCCGTTGATCTGCCAGCCTCCCAGGACCGCCTTGCTGGGACCGCCCGAAGCCCACTTCTTGCCGCTGCCGAAGGGGAGTTCGTACAAATAGGCAAACTCCAAGTTGTGGGGGATGTTGTACGACGCCGGCCCGCGGTTGCGGTTCCACTGACTCGGCGCGGGCCAAATGGTTTCGGTCCAGTCAGAGTAATCGGTCATATCGATGGCCCGCGAGTAGGTGTATGCCCCCTTGAGAAGCAGGCCGCCCGTAAAGCGCCGGTTGAGGCTGACTTGCAGCGAGTGGTAATTGCTGTGCAACATGCCATCATACAACCGGGTTGACGCGGTGCGTCCGAAGGCGGGGTAGAGCGGCTGCCCATCATTGCCCAAGCCGGGTGTTTGCCCCGCGTTGATGTTACGGAACGAGAAGTCCCTTACGGAGGCCGACCCTACGTATCCAACCGAGGTTACCAGTTCGCCCGGCAGCTTGTGCTCGATGATGAAGTTCCACGATTGGATGTAGCCGCGGTGCAACAGCTGATTGGCCGCGGGAAAGCCGTCCTCGGCCGCATTCGGCAATGGAACCCTGCCCGTGCTGATGTCGAAGCCGAGGATCGATGGAATACCGACATTGGGGCCCAGCGGTTCGTTCGGGACACCATCCGCCACGTAAGTGGGGTCCGTGGTGACGGGTTGGTAGCCGTTGACGCCCGAGAACGACCCGACAACCGTCAGCGGAAACCAACCACGCAACGCTTGAGCGCCCCAGGGATGGGAGTGGTAGGTGATGCCGTAGCCGCTTCGGATCACCGTGGATTTGCCCAGTTGGTAAGCAAAACCGACACGGGGAGCAAAGAGCTTCTTGCTCCAGCCCACGCCGTTATGTTGGGGGACGTCACCCCGCCCGCCGATCAAGGCCTCGTTGGTCGTGGGGTCATACGATTCGATGCCCAGGCCGGCGGAGCGCCTCCGGTCGGGGTAAAGCTCCCAACGCAATCCCAGGTCGAGGGTCAGCTTGGGAGTGGCGCGCCAGCGGTCGCGGACGTAGAAAGCGTACTGGCCCTCCAAGCTGTCCATCTTGATGTACTGGGTGCTCTTCCCCGAGGAATCGGGCGTACCCAGCAGAAACGCTGCCAGGGCGTTCTGGTTGTTCTCGAACGATGGAGTGTCTCCTTGGAACCCCACAGCGGCACCGATTGCATCGGGGTTCAAGGCCGTAACGCCAGACCCGAAACTGAACCCACCGCGCGGGCCTCTGCCCAACTCCGGCTGAAAGTGGTTCATGAGGTGGTGGACATAGTCGAAGCCGAACCGGATCTCGTGAGCGCCCTTCATCCAGCTTGCGTTGGCGTTGAAGGTGTAGGATTGGTCGTTGCGGAAGGCGGGGTTCCAGCCTTCCGTATTGCCCAAGGATGAATAGTCGCCGATTTCAAAAGAGGGCATGCCAGCTTCCCGCGGGTCGGGCCCGTTGGTTCCCGGAATCCCCAGCACGTCCAATCCGAAGTTGATGCCGGATACCTGGTCAGGGGGTTGGGCGGCCTGGCCAAATCGCGTCCAGCCGAGCGTTGCGTCAATCAGGAAGTTGGGCGAGACGGTATAGGTTTGCCCGACGGCCGCGATCTGCACGCGGGTGGCGGTCGTACCGAGGCCACCATCGCACAAGCAGTCGCCGCCCGCTGCGCCGAGGCTGAAGCCACCACTACTGAACGTCGCCCTCATGGTGCTGTACTTGAACCAGAGCTGGTGCTTGTCATTCCGGTTCCAGTTGACCTTGGCGTCGATATTGTTGCGGTTCAGGCGCTGGGTGCCGGAGTTGAAGTAGTTGTCGAGTTCTCCAGGAAGGTTGGGCTTAGGAACCAAGTCCAGCAGCGTCATCATGGGGGTGTTTAAGCGAGCCTGAGGGATGACGTTGAGCGCTCCTCCGTCAGAGAAGACCGCACGGCCTGTGCCATCCAGGTTGCCCGAGTAGGGATCGAAAACCATCCCTTCCTGGAGTGGTACTGATCCGCCCTCCGTGGTGGGCACCAAGATGGGATTACCCGAGGCGTCCAGAATCGGGTCTCCCAGGAATTGCGAGAGGTTGCCCGTTCGAAGGGTATCCGTCGGGACGGAAGCGCGCACGGCGCGGTTCACCCGCTCGAAGGTGCCTTCCCAGTCGGCGAAAAAGAACAGCTTGTTCTTCTTGATGGGTCCGCCGATGCTGCCCCCGTCGATGTTTCGAATGCTTTTGGGCTTTTTCGCTAGATTGGCGCGATTCTCATCCCACAGGAAGGTACGGAGAACGTTGTCGAAGTGGAAAGCAAAGAGGCTTCCGTGGAAATCGTTGGCTCCTGACTTCGTCACCACGGTGACGGCGGCGCCGCCCGTCATGCCCTGCTCGGCATCGAAGTTGTTGGTGGAGATGTTGACCTCCTCAATGCTTTCCACCGGCGGGACGTACACCGCGTGGTGAGGCAGCGTGACCAGGATGTCGGCCGAACCGTCCAGACGGGTGTTGTTGGCGCCGCGCTGCTGGCCGTTGACGTTGGTTGACAAGGAGCGCCCGGGGGTATCGGCCTCGGCGTTCTGAAACAGCGCCGGTGTGGCGCCTGGAACCAGATTGATGAGGGTCTGATAGTTGCGGTAGTTGGAGAGCGGCAGGTTCGCCATCGCGCGTGATTCCAGGTTCGTACTGACATCCGACTTCGCCGTCTGGAGGACAGCCGCGCTGGCCTCCACAGTGACGGACTGGGTGACTGCCCCCAATTGCAGACCGGGGTTTATACGTGTGACTGTGTTGATGGAGACCCGGACACCCTTCTCCAAATAAGGGCGAAACCCGGTCTTCTTGACGCTCAGATCGTACGTGCCTTCAAGCGCGTTCGGAATTGAGTAGTAACCGGCGGCGTCGGTCGTGCCTTCTCGGGTCTGCCCGGTATTGACGTTCGTAATGGTGACGGCGGCGTCCGGCACCACCGCGCCGGTCTGGTCCGTTACGGTTCCCACAACCGACCCATAAAGGACCTGAGCTCTAGCCTGTTGGGCTAGAATCGGCGCCAGCATGAAACCGACACCCAGAAGCAAAGTCAGCAATATGCGCTTTTGTTTCATCTTATTCCTCCTTCCTCGCATTGCGAGGACCTTCTCTTTCTCTCTGGACTACCGTTAAATTTGTTGGTCCAACAAAACCTCAATCTCGGCCCTGGGCTAAATCTGAACTCCTCAGGACGAAATCCTTGATATGGTCCCCCAGTCGTTGGCGGGGGCCCGTTCTCACCGATGGCTCTTTGGGCATTCGAGGGAAGTTTTGATTCGTTTTTTCAGATTCTTGCGTTAGCGAACTTTTGCTACCAATTGGTTTCATGTGCAAGCGGCTTTCCATTCCTGAAACTATAACTGAGAAGTTTCACTCAATGTAAGCGCTCTAAATTCAAAGGATTTTGGCCTGAATCGGCCAAGGAATTCCCTGCCAACCCCTGAATGTTGTTCTCATTTTCCATAATGTGGTTATCTAATCCATTTTTTGGTAGAGAATAGTTCCTACAGGGAACAGTCCCGGGAACGTTTTGTCATACGCTCGGTACCCAGCTTCCAGTCTACGGTGATGGCGGCACGGAAATGCCTACGGTTTCTGCTCGAGGGCCTGGAGGTCGCGATCAATGCGGCGTAGCAATAGAGTCTGGCCGCGGGAGGCCGCCGCATCCCTGGCTTTGCGTCCATAGGTCAGGGCGCTCTCTTTGTTCCCCGCGCGCGCATACGTGGCTGACAATGCGTAGAGGTAGGCAGGGGTGCTCGCGTCTTCGGGGCTGAGCGTCCTCAGGAAATGGCTTATCGCTTCGTCGTACTTCTTTTGATTTGCCAGGATTCGCCCGATGTGAAAATGCGCCAGGGGATAGTTCGGCTGCCGCTCGACAGCTTTGCGGTAAAACTGCAGAGCCTCGTCTAGCCGCCCTTGCTGTTCCCGCATGAAGCCGAGATTGTGGAAGGCCTGCGAGTGAAAGGGGTTGATCTCCACCGCCTTCTGAAAAGCCACTTCCGCCTCGCCATACTTGCCTTGCTCGAAGAGGAGCACACCGTGGTTGTAGTAGCTGTCGGCATGATTGGGGTTGAGGCGAACGGCGGCGCGAAAGTGCTCCTCTGCCTTCTGCGGTTGTTTCGTCTTGCCGTAAAGGATGATCAGATTCGCGTGCGCCTGCACGAACTCCGGGTCGAGTTCAAGCGCTTTCTCATGCTCCACGATGGCGTCCTCGATCCGCCCCGCCTCCTCGAAGCCGATCCCGCGCTGCACGTGAGACGCAGCACCCCGGTCGAGCGCGCGCATTTCGTCGCGCAGCGGGTCCGGAACCGGCGGCACAAGGGTTTGACTGGCGGCATGCAACCTAAGGTGCTCTTCCGATCTCGGGCCGTCACCGAGCTTCCGGTAAGCCAGTGCGAGCCCGTAGTGTGCAGCGCCGTAGGCGGGAAATAGTTCGCAGGCCCTCTGGTAGGATTCAGCCGCAGCAATCAAGTCGCCATGGGCGGCGCGGATCCGGCCAATCCCGTAATAAGCCTCAGCCGCGTCGCGATGCTCCTTGATGATGGTTTCATAGATTCTTTCCGCCTCTTCCCAGTCTCCGGCGGCGAGAAGATTTTCAGCGAACTTCAATCGGGCCGGCAGGTAGTCGGGGTTCAGGCGGAGCGCCGCGCGAAATGTGGCCGCCGCTTCTGCACGCTTCCCCTGGGCGCTTTGCAGCGATCCCAGGTAGTACAGCCATAGGAACGCCCCGGGATCGAGCTGGTGAGCCCGCGCGTAACATATCGCTGCCGACTCACGCCGCTTGTAGAGGTCCAGCAGCATGCCAAGCTTGCCGCTGGCTATGGCGTCGCGAGAATTAGCGCGTGCGGCGTCATAGGCCTTCTGGACCTGTTCCCTGACCGCCGAAGGGAAATCCGTCAAGTCTACCTGGGGCAATTCAGGTAGCGACGAAGTCTGACCAAGAAGGACAGTCGCACCGATAGCGAAAGCCAGCACCGGGATCAAGAGGCTGCTGCGCATAGGTTGATTGTAAGGTAGGGACCGGATACGAAATCAAGTTCGTATTTCCGTCGACGGGCAACTCGGGTCGCCGAAATAATGGAGGCAGAATCCGCAAATCAAGCGGAGCCGTGAATCCTATTCCCGGGCAAGCTGCCTCGGCCCCGCTCTATCGTGGTCCACGGCGCGGTTAGAGTGTGCCAAAACTATTCGGCACCCTCACACCCCGCAGTACGGGAACCCCAGTGCCTGTGGCAGAACGACATAGCCCTTTGCCAAAAACACGCCGACACTTTTTCTGCACGCCCGTGGCAGCCGCGGGCGGACTACTCCCCATAAACGCCGCAGTGTTTAGGATTGCCCAGCAGCATCACACGGCCGGTTAGCCGCATTCTTGTCCCGAAGTCTGGTTCGAGGACCCGAACGCCGTTTCGGGGGATCGGGGCTTGAGGGCCATTTGTCCGGTTTGCCGATTATGCGGCCAAGTGACCGCCGACGTCAGAGGAGGAGCCGCAAGGCGCTGGGATAGTTTCCGAGTCCGCGATCCCGCTATGCGGGATGTGGGCAGTTGGCAACCGGTCCAGATCGCATGGCTGTCTGGCCCTGTCGAGGGGATGCGCGTTCATGCTAGACTGGCTACCCACATGGCCGCGCGATCCGGCAACGGAATCGCGGGTTGATTCCTGTTCGGAGGTCCTGCCACTCATGAGAACCAGCACCCTCGTTTCTGCCGCCGGGGCACGCATCGCCTTCGCCCTGGTGGCGAGCTTTCTTTGCGCCTGGACGCCGGTCGCGGCGCAGACGGCGCGGCCGGCGAAGACCGGCCCGTATGAGCCCACCACCGAATCGCTTCGCAAGCACAAGGTCCCGCCGTGGTATGAAGACGCCAAGTTCGGGATCTTCGTTCACTGGGGCGTGTACGCGGTTCCGGCTTATCACGAATGGTATGTGGAGTTCATCAGCCCCAAGGCGAATTTCGGCTTTATGCTGGGCGGGCCCCCTTACACCGCCACTCGCGGGAATCTGCCGGAAGAGCTATACAAAGCGAACGTCATAGAGGACGCAGTCAAATATCACCTCGCCAACTGGGGGCCGAACTTTGCCTACGACGACTTCATCCCGATGTTCAAAGCCGAGAAGTTCGACCCGGCCGCCTGGGCTCAGCTTTTCCGCGAGGCGGGGGCCCACTATGTGGTGCTTACCGCCAAGCATGGCGACGAGTTCGCGCTTTGGCCGAGCAAGTACACCCAGCGCAACGCCCTGGGGATGGGTCCCCACCGCGATTTGGCGGGCGACCTGCTGAAAGCGGTCCGCCAGTCCGGATTGAAGATGGGCTTTTATCACAACACCACGTACACCTTCTGGGACCCGCGTTACCCTGGCAGAGACTGGGTCGATTACATGAACAACTCCATCAAGGAACTCGTGGACCTGTATCATCCCAGCATCCTGTGGGGTGACGTTACGGAGGGTCCCATCAAGGACTGGCAAGGGAAGCCCCTCCCGGCGGATTACTGGAACAGCAAGGAAATGCTGGCCTATTTCTACAACCACTCCGAAGATCCCGCCGAAGTCGTCGCCAACGACCGCTGGGGCCTGGACACCGACGGAAAGATAGTGGGCGACTTCGCCACTCCCGAGCGGACGGGGGTGAGCGGCATCCAAGAGAAGAAGTGGGAAGAATGCGATGCGCTGGATCCCACGTCCTGGGGCTACAATCGCCGCACGAAAGACGGCGAGTACATGACCCCGAATGGAGTCGTGGACTACCTGGTAGACGTGGTCAGCAAGAACGGCAACCTCCTAATTAACATTGGACCGAAGGCCGATGGAACCATCCCCGAAGTGATGCAGAGTTGTCTTCGTCGCGTCGGAGAGTGGCTGCGCGTGAACGGTGAAGCGATCTACGGCTCTCGTTCCTGGGATACCTACAAAGACGGTGATGTTCGATTCACTCGCAAAGGCAACACGCTTTATGCGATCGCACTGGAATGGCCGGAAGAAGAGCTCAGGCTGACCTCGCTGGCGGGCAAAGAAGTGCTGAAGGTGGAGATGCTGGGTCTGAACGATCCCATAACCTGGAAACAATCCGGCAGGGGCCTGGTCATTGAACCCCCGGCAAAGCGCCCCTGTCGCTACGCGTACACCTTCAAAATCACGTGCCGGAACCTCTGAGCGCCGCGGGGAATGTAGCGACGGAGCACGCCGCCTGAAATGGAAAAGGAGCTTTGAAAGGTGGCCGGACGTTGGCGACAGCGCGTAGCCACGGCACGGTCGCGGTGCCGTGGGCTTTTCCCAACCATGACGAATCCACTTCTCTCGTAGCACGGCCGTCCCGGCCGTGGATTCTGGATACATGTCCCCACGGGCGAGACGCCCGTGCTACATGGAATCGCACACATGCCGACAGGCGGCATGTATCCGCCACGCGCGGTCCCCTATGACGGAGCTCGACCCAGGCGCGGCGAGATGGCGACCTGAATCCGGGGGGTTCCTTGACTGCCGCGAGAACTGCCGGATCACGGGCCGCTGCGGGTTGCTCGAGATTTGGTTCGGGGCGTTCAGAGGAGTTCTTGACGGTCTCCGCTCAAAAGCTCAATCGCCGTGGTGTCCAGGCCGAGTTGCTGGTTCACATTGCGGATCTGGAGGCGGTAGGCTTGGTCGAGCCCGCCCTTGATCCTCTCAATGCCGCGGAAACCCAGCCTCCCCGCCCAGGCCCGGAGACGCGCGAGCAGGTCCAGGTTCACAAGCTGCGCCTCGGCGCCACGTTCCGACACTTCCATGAGGTCGCGCAGCAGCGCATACCCAATCTTGAGGGTCTCCTCGAAGGTGTCGCGGTTCTCCGTCAGGGCCCTGGTCGAATCAAACAGGAGCTTCCAGTTGATGGGGGCCTGAGGGTGCTGGGGCTGGGCGGCCACGCCCTCCAGGAAGTCCAGCCAGGGCCGGCGGCGGAGCTCAAACTCGGCGATGTCCAGGGCCTTGGCTCTGGCCACGCTCCCTGCCGCCACGCGCGCGGCGAGCGCCCGCTGCCGGGAGGTCAGGCGCCGTTCCTCGCTCAGGAGTTTGCTGATGATCGCCTCTTCCACCGGCACAAACGGCACGCGCTGGCAGCGCGAGCGGATGGTCGGCCGCAGCTCGTAGGCGTTGGGGCAAATCAGGATGAAAGATGTGGTCTCCGGCGGCTCTTCCAGCACTTTCAGCAGCAGGTCGATGGCCTGCCAGTGAATAGCTTGCGCCTGGTCCAGCACAAACACCCGCCGCGAAAACTCGAAGGGCCGCGTGTAGGCCACATTGCGCAGTTGGCGGATTTGCTCGATGAGAATATAGCGCGTCAGGGGCTCGATGAGTTGGAGGTCGAAGTAAACCAGTCCTTCCACTCGCCTCTGGCTCTCTTTGATTTCCCGGCGCCGGGCGAGGTCCTCGCGGCTGGCGGCCAGCATCTCTTCAGCGTTGCGGCAACGAGGGCATTCGCCACAGAAATCGTCCTTGCGCCGCTCGCAGTTCAGCGCTTTGGCCAGCATCAGCGCCAGGGTCTTCTTGCCGACGCCGTCCGGCCCGGCAAAGAGCAGCGCCCCGGGCAGACGGCCGCTCGCCAGCATGCCGCGTACCGCGGCGACGGCCTTCGTGTTGCCGAGGAATGAGTCAAAACCCATGTCAGTCGGGGCTGGGGCCTGGGGTCAAGGCATCAGGTTCTTCATCCCTAGCTCCAGGTCCCTAGACATTAGCGCCGCGTTCCCTGCCGCGTCGATGCAGGAATCCGGCTACCAACGCCCGGATCTCCGCCTGGATCTCTTCGACCGGCCGGTCTGCCCGTACCACCTTGACGCGCTGCGCGTCTTGCCGGGCAAGGGCCAGATAACCGGCGCGAACCCTTTCATGGAACTTCCGGCCTGCCGCTTCGAACCTTCCCCGCCGGGAGTTGCGGCGAGTTTCCCGCCCCTGGGCTCGCCCCAGCGCCACTCGGGGGCTCAGGTCGAGCAGGATGGTGAGGTCAGGTTGGGTTCGGCCGCAGACGATGCGATCGAAGGCGCGGACGGTTTCTGCTCCCAACTTTCGGCCGTAGCCCTGGTAGGCCAGGGAAGCGTCGTTGTAGCGGTCGCTGACCACAATCTGGCCCCGCACGAGAGCGGGGCGCACAATTTCCTCGAGGTGTTGCGCGCGCGCCGCGTACATGAGGGCCAGCTCCGCCAGAGGCGTGAGCTTTCCGGTGGCCAAGGCCAGCAGGATGCTGCGAATCCGCTCCCCCACCCGGGTTCCGCCGGGCTCGCGTGTCGCACGCACCTGATACCCGAGCTTTCGCAGGTGCTTGGCGAGCAGGCGAAGCTGCGTGCTCTTTCCCGTGCCGTCAATTCCCTCGAGCGTGATGAAGATGCCGCGGCGCATCAGTTCGTCCTTTGTCCCTAGTCCGTGGTCAGTTGTTCTCGGCTTCGCCGTGTCAGTCCGCGTTGTCAGGCAGCCAGCTCTTCTTCGTTCTACAACGCACAACGGACCACGGACAATCAGCCAATGCATCTTAACATTCGATGTTCTGCCGTCACAAGTTTCCGGCGAATGGTAAAATGCCGCGCGGTATTCCGGTGGCCGTTGTGGACATCAAAGAAAATATCGCGCGAGTGCTGGAGCGGATCGCTGCCGCCTGCCTGCGCTCGGGGCGCCGTCCCGAGGAAGTGAGGCTGGTGGCGATTTCGAAGACGGTGCCGGTGGACCGCATCCGAGAAGCTTACGAGGCTGGTTTGCGCGACTTCGGCGAGAACCGCGTCCAGGAGGGCAAGGCCAAACGGCCGGCGCTTTCGGACTTGTCCGTCACCTGGCATCTGGTCGGCCACCTCCAGACTAACAAGGCCAAGCCTGCGCGCGAACTTTTTCACTGGGTGCATTCTGTGGACTCCCAGCGCCTTGCCCAGAAACTCGACCAAGCGGCGCTGTGCCGCGGAGACAGGCTTCCCGTTCTGCTGGAAGTCAACTTGGGCGAAGAGACGACCAAGTCCGGCATCCGCGGAACAGAGGTTGTGCAACTGGCGGAACAGGTCGGCCAGCTTGCCACACTTGAGTTGCGCGGCCTGATGGTCATCCCCCCCTTCTTCGAGGACCCTGAGCAGGTGCGGCCTTATTTCCGGCGCCTGCGCCAACTGGCCCAGGAAATTGATTCCAGGAGACTGCCGAATGTTTCGATGCAAGAACTCTCCATGGGAATGAGCCAGGACTTCGAGGTGGCCATCGAGGAAGGCGCGACGATGGTGCGTGTCGGCACGGCCATCTTCGGGCCGAGGTAGTGAAAAAAGCGGGTCGAAAGTCGAAGAGTCGAAAGGCAAACGGCAAAAGTCGAAAGTCGAAAGTTGAAAGTTGAAAGGCAGAAGGCAACGACAAAGCTTTCTTAGCTGACGGCTGATAGCTGACTGCTGACAACCGACAGCTGACAACCGACAACTAACTACTGACTTCCCATGACCCTTGACTTCCGCATCGAGAGGGAAAACGTCACCTTCTGGCTGAAGGTCAAACCTCGCGCGGCGCGGGAACGTCTGGCGGTTGACTCTTCCGGCCAATTACGCCTGGAACTCCATGCGCCGCCCACGCAAGGCCAGGCAAATGAAGCGTGTGTATTGTTCCTGGCCCGAGCCCTGCGCCTGCCACAAGCCTGCGTAGTGATTCTTTCGGGCCAGAAATCGCGGCGCAAACTCATTCGCGTCACGGGACGCTCCGCCGCCGAGACCGTGGCCCAGATCACCGCTTTGGCCGGGTTCAAGACCCGAACCGGATAGGAAGAGAAAGTCAAAAGTCAAAGGTCAAAAGGCAACAATGCGGATCGAGACGACGCGAGCGAAACTGCAAGGTAGAGAATGGAAATTGGTTGCTGAGTGCTGAAAGCTGACGGCTGATTGCTGAGAACTGAAAACCGAGAAGTAACGACTGATGACTAGTGGAGGCCATCGTGAGCTTCAGCCAGCGGCTCGAGGAAATTCGTACGGGGTTCGAGCGCCCATTCTGGGTGGCCAACAGCACGGAGCTTTTCGAGCGCCTGGCATACTATGGGGCGACCGCGGTCCTCGCGATCTATCTGAGCGAACAGCTCCATTTTTCGAAGGAACTCACCGGCTGGATGATCGGCATCTTCGGATTCGTTGTGTGGTTTCTGCCGGTGCTGGGCGGGACGCTGGCCGATCGCTTCGGTTTCCGTCGCGCGCTGCTGTTTGCCTACCTGGTGATGACGATCGGTTATTTCCTCCTGGGTTCGCTCTCAGCTCCCTGGATGCAAGCGGCTCGCCGTGCTGTCGGGGACAAATGGCTGGTGCTGGGCATCCTGATGATCCCCGCTCTGGGACCCGCAGTGGTGAAGCCGTGCGTGGCGGGGACGACGGCGCGGGCGTCCGCAGAGAATGTCCGCTCCATCGGCTATTCGATTTACTACACGCTGGTGAATGTCGGAGGAACGCTCGGTCCCGTCATGGCTTGGCTGGTGCGAAAGAGGCTGGGGCTGGGCATGGAAAACGTCTTTCGCGTTTCCGCCCTCAGTGTGTTTTTGATGTTCTGCGTGACGCTCGTTTTCTTCCGCGAGCCGGCGCAGTCGGGCGAACAAAAGGTGGCGAGCGTCGCTGCCGCCATCAAGAATATGTTCGTGGTCCTGGGCAATCTCCGATTCGTCTTGTTCCTCGTCATTTTTTCCAGCTTCTATGTCGTCTTCTGGCAGGAATTCATTTCCGCGCCGATGTTTTTGCGGGGCTATGTGGATCCGAATGCCAACGCCGACCTGCTGCTTTCCATTGATGCGCTCACGGTGATCTGCTTCCAGATTCTGGTCAGCTATCTGACCAGAAAAATCCCCTCCTTCTCCGCGATGACGCTGGGGCTTCTCATCTCGAGCCTGGCCTGGCTGATTCTGGCCATCCACCCGACGACGATGGGATTCATCGCGGCGCTCGTTGTCCTGGCCCTCGGCGAAATCACCCAGTCGGCGCGCTACTACGAATATATTTCCCGGCTGGCGCCTTCCGGCCAGCAGGGACTCTATATGGGCTACGCTTTTTTGCCCATCGCCATCGGGTATTTCATCGCCGGGCCGCTGGGCGGCTATTTGCTCCATTATTTCGGGGATGTCGCGCACCGGCCGCAGCAGATGTGGTGGGTCGTGACGGGAGTTGGGATCGCCGGCACGGTGCTGATGGTGGTTTACGACAGGGTTTTCAAGCCGGGTGAAGCGCAAGGCTCTATCGAGGCGGACTGAGGTCCGTTAGCAATTGAACTGGCTGGGGAGCTTTAGCTCCTGGCGTAAGGGCACGGCTTCAGCCCTTTAGGGCTTGGTGGAAGGGCACGACTTTAGTCGTGCCGACACCGGGCAGATGGATGAAGGGGCTTTAGCCCCTGGTGAAAGGGCAGGGGGGAACCTGTCCCGGTAGAGCCGGGAGCCGTGCCGCAAATTCCCGCATGTTAACGATGGAGCTTTAGCTCCTGGCGTAAGGGCACGGCTTCAGCCGTGCCACAAGCGACAGTCAACCATAATTTGTGGGGCTTTAGCCCCTGCGGGAGGGACATGGCTAAACCGACGCGCGCCCCCCAATCTTGTAGATGCTTCTTTGTTACCTCATCCACTTGGGAGCGACGCCAATTATTCCGTTCAGAGCCCATGGCGAAGTTGTTCCTTCAAGTGTTGTTTCACTATCGCGGCGGAGGCAAGTTTCTGCTTCACGAGTTCGTTCTCACGCCGGACCACTTCCATCTGTTGATCACACCTGATTCGACGACCACGCTTGAGCGCGCCATCCAGCTCGTGAAGGGCGGATACTCATTCCGTGCCAGCAAGGAACTGGGATTCAAAGGCGAGATCTGGCAGCGAGGCTTTACGGACCATTTGATTCGGGACACGCAAGACTTGGAGAAACACAGGAGCTACATTCGAAATAATTCGGTGATCCGTGGGTTGGTGGGCAGAGCGGAGGAATATCCTTATTGTTCGGCACGGCCTGGGTTCGAGTTGGACTTGCCTCCGATAGACCTCAGGGGCTAAAGCCCCGGAAGAGGAGAGCGGGCGCCTTTTCGGCACGACTAAAGTCGTGCCCTTCCACCAGGGGCTGAAGCCCGCTTCCGGAAGGGGCCGGAGGAATCATGATTGAATTGAACGATGAGGAATTGCTTCTGCGGCTACGGGTATTTCATCGCCGAGCCGCTGCGCGGCTAGAGGATTTCGAGCGGACGGTATCTGTCCCGTTGGAATTCATTAGCATCTCATTCGACCACGAGAGAGACCGTCTAATGCTATGGATCGAACCCTCTGCCCCTAGATGAACCAAGGTCATTTAGATCGTTAGTTGGGGAGGACGGCACAATGGATATTTCTGCGATCCGAGCGGAACTACATAAGGCGGATCTGGACGGCTGGCTGTTCTACGACCACCACCGGCGTGACCCCATCGCTTACCGCGTGCTGAAGATCAATCCGGCCATGTGCACGCGGCGGTGGTACTACCTGATTCCCGCCGAGGGCGAGCCGGCCAAACTCGTCCACCGCATCGAGAAGGGAAATCTCGCCGGACTGCCGGGCAAGGAGCACCAGTATTCTTCCTGGAGTGAGCAACGCGCAAAGCTCCGGAAAATTCTGGAAGGGAAGAAGCGTGTGGCGATGCAGTATTCGCCGCTCAATGACATTCCTTATGTGGGCTTAGTAGATGCTGGAACGGTCGAGCTGGTCAAAAGTTTTGACGTGGAAGTTGTCTCCTCTGCCGACCTTGTGCAACTGTTCGAGGCGCGCTGGTCGGATGCGGCGCTAGCGTCGCACCTTGCCGCCGGGAAGGTCGTCCACGCCGCGGTGCGTGCGGGATTCGCAATGATCGGTGACGCGGTGCGATCGGGCAAGAAGATCGGTGAGTTCGACGTGCAGCAAGAAATGATGCGCCTGTTTGACGCCCGCGGGATCACGACCGACGAGGCGCCGAACGTCTCGGTGAACGGAAACAGCGCCAACCCACATTACTCCCCCACGCGCAAAAGCTCGCAGCCCATCCGCGAAGGAGACTTCGTGCTTCTTGACGTCTGGGGGAAACTGGCAAAGCCGGGCTCGGTTTATTTCGATATCACTTGGACGGGTTATGTGGACCAAGGGGTTCCCGCGATCTACGGGGACGCCTTCAACATCGTTCGCGAGGCGCGTGATGCGGCCATCGACCTAGTGCAGAGCGCCATGCGGGCAGGCCGGGGAATCCACGGATACCAGGTGGACGATGCCGCTCGCGGGGTCATCACGCGCCACGGCTACGGCGATTTCTTCATCCATCGCACGGGGCATTCCATCGGCGAGGATGTCCACGGGAACGGCGCCAATATGGACAATTTCGAGACGCGCGACCACCGAAAGATCATCCCACGCACCTGTTTCTCCGTTGAGCCGGGAATCTACCTTGCGGAATTCGGCGTGCGCAGCGAAGTGAACGTCTTCGTCGAGGAGTCTGACGCGCGGGTGACCGGCGAAATCCAGCAAGCGGTTATTCCCATCCTTGCCGCTTCGCGCTGAGGTGTGTTAACTTGGTTAATTGGTATTATACCTTCACGCGCCGGAGAGGGCTCTGGCCGGTGCGTGCTGGATAAGACGTCCCAAGTTATGGCGAAGCGAGCCGTTGAGGAAGAAGTAGCTGTCCAAGCGAAACCCGCACTTGGCCTGCTGATCCGTATCTGCGTGGCCGGATGGCTGATTCCAGGATTCGGTCATCTGCTCCTGGGACGCAAACGGCGCGCGCTGATCCTGTTTGCTTCCATCCTGGCCATGTTTTTGTTTGGCCTGGCGATGCAAGGGCAGTTCTACTCGTACCAGTCAGCTTCCTATTTGCAGACGCTCGGCTGGCTGGGCGAAATGTGTGTTGGGTTCCCGATGGCGGTAGCCAAGTTTTTCGGCTACTCGGGCGGCGACCCGTTTTTCGTTAGTTCCGACTACGGCACCGCCTTTCTCGTGAGCGCAGGCATGCTCAATGTCCTCGCGGTCCTGGACGCCTTTGACGTCGCCATGGGGCGAAAACCCTGAGGGAATTGAGTGATTGAGTCATTGAATCATTGAAGATTGCCGGCCGGAGCGGCGAGCTCCTTCGAGTACACAATCACCCAATCGCTCAATCACACGATCCCTCAATGGCTCAATAACTGAAATGGCCCTTTCCCACTTTCCCGCGATGGTGCTGTTCTCGTTCCTGGTGTCCGTAGTGTTTGGCGCCCTCAGCAAAGACACGCCTCGCGCGCGGTTCATTTACGGCGCCAAGGTGTTCGCTGCCTTCCTTGCAGTGGCCCTGGCGCTCGGCTGGCTGATGTATTTCTTCCCCCGCTGAAGCGGCCAAGCCAAATTCGAAAATCGAAAAGCGAAACTCGAAATTCGAAAAGCGAAACTCGGATTCAGAGCTTTTAGCTATCAACGCTCAGCCATCTGCGAAGGGCTCGGCATTCGGGCCTCGGAAAAAGATAGAAAGCAACGTTAGAGCCCGTTTTAGCAACTCCCTAATCCCTAATTCCTACGCCCTAATCCCTGCTCGCTTGACTTCGGTCTAGTCACGCCTTAGAGTAAGTCCCACTTAATGGATATTTCGTCCGCACAGCGCAAGTTCCTGCTGACGGGCGCCGCGCCTTGTTAATGCGGAGGCCATCGTCATGTTTGTGCTCTTAGGCGTTTCGGCATTCATTACCTTTCTTGCCATTGCGGCTTTCGGGTTCGTGTTCTTGCTGGCAAGCGCGGTCCTCGGAGACCTCTTCGAGCATGGGGATTTTGCGCATGATGCGGATATCCACGGGGGCGGACCCAGCATCCTGAGCAGCCGGATCCTGAGCGTGTTTGTGACCGCTTTCGGCTGCTTTGGCGCCATCGGCATTCACCTCGGTTATGGCCTGGGAGCGAGCACCGCCATGGGCTTTGGAGGCGGTTTGGCCTTTGGGGCGGTGATCTACTTCTTCGCGAGCTTCCTGTACAGCCAGCAGGCTTCCAGCCACGTCGTGGTCGGGGACCTGGTGGGACGCACGGGCGAGGTGAGCGTGGCCATTCCCAAGGGAGGCCTGGGACAAGTCCGCTGCACGCTGGGGGACACCGTCGTGGAAAAGATCGCCCGCGCGAAGGACAACGAGGAAATTCCAGCAAACACGTCGGTGAAAATCGAGGCGATTGTCGGCGAGACCGTTCTGGTGCGGCGCACTGAGTAAGTTCACGGAGGGGCTTGCTGCGCCGCCGCAGAGGCCCTCGGCCAGTGAGTTCGTCTAAACGACAGGAGAACCGTCATGCCAGTCCAACCTTTTGTGATCTTCGTTGCGGTGATCGCGGCACTGGCGCTGCTGATCGCTTTGTCCCGCTTCGCCAAGAACTACATCAAAGTCCCGCCCAACGCGGTGGCCATCTTCAGCGGTCGCAAGCACAAGCTGGCCGATGGCAAGGTGGTGGGCTACCGCATGGTGAGAGGGGGTGCGGCTTTCAAATGGCCACTCCTCGAACAGGTTGATTACCTTTCGCTGAATGTCTTTACGATTCCGCTCGAAATCAAGCGCGCCTACACGTTGAAGGGCGTTCCGATTTCAGTGAAAGCGGTGGCCAACGTCAAGATCAAGAGCGATGACCTCTCGCTGAGCGCCGCCGCCGAGCGCTTCCTGGGGATGAGTCATGACCAGATCCAGAAGGTCATTTTTCAGACCCTGGAAGGTCACCTGCGCTCCATTCTCGGCACGCTGACCGTCGAGGAGGTCAATAGCGATCGCCAAAGCTTTGCCCAGAAGTTGACCTCCGAAGCCGCCGTGGATCTGGCGCGGATGGGCATCGGGGTGGATGTGCTGACCATCCAGGACATCAGCGACGAAGAAGGTTACCTCGACGCGCTGGGCAAGAAGCGGACGGCGGAGGTGAAGCGCGATGGAACCATCGGCGAGGCTGAGGCGACTCGCGACGCCAAGATCAAGTCCGCCCTGGCCATGCAGGAAGGGGAGAAGGCGAAGTTTGACGCCGACGCCAACATCGCTGCCGCGTCACGCGAGTTCCAGGTGAAGCAGGCATCGTACCAGGCGGAGATCGAGACGGAGAAAGCCCGAGCTGCCCAGGCTGGCCCGCTTTCGGAAGCGAAGGCCAAGCAGGCCGTCGTAGCCGAGCAAGTGCGGGTGGAGAAGACGCGCACGCAGGAGCAGATTTCCGTCCAGGAGCAGGAAGTGCTCCGCAAGCAGAAAGAGCTGGAAGCCACGGTCGTCCGGCCGGCGGAGGCCGAGCGGCAGGCGGCGATTGTGCGCGCGGAAGCGAAGAAGCAAGCAGCTATCCTGGAAGCTGAAGGCCAGAAAGCGGCGCAAATCGCTCTGGCCCAGGCACAGCAGGAAAAGCTGAAGCAAGAGGGCTTCGGCCGGGCCGCTGCCGTGGAGGCGGAAGGCCGCGCTGAGGCCGCCAAGATCGAAGCCATGGGCCTGGCGCAGGCGCGCGCCATCGAGGCGCAGGGTGTGGCGGAAGCGCAGGCCATCCTGAAAAAAGCGGAAGCCTGGAAAGAGTTCAACGACGCGGCCAAACTCCAGACCATCCTGGAAAAACTCCCGAGTGTTCTGCAAGCCTCGGCGAGCATCTTTGGAGCCGTCGCCGCGCCCCTCGGCAACATCGATAAGGTGGTGGTCATTGAGCAGGGCAATAGCAGCGGTGGTGACTCTACCGGCGGCATCGGGCGTATCGCGCGCGCCGGCCCGGCCCTGGTGTTCAGCTTGCTCCAGCAAATGCAGGCGCTGGGATTGGATATTCCCAGCGTGCTTTCTCAGCTCGGCGCGGGCGGTGGAACGCTGGCCGCGGCGGTGAAGCCCGCCGTTGAGGCCCCGACCGTGTCCCCGGCCTCGTCAGCCACACGGGCAGAAGGGGGGAAGAAGTAGACGGCAGACAGTAGACGGTAGACGGGAACCTGTCTTCGGGGGCTTCTGCGGCATTACGGCTGTGAATTGACTCTTGAGTTTCTGCTCTCCTGAAAAGGAACACACGATGCCTACCTCGCAGCTTTCCTCCAAACTGAATCGCTCCGAAACGGACGTGCTGGTGGTCCATTGCAGCGACCATCGTTTTCAGGGTGGCTTTTATGAGTTCCTGAACCTGAAGTTGAACCTCAACGAGAACTACGACCTGCTGGTGCTCCCCGGCGGGCCCCAGTGCCTGACGCTGGTTGAGTACCTGCCAAAGTTCTCCTGGGCCGGTTGGAAGTGGTTCCGTTTCCTGGTGGAGGCGCACGACCTCAAGCGCCTGCTCTTGATTCAGCACCAGGACTGCGGCTGGTACAAGGAATTGCCCTTCCACCTGCACGCTTCGGCGGAGCCGCGCCTCCGCCAGGAGGAAGACCTGCGGCGCGCCCGGCACGCCCTGGCGAAAGATTTCCCGGACTTGAGCGTCGAACTCTACTATGCCGGTTGGGATTCGAACGACCAGATCACCCTCGACGCCGTTTCAGCCTGATGCCGACCAATCTTCAAATCGCGCAGAACGGCGTCATGGTCTTGCTGATGGGCCTGCTGATCGGGCTGGAGCGGCAGCACTCGCAGCGGGGAGATGAACCCCTTTTTGCAGGCGTGCGGACCTTTCCCCTGATCGCCCTGATCGGCTTCCTCTCCGGGTTGCTGACCAAGGCAGGTTTCGTCTGGGTGCTGCCGGTGGCCCTGGCTGGCGCCTGCGCCATCATCGTGACCGCCTACGCGCTCACCGCCGGAGGGCCGCACAAGGGCTCCACCACCGAATTCGTGGCTGTCTTGACATTCATCTTCGGGGCGCTGGCGGCGCTGGATTACCTGATTCCCGCCGCCACCTTCGCCGTCCTGACCACGCTGCTCCTTTCCATCAAAGCGCCACTGCACAAGCTCGCCGAGAGAATCCGGGAAGAGGAACTCTACGCCATCCTGAAATTCGGGATCGTCACGGTGATCGTTCTTCCCCTTCTCCCCAACCGCACCTTTGGGCCTTTCCAGGTGCTCAATCCCCGCCTGATCTGGTGGATGGTGGTTTTGATCTCGGCGATCAGCATGGTGGGCTACCTCCTGATGCGCCTGCTGGGCGCCAGGCAGGGAATCGCCGTCACCGGATTCCTGGGAGGGCTGGCGTCCAGCACGGCCGTCACTTTCGGCCTTTCTCAGAAGGCGCGCGAGGCGGAGGGTTCCTTGGCGAAGTTTTTCGCGTTGGGGATTGTGATCGCTTCCACCATCATGTTCTTCCGCGTTTTGTTCCTGACCATGGTGATTTACCCTGGCTTGGGGAAGGCCCTGGCTCTGCCCATCGCGGTTCCTGCCTTGGTGGGAGCCGGCGTCGGATTATTCCTCTGGATGAAGAAGGGCGCCCAGGGGGAAGCGGCGCTGCAAGTCAGGAATCCCATGGAGCTGGGCAGCGCTATAAAGTTCGGGCTGATCTTTGCTGCCGTCCTGTTTGTTTCGAAAGCAGCCTACCAGTATTTTGGTTCCCCGGGTGTTTACGTGGCCGGAGCGCTGGCTGGGATGACGGACGTTGACGCCTTCAGCATTTCCGCCGCGCGCCTGGCTCGTGAGAATGTGTTGGCGGTAAGCACCGCCAACGCTGCGATCCTTCTGGCCTGTGCCATGAACACCCTGGTGAAGGGATGCATCGCCGCCCTCCTCGGCGGAGTAGCACTGCGCCGGGTCATCCTCCCGATATTCTCCACTCTGTTGTTGGCTGCGATTATGAGTTTTTTTGTGGTGGCGAACTCCTGAGCGATACCCTGTCCACCCCAATATATTCTGGCCTGGGAGATCAAGGGAAAACTTCGAGTGACCGAAGAGCCTTGCGGGGTGGATTGCGCAATCTCCGAGGACGGTGGCCATGAATCGGGGAATTCGTGGGAATGACTGGAAGGAAGTGGAGCCGGCGAGCGGACTTGAACCGCTGACCCTCGGTTTACGAAACCGATGCTCTACCGACTGAGCTACGCCGGCCCCGCGACACAAAAATGCTCACCCAGGCAAGCCAGCGTCTCCGCCAAACCCGTGGGTGAGCATTTTCGGAGGAGAATAGAATGACGGACGCGCCCCGCCACCTAAACTCGCAGCGAGTCTAAGAAAATCCAATTGGCTATGTCAAGGAAATTCTCAGATTTTTTTATTGCAAATAAATGCTTTAGCCTTAGAGACTTGCAGACTTGCTGGTCAAACTCGATGGGGAATTACGCGCAGCGCAGGAGGGGGCGAAAGCAAGCCCGCCGGCAAACATTAACTTACTGATTACAAAAGGCTTAGTGCCGGTTGGGGGGTGTCTGACTGAAGCCTCGCTCTGTAAGCGAATGGTTTCAGGTAGGTTATATTCACTTCAGATTCAGCGTGATATAATACCCTTCTGCTGGGTGTCCCCACGGCGATTCAGGAAACCACCTCGCCGCCACTCTTCGCGACAGCACAATGAGCAATCCACCCACAAAAGCGCACATCATAAGCAAAAGGGTCAGCGCTGCGTTGCCCAGGATCAGTTCCAACAGTTGAATTGAAAAGGGCTTGTCACCAGGATAGCGCTCGTCCCAACTGATTTGATTCGAGACGGTGAACTCATCCATGAGTTTGTTTGCGGCGGCGGGGGAATCGCAATTCAGGACCATGAAAACAAATGAGCCCGATCGCCTTCCGTAGAGAGAGCCCTCGCCATGATCCTGGTTGACCCCCAGGAGTTTCTCCATCACTCCGAATTGCCGGCGAGCGATCTGCGGGGTGGGATAACTGATGACCAATATGGTGGAGCGCGCATGCCCGGCCTGGTAGTCTGCCACCTGCGCCTCCGCGCCCTGTGTAAAGCCTATCAAGTCGGTGCGAAACGAGGGAAGCACGCGACGGGCTACCTCCAGTCCCTGAAGGAACTTCTCAGAACCAACCACCAGGCCGGTGGTGGGCATGGGAGACGGCAAACCCGCCAGGGCCTGCTTGGAGGGACGTGTACCAGCGATGAAAATCAGAAGCGCGCGAAAGTCATTGTCAGAGACTTGGGTGTTGCTCGGCCGCGTGATCCAAATGAAGAAGCGCCCGCGGGCCATCAAAGCGCCCTCCGGCCCGCTCACGGTGAGTTGCATGCCCTTTTCCGGGGCCATCTTCTCGTTCTGATAGTAGGTGTACAATCCGTAGGCGGACGAGGTGTCCGAGGCCTCTTCGACGAAGACGTCGATCATCTGCTTGCCCAACTGGTAAGTTCGATGTTCGAGTGATTTCACTCCGTATTCGCGGTCCACAACGGGGTCGCCGCCGTGTCGGCGAACCTCATCCAGGCTCACCGTCAAAGCACTCGCCTGTCGCCAGTTGGCGGCAGGAACCAGGGGGATGACCGAGGGCCCCTGTGCCCAGGCCAGCGGGAGCGCCGCGAGGAGGGAGAAGAGAATCTGGAGTGGCATGGTAAGCGCGCGGCTCATAGCCACAAGGATATCAAAAATTGGGGGGGTCTGCCGCCGGGGATTCCTGCGTCGAACCCTCTCCAGACCGATCGCCCGGGGTACTTTTCTGCGCGACCTTGACCCCACCCAGGGTGTTCATGTATCGCACCACACCCTGGTAGAGCGCCTCGGCTATTCTCTGTCGATACTCCGGCTTTTTCAACAGGCGTTCGTCGCGAGGATTGGTGAGGAAGGAGATTTCCGCCAGGATGGAGGGCATGTTGGCGCCGATCAGCACCACGAAGGGAGCTTTCTTTACCCCGCGGTCTTTCTGATCGCGGCTGGCTTTCACCAGCCGGTTGTGCACTTCCCGCTGGACTTCCCGCGCGAAGGCATGGGATTCCTCAATCTTCTCGGTCAAGGCGATCTTCTTGATCAGGTCCTGGAGCTGGTGAACGGATTCCTGCGAGGTGGCGTTTTCGCGGGCCGCCACTTCCAGGGCGTCCGCGCTGGAAGTGAAATTCAGGTAGTAGGTTTCAATGCCCCGCGCGGAGCGGTCGCGGCTGGCGTTGGCATGGATGGAAATGAAGAGGTCTGCGGCTTTCTGATTGGCGATGGCGGTCCGTTCCTCCAGCGGAATAAACGTGTCGTCGTCGCGGGTGAGGATGACCTCGCCGCCGGTTTCGCCCTCCAGTGACTTCTTCAGCCGTAGCGCTACATCCAACACCAGGTCTTTTTCGCGGAGCCCCGTGGGTCCGATCGTCCCCGTGTCGTGCCCGCCGTGTCCCGGGTCAATCACGATCCGCCCGATCTTCAGCCCCAGCGCCCGAGTCAGCGTCCGCGCCCCGGGTTCTGTGGGAGCCGCAGGCTTGGGCGCAGCCGCTCCCTCGCTGGTCCCCGTGCTTGAAGAGGCAGTCGAAGCTCCAGGCTCCTTCCGAGCAGGAGCGAGGATCACTGGAGGCTCACTCGGCTCCTTGCCTCCTCCCGCTCGTTCGGCAGGGGAAGTCTCCGCTTCACTCGCAGCCTTCCCCTTGCTCGCGCGGCTGGAGGCCTCGGCTTCTCGCACCGGCTCGGGTCGGGCAGGCTCGCGTTTGGCCGGGGCTGCCACGGGCGGCGCGGGGGCAGGTGGCTTGTTGGCCGCCCGCAAGGTCTCTGAACCTTGCGGCGGCTTTTCCTGGGGTTCCTTGGGTGGTGTGGCCGGCGCTTTCTCCGCCAGCGCTGCCCCGTGGATATCAATGACCAGCCGGAAAGGATTGGGCAGGGAAAAGATCGAGTAGTCCTCAAGCTTCGCCACGTCCAGCACCACCCGCGTGACGCCGGGCTTGAACTGCGCCACGCGGATCTGGCGCAGGTAGCCGTCCTCCACCGGAAAAGTCTTGCCCGCCAGCGCCGGGCTCAGGCGGGTGCTGGGCAGGTCCAGAACGATCCGGTCAGGATTGGCTAGGCGCTGGGTTTCAAATTTCACCTCGCCTTCAACCCCGATCACGATACGGCTGTAGTTCGGGCCGACCCAGTTGCGGATGGCCGTGACCTCGGGAGCGGTCTTCGCGCGGCGCTCCTGGGCGCTGAGGCTGCGTGACCGCGGCCCGTTGCGCGCGCGTTCGGAGAGCGTCTGGTCAATCTGCTTGAGTCTGTCCTGAGCGTCGGCCGCTTGCGCAGATTGGGGATACTGCTCCAGGAACTTCTGGTAAGCCTGGCGGGCGGCCTCCAGGTTTTCGAGGTCAACGCGATAAACCTCGCTGATGGTGAAGAGGGCGTCCCGCGCCAGCCGGTTCTGCGGGTACTGGGTGGCGACGAACTCGTAGGCCTTGATGGACTCGAGATAATAGTTGTCGTCGGAGAGTCGCCGCCCCATCTGCTCGTAGATTTCCGCCACGGCGGTGAGGGCCACGGGAGTCTTGCTGTACGCGGGGTTAAGCCGGTAAACCTCCTGGAAGGCCCGGATCAGCTTGAGGTAGTCGGCTTTCCGGCGGGCATTTTCCGGTTGAGATTCGAGCGTGGTCCGCATGCGCACGGCGTGGTCGTAAGCCGCGATGGCTCGCGCCCGGCGGGCCGGGGAGACGGCAGAGAAAGAAACGGTGGGGAGGGCCAGGAGGCTGGCAAGCAGAACGAGCCAGATTCGGAAGCGTTGTGGGGTCAAGGTCAACCGTTCGATCTTCGCGGTCTCCCTCCTTCACAACAGGACTTACCGCCGGCTCGCCCTCGGCGGACCGCATCGCTCCGGGACGCGCCGGGCTCAATCAACATTGGTGAAGTGCACCACACCCTGCGCATCAGTGTAAGTGCGGATGGGAGCTTTGAAAGGCTCCTTGGCAGTCCGCCTGTTCGCGACGGCCGGCGATTCTGAATTGTACAGGTGCGTCACCTTCCGCACGTAGTTGCGCGTTTCACTCAACGCGGGAATCCTCCCGGAGCGCAGCACGGAGTTCTCTCCCGCATTGTAGGCTGCCAGGGATAATCCCAGGTCGCCGCGAAACAGATTCAGCAGATACTTCAGGTAATTGACCCCGCCCTCGATGTTCTGCCTGGGGTCGAAGGGGTTTTCGACTCCGAAGCGCTGCGCCGTTGCCGGGATCAACTGCATCAGCCCCATCGCGCCCTTGCTGGAGACGGCGTTGGGGTCGTACTCCGATTCCACTCGGATGATCGCATGCACCAGTTGGGGATCAACCTGATGTTTGTCGGCGGTCTGCCGGACGAGATGGTCAATCTCCTCGGGAGGCGAGGTGGAAAGGCCCGCGCGGCGGGGGCGAAAGCTGCGCCTCATCCAGTCAACGGGGCGAGAGGCTGGCTCTCCTGTGTTGATGTAAACGGTGTGCCCGTGCTCATCCACGAGCGCTACGATCTGGTCCGCTTGAGCTATTCGAGCAGAGAGAAAAATCCAGGTAAGCGCCAAGCCGCAATTGAGGGCCACGAGGTGCGATTTGGTGTGGCTTTGCATCGAGCCCCGATCCCCGCTGTGCCGGGTTGAGAACTCATCCCCTCCCGTTCTTCCCTTGCCCCTGAACCCGATTGATGGATCAAGAGGCAACCATCCGCCCGAGAGGACCGTGCTGGCGCTGCCAAATCCCTCCGGGCTTGGGACCGCCTCGGTCCCTTCAAACTTGCCGCAATTATAACATCCCGCTCAAAACAAAGTGAACAATTGTTGCGGCTCTTCTGTGGCGGCGGTCCCGCAGAGCATGACCGCCGGCTGTGCCAAGGCGGGCAGGCGCCGAGCGCGGCTACAGCATCTTCTCGACTATGGACGGCACGGCCTGGAGGGACTCGTCGAGCTTTGCAGGGTCTTTGCCGCCGGCTTCAGCCAGGTCCTTGCGCCCGCCGCCGGTACCCTGGAAGATGGCGGCGGCCTGCTTCACAATCTTGCCGGCGTCGAGCTTATTGGTCAGGTCCTTGGTGACGGCGGCGATGAGGGCGACCTTGCCGTCGGCATCGCTGCCCAGGACAATCACCCCGGAATGGAGCTTGGCGCGCAGGTCGTCAATCATCTGGCGCATGGCGGCCCGGTCCGTGACTTCCACCCGCGTGGATATCACCCGCACGCCCTTCACTTCGCGTGCCTGCTCGACGAGGTCGCCCGCCTGGGAGGCGGCGTGCTTCATTTGCTGTGCTTCCAGTTCCTTCCGCAGCTTCTTCTCCGATTCGTTGAGTTTCTCGACCGCCTGAAGCAGTTCGTCCGGCTTCGAGCGCAGCGCCTCGGCGAGTAGCGCCAGCGTCCCGCTGGCCTTCCTCATCTGTTCAAGAACACCGGTGCCTGTCAAAGCTTCGATCCGCCGAGTTCCCGCGGCGACACTCGATTCCGAAACCACCTTGAAAAGCCCGATGTCGCCCGTGCGACTCACGTGTGTGCCGCCGCAGAGCTCTTTGGAAAAGTCGCTGACAGAGACCACGCGCACCCGGTCGGCGTATTTTTCCCCAAACAGCGCCATGGCCCCCGAGTTCACCGCCGCGTCGAGGTCCATGGCCTCCGTCGCTACTATTTCATTCTTCAGGATTTGCTCGTTCACCAAGTCTTCGATGTCGAGCAGGTCCTGCTCGTCGAGCGCCGCGTAGTGCCGGAAGTCGAACCGCAACCGGTCCGGGGCCACGAGCGAGCCAGCCTGCTTCACGTGTGTGCCGAGCGTCTTTCGCAACGCCGCGTGCAGCAGGTGCGTCGCCGTATGATTGCGCCGGATGGCGTCGCGCCGCTCAGCGTCAACCGTCGCCGTCACCACATCGCCCACGCGCAGCGTGTCCCGCGCCACGGCCTTGTGCGCAATCAAGCCACTCACGGGATAGTAGCTGTCATTGACATGCGCCACCTCGTGATCCGACTGAGGCGCATAGAAATGGCCGATATCGCCCACCTGCCCACCGGCCTCGGCGTAAAACGGCGTGTGATCCAGCACGATTTCGACTTCATCACCGGCTTTCGCTTCGGCAACTGTTTGGCCCTTTTGGACCAAAGCAACAACTCGGCAATCGGCAGAAGCGGTCTGCGCGTACCCATCAAACACGGTCCTTGGGTTCAGCATCGCGTGCTCGAGATACGCGGGTCCTGCCATTGGTTTCGCGACTGCAATCCAGCTCGCCCGCGCCCGCTCGCGCTGCTTTTCCATTTCGGCGAGGTAGCCTTGCATGTCGAGGGAGACTCCGTAGTTCTTGAGAACATCCTCGACGAATTCGGGCCGTAACCCGAAGGTGTCGTGGAGTCTAAAAGTCTCTCCGCCGATCAACAATCCGGGTCCGACTACTGCTCCTCCAAGCATCCTTCGAAGTTCCTTGAACTCCCGGAAGGGCTTCAACGAGCCGTCGTTTGAGGCTATTAAGGCATCCTCAAGCCGTTCGAGAGCGACACGTACTGTGTGCGCGTAACGCTCCTCTTCGATCTTTATGGCCTTCGCGACGTAGTGGGCGGTCTCGGCGAGTTCGGGATAAGCCCCTTTCATCATGTCCACGACGCTGCCGGAAAGTCTGAACAGGAAAGGCTCGTTGAGGCCGAGCGTCTGGCCGTGGTAAAGCGCACGGCGCAGGATGAGTCGCAGCACATAGCCGCGCCCTTCGTTCGAGGGCAGGACACCGTCTGAAATCAGAAATGTTGAGGCGCGGGCGTGGTCGGCGATGATGCGCAGGGAAACGTCCGTGTCGTGATTCGTTCCGTATTCCACGTTGGCGAGGCTGGCGGCTTCCTCAATCAGGGGCCGGAAGAGGTCTGTGTCGAAGTTCGAAATCTTGCCTTGCAGGACGGTAGCCAGCCGTTCAAGACCTGCGCCGGTGTCGATACTCGGGCGGGGCAGGGGAGTCATATTCCCTTGCTCGTCGCGGTTGAATTGCATGAAGACCAGGTTCCAAAGCTCGACGTAGCGGCCGCAATCGCACGGGAAGGGGCAATCGGCATGGCCCAGATCGCTCGCGGCCGGGCCGAGGTCGTAATGAATCTCGCTACAAGGGCCACACGGCCCGGTTTCGCCCATGGCCCAAAAATTATCCTTCTCATCGAATCTGAAGATGCGCTCCCGCGCCACGCCCACGTCTCGCGCCCAGATTTCCGCCGCCTCGTCGTCCTCGCGGAAAACGGTCACGTAAAGCTTCTCGCGCGGAATCGAGAAATCTTTCGTGATGAGTTCCCAGGCCCAGGGGATGGCTTCTTTCTTGAAGTAGTCGCCGAAAGAAAAATTCCCGAGCATCTCGAAGAAGGTATGGTGGCGGGTGGTGCGGCCCACCTGTTCGAGGTCGTTGTGTTTCCCGCCCGCGCGTACGCATTTTTGCGAGGAGCACGCGCGCGAGTAATCGCGCTTCTCGCGGCCCAGGAAGACGTCCTTGAATTGGTTCATGCCGGCATTCGAGAAGAGCAGCGTGGGATCATTCGCCGGCACCAGCGACGACGACGGCACAACTCTATGGGCGCGGTCTGCGAAGAACTTTAGGAATTGGCTTCTAATCTCGCTTGATTTCATAAGGTCAAGGTTTGAATAGTGAATGGTGAATAGTGAATTGTGAATTCACGCTTTTTCGACTCATGCGGTGCGTTTCCGTTTTGCGTTGACGACGATCGAGGTGAGGACCGAAACCAGCTCCTCAGTTTCCTGTATCAGGGGCTTCAATTTAGACTTGGGCACAATCCCCGATTCCGAGAGAAGGCGGAGCCAAAAGAGACTTTCCCGGGCTTCCTTCTGTGCGATTCCGAGCTTGTGCACAAAATCCGCTCGACTTTCTCCAGCTTGGGCTTCTTCGACATTGGCACCAATCGAGCACGCCGCTCGGAGATACTGCTTGCCCAGGACCCAAGCAGCGCCATCCCGTTCTCTCTGAAGATACTGGTAAAGGCGGATACCACGGAGAGCGTGATGAAATGACCGCGCTCGAATATCCTTTGGCTGCGTGTACACCGGGGCCTTCACCGAGACTACCCGCCATTCACTGTCCTGAGCTTTCAGAATTCACTATTCACAATTCACGTCCCCTGCTCCTCCAAATCCTCGACGCTGGCATCGTCCGCGACGGGCTTCAGCTCCGGCCTTGCGCGCACCGCCTTCATAATATCATCGGAGCGAAATCCGCGGCGCAGCAAGCTCTGGCAGAGGGAGTGAAGTTTGCTCTGGCTGAGGGGAAGGCGGAGGGTGCGGAGTTTCCTTTCCAGGACTCTTTCCAGCAGTTCCCGCTCGTCGGTTTCTTCAAAAGCCACTTTGACGGCGGGGTCGATGAACCTGTAGTTCACCAGCTTCGCCTTCAATTCCCGGCGGATGCGCCAGCTTCCCAGGGCGCGGTTGCGGGCAAGGGATGCGGCGTAATGCTCAGCAAACTTCTTGTCGTCGAGGTAGCCGAGCTCGCGCAGGCGGGCGATGGCGTCCTGAACAGCCGCATGGGCTCCGAACTTCCTCCGGAGGGCGCGCCGCAGTTCCGCAATGGAGTAGGGGCGGCGGGCGAGCATGCGCAGCGCCGCCGCCAAAGGGCTCGCCGCAGGTTCTTTACTTTTTGGCAAAGCGGTCGACCTGGCCTGCCCGCTCCATTTCCTCGCGCGCCGCGTCCGTGGTAGTGCGGATGCCCTCGATGCGGAGCTTGAACTCGTCGGCGTTGGTAGCGTTGGCAAAGGCTTCCTCCAGGGTAATCAGCCCCTGGCTGTAAAGGTCGTAGATCGACTGGTCGAAGGTCTGCATGCCGTATTGCGAGACGCCGGCGGCGATGGCGTCGTGAATCAAACGGGTCTTGTCCGGGTTGATGACGCAGTCCCGGATGTACTCGGTGGCCACCAGGACTTCCACCGCGGGGACGCGCCCGATGCCGTCGGATTTTCTCACCAGGCGCTGGGAGATGACGGCCTTGAGCGTGCTGGCCAGTTGCAGCCGGATCTGCTTCTGCTCCGGGGGAGGGAAGACCGCGATAATACGCTGGATGGTTTCGGTGGCGTCCAGGGTGTGCAAGGTGGAGAACACCATGTGGCCGGTTTCGGCGGCCAGCAAGGCGGTCCCGATGGTTTCCAGGTCGCGCATTTCCCCCACCAGGATGACGTCCGGGTCCTGCCGCAAGGCGGCGCGCAAGGCTGCGCTGAAACTGGCGGTATCGACCTCCACCTCGCGCTGGTTCACAAACCCTTTCTTGTCGCGGTGCAGGAACTCAATGGGGTCCTCGATGGTGATGATGTGGTCGGTGCGGGTGGAGTTGATGCGGTCGATCATGGCGGCCAGGGTGGTGGACTTGCCGCTGCCGGTCGTGCCGGTGACCAGGACCAGTCCGCGCGCCTCCTGGCAAACCCTGTCAATGACCTTCGGCATGTAGAGTTCTTCCAGGGTGCGGATCTTGGTGGGAATGACGCGCAGAACCATGCCCACGTTCCCGCGCTGCTGGAAGACGTTGACGCGGAAGCGCCCCAGGCCCGCCACGCCATAGGCCATGTCGAGTTCGGTGCTTTCCTTGAACTTCTGCTTTTGCCGGTTGGTCATTATGCTGAAGGCCATGTTCAGCATGTCTTCGCTGGAGATGCGAGAGTACTGCGTGAGTGGTCTCAACTCCCCATCCACGCGGGTGTAAGGGTAGTTGCCGACCTTCAAATGCAAGTCCGAGGACTTGCTTTCACAAGCCGTGCGAAGCAACTCATCGATGGTCATAACGCATCCTCAACGGGCATAGGTCCCTGTTTTTCGTTCAAATTAGCACACAGCCACCCAGGTGTCAAAGGACCTCAGAATGAGGTAGTGGGTCAGTTTGCTGTAGCGGCGCTCTATGAGCGCCGGAATCTATTGAATCAAAAGCCGGCGGTCCCCGATTTCATCGGGGCAGGCGCCGACCGCCGCTACAAAAAAACCAAAGTGACCCACTACCCAGAATGAGGCAAGACTGCGACTCCCACGGGCGGGCTAGCGGGGCCAACCTCCGTCGCCTGGGCTGGTCTGATAGGGCATAGCGCCAGTGCTGAGGAAGTCAAGATGCTATATGCCCCCACCCAGACAGGTCATCGTCCCGCCGCCACCGGTTGGCTGCACAGCGTCAGCCAGCCGTACTTGTCCTCGGCGCGCCCCTGCACGATGGAAAGGAAGCGTTCCTGAAGCTTCCGGGTGACGGGGCCGGGCTGGCCCTTGCCGACCACGATGCGATCGACCGAACGGATGGGGGTGATTTCCGCCGCCGTGCCCGTGAAGAAAATCTCATCCGCGATGTAGAGCGTCTCGCGAGGAAGCGGATCCTGAATGACCGTGTAACCCATCTCCTCGGCCAGGGTGATGACGGAATTGCGTGTGATGCCGGGAAGCACGGAGGAGGATAACGGCGGGGTGTGGAGTTTTTCTCCCATGATCACGAAGATGTTCTCGCCGCTTCCTTCGCTGACGTTGCCCGCCGCGTCCAGCGCAATCCCTTCCACGTAACCGTTGGTGATTGCCTCCATCTTGATGAGCTGGGCGTTCATGTAATTGGCGGCAGACTTAGCCATCGCCGGCAACGTATTGGGTGAGATGCGCTGCCAGGAAGAGACGCAGACGTCGACTCCCTGCTTCAAGGCTTCCTCGCCCAGGTACTTGCCCCACTTCCAGGCCAGAAGATAAATCTCCACAGGATTCTTCAGGGGGTTAACACCCAAATCGCCGTAGCCCCGGAAAATGACCGGACGGATATAAGAGTGCTTCACCTGGTTCACGCGCATCAGCTCCACCATGGCCTGCGCGAGCTGCTGGCGCGAATAGTCGAGCTCCATGCGGTAAATCTTGCAGGAGTTCACCAGGCGGTCGGTGTGTTCCTTCAGACGGAAGATCGCCGGACCTTGCGGGGTCTCGTAACAGCGTATGCCCTCGAACAAACACGAGGCGTAACTGATGACGTGCGAGGCAACGTGGATGGTCGCTTCGCTCCAGGGGATGAACTTGCCGTTGTGCCAGACTTTGTCGTAGTAGTCGATTGCCATGGTTTCTTCTCCGCTTTGCCCCCGAGGATGGCGCCACCTTTGGCCACTCCACGCCTCCCCCACGCGAAATGCCGCGCCGATGGAGGCCAAATTATAACACGAAGGCTATTGCGCAATATTTGAATCTGCCCGCCAGGCGGGACCCCGCAGGGCAGTGGTCACCCCATCGCTCCATGACCCCATGGGAAAATGATGAAATGGCTCAATCTTCCTCTCAATTCACCGTCAGCGTCAGGGGAATCGTGTGAGTCAAAGTGCGCGAACCGGCAGTAAGCGTCGCCGTCACTGTCAGGGTGTAGGTGCCCGGCGGCGGAGCTCGTGGCCGCTAGGGGCTGCGTTTGCCCGCGGTGCATGGGCGAACCGGCAACGGCGGCCAACGCGCCCATCGACACTACATAGACCACCCACGCCGTGACGAAGTTCGGCAATCGACGGGATGCGCGTTCATCCGAAGTTGGGCCGTGCCGGGCAGATAGATCAACACTGATGCGCTACCAGGACTTCCGCGGGGCGGTGTGGGACACGCTACGCCTGACGCTCCGGTTCGGCGGGGGTGGCGCAGACCTTTCTGCTCAGAGGCTGTCTCAGAACTTCGCGCTGGGTGCGCTAAGACGACTCGCCGCGGCGTCAAATGGCGCATGAGCGAAAGGGTGCGGGGTGCTGAGGCTCAGGCCAGGACCAGTTCCCCCGCCGCCCAAGC
>Ga0315279_10000900_pt1 | contig 53118 bp, 40 predicted proteins | sample YL17G06_20_MG_FD_203694 | JGI IMG/M metagenome (GOLD analysis project Ga0315279, IMG submission 203694) | Sediment microbial communities from Yellowstone Lake, YNP, Wyoming, USA - YL17G06_20 | ecosystem: Environmental > Aquatic > Freshwater > Lake > Sediment | place: USA: Wyoming | collected... | reverse complement strand
GAGCTTTGGCAGCAGAGAATTAATTCTATGTTCGATAATAGTACCGGACATAACAAAATACCAGAATTCCTTATTACAGCGTTATGCTATGCTGCATGAGCCAAACAAAAAGTGCGAAAGTCAACCATTTTGCGTTTTAACTTTTGCACTATCGAGTTACACTTCACCAGCCACGGGCAGCCATTACTAACTGCCTCCGTAATTAGGGCGAACTTGCGCGTTTGTGTCGAAAATCTTGTCTTTTCTTACCACTGCCTTTGCCCTAACTCTTTTCAACAAAACTAATAAAAAATTTTTCCAAGTTTTTGATTTTTCTCCCTAGCCCCTTGCGCATTTGATTGAAAGGCAGTCCTTTATTTAGCCAGCCGTTTTACGGCGGGTTGGACTTTACCTGTGGTTTGTGACCTTCACGAAATACGAACGACGAACCACGATTCATGTCCCCCCGGCTGCCCTCCGGTTCAAGGCGGGCGTGCCAAGCACACCCTAGACGACTGCTAAAAGTGGGGATGAGTCAGCATGATTACGATTTGACACAATGTCGCAGAGTCTTGTAAAATGTATGTTTGGTACTTCTTGCTTGGTAGGAAAATAGAAGTGTATGAACGACAGGAAGATATCTCTGCGAGAGCTTATCGCGAACAGTCTCTTACTATTGGAGGATAGCTTCGAACACCTGCCGGCGAGATCTCAAGAGGTATTCCCGGATATCATGCGTTCTTCTGATGGTTCCTGTGCTGTTTGCTTGGAGATGGGATTCATAACCCTTCTGTGCTTCCTTGACGCATCGAACACCATTTTCGGACTTGCTGTATGGCGAGATGCCTTCCACACAGGGGTGGCTCGCCTTGGATGTGACTCCCTCGCCAAGCGGTTTTATCGCGGCGAGAGCGACACCTGTTGGCAACTCTTCCAGAAGCGATTGACGGCCTTTAACGAGAGCAGCGACAAGATTGGGTCCCCCTCGTCAAATTGGCTAACGATCTACGTTCGAGGTTCAGCCGAGAAACTCAATGCTTTCCTCGACGACGAGGAGGACGTGCCGGCGTGGTGGCGGCTCGGTCTCTACTATGCCAAGGCCAGAGGCCAGTTCATAGGTCCTTTTGTCGACTTTCTGCTGCAACATGATGTCACGCTCGATGTTGAGGACAAAAGCATGTTGGCCGAATTGGAATAACCCGCCGGACTGAAGCTGCCCATATCGCAAAGACCGATGTACCTGTTCATAAAGCCAGAATAAACCAAACACAAAGTTCAAGACTTGCCCGCACGGTAGTTAATTTTGAATTTTGGATTGCAATTTTGCACTTTGCGCTTTAATTTTTGAATTTGACGCGATACGCACCAAGCAAGACGCCTGGTGCAGCAAGAGCATGGCAGATTTAGTTTATTCCCACCAGGATTTTGGTGGCTCTCCTATTCTTTGTTCCCATGTCTTGTCGTTTTTTGCAAATTCAACTTTGTCTTTATGTACTTTTATAATGCTAACACCGTCAACAGCGTCTCCTTCGTGTACGATTTGATGGCCGATTAGAGCGGCTGGCTTGTCTTCGCTGTAGAGGATTCCGGTTACCGCTGTATCCACCACTGCAGCATTAGCCGGGGACGGTGGTAAAAAGGTCGCCCGTGGTTTTTTCGCATCGTCAGTTGCTACACCTAACCGTACTGTCAAGAGCGGCAATGATACCGACAAGATTGTACCAATAATAACTACTACAATCGTGAATCCGCCAATTTTGTCTTTCGAGTATAACCAGGTGGTAAGACCCAGGACACATGTGGCAAGTGCCAAAATACCTATGTGAAACAGGTAGCCATTAGTTCTCTCTATTGCTCCAAAGCTTATTGGGAGCTTAAGTTGGAAGCCAACCTTTCCTGCTACAGCCCAAACAGTCAAAGCAAGAATAATCCACGCAATAATAACCAATAATACTTTGCTTCTTGTAATCCTGGCGACCTGTTTCCCTGAAGACCCGTCTTCTTTCTGCGAAGTAGAGTGGTGCGGAAACAGCAGGGCCTCCTTGTCTTTTTGCACCGGCATGTTCTGATAATCAAAAATCTTTGAGATTGATGAGTCTGCTAACATAACCGCTCCTTCCATGATTCGCTATTGTTTATCCACCTCGCAGAAGAAGTTCTTCTGCGCCTTAGACCAAAAAAACAAACAAATTTTCTGGAGGAAACTCTAAAATATGCGGTGAAAGTGAAACTTTCAACTACTCCTCCTTGAATTCGCAATTTTTTATCAAATTTGAGGCGAATTGTCAACAAAAAAATGGCTAAAACTTCGGGATTTTTCGGGCTTTAGATAGCTCACGTACGCTACGAGCTGTAAGGCCAGCATTTACAAGTAATTAACATGGCTTTAACGTATTGCCTACACCTTTGAAATCCTGCCGAAGTTTCACAAACATCTTTGACAAACCCGCTCTTTTCCCGCATAATCTCTTCCTGTCAAAGTCGCGTTTTCGCAGAACCTTTATTAGCCGGTATCGCTCCGCCAGAGGCGGAAAGGCAGGTGTAAAATGGTTAAAACTGGTCTTTTAACTGCCAAAAACCTGCTCCAAAACCTTGTGCATTTACGCCCCTGTACACTTGTGTTCTTGTGCCTTGTGTTCTTGTGCTCTCTCGCACCAGCAGCGCTGCCTGAGCTGACTATTCCCAACGGCTTTGGCGTCAACATCCATTTCACCGGTGAGCCAAAAGACCTGGATTTAATCGCTGAGGCCGGCTTTAGGTTCATCCGAATGGATTTTTCCTGGTCGGGTATCGAGAGGCAAAAAGGTGTCTATAACTTCGAAAAGACCAGCTACGACGCCCTGACAAATGGCTGCACAAAACGCGGCATCCGAATCCTCTACATCCTCGACTACAGCAACCGTCTCTACGAATCCGAGCAATCTGTCCGCACCGACCAGGGCCGAGCGGCCTTCGCCACCTTTGCCCAGGACGCCGCAAAAAGATACGCCGGCAAAAATATACTCTGGGAAATCTGGAATGAGCCGAACATAAAACAATTCTGGAGCCCCCAGCCCGGCGTTGATGACTACTGTAAGTTGGTCGAGGCAGCCGCCACAGCCATCAAAAAAGCAGACCCCAATGCCTTCGTTGTTGCACCTGCTACTTCTACAATCCCTTTCGATTGGCTCGAGGCCTGTTTCAAGAAAGGATTGCTTAATTGGATTGATGCCCTGACAGTCCATCCATATCGCCCGCAGTCGCCCGAGACGGTCATCAAGGACTACGCAAAGCTCCGCGAACTAATCACTCGCTACGCCCCGCAGGGAAAGAAAGTGCCAATTATCTCCGGAGAATGGGGCTACTCAAATGTCAACTGGGATAGCTCCCGCCTGTCTGATGAAAAGCAGGGACAATACCTGGCCCGGATGTTCCTCACGAACCTGCACCAGAATGTCCCGGTTAGTATATGGTATGACTGGAAAAATGATGGCATCGACCCTAACGAAAGAGAACATAACTTCGGCACAGTGACCCACGAACTAAAACCTAAGCTTGCTTACCTGGCCGCCAAAACCCTCTCAACAATTCTGGCCGGCTACTCCATCGAAAAACGCCTCGACCTGCCGAGCGAGAAAGACCTCGCTTTGGTACTAAAAAAAGACAATAGCCGGGCTATTGCTCTATGGACAACGGACAAGGAACACGAAGTGACATTGTCCCTGTCTGCAAACCAGGGGACATTGGTTGATATGCTCGGTAACAAGAAAGAAATATCCTGGAAAGACCAAGACCCCAAGCTCAACGTCTCACAAAGCCCACAATATCTGCTTTTGAAGTGAGAATGAAGCAACAGAATTGAGTAAGGTAATCCCCCAAAGTATTTAGGTGGAACGGTCCGCCGAAGGTGGATATCTATATTTAGCCCACCGTTTCACGGCGGGTTGGACGAAATACCAGCTACGATTCACGAACCTTGTCTGCCCGGCAGCTTGTCCATGTATTCTCTTTGCTGAAGCTGTATAATCTCATTCTTTGTGGAGGGCCTCGATTGAGTCGAATTTCGTGCACGCCAAAGCCCCCGCCACCGAAGGGAATGATAGTTTGAGCATGCGGCGGAACCTCGATGGCAAAGACATCATCGCTGAAGCTGTTACAGTTCATCAGATTCCAGAGATCTGCGTTCCACCCAAGGCTTGATGGGAACAGACATAATTCATTTCCTCCTTCTGGGAATCTTTGTGCCAGGTCCGTTTCGGTCGCCAACTTCATGAGCTGACTTAGTATATGTTTCCTGTATTTTGGTTCGCATGCTCTCAGGCAATTCCTCACATATCATTGGCTCTATTTGGCGCAAGTCAACTAAGCCATCGCACTGATTCTTGAACCCCTCCCAACAGATTTGATTCGTGAAGACCATGACGCGTCGTCGAAACTGATGGCAGCGATTTAATAGGGTAGCTTCCATAAAGAACTTTCGCATCTGACCAACTTTGTAGGAACTGCTGGCCGAGACACAAACCCCGATGCTCTCATCATCGGAAACGCCATCGAACGCGAATCACACAAGCTGCCCCCTGAATATTATACCCGACGATTACTTTGGCAGCCTTCAAGGAGACACCTATTTTGCGCGCCGCCCAGCTTATTAAGTAGGTCTCTACAACTTTCTTTAGGTATGAAGTGTCAGCCACAGTTTCATCCCCGTTCGCTATAATAGCGATTTAATAACCGCCACGATATGATGGTGGACGTCAGTTTTACACTTTCGGTTTTAGGTCTTACGGTTCACTGCTGCTTTGCAGCAGGTCGATGTCTTCTCTTTGCAGGAGTTGTATAATCTCATTCTTTGTGGGCAGGGCCTCGATTGAGCCGAACTTCGTGCACGCCAGAGCACCCGCTGCCGAGGCGAACTTTACCGCCTCTCTTATATCGTCCTTCACGGCACAATGAGCAGACAGTGCCCCCGCAAATGCGTCACCTCTGCCGGTCTGGTCCACGAGATCGACTTCAAAAGCAGGTATATGGTCGGCGCCGTTTCTGTCAACAACCATACAGCCGCGTTTACCCATCGTTATGACAGCGGCACCTACGCCACGCGCCACCAGTTCGGAGCCTATAAGCTTGGCTGTGCGAATGTTGGCCGCCTCCTGGTCGGTAATATCGGCTGCCTCGTAAAGATTAGGTATCAGAATATCAGCCACAAAATACTCGGCGGGCAGTTCACTACTTCGTTCCCTCTTTGGTTCACCTTGTGGTGAGACAGGCTCCGTCGGCCTGGCAGGGTTAAGAATTACCTTTACACCGTGCACCTGGGCACAGCGGATAGCAGTTACAATCGCTTCCTGTGGTAACGCCCCGTGAATCAGACACACATCGGCCTCTGAGATAACCTGCTCGGCTGCCTGGATGTCCTGCGGTCCTAAAGCGCTGTTGGCACCAGTGTATGTGCAAATGGCATTCTCGCCTATGGCGTTAACTAATGTTACAATAATCCCTGTGTTTTTGGCCTGCGCGGTAAACAGATACTCAATATCGACATCAAAGTCAGCTAGACTCTTCCTGGCCATTTGGGCAAATGCGTCGCCGCCGACCTTGCTGATAAGATGAACTTGGCAGCCGCAAAGCGCAGCCTGTGCTGCCTGATTCGGCCCAGGGCCGGTAGCCATATATGAAAGAGCAGTGCCGACAATGCTTTGCCCGGCAGAGGGGATTTGCTGGCACTTTATCGCCATATCGACGTAAGTGCTGCCAATTACAACTACATTGGGAATCCTTTCTGGCGTCATTGGCCCCAAGACTCCTTTCGCAAATCCATTATAACCAGCCGACTACCAAAAACAAAACCTTTTTCAAATGACATCATTTCTGTGAATGCATTACCGGCCTGCACTTCCACAGTTTTGAGTTTTCAGCTTTTAGTTTTTAGTTTCATCAGGTGCGTGTCGAAGAAATCCTCGACCATTTTTTCGATGGCGGGATATTTGAATCCACCGTGGCCTCCGCCTTTGACGATATGTAGCTTTGCCTGCACGCCGGCCTTTTGAAGCGCCTCGTAGAGCAGCTCGCTTTGGTTGTGCGGAACAAGCGGGTCGGCATCCCCGTGCACAATCAGAAACGGCGGGTCGTCTTTGGTAACATAAGTAATCGGGTTTGCACGCCGACACGCCTCCTTATTTTCTTGGACCGCCCCGCCGATTAGCTTCGACTCCGGCGAATCAGCAGCATTGTGGTTAAGGTTACTTGGAAATTCACCTATTTTAAGAAAGTCCGTTGGGCCAAAATAGTCGCAAACCGCCTGCACCCTGCTGGAGACGTTCAAGTTCTCGCCTTTATCGAATTCTTTTACATCGCCCGTTGTGCCCAGTAGAGCCACAAGGTGTCCTCCCGCCGATGCTCCCCATACCCCGATACGTTTTGAGTCGAGACCGTACTTCTCCGCGTTTGCGCGAAGCCATCGCACAGCAGCTTTGCAATCCTTGATTTGCGCAGGAAAAATTGCATGCTGGCTCAATCGGTAGTTTATGCTCGCTACCGCGTAACCCTTGTGCACAAACCGGACAGCAGGGCATTGCTCTTTGCTTCCCCCCATCCACGCCCCACCATGCACCCAGATAATCAAAGGCAGCCGTTCAGACCTTCGCCCCTGACCACCGGCTTCCTGTGGCAGATACAAATCCAGCTTATTTCGTTCGTGCCCACCAGGGATATATTCCACATCTCGCAGTACCCGAACACTCGGTTTCTCTGTTTGCTGCTCGGCTCCAAAGCTATATCTACCTGCTGCAAAGATGGTTACAATGACAGCTAACCTTCCCCATCTTAAAATTGCTCTATTGTTTTCTTTGACCATACCGAGTTTCTCCTAAAATGCCTGGTTTACGTAAATTGCCTGCCAACGGCAGGGTTTCAATCTGGCAAGTCCAGCCGAAATTGAATAAACCTTTGCCAGCCTTCAGCCTGGTAACAATTTACCCCGCATGTCCGTCAGGCCGTCTTTGCCGGACTGATTTCATGAGTCTTGCGAAAATGCAACTTTATCTGCCTGCGGCGGGTTAACTTTTTGTTACTTAAGAGATTACGTATATAGCTGGAAATTACACACTGTAATTTCCAGAAAAACAGCCAAAATCATGCCAAATGTCGTAAGTTCTTTAATAAAAAAGATTTAATTCTCTGTGTTCTTTGTGGCTTTGAAAAATCCGGGTTACATATTTCGCCAGTTCAACGAGTTTACCATTTTTCTGGCTGGTTGCTATCCCTGAAATCATCAAAATCTTGCTGGTATTTTGCAAATGACGAATTTTAAAAAAATTTTACAAAAAATATCACAAAACACTTGACTTTGTTCTATATTATGTTAAAATATTACTATGTTAAGTATACATCTAATAAACAAAGCCAACTATAGTAAGGGAAATACTATTTCAGAGCAAACTCCAATGAGAGAGCTTCATACTCAGATGAAGAAGGGCGGGCTGTAAAAGCGGACAGGATATGCAAGATATGAGGGAAGTCTACGCAGACATCTCGCAACAAAGTTTTAAGAACGAAGACAGATACCAGGATGCAATCGATTTGCTACGTAGTAGGGTCAACCTGCTTGCCGGAAAAGACAAGGTGCTGATGACAATGTATCTGGAGAATGGCGCCAGCTTTCGGCGGTTGGCACAATTGACTGGCGTCTGCGAGGCAACCATTGCTCGAAGGATCCGCCGACTAACCGCTCGACTAACCGATGGAAGGTATATAACCTGCCTGCGAAACCGTGATAGATTCAACGAAATGGAATTGGCCGTTGCAAGGGAACACTTTCTGATAGGTCTGTCAATGAGAAAAATCGCCGCATCCCGGGGCTGTACTTTTTACAGCGTTCGCAAAATACTCAAAAGGATAAAAGGCGTCCTGAAAGGGCAAGCATAAAAAACAAGTCCGAAATACGAAGTGCAAAACACGAAAATGGCGACATACAGCATCTCAAAAAGTTTTAACTGGCAAGGACAGCCCACTGATAAGGTTGTACAGGTAATGAGAATGTTTGGCCTGACAGTGGATAGGCTGGCCGAAAGGACTATCAGGCACGAGTGTCGGCTGGATGTCAATGATGGTGACATCGTGTATATCACCGGCCCATCAGGAGCAGGCAAAAGCGTCCTGCTGAGAGAACTTAAAAAATCCATTCCTGCACCGGACAGGGTGGACCTTGCGCAAATTAAGCTGCCGCGCGACAAAACCCTCATCGACTGCATCAATGGCGACCTGGTGACAAGTCTGCGGACGCTCAGCATTGCTGGCTTGAGCGATTGCTACTGTATTCTCAATCAGCCGGCCAATCTCAGTGACGGCCAAAAATACCGCTTCCGCCTGGCGATGGCACTGGCAGTAAAAAAGAAATTTGTTTTTGCCGACGAATTCTGCTCCGACCTCGACCGTATCAGCGCCGCTGTTATCTCATACAACATACACAAGTTTGCAAAACGGACCGGCACCACATTTGTCCTGGCCTCAAGCCACGATGATATTCTGCTTGACCTGGCGCCGGATGTACTGGTTATAAAAGAACTTTCAGGTCCAGCCCAGGTTATCTATCGCTCGTCGGTCAAGACTCGTAATGTGTAGTGCGTGGTGCGTGATTCTAAATTCTACATTCTAAATTCTACATTCTAAATTCCCAAAGTAGCTATGCTGAACGATTGTAGTGTTACAAGAAAATTGCAGGTCGTCCCTGGAACGTTCGATGATTATAGGCAGCTTGCACATTACCACTACCGTAATGGTTCATTAGGCCCGACAGCAGGCCTCTTTGCCTTAAAACCTGTTTCGCCATTGTCAGGCTTGTCACGCAAGGACACGGTCGGCGTTATCGTTTATACAATGCCCACTGCTCGCCTTGAATTGCGAAACGTGGCCGCCGGTAATTTCTTTGCCGGCCTTGATAGGAGCACGCAGTTGGCCCTTATCAACGAGAACATTCGCTGCATCAGCAGGGTCATTATCGAGCCCAGATTTCGTGGCCTTGGCCTGGCAATTCGACTGGTCCGCGAAACGATGCCCCAGTTGAATGTCCCCATCATTGAGGCGATGGCGGTAATGGGGGCGGTCAATCCATTCTTCGAAAAGGCAGGGATGAAGGCCTTTACTGGCAAAGTGCCTGCGCGCTGTATCCAGCTTATCGAGGCGCTCAGTATGGTCGGCATAGAACAACACGAGCTTATCGACCCGCAAATAGTGCAGCGAAAAATCGCTCACCTATCCATCTGCCAGACTGAATTTATTGAGTTTGAAATCAAGCGCTTTCTTCAAAGCTATGGCAAGCGGTCCGCCTTGAGTGGGTCATCCGGTCCGGAGCGGACAAGATACATCCTGTCCAAGCTGACCGCAAGGCCGATTTACTATATCTGGTTTAACCCCGCCGAAGGCGGGTTTGATCATGTGCAGGGCTTCGCCCTGCCCGCCGAAGGCGGGCTGGAACCAACGACCAAAGACTGACAACCAAAAGTCGCGAGTATCGAGTATCAAGTATCGAGTATCAAAACTATGACAAACGAGATAAAACTAATTGCGATTGACAAGCTTATCCCCCATCCGGACAACCCCAACAGGATGAGTAAGGCCAATTTCGATAAGCTCGTTCGCAACATCGAGCGGTCCGGGCGTTATGAGCCGCTGGTTGTGCGTCCCTGCCCGGATGCACGAGGGACAAGAGACGATGGACGAGTCAGTGCAAATCCGCGTCCAGAAAGTCAGTGTACGTCTGTGTTCCAGATAATCAATGGATTCCACCGCTTGCAGGCCTTAAAACAGCTCGGCTATAAGACCGCCGATGTGGTAGTCTGGGATATTGACGACCACGAGGCAGACATCCTGCTTGCTACGCTCAATCGTCTCGGCGGAAAGGACATCCTTGAAGAGAAACTCGCATTACTGCGGCGGCTAAGCTCGAAACTTCAGCCCCGAGAGCTTGCAAAACTTCTGCCGCAGACCGCAAAGCAGATAGACCGGCTCACCAATCTCAAACTGCCTGCTGCTCCTGCAACGCTGGCAGCAAACCACTTTGCAAATCCTCTTGTATTCTTCGTGAACGATACCCAGCAGCAGATAATAGAGCAGGCGCTGTCACTTGCGAAGCTGCAACAAAACGAAAAGACCAAAGCCGCGAAACGTGCAGCGGCTCTGACTGCAATTGCCCGGCAGTTTTTAGATATTTAGCCCGCTGTTTCACGGCGGGTTGGACGAACCACAAACTATGAACACAGATAAGAAAATGAAATTTATCCGCCGTCCGTGTGGCGGACTAACCAAACGCCAGCTTGCCGTGATTGAGGATTTGTTCGCCGGCGAGCTTGATGAGCAGACAGTGCTCGACAAACACAAGGTATCGAGACGGCTCTACAACAAATGGCTGGCTGACGATGTCTTCGCCGGCGAGTTTGACCGGCGTATCGAAAGTGCCTTCCGTCAGAGTGCTGCATTGATTGCTCGCTATGCTCCGTTTGCAGCGGCCAAGTTAGTGCAGCTTACCGAATCCGACAAAGAGGAGACCGCCCGCAAGGCATGCCTTGATATTCTCTTAATGCACACCAGCCGGACGAGAGACGATGGACGAGACAGTCCTGTTCCGGTGCAGCCCGCCGAAGGCGGGTTTGATCAAGCCGGCTTTCAGCCGGTCGCCCTGCCCGACCAAACCGCCAGCCGACTCTTGTCTGCATTAGCCCAACCAGAACAACAGCAAACAGAAAATGATTGAACCAAATTATGCAATCACTACAATTTAAGTATGAAGAACTTTTTCAATATCTCGTCTGGCGAGGGGCGAAAAAATGATTTCAAGCGGTTGGCAGCAGCTTGGCACAACAAGGGAATTAGTCTTGCTTCTCTTGGCCGCTATGAGGAGGCGATTGCCTGCTTCGATAAGGCAATAGAGATATACCCGCGACACGCAGGTGCTTGGTACAAAAAGGGTATAAGTCTCCATTCTCTTGGCCGGCATGATGAGGCAATCAGCTGCTGCGATAAGTCATTAGAAATAGACCCACGATGCACAGAAGCCTGGAGCGTTAAGGGCATAAGTCTTGCTTCTCTTGGCCGATATGAGGAGGCAATTGGCTGCTATGATAAGGCCATAGAGATTGACCAACGAGACGCAAATGCCTGGTATAACAAAGCTCTCGCAGAAGAGAAGGCCGGGCGGCCCCAAGAGGCAGCGAAGTCTTACCACAAGTTTATTGAGTTGGCTCCGACGCAATATGCTCAGCGGATTGCCTATGCCCAGCAGCGACTGAAGGAATTACAGTAGGAAATAAAATACAAAATCATGCCAAGATAAGGAGAGGGCGACGCTTAAATGCGAGATCTAACGTCAATGAACCGATTTTTTGTTTCAAAAGATAGTTTCAGAGGCGATAAGGTCCTGCTGGGTAAAGACCAGGCACATCAGATTCATAGCGTGCTCCGGCTTCGGCCAGCAGACCGAATCATCGTTCTGGATAACGCCGGCTGGGAATACCAAATCTCACTGGCAAAAGTCACCGGCGAGCAGGTAGTCGGCGAGGTTCTGCAAAAGCAAAAAGCTGTCGGCGAGCCGAGTGTCCAGATTACATTGTTCCAGAGCCTGCTTACTCGCGACAAATTTGAATGGGTGCTCCAGAAATGCACCGAGGTCGGCGTGAGCCGTTTTGTGCCTGTTATAACTCAGCGGGCACTTGTCCGCGAAACTGCCATCAAGCCGGAGAAGCTCGACCGCTGGCAGCGTATTATTACCGAGGCAGCCGAACAATCGCATCGAGGCTTGATACCAGACCTGCTGCCGCCTGTCAGCTTTGAAGAGATTCTGCCGGACCTGCGTGACTTCGAGCGATGCCTTATCGCCTGGGAACCCGCCGAAGGCCGGTTTGATCCGGTGCAGCCTGACGGAGTCGGGTCTGATCAAACCGGCCTTCGGCCGGTCGCTCTGCGAGAGGCATTGCGAACTGATAAGCAAACTGCGCCCGGCACGGTGGCTGTTCTTGTCGGGCCTGAAGGCGGCTTTACCGAGCAGGAGGTCCAACTCGCCCGAGCCGCCAGCGCTGTTCCTGTCGGCTTGGGCCCGCGGATTTTGCGGACCGAAACAGCCGCCATCATCGCCACAACGCTCATTCTCCACGAACTCGGCCAAATGGAAGGGTAATTAGGCAACTCTGCTTGGTCACTTTCTTTTTATTCAAGCCCTGTACCGGTTATGAGCCGGACAGAATGGCAATCGAGAATCACCCGAAACCTGAAGGTTTTATCCGCGCACGGAACCTACTCAAATCCAGATAGGGGCTGACATTTATGACAAAATCAACTTCACTAAAATCTGAAATACATCGTGACATCCAAAAGGCAGCGCACATATATGAAGGCCTGCGGCGAACCATGCCAAAGACTATGCAGGACTTAAAAAATTACGTCAAAGTCTTTCTCGGCATAGACGTCCCCGACAAAAAAATCTGCGATGAGCACAGTAGTCCGATGGACTACCTCTGGCACAGCTTCTCCGCTGACTTTCCCAATATACGAAAGACGAGTCACAAACCACGAGAGACGAAGAACGCCGACGCGGTAATCTGGGCAAACCGTTCGGGTGGCAAGACCGAACTCGCCGCAGTCGCCACACTTCTGGACTGCATCTTCAAACCCAACTGCAAGGTCAGAATCCTCGGCGGCTCAGGCGAACAGTCCGCCAGGATGTATGAATATCTGACCGGCTTTCTGCGTAACGGCTACGAAGGCTTCTTATCAGGCCCGGCCCTCAAATCCAGATGTCACTTCACTAACGGCTCATCCGTGGAAGTCCTCACACAATCGCCAACCAGCGTCCGGGGTCAGCATACCCAGAAGCTTCGCTGCGACGAGGTCGAGCTTTTTGATGAAGATGTCTTCGCCGCCGCAAAATTCACCACCCACAGCACGGCAAATCTTGTCGCCGCTATGGAGCTAATCAGCACAATGCACCGCCCCTATGGCCTGATGCAAAGAATTGTCTCATCCGCCCCACAGTTCAATACACCTGTATTCAAATGGTGTGTATGGGAAGTGGTCGAAAAATGCAGAGACAGAATCTGCTCCCAGTGTCCCTTGTGGACCGACTGCCAGGGTAAGGCCAAGCACGCCGGCGGCTATCTTAAAATCGATGACTGCATAACGCAGATGCGACGCGCAAGTCGTGCGGCTTTCGAATCCGAAATGCTCTGCAAAAGACCTTCGCTGGAGAATGTCGTTTTTGACGAGTTCGACCCAGCCGTGCACGTCAAGCCCATCGATTACAATGCGAACCTGTCGCTATACCGCTCGCTTGATTTTGGGTTTGTCAATCCATTTGTGTGTTTGTGGATTCAGGTTGATGATGCAGGTATGGTTCACGTGATAGATGAGTATGTTCGAAGCAGAGCTACAATCGATATCCACGCAGCGGAAATAAAAAGCCGAATGCCCGGCGGCGAGGAGCGCGTCGCAGCCACCTTCTGCGACCCGGCTGGTGCAGGCGTAAATGACGTCACCGGCACAAGTGTCGTTCGGGAGCTGCGCGAGATGGGGATAGTAACCCGATTCAGACGAAGCGGCATTCTGGATGGTATTGAACTTATCCGCCGGGCAATTCGCAGCGGCGATGGCCGCAGCGCCTTGGTTATCTCACCTAAATGCCGGCGTCTGATTGAAGCGTTGCAGTGTTATCATTACCCGGATTCCGGCGGCGCCGCTGACGAACTGCCCTTAAAAGACGGCCTCTACGACCACCCCATTGACGCCCTGCGGTATTTCTTTATCAACTACTCCCACAACCCCAAAACCACCTCCAGACGATATTAGCACCCAGAAAGGTCAAAACAGAGAAAAACTACAAAAAACCAGAAAAATAAGCAAAATGTTGGGAAAATATTAAAAAATCTTTAAAAACCGCAAAAAATTCTTGCAAAACTATTGAAAATATGAATATTAGAAAAAATAAGAAATTTTCTATTTTTCAGAAGAAATCCCTTGCAATCTGCCGAAATTAACAGTATAATGTTCTGAAAAGCAGAAGGAGGTGCAAAAATGGATATCGGACGAAGACTAAAAAACGCAAGGGATGCTATAGGATATACCCTTGAAAAGGCCGAAAAGGAGAGCGGAATTGGTGCATCTTCTCTAAGCGAGTTTGAGAACGGAAAACGCGAGCCAAAATTCTCACAGATTAGCAGGCTCGCGGAAGTTTACAAGAGATCCATAGATTTCTTTTTGACAGACAAGTTACCTGCCGAGCCAGTAATGCTTTGGCGTGATGGGCCAGGCAGCCAAGAAGAAAAAAAGGAAACGGAAGCAGAGTTTCGACGACTGTGCCAGCAGTATCACAAGCTGGAGGTTCTTATGGGGGAGGTGAAAAGGCCCAGATTCCATGAGCCCGATATTAGTAAAGCAGAGGAATTCAGTTTTCAGCGGGCCGCGTCCTTTGCAGGAGAATTGCGAAATCAGCTTTGCCTCGGCGATATACCAAGCATGTCGCTTAGGCAGGTGTTGGAAGAGAGATTCTACGTCAAAATATTCCATTTTGGTTTTTCCGGCAGCGCCATCTCGACTGTGTCTGAGGAATTTGGCCTTGCAGTTTTGCTGAACAAGAGTAGCAAACTGTGGCGCCGCAATTATGACCTCGGCCATGAACTGTTTCATCTTTTAACGTGGCATATCTTCAGAAAGGTTAGCTCAGGAAAAGCGGAACCAACCGAACTCGAAGAGAAGCTCGCAAATGCGTTTGCGAGTCGGCTCTTACTGCCCGCAGATTCGGTTAGAGAGAGAGTAGACACAGCAATGGGAGCAAAAGGTAAAATCAGTTTTGAACAAATAGATGAGATAGCACGGGAATTTGGCGTTTCTTTGGACGCACTTCTATGGCGCATGGTATACATTTATAACATGCCTGCAGAGGAGATTCAGAGATATATTGAGCGTGCCAAAAGCGTAGAAGTTCTTCGCCGCCCTGCACGCCGGTCTGATATACCGGACGATCTCCCGGAACGCTATTGCAGCTTGGCGATAAGAGCTCTGAGGGAAGGAAAGTTGTCCCTGATGCAGTTCGCAAAATATACGGGCATCAGCTATAAGAATGCCCAGGAGTACCTCACGGATGAGGAGGGTTTCACGGATGAAGAAATTTCAATTTCTATTGCTTGATGCCGGGCCAATTATAAAACTCTTCGAGTTGAATAAGTGGGATGCCTTTATTAAAAAATGTGATGTCACCATAGCGAGCACCGTGGCAGAGCAAGAAGTCGTATTTGCGACCAAAGAAGATGGTAAAGACTATATCGATTTACTACATTATGAAAAACAGAATCTTATCAAGGTTATCGACGTCGATGCTTCTGTAGTTAAAGATTTCTATGATAAAACCAGTTTGACCGGCAAATATGACATCCACGAGGGAGAAGAAGAGACTCTCGCTTTCTTGTGCAGTTCTTCCCAAAGCTGGCGGGTTTGCTCTGCCGACCATGTAGTTTTCAGGGTGCTTGGCAAACTAAGCAGATCAGACCAAGCTATCTCATTGGAGGAGCTTCTTGAATCGGTTGGTCTCGGACCGCCTCCTGCTTGGAAAAACTTAAATCCTACAGACCGGGATTGGAAATATACAAAGGGGTTTCGTAAAAGGTGGACTCAAAAAGGACGGGAAGATTTTATCCAAGACCAACCGCTTGTGTAACCCCACATTGTACACTTGTTTTCTTTGACTTATCGCTGCCGGTGTTGTAAACTGTGCAAAGTAAATTGTTGTTTCGGGCCGCAAAAATGAATTATCAGTTTGACACAGAGCACATATCGCAGCACGTAGTCAAATTCGGCGTGCACATCCAGCCGACCATTTCGCCGAAGGACGACAAAACCAAGCTCCAGGACTACTGCAACTGGCTGATAGGGCAGTTCCCCGAGGTTTTTGAGACCCTCGTAGTAGGACCAAATCAACTGCAGGTCCAGAAGGTCTTCGCCCTGGCCGGCGGCAAACGCCTTGAGTTGCCGACATTCGTATTAACGGCGCGAGGGCCTGTTTTCACCTTACCGCAGCGTGTGTTTATCGACCAGATTCATGATTTGGATATTCCGGATCAGGATAAGATATTTCGCAGAGCACTCGACGAACTGCGAGCCAGATTCTCGGACCGAAAGGTATTGCGTGTAGGTATGGTACACGAATTTGTCTTCGATACCGGCCAGACAAACTCACTTGAGATAATAGCCAGCAACCTCAAAAACGACCTCTGGAGAGAGGCGATAAAAAACCTCCGTATCCTGCTTGAAATGCCGAGGGAAGGGAAGAATATCAATCTGGAAATCAGACCCACCTACGTAAGCCGTGCCGTTACAGGCAGCGAGAATGTCCCCATTCAGGACGTGAGGTTTGGCATAATAGTAAATGTGGATGTTAACAATCAGCAAATTAAAGGCGACCTGACAAAAACTGAAATAAACGACATCCTCGCCTTTGCCAACGATTATATCCCCGAAGAGCTGGTTAAGTTTCTAAACAACGAGTATTAGCTCGCATAACAAGATGCCTTAATTGCCACCCCCGGCTTACTGATGGCAGAGTTCGTAGTTCACAGCCTTTTGACGAACAACGAACGATGCTTCAAATATTTTCCAGACATCGGGCGAAAAAAGACTAAAGATTGCAAAGCCCTGCCCGATAATAAAGGCAATAACAGCAGAAAGCACCGAAGGGAAATTTTCGTCCGCCTGAGCGCAAAAAAAATGAACAGGGCTGAGGTGCGGAGGGAGAGGAAAAAGCGAGATAAGCCCCAGCCCTGTCTTTGGGCTACATTTAAGTATAACAAAAACCTCTATAATGCAATACTATTTTTGCCAGAAATTGCTCGCTCTGGCGAAAATTACCTTATGAAAGCCACCCTCAAGGTCAAAACACACACGATAGTCTTAATCTTGTCTTCTGTCAAGTATAATATCAAAATATTTTTGGATAGGCAACCATATTTCGACTGCGAAAATTAAAAATTTTTTACCCGCCTTGATGGATTCTACCTGCCAGTAATCCCTACAAACTGATGGGGGATACTGACTTGCCACAATTAAAAGGCCGCAACTCTTTGCCATAACCGCACTTATCTACCAGCTCCGAGAGCATCAGCCTGCTAATGGTAAGCCAGAGATGAGATGCTCAAGGCATCCTCATCCCGCCGGCAAGCCCAAACCGCCAAATAAAAATGGGCTGAGGTCAGGAGGAATGGAGAGAAGCGTAAAACCTCAGCCCATAATCCCTTGTGAAATTATACGCTCCGGCCCAATAAAAGTTCGGCCTCATTTTATCCTGTATCCTGCTGGAGGTTCGGCTTTCATTATTATCGAGGGTGCTTGGCCCGCCAAAAGGCAGGCCAAAAAATCCGCGATGCCCTTACGCATCCGGTCTTCCGGGAGGCATCCAGAGCAAAATTTGCTTATTCACATTATGCCGGGATTTTACTTGCATTTTTGCGCAGATATACCAGAATGCTGGTTTTAAGCGCAGAAATCTATTGGGTTTGAACCGCATTGATTAGGTATAATTAATGCTGTTGTTTTGTTATGGTTCTGACAGCGGGGTAATCTCCCTGCAGTCAACAGCGAATATCTTAATGAAAGGGTATGACAATGAAAAAACTAATCTCCATCATGTTGGCAATTATGCTGGTATCCACTCTGGTCCTGGGTGGATGTAAGGGTAAAAGCAAAACGCCGACACCAGAGCCGAATAAAGCGGCGACTACAAAGAAGTAGTGCAAAGCTGGTAGCAAAACCTGTGGCGCAACCGTGATTCGTCCGCCGGAGGCGGATTTCACTGATCACAGAGCAGTTGCCTAAGGTAATTGCCAGGAGATGCGACTTCGCTACTATTAGGTGTGCCAAGTAAGATGAAGTCTGTCATTTGTTTGGCGGTGAAATCGGCAGGCTTTGCGGGAGGGGAATTTGATGCTGCAGGGGAGCGAATCGAGAACCCTTTTTGGTTTCTTTGATGTGCTCTTTATAGGCCATCCTTACAATGTGGTTGTGAATGGTTTTTTCCCAGTCGTAACCATGTTAAGGATGGCCTGATTTTTTATCCGGATTCATCTTTGGCCAATCCGCAGAGAATATCAAATATCAAAAAAGCCGTTATTGACGAAACCGTCCTGTTTGACTATTCTGAAGACAACGTTAGTGTATGGTGTTTAGTTTTTCTGTTTACTCTACGAGATACGGTTTAGAGAGATTTTGTGATGCTCAAAAGAACACATACATGTGGGCATCTTCGCCGAGGTGATGCAATTACAGTTCCTTTTGCCCAACATACCATTGCAACCCATGTGCATCTCCCTTATATTACTGGTCAAATCGCTAACAAATTACCGATATTTCTTATAGAATCCATCTATGTCAGCGAGCGAATATAAGAAGGCATCGCACCATGGAAGAAATCTATAGTCGATTCTATCGTGCAGCCCAACCTGGGTGTGGTAAATAGCCTGAGAACCTCCAAATAAGAAAGAGAGGTACCAAATGGCAAAATGGGCGTTTATTACGGTGCTGCTTTATATATGCCTGGTGGTGATTGTCTTTGTGCCTTTGGTTTGTTGGGTAGCTTTGGCCCATAATTCGGATGTTCTCGGATTTTACACAGCTTGGCAGTTTTGGCTGATTTGCGCGATTATAACAGCGATACAGGCATTGATGCTGTTGTTTCCGGTAAAGACAACTGCAGAGACACCAAAGCCACAGCGGCTGATTTGGGTCCCCATAGTAACGGCGGCGTTATTATTTTCCATCCTCGTTCTGGGCGTAATATGGTCGATACTGATGGCAATCTGGGGTGATGATATTCTCGACTATCTCGGCTGGGCCAGTTTAGCATTTGTGATATTCTGCTGGATTGTCTGGCTGTTTGTCTTTTATCGGTTTTACCGGGTTGTTGAGGCCAAGACCTTATTCCAGCGTATTACGACCTGGCTTATTCGCGGCAGTATTGTCGAACTGCTGGTGGCGGTGCCGAGTCATATCATTGTCAGACGAAGAGGTGAATGCTCTGCGCCAGGGGTCACTTACCTTGGTATAGCAGCGGGTCTGGTGATTATGGCGGTGGCTTTCGGGCCCGGCTTGTACTTTCTATTCCTTCAGCGTTTTGAGCGGATGAAGCCCAGAAGCAAGCGTAAAAATCATCAGCTTTCTAACCAATAGTTATAGTCCTATCACTGACCTGAGGGACCTGGCCACTCATCAATCGACCAGATACCAAAACAATTATTGACGAAACTGCACTATTCGACTATCCTGAAGATAGCGTTCAACGTGTAGCGTTTAGTTTTTCTGTTTATTTTACGAGATACGAAATACGATTCACAAGATGCAAATTTAGAGAGATTTTGCGATGCTAAAAAGAACTCATACTTGTGGCCAGCTTCGTCTTGAAGACGCAGGCAAAAAGGTAACACTGGCAGGCTGGGTCCATTCCTACCGCGACCACGGCAATCTGATATTCATAGACCTCCGAGACAGAGAAGGCCTGACCCAATTAGTCTTTAATCCCCAAACCCAGCCCCAGCTCCACAAGATTGCGCAGACAGTTCGCTGCGAATGGGTGATAGAAGCCACAGGTATTGTGCAACATAGAGGTGAGGAAAATCCTAAGCTGCCGACTGGCCAGATTGAGGTCCTCGTCCAGGAAATGGAAGTCCTTAACGCCTCAAAGACGCCGCCGTTTGAACTCAGTAGTGCCGACAAGACAAGCGAAGAGCTTCGTCTGACCAGCAGGTATATAGACCTCCGCCGGCCGGAAATGCAGCGGATACTGCACACTCGCCATCGCGTCACAAAACTTGTGCGGGACTATTTCGACCAGTTGGGTTTCTGGGAAATCGAGACTCCGATGCTTGCTAAAAGCACTCCGGAAGGTGCGAGAGATTTTCTCGTCCCCAGCAGATTGCAAAAAAACTGCTTTTACGCATTGCCTCAATCGCCGCAGTTGTTTAAACAGATTCTGATGGTCAGCGGCATCGATAAATACTTCCAGATAGTCCGCTGTTTCCGCGACGAAGACCCACGGGCCGACCGGCAGGCCGAATTTACACAAATCGATGTCGAGATGAGCTTTGTGGATAGCAATGATGTTATGGTCATTCACGAAAACCTGATAGCAAAAATTTGGAAGCATATCCTCGGTGTCGATGTAAAGCTGCCGATGCGGCGATTGTCCTACAAACAGGCAATGGCCGATTATGGCACCGATAAACCCGACCTGCGCTTCGATATGAAGCTAAAAGATACTTCCGATATCGCAAAGCAAAGCACATTCAATGTGTTCACATCGATTACCGAAAATGGCGGCGTAGTAAAAGGGCTTTGTGCCCCGAATGGTGAAAAATATTCCAGAAGCGATATTGAAAAAACCCTCACCAACTTTGTAGCCGACTACGGCGCAAAAGGACTGGTCTGGTGTAAGGTCAAAAAAGAAAATGGCCCCGCCGTAGGCGGGTCTGGGTCAAACCGGCCTTCGACCGGTTCGCTTGCCGGCGGTGTTGCCAAGTTCTTCAGCCCACAATTACAGCAGCAGATAATCGAGCGATTCAACGCAAAAGATGGCGACTTGATTCTGCTTATCGCTGATAAGGAAAATGCTGCTAACAAGGCCCTGGCGCCTCTGCGATGTAAACTCGCACGGGACCTGAAGCTCTATGATGAAAAAAGCTTCGAGTTTCTCTGGGTAATAGACTTTCCTCTGTTTGAGTGGAACGAGAATGAAAATCGCTATGATTCGGTCCACCACCCCTTCACTGCCCCGGTTAGGGAGGACATAGACAAGCTTGACACCGATACAGCCAATATCCGCTCGCAGGCCTATGATATTGTCGTCAATGGCAGCGAAATCGGCGGCGGAAGCATTCGTATTCACGACCCAAAGGTTCAGCAGAAGGTCTTTGCCCTGCTCAATATATCGGGCGAACAAGCACAGCAGAGGTTCGGGTTCTTTTTGAAGGCCCTTGAATATGGCGCCCCGCCACACGGCGGAATAGCAATAGGCCTGGATAGATTAATTATGCTGCTCACCGGCACGGATAATATTAGAGACGTCATTGCATTTCCAAAGACCCTGACCGGCCAGTGCCTCTTGGCTGATGCGCCCAGCGAGGTGGACCAGAAGCAACTCGACGAATTGAACCTGCAAATACAAAGACATTAGCATAGAATAAACTAAATCCGCCGCACGTCTGGCGGATAAAAGCTCGAAACTGTGGAGTTGCCGTGCGACCCGGCAACGAAGTCCTGCCGGGTCTTTGCTGGTCTGATGCGATTTTGGCAACCCGCCGAAGGGGGTTTGATCCCGGTCAGGGCTTCGCCCTGGCCGCCGAAGGCGGGGGGCTTCTTGACGAGGAATACCAAATTTATATGCGTTTTAATTTCAATCTCATCTTCTTACAGAAGGTTTTGGAGCGTTTCCGCTTATGGCCGCTGTCACTGGCGGAAAAGTGCAGACTGGCATTTGGTGCAGCGGTGGTCTTCATTCTGACACTTGCACTGCTTCTACCCTATATATGGATGAGCCAGCTTACAAAAAAGGGTTTGCTCGACTCCAATAAGGCAAAGGCCGAAACGCTGCTGCTGCGACTGCACTTCCAGCTAAAAGATTCCGGCGAGTCCGGCAGGGACGCTTTTGCCGGACCGCCGCTGAATAATTCCGGGCAGGTATCCGATGTCAACAATCCCGAGATACTATGGATTCGCTTTACCAGGCAGTCCGGCAAAAGCGTCCCTGCCGGATTTGCCGGGACCGAAGACCAGAAAAAGATGATAGAATCTCTGAAAACCCAGCCAGGCAGAGACGACAACATTCTGCTGGCCAGGAAAGGTGGCATACTACAGAGTAGTTACATCCGAATCTTCAGGGCTACCGATAGCTGTATAAGCTGCCATAATCCGCAAGGCTCTGCCGGCGCATTTTCTCTCAATGAGCCGATAGGCGCGGCGATTATTCAATCCCGGAATGTCAGTGGCGAAATTGACAAAACGGTCTTTATGAACCGCGTCTGGGTAATTGTGGCTGGCCTGATCGGCGGCACTGGCGCAATCGTCGCGTTCTATATGATAACCCAGCGGGTAATCCTGCGACCCATTCGGCAATTGCGGGCGCTTGCAAATAACGTAGCAGAGGGAAATCTCGACATAAGAAGCTCAATAACAACCCGTGACGAATATGAGAAGCTCGCAGAGGCCTTCAACAATATGTTGGATTCGCTCCAGGCCGCACACGAAAAGCTCCGGCAGGCAAACAAGCAGCTCGATGCCAAAATCGCCGAGCTTTCTGAGCGAAATATTGAACTGTTCAAGGCCAACAAAGTAAAGGACGAATTCCTGGCTAATATCTCCCACGAGTTCAGAACGCCGCTCAATGCCATATTGGGCTTTGCACAGCTTTTGCGCGAAAAACCCGGAATCTTAAAGGAGGACAAGGCGCAAAAATACGCCGAAAACATCATCACCAGCGGAAACAGGCTCTTAAATATGATTAACGACCTGCTGGACCTGGCAAAAACACAGGCCGGAAAAATGGAACTGCACATAGAACAAACCTCCCTGCCGCAGTTATGCAGAGCGGTCGTAGCATCCTTTTCATTGCTGACAAGGAAAAAAAGAATCAAAGTCAAACTCCAGGTGGACGAGAACCCGCCCCCGTGTCTTCTGTCGAAGACAGAAATGGGAGCGGGTCTGGATCAGTCCGGCAAAGATGGCCTGACGGATCAAACAGGCCTTCGTCCCGTTCCTCTTCTTATAACGGATGCTGGCAAGGTTCAGCAGATACTTTACAATTTTCTAAGTAATGCGGTAAAGTTCACCCCTCCGCGAGGCAGAATCGAGGTCCGAGCCAAAATGCTCGATGAAAGAATGGTCCGCATTTTGGTATCCGACACTGGCTGTGGTATCGCCGAGGCAGACAAGGAAAAGATATTTGAAAAATTCCGTCAGCTTGATGGCTCTATAACCCGCGAATCACCCGGCAGCGGCCTGGGACTGGCTATCAGTAAGGAATTGGCTGCTATGCTGGCGGGCAGTGTCGGCTTTGAAAGCGAACTCGGCAAGGGTTCAATCTTCTGGCTCGATATCCCCGTTACACTCGTTAAGGAAAAAGCCCAAACTGCCTGAAGCCGCAGCAATCCAGCAGTTGCGATTGTTATTAGTTGCCGTTAAACTATAATAAACGAACCCCCGTTTCTGTCTTCGACAGAAAACACGGAGGCGGATCAAAAGGAGACAATTATGCATCTGATTTCTTTGTTTTTATTCTTCCTTTTTTCCGGTACCCAGTTCTCTGCCGAGAAACCTCTTGCCGAAACTCATCCGTTTTCCGTTCACGATATGCTGGCGATGAAACGGCTCTCCGACCATCAGGTTTCTTCGGATGGCAGATGGGTTGTCTTTATGCTCCGGGAAACTGACCTCGAAGCGAACCGGGGGCGCACCGACCTCTGGATAGTCCGCACAGATGGCGCCAATCTTCATCGGCTGACCTCGCACCTCGAAGCTGATTCCAATCCTCGCTGGGCGCCGGACAGTAACTCAGTCTTTTTTCTGTCTAACCGGTCAGGGTCTTCGCAGGTCTGGCGCATCCGGGTTGACGGTGGCGAGGCCCAGCAGATAACTGACTATCCTCTCGACGTCGCAAATCTGCTTGTCTCGCCGGATGGAAAGCATATTGCTTTTACTATGGACGTCTTTCCGGACTGTAATAGTCCTGCCCAGACAAAAGACAAGCTTGAGCGAATCAAGCAAAGAAAGGATAGCGGACGCATTTACGAGCGAGTATTCGTTCGGCACTGGGATACCTGGAAAGATGGCCGACGCTCGCATCTATTCGTGTTGTCGTCGGAAGGGGGAGACGCAGTGGATGTAATGCAGGGCATGGATGCCGATACCCCTTCCAAACCCTTCGGCGGCCCGGAAGAGATTACATTCACTCCGGATAGCACAGGTATTATCTTTACCGCCCGCAATGTTGGCAATGAAGAACCTTGGTCAACGGATTTCGACCTCTACTGGGCACCCGCCAGTGGTTGCGAACCGCCGAAATGCTTAACCGATGAAAACAAGGCATGGGACACTAACCCGGTTTTTTCGCCCGATGGCAAAACTTTGGTCTATCTGGCTATGACCAGACCTGGCTACGAAGCCGATCGCTTCCGGATTGTCCTTTGCTCCTGGCCCGCCGGTAAAAAGCAGGTTCTGACGGAAAATTGGGACCGCAGTCCCTCATCAATCTGCTGGTCGGCAGATGGCAAAACTATCTACGCAACTGCGGACGACATAGGCCAGAAATCTCTCTTCGCCGTCGATGTAAAAACCGCCAAGGTCAGAACCATCGTAAAAGATGGCACCGTCAGCTCACTTGGCATTGCAGGGGGCAGGATTATCTACGGCTTGGATAATCTCCACTTGCCGGTGGAACTGTATTCAGTTAAACCTGACGGCAGTGATGTCCGTAAAATTACTGACATCAATTCGGAAAAACTTGCCGCCGCCCGTATGGGGGAATATGAGCAGTTTTCTTTCAAAGGATGGAATGATGAAACAGTTTACTGCTGCGTCGTCCAGCCCATAGATTTTGACCCCAATAAGAAATACCCCGTGGCCTTTCTGATTCATGGCGGTCCTCAAGGCTCTTTCGGCAACACTTTTCACTACCGCTGGAACCCCCAGGCCTATGCAGGAGCAGGCTACGCTGTGGTAATGGTGGATTTCCACGGCTCAACCGGCTACGGCCAGGCCTTCACCGATTCCATACGCGGCGACTGGGGCGGCAAACCCCTCGAAGACCTCAAAAAAGGCCTCGCTGCTGCCTTGCAGCGATACCCCTGGATGGATGCTGACAGAGTCGGCGCTTTGGGCGCATCCTTCGGCGGATATATGATTAACTGGATTGCTGGCAACTGGCCGGCCGAAGGCCGCTTCCGCTGCTTGGTAAATCATGATGGCACCCTCGACGAGCGGATGGCCTACTTTGATACTGATGAGATGTGGTTTCCCGAATGGGACCACATCGGCACCCCTTGGGATAACCCCGAAAGTTATGAAAAGCACAACCCCGTAAACTTCGTCAAAAATTGGAAGACCCCTATGCTGGTTATCCACGGCGGACGGGATTTTCGCATCCCCGATAGCCAGGGCTTGGCCACCTTTAATGCCCTGCAGCGCCGCGGAATTCCCAGCAAATTATTGTATTTCCAGGATGAAAATCACTGGGTCCTCAAGCCCCACAATTCCATTCTCTGGCACGAAACCGTCATCTCCTGGCTCGACCGCTGGCTAAAAGAAAAAGAATAAAGTTGGTTATAATCGACTGCGCCCGGGTTGCCGTAGTAAAGCTTGCAGCACACCCAAAAAACAGCCTTCACACGGTAACTGATATGATGAAAGAGTAGAAGCGTGTAGGTGCATAAGTCCAGATAGGCAAAAAGGAAACCTTTTTACCTTTTACTTTTTACTTTATCAAGGCGGGGCTTCTTCTGGCGGCTAATGATGTCTTGACGCCCATCCGGCATTAGGGTAAATTGCTCAACGAGTTTTGCGTGGCGAAAGTTTCCTGGAAAATAAACTGTGTTGGCGAAAGGAAGGGTTATGGGTAATTGGGATTTCAAATTTCAGATTTCAGTTTTCAAATATGTTGCACTTTTTGCTTTAATGCTGGGTTGCATGTCATGTCAGCGAACGGCTGATATCGTGGCAGAGCCGTATTTGCTTGATACGGGACTTATTTCGCGTTCGATTTCGTTTGAGAATCCCACCGGTGCATCTGGTGAAGGCGGCAAGGCGGCAAGCCGACTCGGTGAGGGACGAAAAGGCGCGCCTTCGATAACGTTAAAGGCTGGCCAGGAGGTGCAGCTTTGCGACATCAAAGGGCCGGGCACAATTCGGCATATCTGGATGACCACCAGCCGCGAACCGATCAATTTACGCAGTCTTGTGATACGTGCCTGGTGGGATGGGCAAGAGCATCCGAGTATCGAATGTCCGATTGGCGATTTTATGGGTTTTGCCCACGGCAAGGTGAAGCCCTATTATTCAGCAGTTCATTCGGTTGGCGAGAAGGCCGGTATGAATATTTGGTTGCCGATGCCGTTTACCAAACGTGCGAGGATTACACTGACTAACGAAGGTCAGAAAGATATGCCGTTATTTTATCAGATTGATTACACGGGCGGCGATAAGCACCCGCGTGACGTCGGGCGGCTGCACGTATTGTTCCGCAGGGAAAATCCGACGACAATGAAGCAGGATTTTGTCCTGCTGCCGCAGCGAAAGAACAAGGGACGTTATATTGGTGCGGTTATCGGCGTGCGCAATACCCATCCTGATCAATGGTGGGGCGAGGGTGAAATCAAGATTTATATGGATGGTGACACAGACTTTCCTACTATTTGCGGCACGGGAAGTGAAGATTATGTGTGTTTGTCTTACGGAGTGCAGCCGACCCCATATTTCTATAACGGATGCAGTCTGAATGAGAAGAACTTTGTGTCGATGTATCGCTGGCATCTGCCGGACCCCGTTGCCTGGCGAAAGGATTGCCGAATCACGATGCAGCAGATTGCCTGGAAGGGCGGCTTAGCAGAGACCCAGGACGACTGGTCGTGCGCGACGTTCTGGTATGAGCCGCTGCCCAGTGCGCAACTTCCGGCGATGCCGGATGTCAAAGCGCGGACATCAGACATGTGGCAGGATTAGCCCGCCAGCGTAGCTGGCAGAGGCTATTTAGGAAATATTGGTTTAGTTGTAGGGCAAGACAAAAGGAGAAAGGTATGTTACATAGATTCATAACTTGTGTGTGTATGCTGGCGTTAATGTTATCCGCCGGTTGTGGAGAAGGCGTTAAGGACCAAAAATGTGCAGCGGGAACCAAAACTGGCGTCATAAAACTATTTAATGGCAAGGACCTCACCGGCTGGGAAGCAACCGGCAAAGCTATGTGGGTCGTCAAAGATGGCGCTATCGTCGGAACGCAGGGCGAAAATAATGCCCCCGGTGACCTGTTTACCAAGGATTCATACAAGGATTTCGTGTTACAGGTTACTTACCGTGTCGATTGGCCCTGCAACAGCGGTGTCTGGTTCCGCTACCAGTCGCCCGACAAGGCATACCAGGCTGACGTCCTCGAATACAAAGACCCCGAATGTTATTCCGGCACGCTCTATTGTCCTGGCAAGATGTTCCTTGCAATGAATACCGACAAGAGAATTGTCAACCGGGATGGCTGGAACACGATGAAGGTTCAGGCCCAGGGCGACCATATTCAGATTTGGCTCAACGGCAAGCAGGTAGCAGATGTGCACGACAAGACTACCGATTCAGGCAAGATTGGTTTTCAGGTCCACCCAGGAGCGGAATTTGGCCCGATGAAAATAGTGGTGCGTGAGTTGCTGCTCGAGCCGCTTTGAGCTGGCAGAAGGAAGCTTAAAACTTATAGCGAAAAGCGATTGAACAAAATTCCACAGTTCTACGCTTTTAGTTTTTAGCTTTACGTTTCTGCAGGGGCCTCGTCCTGAATATAGCTTTTCACCCGATAGCGGCTGGCCACAGGAATGAATAGGACTGCTGTTACCAGCATTGCGATTGTGAAGAACCAGTAATAACTGGCCCCGGGCAGTTTGCTGGTGCCATCCTTATTCTGAATAAGCGCGTTGACTACCCCTGTAAATGCGTTACCCACGGACACCGACAGAAGAAATGCTGCCATAATGAAGGACTTTATTTTTTTAGGGGCCTGGGTGTATGAAAACTCCAGGCAGGTAATCGAGACCATTACCTCTGCGGAGGTCAGAATAACATAGGCAAGGAACTGCCAGCCAATACTGGGTTTATCGCCGGCTACAATCCGCATTTCAATCCAGCCGCAAACCACAAATGACAGAACCGTCACGAACATCCCAATGGTGATTTTGCGAAGAGAAGTCAACGTGAATATCTTGTTTATTGCGGGATAGAAACAATAGGTGAACGCGGGAATCAGAACCAAAATCAGAGACGGATTTACAAATTGCAACTGCGCAGGGAGCCAGGTGATTCCCAGACATTTCAGATTCATTTTTTTTGCTTGCAGAACCCAAGCCGATTGTGACTGATAGAAAAGTGCCCAGAACATCGCTACGAATGCGTATATTATGCAGAGTTTGCCCAGTGATTTAATTGCCTCTCTGTCGAACGTCTGCTTGACGGAGTCGAAGCCGCTGGCTGGTATATGAACGAACTTCCATTTGCCCAGCCAGAAGGCGATAGTTGCAAGCACCATAAACACAGCAGGGATGCCGAACCCCATCCGCGGCCCGTAGCGGTCAAGTAACCACGGACAGAGGAACATCGAAATGGCCGCCCCCAAATTTATCGAGAAGTAAAACCAGCCATAGAACCTTTCTATCAGGTGCTTATTGGTTTGTCCGAACTGGTCGCCAACGTTTGCTGAGACACAGGGCTTGATAATTCCTGAGCCGATTGCGATAAGAACCAGACCCACAAACAGCCCGAGGCGTGTCACATCAAGCACGAGAGCAAGATACCCAAGGCAATAGAGCAATGAGAAATAGAAAATAGTCTTGTATTTTCCCAGCCAAATGTCGGAGATTAGCGCACCTAAAAAGGGCGTAAAATACACAGCGGAATTGAAAAAATGAAAGTAAGCTTCAGTCTTATTCTCGCTCATAACATCGAGCACGCCGGAGCGCCCCATCAGGTGCTCTGTCATAAACATGACCAGGATGCCTGACATCCCGTAGAAACTGAAACGCTCCGCACCCTCATTGGCAAGGATATAAGGGATGCCTGCGGGCATTTTGTCGGATGGGATTGGTGCTGTCAGGTATTTACTCTTAGCCATAATAGTAGGTTGTGAAATTTTATTTGTCGGCAAGATTTTCTCAAAGTTGCTGACCTCTGCTTAATAACGCCATTATATACTACACGCGATGCCTTCCGACATCAAAGCAGAAATAGGAAATAATAAGGATGTGAAAAATAAATCCGGCACATAGATTATTCAAAACCTGCTTGATTTCGATATTCGTAGCTGGTAATATCCCCGCAAAAGAAATCGTCTTAATGAAAGGCGAGGCAACTATTATGAGACGTTTGTTAGTAGTCGCTGCGATTCTCTTGAATCTGTCTATTCCATTTGCCATTGGGGGGTCGGTCTCTACTGAAATGCCGGACGCACGTATGTTGCGGTTCCCGGATGTAAGTGCAGACAAAATTGTCTTTGTCTATGCGGGAGACCTCTGGACCGTCCCAAAGCAGGGCGGCCTGGCACGCAAGTTAAGCTCGCCGAAGGGACAGGAATTGCTTCCTAAGTTCTCCCCCGATGGCCGAATCATCGCTTTCAGCGGTAACTACGATGGTAATACCGATGTCTATGTAATACCTGTGGATGGCGGCACCCCAAAGCGACTGACGCATCATCCGGATACCGATTTACTCGTGGAATGGTACCCGGACGGCAAGCATATCCTCTATCGTTCGCAAATGATAAGTCCTTCGTCCCGCTTCAATCGATTCTTCAAGCAATCTGTTGATGGCGGCCAGGGCGGAGCCCTGGACGGGATCAAGCCCGCCTCCGGCGGGCTGCCGGAGACGCTGCCTCTGCCTTATGGTGAGCTGGCAAGTTTCAGTCCGGATGCTAATCAGATGGTTTTTCAGATTATTTCCACAGAATTTAGGACCTGGAAGCGATACCGCGGCGGAATGGCCAGCGATTTATGGCTGTATGACTTCGCCAAGAACACTTCAGAAAAACTTACGGATTTCGAGGGCACCGATTCTATGCCGATGTGGCACCAGAACACTATATACTTTTTGTCCGACCGGGATGAGCACAAGAAGCTCAACATCTGGGCGCTCGACCTGCCCGCCGGAGGCGGGTCTGATCAAACCGGCCTTCGGCCGGCCGTCCTGCCCAGAAAAACACGACAGATAACCAAGTTTGTTGAATATGATGTTAAATGGCCGAGTATCGGACCCGATGCCATCGTATTTGAAAATGGTGGCAAGCTGCACTTGCTGGATTTAGCAACCGAGATTTCACAGCCGGTCTCCATACAGGTGCCTGCTGATTTGCCCGAAGTGCGGACCAAGCTAAAAGACGTATTAAAATACGTCCAGAATTTTTCACTCTCGCCGAGCGGTAAAAGGGCGTTGTTCGAGGCCCGCGGCGAAATCTTTACGGTGCCGCAGAAACACGGCAGTGTCCGAAATTTAACCAATACATCCTATGTTGCCGAGCGTTTTCCGGCGTGGTCGCCTGACGGCAAGTATGTGGCCTATTTCTCCGACCGCACTGGCGAATACGAGTTATACATACGTTCGGGCGATGCCACCGGTACTGAAAAGCGGATTACTACGGACGGCGGGGCGTTTCGCTATTGGCCCGTCTGGTCCCCCGACAGTAAAAAAATCGCGTTTAGCGATAAAACCGGCTCCCTTTTCATTGCTGACATCGAAGAATCTAAGCTGACTTCGGCGAGCTCAGTCGAGCCGGAGTTTGTTGATAAAGATGAATGGTCAACAATGGCATCTTACTCGTGGTCGCAGGATAGCAGGTGGCTGGCTTATTCGAAAAATATGTCTAACTACAATAGCGCCATTATGATTTATGATACGACCGAGCACAAAACGCGACAGGTCACCAGCAATTATTATAGCGATGCAGACCCGGTCTTTGACCCGGAGGGCAAGTACCTTTTCTTCCGTTCCAACCGCGCCTTTGCCCCTGTCTATGGCGATATGGATTCGACCTGGATTTATCCTAATTCCGGCGAGGTTTACGTGGTCACTCTCCGCAAGGACCTGGGCTCTCCGATTGCCCCGCGTAGTGATGAAGAGCAGGTAGAGAAAGGCGTTAAAGCTAAAAACTCAAAACTAAAAACTCAAAACCGTGGAGAGGGAGGGCAGGCAGATATAGCTCAGGACCCGAACGATAGTGGAGAAAAGGACGTCAACGCCGTGGAAATCGATGAGGAGGTGGATAAAGACAAAAAGAAACCTGAGCCGGTTACTATCGATTTTAATGGTTTTGAGCAGCGGGTCGTCAAACTCCCCATTGATGCTGGGAATCTGAGGTCGTTGCACGCGGTGAAAGGCAAGCTGGTTTTCTGTCGATACTTGCCTGCCGGGGTGGTCAAACCGGATGAGCCATCCGGCACGGTGTTATATTATGATACGGCGGAACGCGAAGAAAAGATAGTCATCGCCGGTATCGATAGCTTCGACCTTTCCGCTGACGGCAAGAAAGTCATATACAAAAGCAAATCAACGTATGGCATAATTGACTTAGCCGAAGGCAAAAATGTCGGTGACGGCAAAATCGCAGTCGACAAGCTCAAAGCCTGGGTCAATCCCCGTGAGGAATGGCAGCAGATTTTCAACGAAGCCTGGCGAATCGAGCGCGATTATTTTTATGACCCTAATATGCACGGACTGGACTGGAAGGCTATAAAGAAGCGGTATGAAATATTGCTTCCCTACGTTGTGGACCGCGGGGACTTAAATTACGTCATCGGCGAAATGATTGCTGAGTTGAACGCCTCACACACTTATGTCGGCGGTGGCGACCTTGAAGAGCCCCAGAAGATTTCCGTGGGGCTTTTGGGTTGTGACTTTGTTCTGGACACAAGAAATAATGCTTATCGAATCAGCAAGATTTACCAGGGAGGCAACTGGGATGCTGAGGTGCGTTCGCCGCTGTGCCAGCCGGGGGTGGATGTAAACGAAGGCGATTATCTGCTGGCGGTCAACGGGCAAAAACTCGATACCTCCGAAGACCCCTGGGCTGCCTTCCAGGGCCTTGCAGGTGAGGTGGTAACCCTGACAATCAACTCCAAACCAGATATTAACAATCCCCGCCAGGTAGTTGTCGAGCCGACTTCCAGTGAGTTCCGTTTGCGTAATCTTGCCTGGATTGAAAGCAATCGGAGAACCGTCCAGGAAGCAACCGGCAACAGGGTGGGATATATCTATGTTCCGGATACCGGCAGAAACGGACAGAATGAATTGGTCCGCCAATTCACCCCGCAGCGAACCAAAGATGCTTTAATCATTGATGAGCGTTTTAACAGCGGCGGCCAGATTCCGGACCGCTTCATCGAATTGCTCAACCGCCCGGTTTACAATTACTGGGCCCGCCGCGACCATCGCGATTGGCAGACGCCTTATGTAACGCATATAGGCCCCAAAGTTATGTTGATAAATGGCTGGTCGGGCTCCGGCGGCGACGCGTTCCCTTATTATTTCCGTAAGACAGGGCTTGGGCCGCTCGTCGGCACAAGAACTTGGGGCGGCCTGATAGGAATCAGCGGCAACCCGCAGCTTATCGACGGCGGCTCTGTTACAGCGCCGACATTTGGTTTCTGGAACACAGAAGGCAAATGGGATGTTGAGGGTTACGGCGTGGACCCCGATTACAGAATTGAGAATGCTCCGCACGAGATGGTTGCAGGCCGGGACCCGCAGCTTGAAAAGGCCATAGAGGTAATCCTCGGTATGCTCGAAAAACAGCCGCCCAAGAAACCTCGAAAACCTCTCTATCCGGACCGGTCGGACAGGATAGAGTAACTTTTTTTAAGAGGCAGAATTGTTTCGGGGAACTGATCCGGCCCGGTCCGGCATCGCTGACTCCAGGCGATGACGGATGCCGGGTTGTGCCGGACGCAAACCCGATATTTGGTGTTTGAAAGGTGTGAGTTATGAGAACTTTATTAACCGCCGTTGTGATGTTGGCAGTAGCTGTTGTTGTTTTTGGGCGTGAGCCGAGTGCAAAGGATTCATCCTTTGTAGTTACTACGGAGAAGGAGAAACAGTTGGAAAGGTTCATCGCAGCACATGTCAAAAAAATCGAGCCAATGGAAAAAGCGGCCAATCTCGCTTACTGGGATGCCGCAACTTCAGGTAAGCCGGAGGATTACAACAGAGTCGGTAAGCTGACGCTGGAGATTCGCCAGGTCTATAGTAATCCGCAGGAATTTGCCTTTCTTAAGGAAACAAAAGAATCGGGAGAGGTAAAAGATGCGATGCTGGCCCGGCAGTTGGAGCTTTTATATAACGGCTATCTGGAAAACCAGATAGGGCCGGAGCTTCTAAAAAAGATAGTTGACCTGGGCACGGAAATTGAAAGAAAGTTCAGCACTTTCCGCGGCAGCATTGAGGGTAAAAAAGTTACAGATAACGAGATTAAGGAAATCCTGAAGACAGAAATAGATTCCCGTAAGAGAGAACAGGCGTGGCTCGCCAGCAAACAGGTAGGAGCGGTCGTTGCGGCTGATTTGGTGCAGCTTATAAAATTGCGAAACCAGGCGGCGCGAAAGCTCGGATTTGATAATTACCATACCCTTTCCCTGACAACGACAGAACAGGATACCAAAGAGCTGGATAAGATTTTTGACCAGCTTTATGAATTGACTAAAAAGCCCTTTGCCGGGTTGAAGACCGAGCTGGACCAGATTTTGGCGGCTAAATATGGCATCCCAGCTGCTGAGCTTATGCCCTGGCATTACCACGACCCGTTCTTCCAGGAAACCCCAATGGTCTATCAGCTCGATTTGGACGCCTATTACAAAGATAAAGATGTGAAACAGTTGGCAGCGAAATTTTACGCAGGTGTCGGCTTGCCTGTGGATTCTATCATTGAAAATTCCGACCTTTATGAGCGTGAGGGCAAGAATCCGCATGGTTTTTGCACGGATATAGACCGGCGAGGTGACGTGCGAGTTCTGTGCAATATCAAAAATAATGAATACTGGATGGAGACGATGCTGCACGAGCTGGGCCACGCAGTCTACGATAAGAACCACGACCCGCAGGTGCCGTTCCTGCTCAGAGAACCGGCACACATTTTTACGACGGAAGCCATTGCTATGTTTTTCGGGCGGCTGAGCCGTAATCCTGCCTGGATGCAGCAAATGCTGGAGTTGTCAGACCAGCAACGGGCCGATATCGAAAAGGTAAGCGCCAAATATGCACAGCTCAAGCAAATCATTTTTGCCCGCTGGGATATGGTTATGTATGATTTCGAGAAACAACTTTACGCAAATCCCGACCAGGATCTTAATCGCCTGTGGTGGGATATGGTCGAGAAATATCAATTGGTGAAAAGGCCGCCAGAGCGCAACCAGCCGGATTGGGCTGCAAAAATACATTTCACTATCGCACCGTGCTATTACCATAACTATATGTTAGGCGAATTGTTAGCATCCCAGTTGCATCATCACATCGTTTACAATGTTCTAAAGCTCGCATCGGACAAAGATATCAGCTTAGTTGGCCAGAAGAAGGTCGGAGAGTTTCTGACTAAAAAAGTCTTTGAACCCGGAGCAATGTATCGGTGGAACAAAATGATTGAGCAGGCGACCGGTGAACAATTGACGCCGAAATACTTTGTAGGGCAGTTTGTAAAAACACAAGACTAAAGAGCACAGGTGCATAAGAGCATAAGTAAATAAAAACCGTCTATACGCTGAACGCTATACGAAAAGGGATCTTTATGGATTCAAAGGAACGGTTTCTGCCGGAAGTAACCGTAGGAGGGTTTGTTCTTGGGATGGTGCTTTCGATGATACTGGGGGCGGCGAACGCATACCTTGGGTTGTTTGCAGGAATGACGGTCTCGGCGTCGATACCGGCCTCAGTACTGTCGATGGGAATTTTGAGGCTTTTCAAACACAACAATATCCTTCTGAACAACAACGTTCAGACCGCTGCCTCATCCGGTGAGGCAGTTGCAGCAGGGGCTATATTTACTTTGCCGGCGCTCATTATCCTCGGCTCATGGACGGGCTTCAGCTACAAGTGGGTTACAATTATCGCAGTTTTCGGCGGAGCGTTAGGCGTTCTTTTTACGATACCTTTGCGGCGGTCGCTGATTGTTATCGGGAAACTTCGTTTCCCCGAAGGTGTGGCGACGGCAGAGGTTTTGCGGACCGGTTATAAAGGCGGCAAAGAGATTTGGTGCATTGCCAAGGCTGCTCTTGCAAGTGGATTATTTAAGCTCGGAGCAGGTGCACTGGGACTTTGGCCTGATGCAGTCGAAGGAGCAAAAATGATTCGGGGCAGCCTGCTGTATTTCGGTTCCAACCTCAGTCCAGCGCTGCTTTCAGTAGGATATATTGTCGGAATTAATATATCTATTCTCGTCTTTCTCGGAGGAGCGGCCAATTGGTTTGTGGCGATTCCGATTGTAGCCGGCTGGAACGATAGGCCGGTCTATGAACTCAAAAGCGAATCTGCCAATCCGAATGAATGGAACGCCTTTACACTGGAATATAAAACCATCGAGCCGGATGCTTCGGCTGAAGTTATTGCAAAGGCGCAAGAGCACAACTCCAAAGTAAAAAGTATGCTTGGCAAACCGGTACCGGCTATGAAATATGCCTCTCGGATATGGTCGATGCGGACACGATACATCGGCGTCGGGGCGATGCTAATCGGTGGACTGTGGACGCTCTTTCATATACGCTCGTCGCTGCTGAAAGGAATAACCAGCGGTTTAAGGGCGTATAGAGTTTCAGCAAAAGAACGGGCGGAAATAGCCGGAACGGAAAGAGACCTGTCGATGAAATGGATTTTAATTCTTATAGTCGGCTCGATTGTGCCTTTATTCCTTTTATACCAGGCATTCGTAAAGGACATATATATCTCTCTTACAATGGCAGCGATAATGCTGGTGGCGGGTTTTATATTTACCGCCGTTGCCGGTTATATGGCTGGACTGGTCGGCTCATCCAACAATCCGATATCGGGCGTAACAATAGCGACGGTTGTTGTTTCATCGCTGCTTTTATTGCTGCTTATGGGCAAGGACGCACCAAACGGACCGGCAGCGGCCATAATAATCGGCAGCGTTATTTGCTGTGCGGCAGCAATAGCCGGCGACAATATGCAGGACCTTAAAACCGGTTATATTCTTGGTGCGACTGCTTGGAAGCAGCAGTTGGTGAATCTTGCCGGGACCGTGGCCGGCGCACTGGTGATAGCGCCTGTTCTGACACTGCTGCAGAAGGCATACGGGTTTGCAGGGCAGCCGAATGCAGGTCCAAGGGCCCTGCCGGCGCCGCAGGCAAATCTGATGGCCTCTGTTGCAAGGGGAGTATTTAAAGGCGAGTTGCCGTGGAATTATGTTTACATAGGTATGGCTCTTGCCGTATTCGTGATATTACTTGATGTGTATCTTCAGAACAAAGGCAGCTCTTTCCGCACGCCGGTACTTGCCGTGGCGATTGGTTTTTATCTGCCGCTTCAACTTTCGGTGCCGATCCTCGCCGGCGGACTGATTCATCAGATTAGCAGACGGCGCACCAAGAAACCAATTAACGTTCAGGAAGAGGAGGAAGGCCCAGGTGGAAACGGTCTGCTGTTTGCTTCCGGACTGATTACGGGTGAGGCTCTTATGGGCGTCCTGCTGGCCGTACCGATTGTGATTCTGGCCAGGAAAAACATACAGATGCCATTTTGGGAAATGCCTGGCGGTTCGATTTTTGGAACGGCCCTGTTGTTGGGCGTGGCGTACTGGCTGTATCGCACCGCGCGAGGAAAGGCCGAATTCAGAATGAAGAGTTAAGAATTTTGAATTCTGAATTTTAGATTTTTCATTTTCTGGGCTTCGCCTAACCATTTATAATCCGCCTCCCTATTTCTGCTAAATAATCTAACTTCACAAACCAGCAGGAGATACGTGCAAATCCGATGAAGGGCTGATAATATTTACTCTATTAGTATAAAAAACTTATCTTTCCGGCATTTTTATCCTTGACAATTCCAAAGTCGTCTGGTTAAATTAGGTCAAAAAGGAAAATTGGTGGGGGCTTTATCAAAAGGATTTGGTTAAAGAAGGGGAATGGATAAAATGAAGGATTTATTCACCACCGGTGAAGCAGCCGAGATTTGCAAGGTGAGCCAGCAAACGATTATCCGCTGCTTCGATGCCGGTCGGCTGGAGGGTTTTCGGGTTCCCGGCTCAAAATTCCGCAGAATTCCACGCCAGAGTCTGGTCAAGTTTATGAGGGAAAACAGTATCCCCCTCGATGCCCTCGAGTCCGGCAAAAGAAAAGTCTTGGTCGTTGACGACGACCACGAAATCGTTGAGGTTATAGTCGATGCCCTTACCCGCGATGGCAGGTTCGACGTCAAAACTGCATCCAGCGGCTATGAGGCGGGAATAGCAACCCAGCGGTTCCGGCCTGAGGTGATATTGCTCGATTATATGTTGCCTGATGTCAACGGCAACGTCGTCTGCCAGACGATAAGAAAAAATCCTGATTTCGAAAGCATCAAAATTATCATCGTCAGTGGTGTCGTAAAACAGGATGAAATCAACCAGCTACTTAAATCCGGCGCCGAAGGATTTGTAAAAAAACCGTTTAGCGTCACCGAACTTATTGACAAGATTATCACTGCACTGAAGATGAGGTAAGGAGTCGGTGCCCGCCTGTGGCGGGTTGGGGTAGTTCCGAGCCCAAATAGCCAGCAAGAACAGCCGATGCCATCTGGTTGCAGGAATCTAATGCATAATCTTGATGCCGGAAGAGAGGGTCCACTGTATGCCGGAAAAACTCGCTGATACAACGATTGCCTGTCAGGTAGAGCTTGCTATCGGCCAGCTCCAGTCGCTTTCGACACTGCCCTGCGTCGCGGTGCGATTTTTAGACAAGCTTCTGCAACCGCAATTTTCTCCATCAGCGATAGCAGATATTATTGAGTCGGACCCGGCCCTTACCGCAAAGATTCTTTCGCTCATCGCCCGGCAAGGCGTGAGTTTAGCGGAGGAAGAATTTTCGCTTCGTCATGCGATTGATAGACTGCCCGCACAGGAGGTTCGCGACGCCCTCCTATCGGTTAGGGTTCTGAACCCTTTCGACCTGGATAATGGTTCTGATAGAAATAATATCCTGCCCGGAAAGGAGTTTTTGCTTCACAGTCTTGCAGTTGCCTGCTGTGCAAAGGAAATTGCCGAAGTTGTATCGGCTCAAATGGATTCTCAAATGGCTTACTATGCAGGTCTGCTCCACGATATTGGAAAGCTTGCGCTCGAAGAAACAATGCCGAAAAGTTTTGCCCGTATTATTGAGCAGGCAAGGTCAACAAAATCCTCCTCAAGTGCTATTGAGCAAAAACATCTTGGCGCCGACCATACAATTTTCGGCAAACATCTGGCACAGAAATGGCAGTTGCCGGAGAATATCGTTCTTGCTGTCTGGCTTCATCATAGTGACATCGGGACAATTTGCGAAAATCTGCCGGAGGCGAGGGTCGCTGCGGTCGTGCAGTTGGCTGATTGCATAGCCAGGCAGTCCGGCATAGGACAATCCGGCAGCTTTGATGCGCCCGAGCCGATGGGCGGAACGGTCCTGGCACTTGCAATAAGTGACCAGCAACTGCAGCAGGTTCGCCGGATTCTGCCGGAGCTGGTCGAAGATAAATCCAAGATTCTGGGTCTTGCTCTACCAGATTCGGCAGGTGCCTATTGCGATGCTATTCATACAGCCGTTGCTCGGTTGGCCGGGGACAATACGAAGTTGTCGCTCGAAAATCGGCGACTGCAAGGTGATTCGAGCTATCTCGATTTCATAACGGGGTTTCTATTGAGTATAAATGCAAACAGCACAGCAGTCGATATCGTGGAAAACTTTGCTGCTCGCTGGCAGAAGTTCTACCAAACGGGCACGGTCTGTCTGTATTTAGCTCCGCCAACCGGCTCGCAAACGCTTCAAACTGTCGTTGTAGAAAGGTTGTCGCAAAGCAAAGCTGTTGTATTAAGTATTCCTGAGGGAACGCCGGCTATCCCGAAAGCTCTAACGAGCGGCTTTGCAATTTTGGATGCTCGTAATTATATCGACTGGCTGTTTGAGCAACTGGATGTTGATTTTGACCTTGACCGCACCAAGCTGGCGCCGCTGCTTTCCAACGGCAAGGTAGTCGGTGCAATTGCTTTTGAGCTCCACTGGCCTGCGGACGCACAGTTATTTGAAGAAAAATTAAGGACATCTGCTTCGATCGCCGGTGCTGTTTTAGATATTGCTCTCACGTGGGACAGACACCAGCATTTTGCCGAGCGGCTTGTCCGGCTTATTTCAAAACCCAAGGACGGCCGTGCACAGATTGCTCCAACGGCCAGTTCCCTTACTGCTTTAGTTGAGATAGCAGCCGGTGCGGCACACGAGCTAAATAATCCGCTGGCGGTGATATTGGGCCGGGCGCAACTACTCGCTAATGCTGAGACGGACCAGCAAAAGAAGGAAATCCTCAAACAGATTCAGGAAAATGCCGGAGAAGCGTCCGCTGTTATTGAAGATCTGATGGGCTTTGCCGAACCGATGCAACCCAGGCGGGTCCCCACTGGTATCAGCCAGATTCTCGACGAAGCTATACAATTGACCAGGCAGAAGACGGGTGCAGAACACATCAATATGCAAGTTAAAGTTGCCGATGATGTGGAAGATGTCCTCGTAGATTCAGGACAGATAGTATCGGCAATTTCAAACGTTATTGCCAATGCTGTCGAGTCTTATAGTAGCGAGCTGGGGCCGATACAGATTACTGCAGAAAGATCCGGCAATTTTGTGAAATTGCAGGTCAAAGACCTTGGCTGCGGAATGGATGCGGAAACCCTCCAGAAGGCAACCCAGCCATTTTTCTCAGCTAAGCCCGCCGGGCGAAAGCGAGGGATGGGTCTTGCCTACACCGCCAGATTTCTACAATTAAACGAGGGCCTGCTGAACATCGAAAGTGAGCCTGGCAAGGGAACGACCGTGACAATTTATCTGCCACTCAAATAGATTTCGACCTGGTCCGTCGTGCGCAGATGCCTCCAAGAAAAATTATCCCGCATTAAATGATATGACTTTAGGCACAAGATTCGGTATCATAGCCGATAGAGAGCGTAGTGTTTCGGTCGGGTATTAGAATTTGTTTTGGAAAGGACAGTTGTATGTTTGATGTACGTGCATTGCTGGGTTTTATTCTGGCGGTTGTGGCGATGGCTTCAACGGGCTTAGCCGATGAGAAATCGTCTGGCGAATGGCCGCAATGGCGTGGTCCGAATCGCGATGGCGTGTCGACTGAAAGCGGTCTGCTGAAGAGCTGGCCTGAGGGTGGACCAAAACTTTTGTGGGAAATCACAGGCCTTGGGATAGGATATTCAGGCGTCTCCATAAGCAATAGTACGCTGTACACAATGGGCGACCGCCCAGGCATAGACCCGAAACAGCCCGGAAAGGCCCAGTTTGTCATCGCTTTCGACCTGGCAACACGTAAAGAACTGTGGGCTGCACACGTCGGGCCGCCACACGATGATGGGCCACGCTGCACACCGACCGTCGATGATGGTTTTGTGTATGCAATAGGCACATCAGGCGATGTGGTGGGTGTTCAGGCGGATACGGGCAAGGTGCGATGGCGAAAAAATTTGCAAAGCGATTTCGGCGGGAAAAACCCCGGCTGGAAATACAGCGAGTCGCTGCTGGTAGATGGTGAGAAATTATTGTGCACGCCGGGAGGACGGGAAGCGGTTATGGTCGCGATGAATAAAAAAACCGGAGAACTAGTCTGGAAAAGTTCAATGCCTGACATCGGCCCAAACGGTAAGGACGAAGCAGGGTATTCGTCCATCGTAATCTCCGACGCAGGCATCAAGCAGTATGTCCAGTTGACAAATAAAGGACTGATAGGTGTGGCTGCAAAAGATGGAAGGTTCCTATGGGGATACAACAGAATAGCAAACGGGACTGCCAATATCCCGACCCCTGTCGTTTACGGAGAATATGTATTCTGCTCTACCGCTTACGACGCCGGCAGTGCGCTGCTGAAGCTGGTCGGTGCAGGCGATGGTGTCAAGGCCCAAGAGGTTTATTTCCTTAATGCTTCTACTTTTCAAAACCATCACGGAGGTTTTGTCCGGGTTGGCGATTATTTCTACGGCGGCCACGGTCACGGCCAGGGTAAGCCAACGTGCCTCGAAATCAAGAGCGGTAGAGTGATGTGGCAGGAGAATCAACCCGGTGGCGGGTCGGCAGGGGTGGTATATGCGGACGGGCATTTGTACTTCCGCTATCAGGACGATGTCGTGGCTTTGATAGAGGCCAATCATCAGAAGTACAACCTCAAAAGCACCTTTAAGCTGCCCGCACGGGAGGGTATGAGCGGCGAAGGTTGGCCGCACCCGGTTATCTGCGGCGGCAGGCTCTATATCCGCCATGCAGATGTGCTTTTCTGCTACGACATCAAAGCACATTGAGTGACATTCGTTTGTCTATTGAGGTTTGTAGAAATTCAAGTGTTTTGCTGAAGCACAACCAAGAACTCTAACGCTAACCCCGCATTAGAGGAAATACTCTCCAGGACGCCTTCATAACTTTCGGTCGAGTTTTCGATAGCTGATTGCTTCAGCGAGGTGTTCGGGCTGAATGTTTTCAGCGCCAGCTAAATCAGCTATTGTGCGTGCCACCTTGCAGATTTTATCATGGGCGCGGGCAGATAGGCCAAATTCGGTCATCGCCTGCTTTAGCAGCATTTCGCTGGCAGAATCAAGCTGGCAGAATTTCTCAACCTGCTTGTGGGTCATTCTTGCGTTGGTCATCACTGCCCCGTCGCCGAAGCGATTTGCCTGAGTGGTCCTGCCTCTGATAACATCCTGTCTCATTGTAGATGAGTCAAGCTGGCCTGCTCTTGAGCGTAATTTCGTGAAGGTCATCGCAGGCACCTCAACGTGAATGTCGATTCTGTCCACCAGTGGTCCGGATATTTTTGACAGGTATCGCTCTATCTGGTTGGGCGTGCACCTGCACCTCCTTGCGTCAGTGCCGAAGTACCCGCAGGGACAGGGATTGAGGGCGGCTACGAGCATAAATTCAGCCGGATAGGTGATAGTCCGTTTGGTGCGAGCAACAGTTACAGTGCCATCCTCAAGAGGCTGGCGTATCATCTCCAGGATATGTCGCGGGAATTCAGCAAATTCATCGAGAAATAAAATCCCATGATGGGCCAGTGACAGTTCTCCGGGTCTTGCGTTTGTGCCGCCTCCAACAAGTGCAGGGCCGCTTGCCGTATGATGCGGCATACGCACCGGTCGCGTGGCCAGCAGTGCTTTGCCTTTACCTAACAGGCCGAGTGAGGAATATATGCGGGTTGTTTCAAGCGACTCCTGTAAGCTTAAAGGCGGCAGAATGGTTGCCAATCTTTGTGCGAGCATAGTTTTCCCTGCTCCTGGAGGGCCAATCATCAGAATATTGTGCCCGCCAGCAGCGGCAACGGTCAAAGCTCGCTTGACGCTCTCCTGATTTTTCACATCGGCGAAATCTATATCATACTGACTCTCAGCGTTGAAAATCTCTTCAATATCAATAGTAGTGGTTTCAAGAGCCAATTGACCGGTCAGAAATCCTGCAACCTGGGCCAGAGAACCAACCCCGTATGCTTCGATGTTACTTACAACAGCAGCTTCCCGGGCGTTTTCTAATGGCACGATTATGCTCTTAAAGCCGTTTGTCGCTGCTGTCATCGCCATAATTAGAACGCCATTAACGGGTCTAACCCTGCCGTCGAGTGCCAGTTCACCGGCAATTACATAATCTTTCAAGACCGGACTTGTGAAAACACCTGAGCCGAGCAGCATTCCCAGGGCAATGGGCAGGTCAAAAGCCGGCCCTTCCTTCTTAGTATCTGCAGGAGCAAGGTTTACTAACGACTGGGTTTTAGGATATTTGTAGCCGGAGTTGATAATGGCGCTTTTTACTCGCTCGGTGCTTTCTTTTACTGCTGCGTCCGGAAGGCCGACGATAAGAGACTTCTCGAATCCGCCGCGTGCAACATCTACTTCGACTTCGCAGATTATCCCTTCGATTCCTTCAAGCGCAACACTATGCAACCTTGCCAGCATACTTTCCTCGTTTCATAATTTAGCGGCTCCATTCTAAATCCGCCCTGTTGAGGTCGCAAGCAATTTCAGGTTCTTTCTTGTAGCTACCCGAAATGAGCGATTGATATAGTTTCAGTTGCAATGCTTCTTCTGACAAGTTTGGTTTGCGTCTGCTTATACTAATCTTCTCTGCCTTGAACAGCCCTGTATAAAGCCGAAACGACGAAAATGATTGAACTGACAATGACGATGCATACACCGATTAGCAGATTGAGATAGTACGAAACCAGAAATTCGCTAGTGGCACTCAGAATACCAAACAAAGTGGAGCTCGTCCGTCAGAAGCGGACCGATTTGTGTCCCCAACATATTTGATAAACTGTCGAGGGCAGAGCTTTATGTTCACAGCCCAAGGAAAACAATTGCCAGGCCGCAAAGGAGTATCGTTGCTCCTGCTATAGTGTGAGCAAATCGCTGGACGCCGGCCAGAGGCAGAAAATTCACCCCCGCAAGCGAAAGAAGAACCGTCACCAGCATCGTGCCAATCGTAACTGTGCCAAACACACACGTCACCACTGTCATCTCAAACCAGCCGTTCTTCGCAGCCGGATACATAAGTAGCGGAATCAAAGGCTCGCACGGCCCGAAAACAAAAACGACAAACAGCACCCACGGCGTAATGCTCACAAGCGACTTATCGTGAATATGTATGTGTTCTTCGTTGTGACTGTGTGTATGTGTGTGCGCATCCTCGCTTATGTGAATATGACTGTGCACGTGTGGCCGCTTGCGGTATGCCTGGCGTAACCCCCACACCAAGTACGCCAGCCCGAATGCAATAAGCAGCCACGCCGCTATGTTCCCCCGAAAGGACTCTACAAACTCCAGCTTTTTAACAGCCAGCCCCAGTGCCACTCCTATCAGGCCCAGCGCCACTGAGCTTGCTATATGCCCCACACCGCAAAGAAATGTTATCAGGGTAGTTTTGACCGTTGACCATTTTCTCGCCCACGCCATCATAATAAATGGCAGATAATGGTCCGGACCCAAAATGGTATGTAAGAAACCTATAGAACCGGCCGTGATAATAAGAGCACTCAATTCTGCTGTCATAATTGACTCCTACCGGAAAACTAATCCTCGGGCAATATGCTTTGCGCATAACAATAGTGAATTTGTGTTACGACGTCAAGAAAATGATTGATGGAAAATTGCCGGTGTCCTACATACGTTGATGATATTCAGAATCGCTGGTTTCAGGGAAACTGTATGGCATCTTCAGAAAGGGTTCTTGTCGTAAATCTCAACGATAGCCCCGACTATCAAAAGCTCCTGGATGGTGAGCCGCAAACCCAGGGAATGCGTGCGGGCAGAGTATATTGACGGCCTGCAAATCAGCAGGGAGAATATGAAAAAAATCCCAACAATAGACAATGCCGCCACACCGAGAAGGCGGTTTCTCGATTGTTGCTGCTCGGCATATTCTCCAAGAATCTCCGGATGATAGCCCACCTCGAAATCCATTGCTTTTACTTTAGCTGCGATTTCACGGGCCACGCTGCCCAGGTCCCGTCCTGACACATTGCAGGAAACATCGATATACCTCGAATTAGCTTGCCGGGTTATCTGGCTGGGCGTTGAAGCAACAAAAACATCGGCGACTTCTTCCTAACGGCACGTATCCGCCGGGGGTTCGTGTTGTCCGAGAGCGCATGACAGCATCCAAGCGACCGTGGACGTGTCCCGCCAGGTGATTAATGCGCTCAGTTGAGCTTGTTTGTTATCCCTTTGGGCTATTAATAATTCACCGTATTCGATTTGACCGGCGGCGAAGAGTTTAAACGCCGCTTGTTCGTTCTTTTGAGCCAATTCGGTTATTGATTTTGTATATTGATTCCACTGAATCGCTAAAGCATGATATCGTTCCCACGCTTGTGAAACCACGGCAACGGCGGTTCGACGTGCCTTCTCTTCCTCAGCCTGAGCGGTCCTCAGTTCTGCTTCCGCTCTACGGATGGCTCCACGATTCCAGTTGAACAGAGGAATTGGGATTTCCAACGAAAAGGCGCTGCCCAATCCTTCCGGCGCATCCTTAGGTCCAACGGAGCCTGTGGTGTCCGTCAGAGGAAGCGCAAGTCGGTATTCCATTTGCAATTGATTTTCCGCTGCTTTGACGACAGCTCTTTTTTCTCTCCAGCCGGGATCGGCTTGTAGGGCATTTTCCATCAGGCAGTCCGGTAAGGTCTCATTCAGTATGGCATCTTTCATGAATTGAGTATAAGTGTCTCCGCAATCCACCACATTGGGAAAGAATGGTTGATCAGCACCCAAGGCAAACGCAAAAACAAGTTGATCCAAACGAAGTTGGCTCCGGGCTTCCAAAAGATCGCTTTCCGCCTGCAATTGCTCAGCCCGTACCCGTTCCACCTCATAATCGGAAGCCATTTTCAATTCTCTTTTCTTCTGAACCAGGCGCATCGATTCGCCGGCGAGTTTTAGAAGATGCTCCGCAATCGTTTCTTTTCGCTGGTCGGCCACAAGACCAAAATACGCTGAAGCCACCTCAATCGCCAGTTGTCGTTGTTCTGAACGTATTTTTTCAGTTTCAACCTGACGGTTCGCTTTGGCCGCAGCAATCTTTTGAGCCCGCGGCCACCAAAAAAATATGGGATAGGATACGCCGTATGTCAGGCTTGCAATGTTTCTGCCCGCGTCATCGCGTAAGCCTACATCGTCCCATGAAGGGCTGAAGGAAGGATTGGGCAATGCTTTTGCACCTATCAGTTCCGCATGGGCTATATCGAACCGGGCTTTCCATTGAACGACTTGTATATCGTTCTGCCACACCAACTGCAGGCATTGTTCGAGCGTCAACGGTTGAGCCAGAGTCGAAACATCCAGAGGTTTCCATTTGGGAGCCGGCAGTGTGGCACAACCGGATAACCATACGCTTACGGCACCGAGAAACATTGACAACAAAGGGTTAAACCATTGGATTTTCATGTTCCGTTTCGCCCTTGAATCAAAGGACGTCTCCCTCCGAGTCACCCAACAGCACATGAGCGGTTGGAATCACAATTAAGGTAAAAATGGTTGAGATGGAAAGTCCGCCAATGACAGCAATCGCCAGAGGACGCTGAAGCTCGGCTCCTGAACCGATGTTTAGAGCCAATGGAAACAATGCCATAATCGCGGTTAGAGAAGTCATGAAAACGGGCCTTAATCGGGTCCGACCGGCCACAGCTAGGGCTTCAGCAATGGTCCCAATTCCTCCCGCTCGCAATTGATGAGTATATTCTATCAGGATAATCCCGTTCTTTACCACCAGTCCTATCAGCATTATCAGCCCCATAAAGGCTGAGATATTTAATTCGGTATGTGTCAACCGAAGCGCCAGCAATCCTCCGATTTGCGAAAAGGGCATAGTTAGAAAGATAATCAACGGCAGACGATACGAGCGAAATTGTATGACCAGAAGAAGGAAAACCAATCCGATGGCGAGAGTCAGCACCAACAATAAATTGCGAAAAGCTCTTCTCTGGCTTTCTACTTGCCCTGCCAGTTCCAAACGAACCCCGGAAGGTAGAGGAATTGATGCGAGTTTGGCTCGTAGCTCGTTTGCCGTACTGCCGAGATCGCGTCCGCTGATATTCGCCGTCACTGACACTAACGGTTGTTGATTTTCACGGGCCAGTTCGTTGACATTGATTTTTTCCTCCATGCGACAGATGGAAGCCGCAGGAATAACACGCCCTGTTTCATTGGCGATAGGCAATTGAGCCAACCAGGTGGGATCATGCCGAATTGCATCGGCATAGCGGACCACGACCGGCTCCAGGTAATTGGACCTCCGCAGTCTCGTCGCTTCTTTACCCAGCAGGGCGATTCGCAACTGTTCTTCCGCATCACTGATGGTCAGGCCTTCCCGGCTGACGGCATCCCCGTCCAGTTGGTATGTAATCTCAGGGCTGCCGTAAGATACACCGCTGGTAATATCCACCACCCCCGGAACAAGTTCCATTTGTTTGACCACACGGCCCGCAAAATCCTGAATGACCCGATAATCATTCCCAAAGATTTTAATTTCCAGCGGTGAAGTGTTCCCTGCCATATCATTCAGTGTATCCTGCATTATCTGAACAAAACTCACTTCGATTTGCGGAATTTCACGAGCGATTTGACCACGTACCTCGTTAATTACGTCATCGGTCGAGCGGTCCCGCTTGCGTCGGGACTTTAAAGATATCAGAAAATCTCCCGTATTTTGTTCTGTAACAAAAAATCCCAGTTCCATACCGGTACGGCGAGAGTAGGTCTTTATTTCCGGAATTTGGGAAAGAATCGATTCGATCTTGCGGCAATTTTTATCGGTTTCGGATAGTGACGTACCCACCGGCATTAAATAATCCAAAACAAAACCTCCCTCATCCATAGAGGGAAGAAAACCCGTAGATTGCCGAGCCGCAACAGCGATACCGACAACGGCGATCACAAAAATCACAAAAGCCGTTTTCCAGGGATGTTGGAGTACCCAGCGAATGCTTTTTTCATAATGTCCGGCAATGAATTCCATCCATCGGCGAGTGGTGCTTTCTCCCGGACGGGGCCCCATTTTCCCGGCGGAGAGGATGGGAGTCAGCGTCAGCGACACTGCCATGGAAACCAGAATCCCCACCGTCAACGACATCGCCATAGCTTTGAAGAACTGCCCCACGATTCCTTCGAGTAATACCAGGGGGATAAAAACCACCACGGTCGTTAGGGAAGAGCCGACCACTGCTCCCACAATTTCACGCGTTGCACTTATGACCGATCGCCTTCTATCCTCTGCGGTTTTCAATCGTCGTGCTATATTCTCCACCACCACAATTGCATCATCGATGATCAGACCAACGGCTACGGCAATTCCACCCAGAGACATCAGATTCAGCGACTGGCCCAGAACCGACATTATCGCAAAAGTTCCCAGGACAGAGATGGGAATCGAAATGCCGGCGATAAGAGTAAACCGCCAGGAACCGAGAAATATCCATAAAACGGCAATCGCCAATATCATGCCTACGATTATTGCATCCCTCACGCCGCCGAGCGACTCATGCACCAGCTCAGCCTGATTATAGACCGGCGTAATGGATACCCCAGGCGGAAGTTTCGGAGTGATTTCTCGGATGGTTTCCCAAACACGGTCGGACAGATCGGTTACCTTGCCTTCGAAACGCATAAACAACGAAACGACCACGGCATCTTGTTCATTGCCGGTCACCACGGCCGTCCTATCAGCCAAGCCGATATAAACGCGGGCCACATCCCGCAAATGAATCGTCTTTCCCGACCGCGTGGCGATGGGCAACGCAGCGATCTCCCCCGTACTGCGTAGTTCGTGCGAGGCCAATACTTGAAATTGTTTGTAATCTCTTTCAAGTCTTCCCACCGCATTCACTTGATTCGATTCCTGAATGATCTTTATCAAATCGAGAAGAGAAAGATGGGTTTCAGCCAATCGGAGCGGATCGGGTTCCACGACGATCTGACGGATTTCTGCACCCTGAACTGTGACGAGGAACACATCGGGCAAGCGGGATAACCTGGGTTTGAGATCATTCTTGACCCATTGGTCGAGATCGGCTCCATCCCGAATCAAGCCGCGCGCCTTGGCAGGATCGAGACTGACATTGAAAGAGATGACGGGAAAAACCGACGGAGTTTGTTGTTCGATGGTCGTACTAATTCCGGTGGGCAATTCCGGTAACAAGGAGGCGATTCGTGCGCGTGTCTGGGAGAGAGCCTCTCGCATATCTGTTTTGGGGGAAAAATCAAGGGACATCTCGCAGCCACCGCGAATGGTTTTCGAGCGCACTCGCACCAGACCAGGAACCGCGTTGACCGCTTCTTCCATCGGTCGCGTAACCCCGATCATCATGTTTTCGACAGAATCCTCCCCGCGCTCCGCAATCACTACAATTCGAGGAAACGCTACATCGGGATATATGCCGGACGGCAATGTGAAAATCGACCCGATCCCCCATGCACAAAGGCCGACAATCACAACTACTATAGCTTTGGAGTGACGCAACGCAAAAGCGGCAACCCCTGACAGATACAAATCTTCGTGAGTCTTCATCTGGACGGCTCCTCAACAACATGAGCGCCGTCGGGTAAATTGTAGTTCCCATCCGCAATCACTTTGGCCCCCGCAACAAGCCCTTCAGCCGAGACCACTGCCTGGCTGGCCGTCCGTGCCAGGATTTTTATCGGAACGGCATGAGCAATTTGCTTATTATCCACTGTAAATAAACTCGCCTTGTCGTCCTCGACCACAATCGAAGAAATTGGAACGACAACTCCTTTTACATTTGATTGGGTTGTAATCTCCGCAAAAACCGTTTCCCCAATTCGAGCAGGTCCCGATTGGTTGGGGTCCAATTGCGCTTCAACCGGCACTAATCCGGTTTCGCCGTCCAGTTCAGCCCCGATGGAAACCACCCGACCCGAAAGCGGCTCTTTGGAAGTGACGGTTCGGACGATGACGGAAGCCCCCAGTCGTATGTCTTCCGTATCGAGAGGAGAGAGCCAGCACCGTAGAGCCGTTGTATGCTCGCCTATCACTTGCGCGAGAACGGTTTTGTCGTCCACGGCGCCGCCGACATTCACTTTAAGACCGGAAATTCGTCCTGATTGCGGTGCACGGATTTCCACCGCCTCATGATCCAGTTCCGCCGCTGCCAACTCCGCCTTAGATTGCTCGACAGACGCTTCCAGTTGAGCCAATTCCATCTCCCTGCCGAAGGTTCGGAAAATATCGGCCTTTTCTTTTGCCGCTTTCGCTCTCCGTTCTGCTTCTTCCAGGACCTTTTCAGCATCGAACGCGGCTTTTTCCGATGCCAAATGGTCCGCCAAAAGCGTTTTTTGCCGCTCAGCTTCCAAGCGGGCCTGCTCGGCGGTCACTTCGGCCTGTTTGGCGGCGAGGTCCAGGTCGGACTGTTCTGTATCCAACCCTCCATGAGTGGCCTTTTGCAGACCGGATTCGACTAAGCGCAATCCCGCTTTCGCCTTGGCCAGAGCGATTTCCGATTTACGGGGTTCCAAGCGAATAATTACGGTTCCCGCTTCGACCGTCTGCCCTTCGCGAACTTCCACCTTTGAAACGATTCCGGGAATCAGTGAAACCACCAGAGCGGGTGATTGCATTCGGGGCACAAAAAAGCCGACGGCTTTTACCGTAACAGGTATTTCGCCGGTTTTGATTGTTACCGTTTTGACCCGAACGTTCATGTCGCTGGACGATATTTCCCGCGGCTCTTCTTCCCCACCACTCCCCTTTAACCACGAGGAAAAAAGAACAACAAGCACGAAAAGCACGAAAGCAGTAGCTATCGCCGGGATGAATTTCCGACAAAGTATGGAGATAGGAATACCCATGGTTATCATCCTTTGGTTATACTTGTTTCCGACCGAAAATAGGTGTTACACCGAAGCCAGGATTATAACGTTCGGCCGCGGCAATGCGGCAACGATTCCTCGGTTCACTGTTTTCACAAAACCTCCTTTCGAGACGCCTTTGTCCCCTTGTATCGGCTCTTCAATAGTGGAACAGTCTGTTGGTATATGGCATTTGAAGATTCTAACTCAAGGTTAACATTCTTGGCCGACATTATGCTACCAAACTAAAGATGAGAATATAGTGAGAGAAAACATTTTTTTGAATTTTTTTGCCTGCTTGTGTTGTGTCTTTTGCATTGTAGGATTATCCTCTATTCCAACCAGCAAAACAATCATTTATTTGAGTTGCAGTCGGCATGGTCCAGTCTTACGCTCTTGTGTTCGAGTGCTTTTGTGTTATTCTTTGCTCGTCACGTAGATTACTTGCTCGGCAAACAGGTTAGGTGCGAATCTTACAGGGCTAAGGCGTGTCTTAATCAGCGATATCCTCTTTTCCACCTTGACGCCCAGCTTTTCACAAAACTTGTCAAAATCTTTCAACGAGAGAAAGTGTATATTCGGCGGGTCATACCATGCAAAAGGCAACTGCCTTGTTACCGGAGCTTTACCAAGAAACAATAACTGTGCTCTGCATCGCCAGTGAGCAAAGTTAGGAAAGCTCACAATTACCTTTTTGCCTACTCGTAGCAGTTCTTCAAAAACCTTTTTGGGATTTCTAATTGTCTGCACCGTTTCCGACAGTATCACATAATCGAAGCTTTTATCGGCATAACTTTCCAGGCCACGCTCAATATCGTGCTGAATGCTTGATAGCCCACGATTTACACAGGCTAATACAAGGTCCTGCTGCAGCTCGATACCCTTACCTTTTATGTTTTTGTCCGCAGTGAGGTTTGCTAATAACTCTCCGTCTCCGCAGCCGATGTCCAGAACCGTGCTGTTCGGCTCTATAAGCGCTCCAATCAACTCGTAATCAACACGTGTTCGATGGGCCTGTTCGATATTATGTGCCCCGTATTCAGCATTTGATGTGCCGTTTTTTCGTTTTGTCTTTCCGTTTTTTACCCCCGGCCGATGTGTTGCCTCCAGAAATCCGGAAATAAATGAACCGAGCGTTTCCGTCTCCAACAAAAATGCGTCGTGACCGTATGACGATTCAATATTGCAGTAACTGACATCTTTGTCGTTGGCAATCAGAGCATTAACCATTGCCCTGGACTGCGCGGGTGTGAAAAGCCAGTCACTGGTGAAACTGATTATAAGAAACCGAGATTTGACGCCCGCAAAGGCACTGTTCAGCGACCCATAGTCTTTTTGCAGGTCAAAATAATCCGCCGCCTTGGTTATGTAGAGATAGCAATTAGCGTCGAACCTTTCCACAAAGGTTTGGCCCTGGTAGTCTAAGTATGTCTCGACGGCAAACTCAGAATTGAAGTCGTAACTATACTGCTTGGAACCTTGCAGCCTTCGCCCGAACTTTTCGCGCATACCCTGTTCCGAAAGATATGTTATATGTCCAATCATTCGCGCAATCGCAAGTCCTCTGTCCGGTCCTTCTTTGTCATGGTATTGTCCGCAGTCGAAATTTGGGTCCGCCAGTATCGCGTTTCGGCCTACCGCATCAAACGCAACCGACTGTGCCCCCAGGTGGCCGGTCGTGGCAACCGCTATCGCCCCCTTGATAAAATCCGGATATGCAATCGCCCATTGCAAAACCTGCATCCCACCAATCGAACCGCCGGCCACCGCCAAAAGCTGCTTTATCCCGAGCTTGTCCAATAGTAGCTTCTGAACCTTGACCATATCAGCTACGGTGATAATCGGAAAGTCCAGGCCGTATGGCTTGCCTGTTGCCGGATTAATCGAGGATGGCCCAGTAGTCCCGCTGCAGCCCCCGAGGAAGTTTGAGCAGATAACAAAATACTTATTTGTGTCAATTCCTTTGCCCGGCCCTATCATAGAGTCCCACCAGCCCGGCTTCCTATCGTCTGGACTATTGTAACCGGCAATGTGGGCATTGCCGCTAAGAGCGTGGCAAATCAAAATAGCATTGTCCCCGGCTTCGTTAAGCCGCCCGTATGTCTCATAAGCCACGTCAATCGGAGCTAACGTCTTGCTGCACTCCAGCTCCAGAGGCTGCTCCGGCTCCACCACCCTTACCATTTTTGTCTGCACAATACCGACCGAATTTTTATCAATTTCTGCCATAGCGGAAAATAAGTATATCCAAAAATTTCTTCCTGTAAAGCCCAACCTTTAGCTGACGAGCTGAAGGCGGACGAACTAATCTACGACATTTCCTATCCAAAATCATCCAAATTTTTGGCAGCCCATACCCACTTATGTAACAATTTACCTATATGTGGGCAGCCGGTCCTGCCCGCCGCACAGTGCCTGCCGGTTTTAAGTTTTAATACCAATTCTATTTATTGATTGCCGATTGCCTCAGCCGGTCATTCCCGCGAAGGCGGGAATCCAGACCCTTTCAGCCAGTGTTATTTGTATTTTTTTCGGCAATTTTTAACTATAATTGGTATAAGCTGTGGTTTTGGGCTTTTAACTTTGAGCTTTAAGTTGGGCGGCGAAATCTTATAATAGTTTGCGATGACAACTGCAGAACAAATAATAACATACTTCCGAATGAAGCCTTTGCCGAATGAGGGCGGCTTTTATATCGAGACTTATCGCTGCCGGGAGAAACTTCTCCCGAGCTTCCAGGCTGTGTTGCAATCGGTTTTACAGAAGGGCTGTCCTGTTGGTTATCGCATCAAAACTATAAAGTTCTTTTCGACGGCCAACAACAAATATTTTTTACGCCGATTTTAGCTAAAACACAG
>Ga0315279_10000899_pt1 | contig 53238 bp, 49 predicted proteins | sample YL17G06_20_MG_FD_203694 | JGI IMG/M metagenome (GOLD analysis project Ga0315279, IMG submission 203694) | Sediment microbial communities from Yellowstone Lake, YNP, Wyoming, USA - YL17G06_20 | ecosystem: Environmental > Aquatic > Freshwater > Lake > Sediment | place: USA: Wyoming | collected... | reverse complement strand
CGCTTCCGCCGGCTCAGGATCCGCTATGAGCGACGCGCTGACATCCATCAGGCCTTCCTCTCGCTCGCCTGCGCCATGATCTGCTGGAATTACATCATACGCCCATTCTGTTAGGCGTTCTAAGCCTGACCGCCGGCACGACCAGGTATCATCGTTCGCCCCGGAGGCGTCCCCGGGGCGGCTTGTTCGGGAGTACAGGACTGACGCATGTCCGCAGGGCCGGAAGCCGCCATCGAAGCGCGCGGTCTGACGAAGCGGTACGGCTGGGTGCCGGCGCTCCGCGGCGTCGACCTCGAGGTGCCGGCGGGCACGTGCCTTGCCCTGTTCGGCCCGAACGGAGCGGGGAAATCCACCCTCATCGGCGTGCTGTCGACGCTCGTGCGCCCGACGGAGGGCGCGGCCCGGATCGCCGGGTTCGACGTGCGGCGCGATGGCGTCGAGGTGAGGCGTCGCCTCGGCGTGATCTCGCACGCCCCGTGGGTGTACGATCGCCTGACGGTGGCCGATAACCTGCGGTTCTTCGCGCGGCTGTACGACGTGGACAACAGCCGGCGGCGGATCGAGATGCTGCTCGGCGAACTCGAGCTCGAACCGTGGGCTGACCAGGAGGCCGGCACGCTCTCGCGCGGGATGCGCCAGCGGCTCACCATCGCCCGCGCGCTCCTTCCCGATCCGCCGGTGCTCCTCCTTGACGAGCCGTTCACCGGGCTCGACCGTCACGCGGCCCGCATCTTCCGCGACCGTCTCGCCGCGCTGCGCCAGGGCGGGCGGACGATCCTCCTCGTGACGCACCATCTCGACGAGGGATGGGCGCTCGCCGACCGCGCCGCGATCATGTTCCGCGGACGGGTCCGCTACGAGGCCGACGTCGCGCCGGGCGGGCTCGATGCCTTCGCCGAGACCTTCGACGGCATTCTCGCGGGGGAAACGGCCTGATGCACGTGTTCTGGGCCATACTCTGGAAGGACGTGCGCCAGGAGTGGCGGCGGCGCGAGCTCGTGATCGTCATGGCGGTCTTCTCCCTCGTCGTGCTGATCATGTTCAGCTTCGCCCTCGGCATCCGGCCCGACAACCCGGCCGACGCCGCCGCCGCGGTCATGTGGATCGCCTTCACCTTCGCCGGGACGCTCGGCCTCAACCGCTCGCTGGCCCTGGAGCGCGACGACCAGTGCCTCCGCGCGCTCCTCCTCAGCCCGGCGGATCGTAGCTGGATCTACCTGGCGAAGGCCGCCGGGAACCTGCTCTTCCTCCTGGTCGTCGAGATCATCATCGTGCCGCTCGTCTTCGTGCTGTTCAACCTCGATGCGCCGCGCGCACCCGGCTGGCTGGCGGTCACGTGCCTGCTCGGCTCGGCCGGCTTCGTCTCGGTCGGCACGCTCCTCGCCGGCATGGCGACGAGCACGCGAATGCGCGACTGGCTCCTGCCGCTGTTGCTCTTTCCGATCCAGGTGCCGGTGCTGATCAGCGCGGTGCGAGCGACGGCGCTCCTCGTGGCGAGCCGGACCGTCGGCGAGGTCGCGCTCTGGCTCAGGCTGCTCGCCGCCTTCGACCTGGCGTTCCTCGCCGCGTCGATCCTCGCGTTCGAGTACGTGGTGGAGGAGTAACACGCGTTCGTGTTGAAGACGCTGCATCGTGGCCAGAGGGGCGAGGCATGCCTCGCCCCTGCAACCCGTTGTGCAGACGCATCATACAACCGGCGCTATGGGCAGACCCGCGAACGCGAAGCGTACGACCGTGTTCGCCCATATAGCGCGTTGAAGGCGAATGCGCATAATGCGCACGCGCGTGGGGCCGTTCGCGTCGCTCCGACGCCCCGCAACCGCCGTCATTCTGAGCCGCGTGCCCAGGGAGGGCACGAGAGCGAAGAATCTCGTGCTGGGGATACCGTGTCATGCGTGGCAGCATTCCCAGCATGAGATTCTTCGTCCTTCACGTCGTTCGGTCCTCAGAATGACCGGACGCCGTACGCGGAGCGGTTCGGCCGCCGTCGCGCGACGGAACGCGTGTCTGCACACCATAAGGAGGTGCCCGTGCGTCGAATCTTGTGGCCCGGCGGCGTGGCGCTCACGATCACCGGATTCGCCCTTTCGCTGTACCTCGTCTTCATCCGCACGGCCGTCGACCGCGAGCTCGGCTTCACGCAGAAGATCTTCTACTTCCACGTCCCCTGCGCGTGGGTGACGTTCCTCGCCTTCGCGATCACCGCCGCGTCGAGCATCGTCTTCCTCGTCACGCGGCGCACGTGGTGGGATGACCTCGCGTACTCCAGCCTCGAGGTGGGGACCGTCTTCACGACGCTCGTGCTCGTCACCGGGCCGCTCTGGGCCAAGCCGACCTGGGGCGCGTACTGGGTGTGGGACGCTCGGCTCACGACGACGCTTGTCCTCTGGCTTGTCGAGGTCGCCTACCTCCTGCTCCGCGCGTTCATCGAGGAGCCAGAGCGCGCGGCGAAGTACGCGGCGGTGCTGGGTCTCTTGGGCGCGCTCGACATCCCGATCGTCCACTACTCGGTCGCACTATGGCGCGGGATGCACCCGTCGCCGGTGGTCATGGCGCGCGAAGGGTTCGGCGCGGGCCTGCCGCTGGATTTCCTCGTCGCGTTGCTCGTCTCGCTGGTGAGCTTCACGCTGCTATTCGTCATGCTGACGGCGACGCGGCTTCGCCTGGAGGCGGTGCGCGGTCGGCTCGCCGCGCTCCGGCACCGAGCGAACGAGCGCTGACGCCGGATCTAAGGAGGTCAACCATGGTGGCGGATACCTGCACGGGCGCGTGGCGCGCGACCGTTCTCTCCGTCCTTGTGAGCATCCTCTTCCTCGCTGCTGCGGCCGCCGCGCAAACCGGCGTCGACACGACGGCATGGCACGGAGCCGTGATCGCCGGCCAGCCGTCGCCGTGGCGGAACGCGCACTTCGTCCTCCTCGCCTACGGAGCGATCGTCGTCGGCATCATCCTCTACCTCTGGCGGCTCGCGAGCTTCGCCGGACGGCTCAAGCGCGACGTGCAGACGCTGGAGCGCATGATCGAGGCGCGCGATAGGGGCGTCGGTCAGGGCCGCGCTCGATCCGACCATCCATGACGCAGCCCGGCGCGAATTCTTCTGCATATGCCATATCTTCAATACGTTAATCGACCTGTCCCCTCCTGACATCCACGAAAGATACGTGCTACATGCCCCGTTGCACTTGACGCCAACCATTGTCGTGCATATATAGATGGGTGGTACAGGGTGAATTAGGGGCATTCAGGGGCGGGGGCCATCCCGGCCTGTCGCGGCGCCGGGGTGCCCCTGCGCGCGTGCGGCGGATGCGCGTGAACCCGTCGCCGGAATGCGCGATGGAGCGAGGTGGCCCGATGACGCATCGGTCCTTGGGGGTCGTTCGCAGAGAGCAGACGTTCGTCGGCAGCTACCGGCACGTCGTGGACGCCCAGGGGCGCATCCAACTGCCGAGCACGATGCGGCGGGCGATCGGCCCCGAATCTCAGGAGACGCTCATCATCACGCGCGGGCTCGACGGGTGCCTCACGGCGTATCCTCTCGACGAGTGGGGCCGCCTGCGCGACCAGTGGGTGCAGGCGGTGAGCGACACGTCGGCGCGCGAGGCGCGGCATCTCATCCGCCTCATCACGGCACAGGCGGCGGAGGCGCGCATCGACGCGCAGGGTCGCATCGTGGTGCCGGCGGGCCTGCTTCGGGCCGCGGGCATCCGCGAGGAGGCGCTCATCGTCGGCGCCTTCGACCGCATCGAGCTCTGGGACCCGGTCCGCTTCGAGCAGGCCACGGAGGCCGTCGAGGACGCCTTCGACCAGAGCGTCGGCAACCTGATCGTGTTCCGACCCGCGCAGCAGGCCGGGTCCGATGGGTGAGGAGCAGGCGCCGTCCGGCCCGCGGCACGTGTCGGTGCTGGCCGACGCGGCGGTCGCGTGGCTGGTCCGGCGGCGCGATGGGCGGTACGTCGATGCGACCCTCGGCGACGGGGGCCATGCCGAGCGGATCTGTCGCGCTCTCGAACCCGGCGGGATGCTGCTGGGGATCGACCGCGATCCGGCGGCGCACGAGGTCGCCCGGAAGCGCCTCAGGCCATGGGGCGACCGGCTGATCCAGCGACAAGCGGCGTTCGGCCGCCTCGGGGAGCTGCTCGACGGCATCGGTTGGCAGGAGGTATCCGGGGTCCTCTTCGACCTCGGCGTGTCATCATCGCAACTCGACGTGCCGGAGCGCGGGTTCAGCTATCGTTTCAGCGCGCCGCTCGACATGCGCATGGGTCCCGACGCGACGTTCAGCGCGCGAGATGTCGTGAACGACTGGCCGGAGGAGGACCTCGTCCGCGTCCTGCGCGAGTATGGCGAGGAGCCGGCCGCACGGGCGATCGCGCGCGATATCTGCCGGGCCCGAGCCGCCGGAGCCATCGAACGGACGGACGAGCTCGCGCGCATCATCGGCCGCCGGGGCCGTGGACGGCCGGAGAAGACGCTGGCGCGGGTCTACCAGGCGATCCGCATCGTCGTCAATCGCGAGTTCGAGGAGCTCGAAGGCGGGTTGGCGGGTGCGCTTGCGCATCTCGAGCCGGGCGGGCGTATCGTCGTCATCGCCTATCACTCGCTCGAGGATCGCATCGTCAAGCGATGGATGCAGGAGGAGGCACGAGGATGCATCTGTCCGCCGGATTTCCCAATCTGCCGGTGCGGACACCATCCGCGACTGCGCCTGCTCACGAAGCACGTCATCACGCCGGGGCCGGAAGAGGTGGCGGCGAATCCCCGGGCGCGGAGTGCGCGCATGCGCGTGGCCGAGAGGCTCTCCGAGCCTCTCGGCCCTGAGGTCGCCGGCCCTGCCGGCGACCCCGCGTGACCGGGCAAGGCCAAGGAGAATCGCGAGCCGGCGTCCATCAGGGCTGAAGCGCCGCGGAGGCTGCCGATGAAGGATGAGCGGGCGATGGAGCAGGCGATTCGGAAGGGAAGCGCGAGGCCGCGTCGGGTGGGGATGATCCTCGCGGCGCTGGCGCTCGCGGTGGCGTTGATGCTCCTGTATGTCTGGAAGGGATGGCACACGCACACGCTGGCGGCCGACGCGGAGCGGCTGCGCACCGAGCGGCAGCACCTCCTCGACGAGCAGGCGCGGCTCCGCGCGCGCATCGTGGCATTGAGCAGCGTGGAACGGATCAAGGAGGTTGCGACGACGCGGCTGGGTCTGGTGGATCCGACCGCGCCGCCGATCGACGTCCCGGCGATCGCGCCGATGGGTCCGCGCGACTCGTTGGAGGCGATCCGGGCGACAGGGATGGAACGGGCCGAGGATAGACAGAAGCAGGGATCGAGAGCGTCCGGTCGCTGACCGGCGCCACGGGGTCCGCGATGCAACCGCTGCAACTGCCGCGCACTGTTCGGCGGCCTCCGCCGCAGAGGCAGGCGCCCGCTCGCTCCGTCGGGTGGACGCGTCCCGCATCGCCGGCCCCGGCCCGTTCGCAGCCTCCGCCGGCGGACGGTGGGGACGGCGCGCCGCCGCGGTACGAGCCGTACCTCGGGCCTCCCCTCCGGGCGCACCAGCGGCGGCTGAGCGTGCTCCTGTGGGTCTGGATTCTCGCGGCGGGCATCGTCGTCGCGCGCCTGGTGGATATCCAGGTGATCCGCCGCGGGACGTTCATGGCGCGCGCGACCGGTCAGCAGGAGCGGCGCATCGTGCTCCAGGCGCGGCGCGGCGGCATCACCGACCGGAACGGCATCGACCTGGCGGTGAGCCTGCCCGCGCCGTCGGTGGCGATCAACCCGCGCAGGGTGAGCAACCCGGCCTGGCTCGCGCCGCGCATCTCGGCGATCACGGGCGAACCGGTGAGCCAGGTACAGCGGCGCATCTCGGCGCGACGGCGCGCGTTCGCCTGGGTCGCCCGCAGCGTCGATCAGGATGACGCGCAGCGGCTGCGCGCGCTCGCCCCCGAGGCGATGATGGTCCTCGAAGGCACGCGGCGCACGCACCCGCTGGGGACGCTCGCCGGGCAGGTCATCGGGCACGTGGACATCGACAATCAGGGCGGCGACGGGATCGAGGAGCACGCCGACGCGACGCTCCGCGGCAGGGACGGCTGGATCATCTCCCTCGTGGATGCTCGCGGCGACCGCGTGCCGAACACGGCGCAGCCGATCGAGGAGCCGACGAACGGCGCGAGCCTCGTCCTCACGCTCGATGCGGACTATCAGGCCATCGTCGAACACGAACTCTCGGTCGCCGTCGAGGCGACGCGCGCGTGGGGTGGCATGGCGATCCTGTACGAGGCGAAGACCGGGGCCATCCGGGCGATGGCGAACGTGCCGCAGTACAACCCCGACAGCTACCGCGCCGCGGATGCGTCTCTGCGGCGCAATCGGGCGATCACGGACCCCTACGAGCCGGGGTCGATGTTCAAGGCGGTGACGGCCGCGGTGGCCCTGGCTGAGCAGGTCGTGAGGCCGGACGAGCCGATCAACTGCCAGAACGGCAGCATCGTCGTCGGCGGACAGGTCATCCGCGACGCGCATCCCAGCGGCGTCCTGCGGTTCCGCGACGTCATCGCGCGGTCGTCGAACGTCGGCACGATCAAGGTCGGCACGCGGCTTGAGCCGAGCACGTTCTACCGCTACATCCGGAGCTTCGGCTTCGGCGCCGAGACCGGGGTCGATCTGCCCGGCGAGTCGAAGGGTATCCTCGCGCGGCTCTCTCGGTGGTCGGGTCGCAGCCAGGCGACCATCTGCATCGGGCAGGAGATCGGCGTGACGGCGCTCCAGCAGGCGGCGGCCTATGGAGCCATCGCGAACGGTGGCTGGCTCATGCGACCTCACCTCGTGGAGCGAGTCGTCGGCCCGGACGCCCGCGCGCCGGTCGTCGAGCCGCGGCGCGTGCGGCAGGTGATGTCGACCGGCGTCGCCGACCTCATGGTGGATCTGTTGTGCGGCGTCGTCGAGGAGGGCACCGGCACGACGGCGCGCATCGCCGGGCTTCGCGTGGCCGGCAAGACCGGCACGGCGCAGATCGCCTCCCCGGACGGCAAGGGGTACCTGCCGGGCGCGTACATGGCATCGTTCGCCGGCTTCCTGCCGGAGATGAGTCCTCGCCTGGTGTGCGTGGTGTCGATCGTCCGCCCGCAGACAACCTACTACGGAGCAACGGTGGCCGCACCGGTGTTCAAGAGCATCATGGGCCGGATCGTCAACCGCGATGCCGCCATCGTCCACTCGGACAGCAGCGCCGGCGCCGCGATGATGCCCAACCTCGCGGGCGAATCGCGCGAGCGCGCCATCCGTATCCTCGACAGCCTCGGCGTCGCCGCGCACACCGTCGGGGCCGGCGAGACCGTCATCGGCCAGTGGCCGCCGGCATCGACGCGCACCCCGGCCAACAGCGCAGTCGAGCTCGTCCTCTCCGACCGCCGCGCGGCCGGACCAGGGCTGCCGGACGTGCGCGGCATGACGGTCCGCCAGGCGGTGGCGATGCTGTCCGCGGCGGGCGTGCCGGTGCGGCTCAGTGGAAGCGGCGTCGTCGTCGCGCAGGACCCGGCGCCGGGAAGCGCGCGCGCGAAGAACCTGACGATGACCCTGCGGTGCGAGCAGAGGGATTGGTCGGCGGCCCCCGGGAGGACGGAATGACGAGCCCGAGTGGGACGGACCGGGGATGGACGGTGATGGAGACGGCGCGCGCCGTGTCGGGCGGCCACGTCCTGGGCGATGGCTCCGTCCGCGTGCGCGCCATCGTCCTCGATTCCCGGCAGGCGACTGCCGGGTCGCTCTTCCTCGCCATGCTGGGGACGCGCGCCGATGGGCGGCAGTTCGCCGCGGACGCCATGCAGCGCGGGTCCGTGGCGGTGCTTGCGACGCGGCCCGTGGAGGCGTTGGACGTCCCGCAGATCATCGTGCCCGACGTGCGGCGCGCCCTCGCGGAGATCGCCCTCGCGTGGTACGGTGCGCCGGAGCGAGATATGGTCCTCATCGGCGTGACGGGGACAAATGGGAAGACGACCACGGTCGAGCTTGTCGCCACGATGTCGCGCGCCGCTGGCCATGCGGGCGCCACGCTCGGCACGCTCGGCGCGACGGTCGACGGCGAGGAGGTGCCGTTTCCGGTCACGCGGCCGACGACCCCGGAGGCGCACGAGCTGCGGCAGATGCTTGCCCTCGTCCACGAGCGAGGAGCCACGCTCGTGGCGATGGAGGTGTCATCGCACGCGCTCGTGCTCGACCGGGCATGGGGGCTGCGCTTCGACGGCGCGGTCTTCACGAACCTGACCGAGGATCACCTCGACTTCCACGGCACGCTCGAGGACTACTTTCGGGCCAAGGCGCGGCTGTTCGAGGGTCTCGGTAGAAACGCCGTCGCCGCGATCAACGTGGGCGACCCGTATGGCCGGCGGCTCGTGGACATGACGCGCGCACGCACGATCACGTACGGCTGGTCGGCCGCGGCGGACGTACGGCCGCGGGAGGCCGTGAACGTGCCGAGCATCCGCGGGACGGTGGAGACGCCGGCGGGTCTCGTCGAGCTGGCGATGCCGCTCGTGGGCCGGTTCAACGTCGAGAACGCGCTCGCGGCGGTCGCCATCGGGATCGGCCTCGGGATGGAGCCGGACCAGATCGCCGCCGGGCTCGCGGCCGCGAGCCCGGTGCCCGGCAGGCTCGAGCCGGTCTCCATCGGGCAGGATTTCACCGTCGTCGTGGACTACGCTCACACGCCCGACGCGCTGGAGAACGTCCTCGGCGCGGCGCGAGAGATGACGCGCGGACGCGTCATCTGCCTCGTCGGCTGCGGTGGCGACCGGGACCCGTTCAAGCGGCCGGTCATGGGCGGGATCGCGACGCGGACGGCGGAGATGACGATCTTCACCTCCGATAACCCGCGGACGGAGGACCCGGACCGCATCCTCGATCAGATCATCGCCGGCGCGACGGGCGGCAACCCGTACGAGCGGATCGAGCCGCGTCGCCAGGCGATCCGTCGCGCCATCGCCCTCGCCGAGACGGGCGACGTCATCGTGTTGGCGGGGAAGGGGCACGAACCGTACCAGGAGGTCGACGGCGTCAAGCATCCCTTCGACGATCGCGTCGAAGCGAGGCGGGCGCTGGAAGAGCGTGTCGCCGAGGTCCCGACGAAGTCGGGCAGCCCGGCATAGGGGCATGTGACGTGGACGCGTACAGACCCGAGGACATCGCGGCCTGCGTCGGCGGGGAGCTCCTCAACGGCAGCCAGGGGCCGGTCACCGGCGTGAGCATCGATAGCCGCCGCACGCAGCCGGGGGACCTTTTCGTCGCCATCACCACGCAGACGAACGATGGCCACCAGTACCTGCCGGCCGCCTTCGCCTGCGGAGCCAAGGCGGCGCTCGTCAGCCGGAGGCAGGCGCAGATTCACCTGCGCGACTGGGACATCTTCACCCTCATCGCCGTGGACGACCCGGTGGCGGCGCTGCAGTGCTGGGCACAGGCGCATCGCCGGCGGTTCTCGGTGCCGGTCATCGCCATCACGGGCTCGAACGGCAAGACGACGACGAAGGAGTTCGTCGCGGCGGCCCTCTCGCACCTCGGGCCGATCCTGCGCACCGAGGGGACGCTCAACAACCACCTTGGCGTGCCGGTCACGCTGCTCGGCCTCACTGCGGAACATCGCGCCGCCGTGGTCGAGATGGGCATGAACCACGCCGGGGAGATCCGCGTGCTCGGCCAGATGGCCGAGCCGACGATGGGCATCATCATGAACACCGGCCAGGCGCACCTGGAGTTCTTCCCCTCGCTCGACGCGCTCGTCAACGCGAAGTGGGAGCTCGCGGCGACGATGGTCGGCGAACGGCTGCTCGTGCTCAACTGTGACGACGCGGGCCTGCGCGCCCGCGGCGCCCACTACGACGGCCCGATCCGCTGGTTTGGCCTCGAGACCTCGTGCGAGTGGCACCCGACGGAGATCGAGCAGAGCGGCGACGGCCGTTGGCGGTTCCGCGTGCGCGACGCCGTCGTGGACCTGCAGGTCCCCGGACGGCACATGGTGGGGAACGCGCTCGCGGCGCTCGCGGCGGCCGACGCGCTCAGGGTGCCGCTCGCCGAGGCGGCAAGACGGATCAGTGCGACCTCGTCGTCGGAGCGGCGGATGCGGTCGCTGTGGCTCGGCGGCATCCTCGTCCTCGACGACGCGTACAACGCGAACCCAAGCTCGATGGAGGCGGCGCTCCACACGCTCATGACGCTCCAGCCGGAGGACGGCGGCCGACGCATCGCGGTCCTCGGCGGCATGCGCGAGCTCGGCGGGATGAGCGTCGCGCTCCACCGCCACGTCGGGCGCATCGCCGCCCAGCTCGTCGTCGTGGCGGTCGGCGAACTCGCCGCGGACATCGCGGCCGGCGCGCGAGACGTCGAAGGGGCGACCGTGATCGAGTTCGAGACGCACGAGGAGGCGAGCGCGTGGCTCGCGGAGCACCTGCGGCCCGGCGACGTCGTCCTCGTGAAGGGCTCGCGCAGCGAGCGGATGGAGCGTGTGATCGACGCGTTGCGCGAGCGCCTGGAGCAACCGGCCGCCGGACAGGGTCGGCCGGAGAACGAGGGAGAACGCGCGCGGGTGGAGATGGCGTGACGCGGCTACCGCCGTCGCGCGCGCGGGGAGACGACGCGCCGTGATCGACACCGGGCTGAGAGGCAAAGTGGTCCTGATCACCGGCGTGAACAACCCGCACGGCATCGGTGCGGCAGCCGCGAGGGCCTTTGCCGCCGAGGGCGCGGCGGTGTTCATCACGTACCTTCGCGTGCCGTGCGATGGCGCGACCGGCGCAGACGACGCAGCCACGCCGGGCGATGCGTTCTACCGCGCGCAGAAGGCGAAGTCCGGCGATGGAGTCGCGAGCGCGCTCCGCGAGCAGGGCGCGAGGGTCGAGGCGGAGGAGGCGGACCTGACGGACCACCGGCTCATCCCGCGCCTGTTCGATCGGGTCGAGGGATCGCTCGGCCCGGTGGACGTGCTGGTCGACAACGCGGCGCACTGCGCCGCGGATACCTTCGTGCCGGAGAAGCGGCTTGGCCCGGAGAGTCGCGCCGCGGACCGGTCTCCGATGTCCGCGATCACGGCGGACACGCACGACCGGCACTTCGCGGTGAACAGCCGCGCCGCCGCGCTGATGATGGCGGAGTACGCGCGGCGTCACGTGGAACGGGGGGCGCATTGGGGCCGCATCGTCAATATCAGCACCGATGGAGCTTCGGGGTTCAGCACGGAGGTCTCGTACGGGGCGAGCAAGCACGCGCTGGAGTCCTACAGCCGGGCCGCCGCGAGCGAATTGGGCAGGTACGGGATCACGGTGAACGTCGTATCGCCGGGGGCAGTTCAGACCGGTTGGATCTCGCCGGAGCTGGAGCGGGAAGCGGCGGATCGCGTGCCGCTGGGGCGCATCGGGCGGCCGGAAGAGGTGGCCGATGCCATCGTCTTCTTCGCCTCCGAACAGGCACGTTGGATCACCGGGCAGCTTCTCTACGTGGGCGGCGGTCACGTCATGCCGCTGTGATACGCATTCGCCTTGAACGCGCTACATGGCCGAACACGGTCGAACGCTTCGCGTTCGCGGGTCTGCCCATATCGTCGGTTGTATGATGCGTATGCACAATGGGTTGTAGGGGCGAGGCATGCCTCGCCCCTCCAGCCACGATATAGCGTCTTCAATACGAAAGCGTGTGACGGGAGCGGATCGGGCTGTACATCGACACGCTGCGAACGCACTCTGCCGAGGCAGTCGCGGGATGAGGCCATGCTGAGGGTACCGATCGTGGACCGCAAGGGCGCCCGCGAGAGGCGACCGGAGCCGCAGGAGAAGGTGTCCGCGTCGCCGCGGCTGGGCCGTCCCTCCCAGCCGGCTCCCGCGGAGCCTTCGCACCAGCGCGAGACTTCGCGCCCGCGCGAGCTTCCGCGCCCGCACGAACCCTCGCATGTGAGCGAACCTCCGCGGGTGAGCGACCACGCCGCGCGGCTGCGCTCCGAGCCGATCGCCGCGGCGGAGCCTCATCCGCTCGACCGCGTGCTCCTGGTGTTGACGCTCATGCTCGTCGGCGTCGGCGTGGTGATGGTGTACAGCTCGAGCACGGTCATCGGCGCGGCGCGTTTCCACAGCGCGGGCTTCTTCATGCTTCGCCAGGTAGTCTACACGGCCATTGGCCTCATCGTATTCGCCGCGGCGGCGCGCGTGCCCGTCGACGTGGTGCGGCGGTCGGGCCCGATCCTGCTCGGCGTGGGGCTTGTCCTGCTCATCGCCGTGCTGACGACGCAGTCGGCCCGCAACGGTGCGCGGCGCTGGATCGACGTGTTCGGCCTCGTCTCGTTCCAGCCGTCGGAACTCGTGAAGTTCGCCGTCGTCCTGTTCCTCGCCGACCGCCTCGCGCGACAGCAAGAGCGGCTTGCGAGCTTCGCGCACGGCCTCGTGCCGCACCTGGTGATCCTCGCCGTGCTCCTCGGGCTCATCGTGCTCGAGCCGAACCTCAGCACGGCGGTGGCCATCGCCCTCATCGCCGGCGTCCTCATGATCTGCGCGCAGGTGCGCGTGCGCCACCTGTTCCTCCTGCTCCTCATCGCCGCGCCGCTCATCGCGCTGCTGATCCTCATGGAGCCGTACCGCGTGGTGCGGCTGGTCGGATTCCTTCCCATCATGGACAGGGCTGATCCGACCACGTACCAGATCCAGCAGGGCTTCGTCGCACTCGGCTCCGGCGGATTGTTCGGTCGCGGCCTCGGACGGAGCCTGCAGAAGTTCTACTTCCTGCCCGAACCATACACCGACTCGATCTACCCGATCATCGGCGAGGAGTTCGGCCTCGTGGGCACGCTCGCCGTGCTTGGGCTCTACGCCGCATTCGGATGGCGCGGCGTACAGATCGCCCGCCGGCAGGCGACCTTGTACCGGCTCCTCCTGGCGGTTGGGCTGACCGCGAGCGTGATGGTGTACGCCGCGCTCAATATCGCCGTCATGACCGGGCTCCTCCCGGCGACGGGGCTGCCGCTGCCGTTCATCAGCTACGGCGGGTCGGCGCTCTTGTTCAACTTGACGGCGACGGGGCTCCTGCTCGGCCTCTCGCGGGAGCGGCGCGTCGAGCGGGCGGGATTCGAGAGGACGGTGACGTCATGAGCGACATGCGGGCCGTCCCGATGTTCCACAAGCTGCGTCGCATCCACATGATCGGCATCGGCGGCAGCGGCATGAGCGGCATCGCGGAGGTGCTCCGCGCCCTTGGCTTCGTCGTCACCGGCTCGGACCAGCGGCTGAGCCAGGTCACCGACCACCTCGCCTCGCTCGGGATCGCGATCCACGAGGGGCATCGGCCGGAATACGTGCGGGACGCCCAGGTGGTGGTCTACTCGTCCGCGGTGAAGCCGGACAACGTCGAGGTCGTCGCCGCGACGGGATGGAAGATCCCCGTCATCGAGCGCTCGGAGATGCTCGGCGAGCTGACGCGGATGAAGTTCACGATCGGCGTCGCGGGCACGCACGGCAAGACGACGACCACGTCGATGATCGGGCAGATCCTCACCGCTGCGGGGCTCATGCCGACGATCATCGTGGGTGGCATCGCGAAGAGCCTCGGCTCCGGCGGCATCCTCGGCGGCGGGCAGCACCTCGTCGTCGAGGCCGACGAGTACGCGCGGACGTTCCTCCGCATGTTCCCGACCGTCGCCGTCGTGACGACGCTCGAGGAGGATCATCTCGACTGCTACCGCGACCTGGCCGACATCAGCGACACGTTCGCGCAGTACCTCGCGCGGCTCCCGTTCTACGGCGTCGCGATCATGGGCATCGACGACGCCAACGTGCGGGCGCTCGTGCCGCGCGTGCAGCGCTCGCTCGTCACCTACGGCACGGCCGAGGACGCGGATATCCGGGCAGCCAACCCACGGAGCCACGGGCTGCGGAGCGCCTTCTCCCTCGTCGTGCGAGGGCAGGCGCTGGGAGAGGTCGAGGTGCCGGTGCCCGGCCTTCACAATGCGCGGAACGCCCTCGCGGCGATCGCCGTGGCGATGGAACTCGAGGTGCCGCTCGACGGGATTCGCGAGGGCCTCGCGCGATTCTCCGGCGTCAACCGCCGGTTCCAGGTGCGCGGCACTGTGGATGGGGCGACCGTGGTGGACGACTACGCCCACCATCCGACGGCGCTCGACGCGACGCTGCGGACCGCGCGGGAGTGCTGGCCGGGCAAGCGCATCCTCCTCGTCTTTCAGCCGCACCTCTACAGCCGCACGAGGGATTTCCAGCGCGAGTTCGCCCGCGTGCTTCTGCGGTCCGACGTCGCCGTGGTCACCGACGTCTACCCGTCGCGCGAGGCGCCGCTCGCGGGCGTGACGAGCGATCTCATCCTGAACCTGAGCCGCGAGTACGGCCATCCGCGCGCCCTCGCGGCGCACGGCCTCGACGAGGCGACGCGCCTCGTGCGGGAGGAGATGCGCCCGGGCGACGTCGTGTTGACCGTCGGGGCAGGGGATATCTGGAAGGTCGCCACCGCGCTCACGAGCGACGGAGAGGCGAAGGCATGAACGAGGCGCCCGATCCCGCCCGGCCGTGGTTCCGCCACGTGATCTGGCCGCGGCCGCTCCGCCGGAAGGGGCTGGGACGAGTCAACGTGCGCGGGGTGGCCGGGTACGCGGCCGGCGCTCTCGTCGGGCTCGTCTCGCTCTGGTTCATCGCGCAGGCGGTGGGGCGGTTGCCATGGCGCGTAGTGACCGAGGTCGCCGTGGTCGGCTATCGGAACGTCGATCCGGAGCGCATCCTCGACCAGGCGCAAGTCACGGTGGGAGCACCGCTCTTCGGCGTGGACGCGGACTCGGTCGTCCAGCGCGTTCGGGCGCTGCCCTGGGTGCGGCAGGCGAGCGTGCGGCGCCGTCTCTCGGGCCGGTTCGAGATCCACGTGAAGGAGCGCGTCCCGGTGGGAATGCTGTGGGATCGCGGGTTCCAGTTGATCGACGCATCCGGGTACGCCGCCCCGCTGGAGACTGCGTTGCCGCCGGACGTGCCGCTCGTGAGCGGGCTGCCGAAGCCGGGCGAGGCGCGGGACGCGATGCTGCGGCGAGCCGCGCGGGTGCTCACCACGGCGGGTGGGCTCGCGCCGCTGCGGTCGGCGATCTCCGAGGTCTCGCTCAGGGACCCGCGGATGCTGGTGCTGATCCTTTCGCCACGGGGCACCCCGGTGCTGCTGCCGCCGGACCCTGGGCGCGACCGGCTCGTGATGCTGGCGTCGGTGGTGGCCCACCATCCCGACGTCCTGCGCCAGGCGCGCTGCCTTGATGCGCGGTTCGTGGGTCAGGTGGCGGTCAGCCCGCGCGTCGACTGACGGCGAGAGCACGACGAGGGTATGACGATGGCAATGGGACGTGTGGTGGCCGGGCTGGACATCGGCACGACGAAGACCACCACCATCATCGCGGAAGTTGACGAGGCCGAGAACGTCCGCGTCATCGGCGTCGGCCAGGCGGCGTCGCAGGGCATCGAGCGGGGCATGGTGGTGAACCTGGACGAGACGGTCCAGTCCATCATGCGGTCCGTGGACGAGGCCCAGCACATGGCGGACGTCGTCATCGACAGCGTGTACACCGGGATTGCGGGAGAGCACATCCGCGGCATCAACAGCCACGCTGCGGTGGCCGTCGGCCGCAACACGGGGGAGATCACCGAGGACGACGTCATCCGCGTCATCGATCACGCGAAGACGATCAACATCCCGCAGGATCTCCAGATCATCCACGTGATCCAGCAGGAGTTCGCCATCGACGAGCAACGGCACGTGCGCAACCCGGTCGGGCTGGCCGGCTCGCGCCTCGAGGGCGAAGTGCACATCGTCACCGGCGCGGCGACCTCGGTGCAGAACATCCATCGCGCCGTGGAGCGCGCGGGGTTGCACGTGGCGGATATCGTGCTGCAGCCGCTCGCGAGCAGCCTCGCGGTGCTCTCGCCCGACGAGCAGGAGCTCGGCGTCGCCATGCTCGACGTCGGCGGTGGCACGACCGACATCGCCATCTTCTACCGCCGCGCGATCCGGCATACCTCCGTCGTCGGCCTCGGCGGAACGAACGTCACCAACGACATCGCCATCGGCCTGCGCACGCCCATGGACGAGGCGGAGATGCTCAAGCAGGAGTACGGCTACGCGCTCCTCGACCTTGTGGCGGAGGACAAGGAGATCTTCCCGGCCACCGGGCTCGGAGGCCGCGCGCCGGAGCCGGTCCGCATGCGATATCTCGCCGAGATCATCGAGTCGCGCATGGAGGAGATCTTCGAGTACGCCTGGCGGGAGATCGAGCGGACGGACTACGGCGGGAAGCTCGCGAGCGGCGTCGTGCTGACCGGCGGCGGCGCGATGATCAAGGGCGCGGTGGAGCTCGCGCAGCGCGTCTTCGGGGTGCCCGTCAAGCTCGGCGTGCCGATGGGCGTGAGCGGGTTGGTCGAGAAGGTGTTCACGCCCATGAACGCCACCGGGGTGGGTCTGGTGCTCTACGGAGCGAGCCAGGAGGGTCGCTCGCACCAGCCGAGCGAGCCGCGTCCGTCCCGCGAGGAGGAGAGCGCCGGCAGCCGAGTCGAGGGAATCTACCGCTGGTTCCGGGAGTTCTTCACGGGGTAATCACATCCGAGCCGAGGCATCCGAACCATATGGGAGACACGCGCGTCGAGCGAGCGGTGGCAGGGCGGACGGGATCGCCGAAGCCGTCCACCTTGTGCGCATCGCAACCTGCGCAGAGGAGGTCGGGGACATGTCCAACATTGCTTTCGAGTTGGACCAGGAACAGGAGCCGATCGCGAAGATCAAGGTGGTCGGTGTCGGTGGGGCAGGAGGCAACGCCATCCGTCGGATGATCGACAGTGGGCTCTCGCACGTCGAGTTCATCGCGGTCAACACGGATGAGCAGGTGCTCCACCGCTCGGGGGCGACCACGCAGATCTGCATCGGCGCCAACGTCACGAAGACGCTTGGGGCGGGTGGTCGGCCAGAGGTGGGGCGGCAGGCCATCGAGGAGGATCGCGACCAGGTCGCCGACGCCTTGTCCGCCGCGGACATGGTGTTCATCACCGCCGGCATGGGCGGCGGCACCGGCACAGGCGCATCGCCGGTCGTCGCGGACCTGGCGCGCGAGGCGGGCGCGCTCACCGTCGGCGTCGTGACGACGCCCTTCCTGTTCGAGGGCAGCAAGCGGATGCGCCGCGCGGCGGAGGGCCTGGCGGAGCTGCGCAAGGTCGTCGACACGCTCATCGTGATCTCGAACGAGCGGCTCATGCAGGTCCTGCCCGGGAAGACGCCGATCAACGACTCGTTCCGCGAGGCGGACAACGTCCTCCGCCAGGCGGTGCAGGGCATCACCGACATCATCCTGGTGCCCGGTCTGGTGAACCTGGACTTCAACGACGTCCGCACCATCATGTCCCATCGCGGCAGCGCGACGATGGGGATGGGGACCGGCGTCGGGGAAGAGCGCGCGCAGACCGCGGCCCGCGCCGCCATCTCGAGCCCGCTGCTCGAGGACGTCTGCATCGCCGGCGCGAAGGGCCTCCTCGTCAACGTCAGCGCCGGGCCGTCGTTGTCGCTCGACGACGTGCGGAACGCGATGAAGGTGATCAACGACGCCGCGGGCGACGGCGCGGACATCTTCTTCGGCGCGGTCATCGACGAGACGATGCCCGAGGACGAGCTGCGCGTCACCCTCATCGCCACCGGGATCGAGACGCAGCGCACCGAGCTGGAAGGTGAGCTCGAACGGACGGCCACCGGCCGGGACCAGCAGCCTGCTCGGCGGCCGGCGCGTGCGGCGAACCCGAACGATCTGACCGTGCCGGCGTTCCAGCGTCGCCAGCAGCCCGCCGACGATGAGGCCGAGGAGGCCGAGACCGAGAAGGCACCATTCGATGATCGACGGTCGATGATCGACGACCCCCACGTTCCGGCGTTCATCAGGAAGCCGCGGCGCCGCATCTGATACGGAGCGCGGCGCCCCCACGCCGGGGTACGGATGCCTTCCGGCGGGCGGCAGGTTGCCGCAGGGATGGCCATGTGCTATATTTTCAACGCTTGATCGCACGCGTGGCGGCGTAGCTCAGCTGGTTAGAGCAGCGGAATCATAATCCGCGTGTCCGGGGTTCGAATCCCTGCGCCGCTACTCTTCTCTGCCTCGGCCGGCCACCAACGGATGGTAGTCCGGCCTTTCTCTTTCTCTGGTCATCCCAACTCGTAGAAGCTCACCGCGATACCGAGCAGCACCGCGACCTGCCGCACGAGTTCGTCGATAGGTACCACTTCGCGATCCCCATGCGCCCCGGCGCCGCGGTTGCCGCAGTAGACGGCCGGGATACCCGCCTCGCCCGCGAGGATCGAGACGTCGCCGACGGATCGGAACACCCCGAGCGGCAGTTCCTCGCCCGTGGCCTGCCGGTACCCGCGCAGGTACGCCTGCACGATCTTGTCCCCTTCGCCAAGGCGATAGCCGTCGCGGATGCGGTTGAAGGCGATCTCGATGGCGGTGCCGGTGCGCCGGGCGAGGTCGGCGGCGATGCCGCGCATCTCGGCGGCAACGTCCTCGAAGCGGCGGTCCGCGAAGTACCGCCGCGTGCCCTCGATACGGCACGTCGTCGGGAAGCGGTTGTAGAAGTCGCCGCCATGTACCTGACCGAGGAACAGCGTCTCGGGCCCGACGTATGGCCGCTCCTCACCGCGCAGCCGGCGTCGCTCCTGCTCCAGGGCGAGGATGAGCTCTCCAGCGGCGACGAGCGGGTGCGGCGCGTCGGGCGGCGTCTCGTTCTCGTGCGTGCTCGTCGCGGGGCCGGCGATGGTCGCCTCGAAGATCGCCATGCCGCGGCCGGCGATGGCCAGTACCTCCGCGGGCCCCTCGGCGACGACGGCGGCGTCTCCCCGGTGGCCGACGGCGATGAGAGCGCGGAGCCCTTCGCCGTGGCCGAGCGGCGCCTCGTGCAGCCCGTGCGTCGTCATGAGGAGATCCCCCGGCAGACGCACGTCCGCCTCCTGGAGTACCTCGACCGCCTCCATGATCGCCGCGAGCCCGCCCTTCATGTCCGCCGCGCCGCGCCCGATGAGCGCGCCCTCACGGAGCGCCGGTGGCTCGTGCTCGACGGGGACCGTGTCGATGTGCCCGTCGAACTGGAGGCAGGGGCCGCCGCCCGTCCCCTTCCAGCGCGCGGCGATGCTTGGCGCGTCCGTCCCCGGCGGCGCGTCGGGGATGCGGTCGATCCGCGCGACCTCGCAGCGCAGCCCGCGCCAGACGGCGGCGAAGCGCTCCGCCGCGGTGCGGGTCTGTCCCGTCGGACTGGGAATCTTCACCAGCTCGAGCGCCCGTTCCGACAGCCGGTCGCGGTCGATGCGGTCGATGAGCGTGTCGAGGCGTCGCATGGCCATCATCCTCCAGGCGCGGTATCTTTCAGGACTGGCCGGCAGTCGGGAATGCTGATCCTGCCCGGCGGGAGCGCGCCGCAGGGACGCCGCAAAGCGAGCATCCGGGAACGTACGGCGCGCCGCAGGGACGCGCAAGAGGAGAGGGAGGTGCGAGGATGTCCGCGGAGGAATCGACGAGCGGGGACCTGGCGCGCGCCGCGCGCGTGGCCGTGGAGCAATGCCTGGGCGTGACGCGCGGCGAGGTGGTGCTCGTCATCGCGGACCCGCCATCCCGGGCGATCGGCCGTGCGCTCTGGGCGGCCGCGATCGATGCCGGCGGCGAGGCGCTGCTGGTCGAGATGCTGCCTCGGGCGGAGCATGGGGCCGAGCCGCCCGCCGCCGTCGCCGCGGCGATGCTGCACGCCCAGGTGATCCTGGCTCCCACGTCGAAGTCGCTCACCCACACCGAGGCGCGACGCGCCGCAACCGCCGCCGGAGCGCGCGTGGCGACGCTGCCGGGCATCACCGAGGAGATCATGGCGCGAACGCTCGTCGCCGACTACGACGCGATCCAGGAGCGGACGGAGCGAGTGGCGCGGGCGCTCGAGGGCAGACGCGCCGTCAGGATCACGACGCCGGCGGGGACGGACATCGCTTTCTCCGTCGAGGGACGAGCCGTGCTGAGGGATACCGGCGTGCTGCGCGAGCCGGGCGTGACGAATCTCCCTGCGGGTGAAGCGTTCCTCGCCCCCGTCGAAGGTACCGGCGAGGGCGTCATCGCGGTGGATGGCTCCATCGGCGCGAGCGGCATCCTCGACCGGCCGATCACCATCCGCGTCGAGCGCGGCATGGCGACCGACATCGGCGGGCACCCGTACGCCGAGACGCTCCGCCGCGCCATGGACGTCGCCGGGCCCGAGGCGCGCACGCTCGCCGAGCTCGGCATCGGCACCAACGACTCGGCCCGCCTCGTGGGGAACGTGCTCGAGGACGAGAAGATCCTCGGCACCGTTCACCTCGCCTTCGGCGACAACCGCTCCATGGGCGGAACGGTACGCGCGCCGTTCCATCAGGACGGCATTCTGCGCCGGCCGACGGTCTGGGCCGACGACGTCCCGCTCATGCGCGAAGGGCGTCTGATCGTCTGACGGCGCCGGCTGCGCGCGACGGACGGGGCAGTTGCGGGCGACGGACCGTACATTTTCCCGCGCTCGCGCGCGGCACGCGCGTCCTTAACTCGTTGTGCCTCCCATGCGGAAGGGGGTAGTTCGATGCGGCACGATGCGGCAAGCCTCATGGATTTGCTCACGAAGGTCTGGGATTACCCGCTGCTCACCCTGGGCGGGGGCACGCTCACGATCGCGGTCATCACGAAGTTCGTCATCGGCATCATCCTCGTGTGGCTTGTGGCATGGCTCATCCAGCGCAGGCTCGTGCTCCGCATCCTGCGCTACTCGGTCACCGACTCGGGCACGCGGTTCGCCGTCAGCCGCATCGCCTACTACGTCGTCTTCGTGCTCGGGGTCCTCGTCGTGCTCGACGCGACCGGCGTGAAGCTCTCGTCGCTCGCGTTCATCGGCGGCGTCGTCGGCATCGGCATCGGCTTCGGCATGCAGAACATCGCGTCGAACTTCGTGAGCGGCATCATCCTCCTCATCGAGCGCCCCATCAGCGTGGGGGACGTCGTGACGGTCGGCGGCACCATGACCGGCCTCATGGGCACAGTAAAGGAGATCAACATCCGCGTCACGCGCGTGCTCTCGTCGGATAACGTTACGCTGTACGTGCCGAACAGCCGTTTCATGAACGACATCGTGATCAACTGGACGGCCGGCGATGAGCCCCTGCGCGCGCAGATCGACGTGAGCGCGCCCAACACGTTCGATCCGAAGGGCGTCCGGGATCTCCTCATGGAGGCGATGGAGTCGAACCCGCGCGTCCTGCGCGACCCGGCGCCCGTCGTCCGTCTCGCCGACTTCACCGACTCCGCGGCCCGCTACCAGGCCTTGTTCTGGTTGCCGGACATCACCAGCTACCGCGAGGTGCCGAGCGACGTGCGGTTCGCCATGCTGGACCTGCTCCACGAGCACGGCATCGTGGCCACGGCACCGCTGCCTGCGCGGCCGGCGGCCGCGCAGGCCTGACCGGGTTGCCCCGCGCCTGCCGCGCCGTAGCTTGTGGGGCATGACCCTCTGGCGCGCGCTCGACCCGCCCACCTACGGAGGAGGCCATGCCCGCATACCGCACCCAGGATACGCCGGCCACCTACATCATCGACTACCGCGACCACCTCAACTACCTGGACGACTCCCTGCGACAGGTCGGCGAGGCGCCGCCGACGCTGTTCCATGGCGGGCAGGACATGGCGTACATGCCCCGCGTCGGCGCGTCCGACTTCCGCTCCGGGAAGGACGAGAAGGTGCAGGGGCGCATGTCGTGGGCCTTCCCCATCTCGCCCGAGGAAGCCACGCGGCGCCGGGAGCAGTCGCGGCGCTGGACGACCGGGCTCCACGAGGCCGGCGTCGAAACGGTCATCCCCTACGTCTGCAACCAGACCATCGGCGGCGACCCCGACGCGCGCACGGGCCTCTGGTGGTTCTACGACCGCTGGGACCAGTACCCCGACGCTGGCCCGAAGCCGCGGACGGACCCCATCGAGTGGATGCAGCGCGAACCCGACGGTCGGCTCCACTTCAACTACCCGTACCGCTTCGTAAGGACCTCGCCGCCTCTGCGGTTCGCGCCGTGCCCGAACAACCCGTACTGGCACGAGTGGCTCAGACACACCGTTCGTCTGCTGGCCGAGGATGGCTTCGACGGCGTCTTCGTGGACAACAACATCCTCCATTGCCGATGCCAGTACTGCGAACGCGAGTTCCGGACGTACCTCGCCGAGACGTACTCCCCCGCGACGCTCCGGCGACGATTCGGCACGGACGACGTCGCGTCGCTCCGCCTGGCGACGCGGGGCGACAAGGTCCTCTGGGCGTGTGCGCAGCCGGGGTATGCTCGGCATCTCAAGGAGAGCGATCCGGACCAGTTCCGGGAGAAGTTCGGTACGGACGACCCCGACGCAGCGGTCCTCTCCGAGGCGGGCAACGGCTTTCACTGGGGCCGCGCGCATGACTTCTGGGTCGCGAGCCTTCGCGCGCGCTTCGGCGAGGACGAGACGCGCCGTATCCTGCGCGAGGGCGACCTCGCGGGCCTCGACGTCACGGCGCCGGCGGAGCGCTGCCTCTGGGCAGACACGCAGATGTTCTGGGCGTGGTCGATCGGCCGCAGAAACGCCGACCTCCGCGCGGCGGCGGAAGAGGTCCGCCCCGGGTTTCTCATCGTGCCGAACTGGGGTGACATGTCGGGCTTCCGTCATACCGACAGCCGCCGCCTCGAGGCGAAGAACGTCCGCCTCTGGAAACCCGGCGCGGACGTGGTCTTCTTCGAGGAGGAGTACTACCCCGGCACGCTCGCGCCGGGCTACACGTTCGACCTCATCATCCCATACCGGTACGCCGCCGCGTGCGGCATGCGCTCCTGCGCGCTGCCGTACCGCGGCTCCGGCTCGCGCGCCCTTGTCGAGCTGGCCACCGCGGAGGCCGCCGCATGGGCCGGCGACGGCATGTTCGTGCAGTCCGGCTACCGGTTCCCCGAGGTGCGCCGCGCCTACCGCGAGTTCTGGAACCGCTATCCCCACTGGTTCGCGAGGCGAACCTCGTACGCCGAGGTCGGCCTCGCCCTGAGCTTCGACGAGGTGCACCTGGAGAACACGTACCACCTGCGCGAGGCGTACTCGCTCGCGCGGTTCCTCGCCGATCACCACATCCTGTTCGACTTCATCCCCGAAGGCGGCATCACACGAGACGAACTGCGCCGCTTCCGCGTCGTGATCATCCCGCACATGCAGTTCCTGCCCAACCCGGCGCGAGCCGCGCTCGCGGCGTACGTCGAGGCCGGTGGGCGCCTGCTCGTCACCGGGAACACCGGCGCGTACGACGAACATGCCCGGCCCGTCCGGCGGCGCGATCTCATCGGACGACTGCGGGCGCTCATGGGGTCCGGCACGCGCGTGGAGTACCACGGCCGAGGCGGTGTCGTATGGACCCGGGATGTGCTCTCGCTCCTTCCGCGACGTGCATGGCAGATGCACGACCTGGCGGATTTGCCGGTGGAGAAGCTCCGCGCGGCGCTCCCCGAGATCGTGCAGGCGGCACGGGACGAGCCGCGGGACGACGCCCGTCTCGCGCGCCTGCTCGACGATCTGGCGGGCCGGCAGCTCGCCGTGCTGGGCCCTTCGGCGCCGCCGACCCTGCGAGCCGCGGCGTGGCTGCGCGGCGGACGCAAGGCCTCGCTCGTGCTCCACCTCGTGAACTACGACGCCCCGGCGGCAGATATCGACGAGGAACGCGGCCGGGTGACGCCGGTCGAGGATGTCGCGGTCGCGCTGCCCGTGCCGGAAGGGATGAAGGTCTCCCGCGTGGTCGCAGCGGACCCGTGGCGGCCCGACCCGGAGCCGTTGCCCTTCCGCGTGCGCCAGGGCCGCGTGCGGTTCGTCGTCCCGCGCGTCGAGGCCGGCCTCGTCGTACGGATAGGCTGAGCACGTGCTCAGAGGCTGAGTCGTCCCCCGGATAGCGGCCGGCGGAAGTCGTCTGCCGGCATGGATTCTTCCGGCGGGGTGGCTGGCGTCTCGCGCGGTGTGTGCGCATATTCGTGGCCGGGACCTCCGAATTCCCACCGGTGAACGCACGGACCGAATGGGGACACCGCGTGCATACGGCCGGCCCGGCCGGCACGTCGACCGGCCGTGCGTCGGCATCGCACGCGCTCATCGAGGGAGGGCATGGTATGCGACGTACTCTGTGGGTTCTGGGGGCGGTGGTGGCGTGTCTGGGCGGGGTGCTGTTCGGCTCGACCAACGCCGAGCAGGCGACTCAGCTCCGGGTGGTGAACGGGCTGGAGCGCTACACGATCTACTACGCGTACATCTCCCCGGGCGACAGCCGCAACTGGGGAGATGACAAACTCGGCTCCGGCCAGACGCTCAGCCCGGGCAGCTCGCGCACGTGGTCCATTACCGCCGGCACGTACGACCTGCGCGTGAAGGACCAGGACGACGACACCTACTCGCGCTACGACGTCTGCATCCCGCGCGGCATGACGGTCGAGTGGAACGTGACGCTGGCCGACCTCGACAGCAGATCGTCGTCCTCGTCCAGCAGCAGCGCCACGATCCGCATCACCAACGGCCTGGAGCGGTACACGATCCGCTACGTGTACATCTCGCCGGATGCGAGCGGCTCGTGGGGCGACGACAAGCTTGGGAGCGACGTGCTCATCGCGGGGCAGTCGCGGTCGTGGACCGTGGACCCAGGCGTGTACGACCTGAGGGTGAAGGACGAGGACGGCGACACGTACACGCGCAACGACATCCGCGTCGGGTCCGGCGAGACGTATGAATGGAACGTGGCGCTATCAGAGCTCGATAGCCGCTGATCCCTGCCGCGCGCGACGGAGGGTGCGCCGATGCCGTCGTGCCCTCCGTCGTCGCCGCGGCTATCCGCGCTCCCGTCGCCACGTCCAGATATCGGGCCTGACATCCTCCCACGCCGGCGCGAGGTGGGCCTCGTAGAGGCGCGTCAGGTGGGCGACGGGGTTCCATCGCGTCGCCGCCCTGAGGAGAGCGACAGTGCCCTTCGCGTTCGTGCCCGCGTACGCCTCGACCATCCCCTCGCGATCCCGCAGGTACGCCTCGATGTCCGGCCACCGGGCGACGATCTCCCGCCACGCGCGGACATATTCCGCTTCGTAGCGCTTCAGCAGGTCGATCGTTGCGCCGGGGCGGAGACCCGGGTCGTCCGGAAGCGCCTGCGCGAGCACGTGCGCGAGGATCGGCTCGTCGGGCCGTGCGTGCTCGCCGGCATGGTGGAAGAGTTCGAGGTGGTTCACCGCGTACACTTCGGCCGCGGACGTATCGGCGACGTGGTTGCCGAGGCGCCCGACGACGCCGAGGAAGTCGGCGAGCGACTCCTGCCGTGCGATGCCGTCGGTCACCCACGGCCAATGCTTCCGGAAGAACTCGTGCCCGAGTGCCTCCGAGGCGACGAGGTCCTCCCCATCCGGCACGAGCGTGACGGCGAGTTCGTCTCCGCGAGGCGTCGTGTGCGCCACGGTCGGGCAGTGCGCGATGCCGCACGCCGCCGCGATGCCGGCGAACAGCACTTCCGCCTGAGGATTGAGCCGGAGCACGTCGAAGGTGAAGCGGGTCCCGCCGTCGCGGAGCGCGACACGGGTGGACTGGCGCACGTCGTCGAGCAGGTCCACCCGGTGGACGATGAAGTCGGCGCCGAGCTCCTGCCCGCCGCGCGCGAGCCGGTGGAGCTCGCGCACCGCGTCGATGAGCTTGGTCCGGTCGAGCTTGGCGCGGAACAGCCGTGCCCTCGCCGTCGCTGGCAGGTCCTGGATGGCGCCGCGAGCATACCGCGCGTAGGCGTGGGAGATATGCATCGGCATCATGTCGGCCGACTCGGGGTCGAGCAGCTCGTCCACTCGGGCTCGCCAGTGCGGCAGTCGCCGATCGAGGAACTCCCCGGGGTCCGTCACGCCGAGCGCGTGGAGGAGGGCGATGCGCTCCTCGTCGGCCTGCGGGTGCGTGCTCGCGCGGAAGTAGCCGTGGAGCCGCTCCTCGAAGAAGGCCTGTGCCTGGCGGTCGGCGCGGTTCATGAGGAAGTCGTCGATCGCCAGTGCCGCGGCCTTGCCGGCGCCCATCGCCTGGATCACCGTCGCCGCGCCGGTGACGATGTCGCCGCCGGCGAAGATGCCCGGCCGGTCGGTGAGCCCCGTGCGCTCGTCGGCGACGATGGTGCCGTGCGAGGTCGTCTTGAGCCCCGGCGTCGTCCGCGCCACGAGTTGGTTCGGCCCATTGCCGACGGCGATGATGGCCGTGTCGATCTCGATGATCTCCTCGCTGCCGGGGATCGGCACCGGCCGGCGCCGTCCGCTCGCGTCGGGCTCGCCCAGACCCATGTGGATCACCTTCACGCCGCCGACCCAGCCGTCGCCGCGGTCGATGAACTCCGTCGGCGCGGCCAGCATGAGGAACTCGACGCCCTCGTCGCGCCCGTGGCGGATCTCGTCGGCGCGCGCCGGCATCTCCACCTCCGAGCGGCGGTACATCAGCCTCACCGACTCGGACCCGAGCCTGAGCGCGGTGCGGGCCGAGTCCATCGCCGTGTTGCCGCCGCCGAACACCGCGACGCGTCGGCCGACGAACACCGGCGTGTGGTACTCGGGGAACCGGTATGCCTTCATGAGGTTGACGCGCGTGAGGAACTCGTTGGCGCTATAGATGCCGTTGAGGTTCTCGCCGGGGATGCTGAGGAAGTACGGCAGCCCGGCGCCGGTGCCGATGAAGACGGCGTCCGCGCCGCCGTTGAAGAGATCGTCCACGGTGAGCGCCTGGCCGACCAGCACGTTGAGCCGGATCTCGACGCCCATGCGGTGGAGTATGTCCACTTCGCGGCGGACGATCTCCTTCGGCAGGCGGAACTCGGGAATCCCATAGACGAGGACGCCGCCGGGCTCGTGGAGCGCCTCGTAGATCGTCACGCCGTGGCCGCGCCGCGCAAGCTCACCGGCGAGGGTGAGGCTGGCGGGGCCGGAGCCGATCACGGCGACGCGCTTGCCCGTGGACGGGGCCACGTCGGGCACACGCATCTCGCTCTCCTCGCGCTCCCAGTCGGCGATGAAGCGTTCGAGGGCGCCGATGTTCACCGGCTTGTTCTTCCGGCCGAGGATGCACTTCTCCTCGCACTGGGTCTCCTGCGGACACACGCGCCCGCAGATGGCCGGCAGGTTCGTATCCTGCTTGATCCGCCGCGCCGCGCCCGCGAGATCACCCTCGGCGATGAGATTGATGAACGCGGGGATGTCGATGCCGACCGGACACCCCTCGATGCAAAGCGGCTTCTTGCACTGGAGGCACCGCTGGGCTTCCCCCACCGCCACGGCGGTGGGGAAGCCGGTGGCGACCTCGGAGAAATCCTTCGCTCGCTCTGCGGGCGTACGTTCCGGTACCTCGTGGCGCGGTTCGTTCGGCTTAGGTCGGCGACGTGGGGCATCGGACGCTGCCATGGTTCCCTCTGTCACCAGGGATGGGTCGGACGCCGCTTACGGCCGGATCTTGCAGGACTCGTGCTCGCGATACATCCGCTGGCGGTTGGCGAGCTCGCGGTAGTCGACCTGATGGCCGTCGAACTCGGGGCCGTCGACGCAGGCGAACTTGCGCTCGCCGGCGACGGTCACGCGGCAGCCGCCGCACATGCCCGTGCCGTCCACCATGATCGGGTTGAGGCTCACGATCGTATGGATGCCGAAGGGCCGCGTCACTTCGGCGACGGCGCGCATCATCGGCAGCGGGCCGATCGCGACGACGAGATCGGGGCGGAACCCGGCATCCAGCCGGCCCTTCAGCGCATCGCTCACGAGGCCGTGGAAGCCGTAGCTTCCGTCGTCGGTGGCCACGATCACCTCGGCCGAGACGCCGCGCATCTCCGGTTCCAGGATCACCAACTCGCGCGTGCGAGCGCCCATGATCGTGACGACGGTGTTCGACAGGTCCGCCAGGCCGCGCGCGATGGGGTACAGTGGTGCGACGCCGATGCCGCCGCCGACGCATACCGCCGTGCCGACGTACGCGAGCTCCGTCGCGCGGCCGAGCGGGCCGGCGACGTCGCGGATCTCGTCGCCCATCTCCAGGTCCGCGAGCATGCGCGTGCTCTCGCCGAGTGCCTGGAAGATGAGCGTGATCGTCCCCGCGATGGGGTCGCTGTCGACGATGGTGAGCGGGATGCGCTCGGCGTGCTCGTTCGCGCGCACGATCACGAATTGCCCCGGCTTGCGGCGCTCGGCGACCAAGGGGGCGTCGACCTCGATCTGGTAGGCGTTCGGGGCCAACGTTCTCTTCGCCATGATGGTCGGCATGGGCGTGCGGTTCCCTTCCTGCCGGACGCGGGGGAGATATGCGGGATCGCGGGCATGACCGGCGGCCGACGCGACAGCCCCGGCGACGCGGTATGCGCGGGTGACCGACCCGATGGAGGCGGCACGGCCGCGAGACTTGCGGGCATCAAGGCGTGACGAGCGCCCGGAGAAACATGTGCGCGCTCGGGCTCCCATGGGAGCACCTGATCGTCCGCCGATGCCGGCTAAGAAATATACCGGGTTTGCGTTCCGGGGTCCAGCGCGCAAGATGCGGACGCCCCTTGTCAGCCGGGGAATAATCCGGTATACTTCATGTGACATGAGACCCGTTGAGAGCTATCACTAGGTATCGGCCACGCCCACCGCTGCTCTGCACTGCGCGGCACTGGCTGCCCCGCCCGGCGGCGCGGGCAAAGCATCATCGTGGTACCGTCCATGGTAACGCTGAAGGCTCTCGGCGTCCGCCTTCGTAAGGCCCCCCCAACCGGCGCGCTCCACCCGCTCGAGGAGGCGCTCGTCCTCGTCGGCATCACGACGCCGACCTACTACCGCTGGCTGAAGGTCGGGAAGGTCGAGGACAGCCGCGTCCGTGGCCCGGGCGGGAAGGTGTACCTGCCCGCGACGGCGATCGCCCGCCTCCGTGAGGTCGCGGCGCGGGTCGAGTACCGGGCGGAGTGATCGCGCTGGGGCCGCGCCGCGCATCTTGTCCTACCTATGTCCGCGTAGGGAAGCGCCGCATGGCGCCTCCGGATGACGTCCCTGCCGAACCGTCGCCATCGAGGGGAGCGGTCTCGTCGTGGGTCGGGGCGTGGGCCCGCGCGGCGCCACGACGGCGCGCCGCACTCCAAGCGACACGCGCGGCTTCAGAATTGGCTGCCGACCCTGAACAGGAAACGGTGTCCTTCCGGCGACACGGCGATGTCGGATCGGAGGCTCAGTTGCTCGTTCCACGTGAAGCGCAGGCCCAGGCCGGCGCTGCTGTGGATCTGATCGATGCCCATCTGAGCGAACGATGAAGCGAACCGGCCGAGATCGGCGAAGGCGATAGCCTGTGGCATGATGTACTGCCGGTGCCACCGGCGGACGGCGAACGACCGGCGCACCTCGGCGGTGAGGAGGAGCTTATCCTGGGCGGCAAACCGGCGTGACACGTACCCGCGCAGATTCGCGGCGCCCATCACGTCGAATGTGCGGAGCGAACCGCCGATCTCCGACATTTCGTAGAAAGGGGTGTTCCCCGTCATGCTCTCGATGATGGCGCGCGCGACGATGGTGTACCGGCGGCGGAGCGGGATATACCGCGTGTGGATGAGAGTCAGGCGGAGCTCCTGGTTGTTGCTGCCGAGCCAGCGGAATGCCTTCCGCACCGAGAAATCGCTGAGGGCACCCCGCGTCGGGACATCTCGGTCGTCCCGCGTGTCAAGAATGATGCCAAGTGCGACGGTGTTCGTCCAGCCGGTCGTCACACCGGGCAGATCGGGCTGTCGAAACACAAAGTAGGTGTCCTTCGTCGGGTTGACGCGCGAGGGTTTGGTCCGGGCGAACCGCACGCCCACGAACGCGGCCAGCGGGCCGGCGAGCGACTGCTCGAGGTCGAATGCGGTCTTCTGCTGCTCGAGCACGTAGCGATAGTAATCGGGCTCCGCCGCGACAGAGTCCTTGTTGACCTTCGTGTTGTTGCCGATTCCGAAGAAATGCGCGTCGATATCGTCGAGATCCTGAGTGATGAACCGCACCTCGGTCGGCACCGGCAGGAGATCGACGCTGACATAGTGGTTGCGCTTGCCGTTCGTCGTGAGCAACCACTGGACCTTCACGCGGTATAGGTAGGGCCGCATCCGGTAGTCGGTGATCTGGACCCAGGCGCCATAGCGGAGTCCGCTTGACGGGGTGTAGAACAGGATCGGCAGTCCGGTGAGGCCATAGGGCACGCCGTTCATGGTGAATGTCCGTCGACGCTGGAGCCACTCGAGGCTCCGATCGACCTCCGCGCCGACCTGATCGGCGCTCCGATTGAGCGTCGAATCTCCCTTGCCCCCGTTCTTGGCGGGGGCCGCGCCCGGCGCAGGCGTCGCCAGGAGCCCCAGTATCATCGCAACTGCTATCATGTTTCCCTGCAGCATGTCGTGGCCAACGGTTCGACGCGGTGCGCGCGTAAAGTGCGTCCGAGGGTGTTGGTGGGAAGATAGCCTGCGCCACCAGCATGAGGAATGTCCGCCCCACTCCCCGTGGACGCTGGCACACCATAGGTGGTGGGACAGTCATCCTGCTTCCCTTTCGAGGACGGTGTCCGTCCTCCTGCTTCCCGGATGCAGCCTTGCCGCGCGAAACAAGGGATAGCGCAATCGTCGGCCCGCACGTATCTTCGCGTACCATCAACCGGGCGTGGCAAGGGGAAAGGAGCGGCCGATGTCCGACCAGGACCTGGGTCACCCTCATCGGGACCGACTTGAGTGGGACACCTACTTCATGCGGATCGCGCAGTTCGTCGCCGAGCGTTCGACGTGCCTGCGGGCGAAAGTGGGGGCGGTCATCGTGCGGGACCGCAGCATCGTCGCGACGGGCTATAACGGCGCGCCCTCGGGCATGCCGCACTGCCTCGACGAAGGATGCCTCATCTACCGCACTCGCACGCCCGACGGCGTCGAGGAGGAGAACTGCTACCGCACGATCCACGCGGAGATCAACGCGATCGCGCAGGCGGCGCGGCACGGCAGCGGCATCGAAGGCGCGTCGATCTACGTGACCGCCTCGCCGTGCATCCACTGCCTCAAGGTGCTCATCAACGTCGGCATGAAGAAGATCTACTACGCCACGCCGTACAAGATCCACACCATCGAGGAGATGATCCGCCCGCTCGACATCGAGCTCATTCACGTGCCCGTCTCCCCTCTGCCCGAAGAACTCCGGGGCTGAGAGCCTCGCGCGAAGACCGTGCAACCTGCCCAGTCGTGTCGGAGTCTCACAGCTACTCGACCGCCGCGGCGACGCGTGCTCGGGCTGCGCGACCGATCGGCCCGGTGCGTCGTACCCCGGTAGGACGAGATGCGGCCGCCTGACCGGGCGGGCCACCACAGGAGACAGATGGAGCAGCCGACTTCCGCGCGCACGCCGATCGAACCCTCCGAGGGCGGACCCCTCTCCTGGCAGAGCCACGCGTGGGCCGAGGACAGTCCCGCGCGCCGTGCCGCGCTCGTCGCGCTTGTCGTCGCAGCGTCCGCGCTCGCCGCGTACGCCCTCGATGCCCTCTGGGCCGGATTCGCGTCCCTCGGCTTTCTTTTCGGCAGCCTTTCTCGGTATTTTGTACCGGTTGTGTACGTCATGGATACCGATGGTGTCCGAGTGCGGCACTTCGGTGTCGGACGGTTCTACCCGTGGTCGCGGTTTCGGCGCGCAGCGTTGCGACGGGAAGGTGTCTTCCTGGGCACGTTCGACCGACCACGGCGGCTCGACGTGTGGCGCGGCTGCTACCTGCGTTGCCCGGACCGGCGCACCATGGTCTATGCATATGCCCGAGCTCACATCCTGGTGGGGCCGACTGCGGAAAGCGATAGCCCATGCTCTGGCGATGCCGCCTCCGCTCGAGCTGACGCCTGAGGATGAGCAGGCCGTCTCCAAGGTGGCCGCGGTGATCGCGCGGCGGAACCTCGCCACGCCCGCGATCATGGTGTTGGAGACGGGACGGCCGCTGAATTTCGTCGCAAGCCAGTTCCTCGTGTTCCTACAGCCATTCGCGACCATGCTCCTGAACCCCCGGGAATACGAGCGGTTCACGCGCATCCTGGAGCACCGCGAGGGAGTGAACGTGCTGGTCGAGGCCATCATGCGGGCAGACCAGGCCGTGCAGAGCCGCCGACGGACACCGCACGACGACCAGGACGCCAGCGACGGCACGGGCATCGGCGCTCCGCGGCAGTGACGCGTCCGCATCGCACGCACAGGGACGAGATGAGCCAGTCCGCCAACCTGAACGTTATCATCGCCACGGACTGTGGCAGCACCACGACCAAGGCCATCCTCATCGAGAATGTGGACGGCGTCTACCGACAGACCTACCGTGGCGAGGCGCCGACCACGGTCGAAGCTCCTTTCGAGGACGTCACTCGCGGCGTGCTGAACGCGATCCAAGAGGTCGAGGAGCTGAGCGGCCGGACGATCCTCGACGGCGAGCGGATCATCGCACCGGCGCGCGACGGCCGCGGCGTGGACATCTACATCTCGACGTCCTCCGCCGGTGGCGGCCTCCAGATGATGGTCGCCGGCGTGGTCAAGTCGATGACCGGCGAGAGCGCCCAACGCTGCGCACTCGGCGCCGGGGCCATCGTCATGGACGTCCTCGCCTCCAACGACGGGCGCCTGCCGCACCAGAAGATCGAGCGCATCCGCCAGCTTCGGCCGGACATGGTCCTCCTTTCCGGCGGCACCGACGGCGGCACGATCAGCCACGTCGTCGAGCTCGCCGAGTACATCGCCGCCGCCGATCCGAAGCCGCGGTTCGGCATCGGCTTCCGCCTGCCGGTGATCTATGCCGGCAACCGCGACGCGCGCGCCGACATCGAGCGCATCCTCGGCGAGAAGGCGGAGCTCACCGTCACCGACAACATCCGACCGACCCTCGAACGCGAGAACCTCCAGCCCGCGCGGCTGAAGATCCACGACTTGTTCCTCGAACACGTCATGGCGCAGGCTCCCGGCTACAAGAAGCTCATGTCGTGGACCGGCGCGCCGATCATGCCGACGCCGGGCGCCGTCGGGCTCATCATGCAGACGATCGCCCGCAACCAAGGCATCAACGTGGTCGGCGTCGACATCGGCGGCGCGACGACGGACGTGTTCAGCGTCTTCGACGGCGTCTTCAACCGCACGGTGAGCGCGAACCTCGGCCTGTCGTACAGCATCTCGAACGTACTCGCCGAGGCGGGGCTGGCGAACATCATGCGCTGGGTCCCCTTCGACATCGACCAGCAGGACCTCCGCAACCGCATCAAGAACAAGATGATTCGGCCGACGACGATCCCGCAGCTCCTCGCCGAGCTGAAGATCGAGCAGGCCATCGCCCGCGAGGCGCTGCGGCTCGCGTTCATCCAGCACAAGCAGCTCGCGGTCGGCCTGAAGGGCGTCGCCAAGGAGCGCACGCTCTCCGACGTGTTCGCCGCCGAGGCGGCCGAGAGCCTCATCGACATGATGCGGCTCGACCTCCTCGTCGGCTCGGGCGGCGTGCTCAGCCACGCGCCTCGTCGGCAGCAGGCGATGCAGATGATGATCGACGCGTTCCAGCCGGAGGGCGTCACGCGCCTCGCGGTGGACAGCATCTTCATGATGCCGCACCTCGGCGTGCTCTCGACGGTGAACGAGCGCGCGGCGACGGAGGTCTTCGACCGCGACTGCATGATCTATCTCGGCACGTGCGTCGCGCCGCGCGGCAAGGGCAAGCCCGGCGCGAAGGCGTGCGACTGGGAGATTGCGCTCTCCGGCGGCGCGACGGAGCGCGGGGAACTCGCCGCAGGAGACCTGCGGCGAGTTCCTTTGGGCCTCGACGAGACCGCGATGCTCAGGGCGAACCCGGCGCGCGGATGGGACCTCGGCGCCGGGCCGGGCAAGCCGATCGAGGCGATCCTCCACGGCGGCGTCGCGGGCATCGTGCTCGACGGCCGCGGCCGGCCGATCCAGATGGCGGAGGATCGCGCGAGGCAGGTGCAGCAAATCCTGACGTGGAACCGGGCGACCGATCAGTACCCGGCATGAAGGTGAGAGGACGAGCACGATGGCACATTCATATACTCCCGGCCTCCGCGTCACCTCGTACACGACGCTTCAAAGGCGGCGTATTCTCCCGCTCAAGGGCGACGTGATCGTGAAGGTGGGCGACCGCGTCCGCCGGGATGACGTCGTCGCGCGGACGGACCTGCCGGGCGACATCGCCACGGCCAACGTCGTGAACCGCCTCGGCATCCAGCCCTCCGAGATCGGCCGCTACATGCTCAAGAAGGAGGGCGAACCCGTCGAGGAGGGCGAACTGCTCGCCGAGACGCGGCCGTTCATCACGTGGTTCCGGTCCCAGGTGAAGTCGCCGATCACGGGGACGGTGGAGACCATCTCGTCGATCACGGGGCAGGTGCTCCTCCGGCGGCCACCGCGGCCGGTGGCGGTGATGGCGTACGTGGACGGTACCGTCGCGGAGGTGATCTCGGACGAGGGCGTCGTCGTCGAGACGGCCGGCGCGTTCGTTCAGGGAATCTTCGGCGTCGGCGGCGAGGCATGGGGCCCGGTCGTCCGCATCAGCAAAACAGCCGACGAGGTGGTGACGCCGGACATGATCGCGCCGGAGCATCACGGCGCCGTGCTCGTCTGCGGCGCGCTCGCGACGCTCGCCGTGCTCCGCCGGGCCATCGCGGTCGGCGCGGCCGGCGTCATCGCCGGGGGAATCAACGCGGACGACCTCAAGGAGCTCCTTGGCTACGACCTCGGCGTCGCCATCACCGGCACCGAGGAGATCGGCACGACGATCATCGTGACGGAGGGCTTCGGACGGATCTCGATCGCCGATCGGACGTTCGACGTCCTCTGCGGCTGTGCCGGACAGGTCGCCTCCATCAACGGGGCGACGCAGATCCGCGCCGGCGTCCAGCGGCCGGAGATCATCTCGCCGTGCGATATGCCGCCGGCCGATGCCAATGGCTACGGTCACGCCGGCGGCCTGGCGGTCGGCGATCCAGTCCGCATCATCCGCGAGCCGCACTTCGGCCGGCTCGGCACGGTGGCGGCGCTGCCGTCCGAGCTCCGCCGGGTGGAGTCGGAGACGGTCGTGAGGGTCCTCGTGGTGGCGTTCAGCGACGGGACGCAGGCAGTCGTCCCGCGCGCCAACGTGGAGTCGATCACCCGGTGACGGACCGCGGGGAGCAGCAGGCCGCAAGGGGCGCTCTCGCAATGGTCGATCTTGCCATCGAGCGGCCGGCCGTCGCGTGCTCCGGCTTGCCATGTGCCCTCGCATTCTTCGCGGGCGGACGGTATCATTATCTCACCGCCGGGTTCGTCGTCATCCTCCATGCGGTGGTCGACTGGTTCGGGCTTGGGGCGCGGAGCGCGGGAATCCGCGCCGGGTCGATTACGGTCGTTGCGGGCAGCATCATCGGGGAGATCGCGCATGACTGAAGGGCGGACGCGGGCCGCGCTGGGTCTCGCGTTGGCGGCGTGCCTCGTCACATCGGCGGACGCGCAGGGCACGACGGAGGTTGCGTCGTCGCCGGCGGTATCGCTTCCCCTGCCGGAGGAGGTCCGTCTGGAGGACCTTCCGAACGACAACGGCACCGGCCTCGTGCTCTTCTGGTCGCGCGACCCCCAGGCGCCGCCCTCGATGGTGTACCGCGCCGAGGTCGGCCTCGCGCCGGAAGGCCCGTTCTACCCGGCGGGCGTGGTGCCGGCGAGTGCGCCGCTGGCGTCGGAGGCGCCGAAGGTGTTCGGCATCTGGAGGAACTACGGGGACCGGCAGTATCTCATCGTCACGTCGTACATGGTGCCGCCGGATACCGTCGGCGGGGCGCCGCGCACCGTGATGCTCGAGCCGGGCAAGCGGTACTACGTCCGCTTCAGCGTCGCCGACGGTGGCGTGCAGGCGACGCTGGCGAACGTGCTCGTCGGCGAACCGAAGCAGAATCTCTTCAACTGGAGCAAGCTCAACAACCTGGCCTTCGGCGTGTTCTTCGGAGCGGTCATCCTCTTCTTCATCTGGCTTGCGCGGCGGAACCCCAACCTCTACATCCGCAAGATCGCCGGGCTCGACGCCGTCGAGGAGTCACTCGGCCGCGCGACGGAGATGGGCAAGCCGGTCTACTTCATCCACGGGCTCGACGGCATGAGCAGCGTCTCGACGATCGCGTCGGTGAACATCCTCCGGCCGATCGCGCGGCGCACCGCGCAGTATGATACCGAACTCAAGGTCATGAACATGGACCCGATCGTGCAGGCGGTGAGCCAGGAGGTCGTGCGCGAGGGCTGCATCGACGTCGGCCGTCCGGACGCGTACAACGAGGAAGACGTGATGTTCGTCGCCGACCGGCAGTTCAGCTACGCCGCGGCGGTGGACGGCCTCATGGTGCGCGAGACGCCGGCGACGGTGATCCTCATGGGGTACTTCTACGCCGAATCGCTCTTGTTCACCGAGACGGGCAACCAGATCGGCGCGATCCAGATCGCCGGCACGGACGCCTACACGCAGCTTCCGTTCTTCATCACGACGTGCGACTATACGCTCATGGGCGAGGAGCTCTACGCGGCGAGCGCGTACCTCTCGCGGGAGCCGAAGCTGCTCGGCAGCCTGCGCGGGCAGGACGTCGGCAAGCTGCTCATCCTCGGCGTGCTCACGATCGGCACCGTGCTCGAACTCATCGGAGTCCACTGGCTCTCCCGGCTCGTGATGCCGCTCTAGAGGTGACGACATGCTGTTCCTCAAGCGCACGCTCCCGCTCATCATCGCGTTCGTCTTCGGCATCACGGCGATCGCGCTCTACTACATCCCCCACCAGAAGGCGGCCAACCTCACCGAGACGTTCGCCATGTGGGATCGTCTCATCGCGGCGTTCGCCTACTTCCTGGCGCTCTACAGCCTCATCTCGCTCCACGCGCGGCGGATCAGGCGGCAGCAGGCCGGCTGGGGCTACAGCCTGTTCGTGTACTTCGGCATCGTGGCGATGGTCGCGGCCGGCTTCTACAACCGCGGGCATTGGGCGCTCGTGGGACTGGAGTCGGACGGAGCGTACGACTGGCTCTTCACGTACGTGTACATCCCGGCCGAGGCGAGCATGTTCGCGCTGCTCGCGTTCTTCATCGCCTCGGCGGCCTACCGGACGTTCCGCGCCCGGACGACGGAGGCGGTGATCCTCCTCGTCGCGGCGGCGATCGTCATGCTCGGGCGCGTGCCCGTCGGCGTGCTCATCTGGAGCCGCATGCCGGAGCTGCAGGAGTGGCTCATGAGCGTGCCGAACATGGCGGCGAAGCGAGGCATCCTGCTCGGCGTCTACCTCGGCGCGGTGGCCACGGCGCTCCGCGTCATTTTCGGGATTGAGCGCTCGTATCTCGGCGGAGGCGAGGATTGACCGACCGGCTGCTGAACGTCGACCGGAGGATCGTCTTCCTCGCCATCGTGGTCGCCGTCGGCGCCGCGATGCTGTGGCCGGTGCCGCTGCCGATCCCGCCGTCGCCGTACGTGATGGACGTGTACCGGGCAGTCGACGCGATCAAGAGCAAGCCGAATGCGAAGGTGCTCCTCTCGTTCGACTTCGACCCGGCGAGCGACCCGGAGCTGCAGCCGGTGGCGATCAACGTCATCCGCCAGTGCATGCAGAACAACATCCGCGTCGTCGGGATGGCGCTCTGGCCGGAGGGAGTCGGCCTCGGCCGCGCCGCATTCGACTCGGTCGCCCATGAGCTAGGCAAGGAACGCGGCAAGCACTGGACATTCCTCGGCTACAAGCCCGGCATCGTGACGCTCATCCTCAACATGGGCGAGAACTTCAAGAGCGCCTGGCCCATCGACTACTTCGGCACATCGACCGCGCTCATGCCGGTCACCCAGGACATCAGCAGGCTGGGCGACTTCGACTTCGTCCTCACGCTCGCCGCGGGAAACACGATCGACGCGGTGTGGGTGACCTACGCAGTGGACCGGTACAAGATCAAACTCGGTGGCGCAGTGACGGCGGTCATGTCGCCGGACATGTTTCCGTACCTCCAGTCGGGTCAGCTCGTCGGCCTCGTCTCCGGGCTGGCCGGCGCGGCGGAGTACGAGAAGCTGGAGAAGTCGCCCGGCTCGGCGACGCGCGGCATGGTTCCGCAGTCGGCGGCGCACGTGGTGATCATCCTGTTCATCGGGTTCGGCAACATCATGTACCTCATCTCGCGGCGTCGAGAGCGGGCGGGCGAGCTCTCCCGGTTGAGGAAGCGCGACGCCGTCGCGAAGGGCGGCGCCGGGGGTTAGCGTCCGGCGGGACGTCGAGGAGCTGGTCCGGGGCAGGTACCTCGGCGGAGGCACAGGGTGATCAACAGGCTCCTGAACATCGACCGGAGGATCGTCTTCCTCTTCATTGCCCTGAGCGTCGCAGCGGCGATGCTGTGGCCGGTACCGCTGCCGATCCGGCCGTCGCCGAACGTGGTGGATGTGTACCGGGCGATCAACGCGATCAAGGGCAAGCCGAACGCGAAGGTGCTCCTCTCGTTCGACTATGGCGCGTCGAGCGCGCCGGAGCTACAGCCGGTGGCGGTGAACGTCATCCGCCAGTGCATGCAGAACAACGTCGGCGTGGTCGGCATGGCGCTCTGGCCCGACGGGGTCGGCCTCGGCCGCGCGGCGTTCGATTCGGTCGCTCGCGAGCTCGGCAAGGCTCGCGGCAAGGACTGGACGTTCCTCGGCTACAAGCCGGGCGGCGCGACGCTCATCCTCAACATGGGCCAGAACTTCAAGACCGCGTGGCCGACGGATTACTACGGCACGTCCACCGCGGCAATGGGCGTCACCGCCGACGTATCGAAGCTCGGCGACTTCGACTTCGTCCTCACCCTCGCCGCCGGCAAGACCATCGACGGCATCTGGGTGACCTACGCGGTTGACCGGTACAAGATCAAGCTCGGTGGCGCGGTGACGGCAGTCATGTCCCCGGACATGTTCCCGTACCTCCAGTCGGGTCAGCTCGTCGGCCTCGTTTCCGGGCTGGCCGGCGCGGCGGAGTACGAGTACCTCATGAAGTCACCTGGTTCGGCGATCCGCGGGATGGGCCCCCAGTCGGCCGCGCACGTGGTGATCATCCTGTTCATCGCGTTCGGCAACATCATGTACTTCGTCGCGCGGCGTCGGGCCCGCGCGGACGGGCTTTCCCGCATGACGGGGGGCTGAAGCCACATGCATCGCTCGGGCAACGTCGGCACCCTCGCCTTCGCCGCGCTCTTCGTCGTCTTGAGCGCGTGGCAGATCGCCGTCCGCAACCTCGGGTTCAACTCCGAGGGGCTCGGCATCCTCGCCGCGGCGGGGATCACGATCTTCATCTTCAGCTTCCTCTACGAGGACAACCCGCTCTTCAAGATCGGGGAGAACCTCTACGTCGGCATCGCCGCCGGATACGGCACCGTGCAGGTATGGTACCTCGTGTTCCTCGGCGACCTCATCGAGCCACTCACCTCGCCGCACGCGGCAGCGGCGGACGTGTGGCTGCGGGCGGTGCCGACGGTGCTCGGCCTCATGCTCGTGGCGCGGCTTATCCCCGGCCTCGGGTGGATGAGCCGACTCTCGTTCGCCTTCGTCGTCGGGTTCGGCGCGGGCGTCAGCATCCCTTCGTACATCGCGTCGCAGCTCCTCGAACAGATCTACCCGACGCTCGCGCCGCCCATGCACTGGGATCGGTGGGACGTCGTTCTCCTCTCCATCGCGCTCGTCCTGCTGATCATCGGAGCGATAGCGCTGCGGAACCAAACCACCGTCATGCTCGGCGGGTGGGTCGGTCCGCTCGTTCTCGCGGCGGTGCTGACGTTCAGCTTCTTCATCGGCGGCGGCAGCGCGGCGCTCGTGCTCGTGGGCGTCGTCGCGGTGCTCGTCTACTTCTTCTTCTCGGTCGAGCACGCCGGCGCAGTGGGCGCGGTCTCGCGGATCGGCATCTGGTTCCTCATGGTGGCTTTCGGGGCGTCGTTCGGGTTCACCATCATGGCCCGCATCTCGCTCCTGATCGGGCGGATGCAGTTTCTCCTCGGCGACTGGCTCCGGTTGCTGTAGGAGGCTGGAGGATCGCGCCGTGACCTCGCTCGCCGTGGGCAAGGCGCGCATCGAGTGCGTCGAAGGCGACATCACCGCGCAGGACACTGACGCGGTGGTGAACGCGGCGAACAACGCCCTCTGGATGGGTGCCGGCGTCGCGGGCGCCAGATCGAAGAGGAGGCGGTGCGCCAGGGGCCGATCCCCGTCGGCGAGGCAGTCGTGACGGGCGCCGGCAAGCTGAAGGCGCGTTGGGTGATCCACGCCGCCGGCATGGGGCAGGACCTGCGCACCGACGCGGACCTCATCCGCGCCGCCACGGCGAACAGCCTCAAGCGCGCCGAGGAGCGCAGCATGCGCTCGGTATCGTTCCCGTCCATCGGCACCGGGGTGGGCGGATTCCCCATCGACGAGTGCGCGAGCATCATGATCGGCGCGACCATCGAGCATCTGAAGACGACGCGCTCCATCGAGCTCGTCCGCTTCGTCCTCTGGGGCGACGCCGCGTACCGTGCCTTCGCCGACGAACTGGAGCGGCGACGCAAGGACCTGGAGACATAGTGCGGCGTCAGGATGCCGCGTCCTTGGCGACGCGCCAGTACATCCCTACGCAGGGGCGATCCCGCGAACGCGAAGCGTTCGACCGTGATCGCCCCTTGTCATATGTTTCTCTCTTATACGCGTTCGTGTTGAAGACGCTACATCGTGGCCGGCGGGGCGAGGCATGCCTCGCCCCTGCAACTACTTGTGACAACGTATCATACAACCCACAATGAGGGCGAACCTCGTGTTCGCTCATGTAGCGTTTTCAAGGCGAATGGGTATTATTGACGCTATAGTCACGCGCCGTCGGATCATGCGTAGGGGCGAACCAGCGGGCGACATCACCAGCCCACGTGTGTTCGCCCACTATAGCGACAAGAAGACAGTTCCGTATCACGTACGGCCAACGGTCAGAACGGCGCCGCCGGAGGGTCAGGACGCCCCGACCCCGGCCAGGAGGCGCTCGGCGAGAGGTCCCGCGGTCCGGATGCAGGAGTTGACGGCGATGCCTTCGTACGAGTTGCCGGCGACGTGAAGGCCCGCGAGGCGCGCACATGCCGCCTCGATGCGCCGAAGCCGCTCGGCGTGGCCGACGAGGTACTGCGGGATGCCGCGGCCGTACCGGTAGATGCGCGAGAGGACGGGCTCCGCCTCGATTCCCATCGCGGTCCGGAGATCCTCGCGGACGAGGGCGACGAGGCGCTCGTCGTCGAGGCCGACGTACTCGGGCGAGTGCGCCCCGCCGACCATGGTGCGGAGGAGGACGAACCCCTCGGGCGCGCGGCCGGGGAAGATGCTCGACGTCCATAGGCTGCCGAGGATGCGCAGCCCCTCGCCGCGCGGGACGAGGAACCCGAAGCCGTCCATCGGGTGCGCCACCTCCGCGCGACGGAACGCGAGCGCCACCACGGCGACCGGTGCGCCGGGGATCTGCTCCAACGTCCCGCCCAGCCCGCCGTCCATCCCGCGGACGAGCGGCGCGGCATCCCACGCGGGCACGGCGATCACCGCGGCGCTCGCCTCGCGCGCCGTCCCATCGGCGAGAGCAACGCGGAACCTGTTCGGGCCGAGGAACTCCACCGACCTCGCGCCGTTGCCGAAGGCGATGCGGTCGGGTCCTACGGCGCGGACGAGCCCCGCGATCAGTTCCGCCATGCCGCTCTTGAACGACGTGAGGTGTCCCGCCGGGCCTGCCGGGCCGCCGACGCGGTCCCCGGGCGCGTCGCGCCGCTTCCGCCGCCACTGCCGCGCGAGCATGGCGCGCACGAGGCTCCTGTAATTCTGCTCCATCTCGTGCATCTTCGGGAAGGCGCTCCGCAGGCTGAGGCGCCGCTCGTCTCCGGCGAAGACGCCGCTCGTCATCGCGTCGACAAGGATCGACGCGGCCTCGGCGCCGATATGCCGAACGGCGAACTCGTACACCGTCTGGTCGTCCTCGGGCGGCGGGCCGGTGAAGGGCTCCGCGAGGATGCGCAGCTTGCCCGGCCAGGAGAGGATGCCCGAGGCGAGGAACGCGACGGGGTTCGCCTTCACCTCGTGGAGCCGGCCGCGCCGCCAGATGTACCGCCGCTTCGACGCCTGGCTCGCGGGCAGGAGGCGATCGGAGATGCCGAGTCGATCGATGAGATGGAGCGTCTCCGGCACGTTGTCGAGGAAGCCGTTCGGCCCCCACTCGATGGTGAAGCCGTCGACGTGGTCGGTGTGGATGTTGCCGCCCGGCACCTCGGCGGCTTCGTAGATGCGCACGGGCGCGTCCGGCGCGCGATCGAGTAGCTCCCAGGCGACGCTCAGGCCGGCGACCCCGGCACCGATGACGATGATCTCTTCCATATGCCTCACCCGGACGGATGGCACGACGTGCCACTCGCAGCCTCGGCGCTGCCGAGGTGTTCGCACACGAGGCTGGCCAGTGCGTCGATGAACGCCGGCTCGTCGTTCAATGCCTCGGTGCGCCGGAACGTGACGAACCCGAGCGCTCTCGCCAACTGGGCGAGCTCCTGATCGATCTCGTGGAGCGTCTCGACGTGATCGGTGATGAAGGAGACGGGGACGACGATGACGTCGCGATGGCCGGCGGCGGCGAGGTCGCGCAGCGTGTCGGCGGTCGATGGTCCGAGCCATTTCGCGGGGCCGACGCGGCTCTGGTACGCGAGCCGCCACGGGAGGGGCGCGCGTCCTGCCGTCGGGGCGTTCACGCGCTCCATGAGGCCGCGGATCGTCGCGTCGATCTCGTCCGCGTACGGGTCGCCGCGGCGGATGAAGTCGACGGGCAGGCCGTGCGCGCTGAAGAGAAGGACGACGTCGGCGCGGCGGTCCTCCGGTACCGCGCCGAGGGTCTGCTCGATCCGCGCTGCCAGCGCGTCGAGGTAGCCGGAGAGCGTCGGCCATCGGTCGATGATCGTCAGCTCGAACCGGCCGGGGAACTCCCGCGCGATGACGCGCAGGAGCTCTCGCACGCTTGACCCGGTCGTCGCGAGCGAGTAGTGCGGGTAGAGCGTGAGCGCCACGATACGGCGTACGCCGGCGGCGGCCATGTCCGCGAGCGCCTCGCCCGTGAACGGATGCCAGTACCGCATCGCCGGCGCGACCATGACCGAGCGGCCGGCCCGTGCGCTGAGCGCGCGTTCAAGGGCCGCCGCCTGGCGCAGCGTGAGGTCGAGGAGGGGCGAGCGCCCGCCGATGGACACGTAGTTCCGCCTCACCGCCGCCAGCCGCGGCCGCACGATCATCCGGGCGATCAGCCATTGCCCGAGCCGGCCGCCCGGCAGCCGGACGATGTCGCGGTCCGAGAACAGGTTCATGAGGAACGGCCTGACCGCGTCGAGGCTGTCGGGCCCGCCGAGGCCGAGGAGAAGCACTCCGATGGGTTCGTCCATTCGCTTCGTTCTTCCTCGCTTGCGCATCCTCCGGAATGGAGAGAGCGCCGCCGTTGGCCATCGCAGGGCCGCTTCAGCCGAAACCGGCGCTACACGGTGCGGGAGAACACCGGCTTCTCGGCCGGTTTCCGCCGCAGGTACGCGTCGAACTGCATCGCGATGTTGCGGATGAACAGCCGTCCGAGCGGCGTGACGAGGAGACCGTCGTCCTCGATGCGGACGAAGCCTTGCGCGACCGGCCCCTCCGGCGCGGCCAATGCGTCGAGCTCCGGGGCGAAGTACCGCGCGAACTCGACGCCGAACCGCCGCTCCACGTCGGCCGCGAGCACCTGCATGTTGCACATGAGCGTCGTGATCACGTGCCGCCGGACGCGGTCGTCGTCGCTCAGCAGGTAGCCGCGCTCGATGGGCGGTCGCCCGGCGTCGAGCGACTCGTAGTACGTGGAGAGCTTCTTCGTGTTCTGGGCGTACGCCCCGCCGATGTCGCCGATGCCGGTGATGCCGAAGGCGATCATGTCGCCGGCGGGCTTCGTCGTGTAGCCCATGAAGTTGCGGTGGAGGACGCCTCTCGCCGCCGCGTGGGCGAGCTCGTCCTCCGGCACCGCGAAGTGATCCATCCCGATGGCGTCGTACCCGGCCTCGAGGAACAGCCGCCGCGCGATGAGGAACAGCTCGATCTTCTGCTCGGGCGCCGGCAGCATCTCCCGCGTGATGGCCTTCTGGTGCGGCTTGATCCACGGCACGAAGGCGTAGCTGTAGCAGGCGATGCGCTCCGGCCTGAGCTCGATCACCGAGCGGATCGTGCGGGCGAACGACTCCGCGGTCTGCCGCGGCAGGCCGTAGACCAGGTCGATGTTGATCGAGCCGAGGCCCGCGCGACGGCAGTAGGCGAAGAGATCGCGCGTCTGGGCCTCGGTCTGGTTGCGGTTGATGAGGTCCTGCACGACGGGGTCGAAGTCCTGCACGCCCATGCTGAGGCGGTTGAAGCCGAGCTCACGGAGCGCGTCGATGTGCCGGTGCGTCGTGACGCGCGGGTCGACCTCGATGGCGACCTCCCCCGCGCGGTCGATGGCGAAGTGCCGCTCGACGGCGGCGTGGAGCTCGCGGATCTCGGCGACGCTCAGGTGCGTCGGAGTCCCGCCGCCCCAGTGGTACTGGATGACGCGCCGGCGGTGCGGCAAGCGCGTGGCGACGATCTCCAGCTCGCGCGGCAGGTAGTCGAGGTACTTGCGCACGACGTCGTGCCGCCGGGCGATCACGACGTTGCACGCGCAGAACGAGCATCGCGCGCGGCAGAACGGCAGGTGGACGTAGAGCGAGAGCGGCTCGTGCGTCCGGGTATCGGCCTCGGCGAGCCGTTCGAGGTACTGGTCCGGGCCGAAGTCGGGCGTGAACTCGTTCGCGGTCGGGTACGACGTGTACCGCGGCCCCGGCCGGTCGTGCCGCACGATGAGTTCGACGGTGATCTCCGGCGCGTGCGAGTCGAGCAGGCGGCCGGCGCGGCGCCCGCGCCGACCGCAGGCACCGGAAGAAGCTGCCATGCGCTAGTCTCCTCGCGCACCGTAGCGGTGCACCGCCTCGATCATGGCGTGCACGCTCTCGATGGGCGTATCGGGCAGGATGCCGTGTCCGAGGTTGAAGATGTGTCCCGGGGCGCGGCCGGCGTCGGCGAGGACGCGCTCCACGCGGCGGGCGATCTCGCGCCCGGGGCCGTAGAGCGCGCACGGGTCGAGGTTGCCCTGGAGGGCGAACTCGCTCCCGAAGACGCGGCGCGCCGAGTCGAGCCGCGTGCGCCAGTCGACGCTGAGGACGCTCGCGCCGATCGTCCGGATCCCCTCCAGGAGCGGCGCCGCGCCGTTCACGTAGTAGATGATCGGCACGCCGTACGGCCGGAGCGCCTCCGCGATGCGCTGAAGGTACGGCACGGCGTGCGCCGCGTAGTCGTCCGGGCCGAGCAGGCCGGCCCACGTGTCGAAGAGCTGCACCGCGTCGGCGCCCGCCTGCACCTGCGCGACGAGGTAATCGGTCACCGTCCGCGTCAGGAGATCGAGCAGCCGCTCGGCGACGTCGGGCGCCTCGGCGAGCAGGCGACGCAGCCCGTGGAACTCCTTCGACGAGCCCCCCTCGACCATGTACGTCGCCAGCGTGATCGGCGCGCCCGCGAACCCGATCAACGGCGGCGTCGCCGGCTGCGCCGACGACGTTGGGAGCTCGCGCTTCAGGACGCGGATCGCCTCCATCACGAAGCCGGTCTCGGCGACCGGGTCCGGCACGTGGAGCGCCTCGACGTCCGCCATGGTGCGCACGGGTCGTTCGAAGACGGGCGCCGGATCGAAGGCGACCGGGCAGCCCATCGCGGCGACCGGGATGAGGATGTCGGAGAAGAGGATCGCCGCGTCGAATCGGAAGCGGCGGATCGGCTGAAGCGTCACCTCCGCCGCCAGATCGGGCGTGCGGCAGACGGTGAGGAAGTCGAACTTCGTCCGCAGCGCGCGGTACTCGGGCAGATACCGCCCGGCCTGGCGCATGACCCAGATCGGCACGCGGTCCACCGGTTCGCGCCGGCAGGCGCGGAGGAAGCGCGAGTCGGACATCACGGGGCGCCGTCCTTTCCGCGCGCGGCGAGAGCGCGACGGAGGCACCGCTCCATTGCGCCGAGGGTGCGGTCGATGTCCTCGTCCGTGTGCGCCGCCGAAAGGAAGCCCGCCTCGAACTGCGATGGCGCGAGGTAGATGCCTTCGTCAAGCATCGCGTGGAAGTAGGCGGCGAAGAGCGCCCGATCGGCGAGCGCGGCCGTATCCCAATCCGTCACGGGCTTCTCGGTGAAGTAGAGGCAGTGCATCGCCCCGATGCGCTGGGGATGCGCGACGAGGCCCACGTCGGCGAGCGCGAGGCGCGTGCCCGTCTCGAGCCGCGCGGCTTTCTGCTCGAGCCGAGCGTAGAGGGCCGGGTCGGCTCGGAGGACCGACAGCGTCGCGAGGCCCGCCGCCACGGCGACCGGGTTGCCGGAGAGCGTGCCGGCCTGGTACACCGGGCCGTCGGGCGCCACCTTCCGCATGATCTCCTCGCGCCCGCCGTACGCCGCGAGCGGCATCCCGCCGCCGACGATCTTGCCGAGCGTCGTCAGGTCCGGCCGAATGCGGTACCGCTCCTGCGCGCCGCCCGGCGCGACGCGGAATCCGGTCATCACCTCGTCGAAGACGAGGAGCGCGCCCTCCGCGGTGCAGCGTTCGCGCAATCCCTCGAGGAAGCCCGATGCGGGCGGCACGCAGCCCATGTTGCCCGCCACCGGCTCGACGATGATCGCCGCGACCTGCCCCCGGTTCGCGGCGAGCAGCGCGTCGACGGAGGCGAGGCCGTTGTACCGCGCGTTGAGCGTGTCGCGCGCGACGCCTTCTGTCACGCCGGGGCTCGACGGCACGCCGAAGGTCGCCGCGCCGGAGCCCGCCTCGATGAGGAAGCTGTCGGCGTGGCCGTGATAGCAGCCGGAGAACTTGATGATCTTCGGCCGACCGGTGAAGCCGCGCGCGAGCCGGATGGCAGCCATGCACGCCTCCGTGCCCGAACTCACCAGCCGCACGACCTCGACCGAGCGGACCATCTCCGAGATGAGCTCGGCGAGCTCCACCTCGCGCGTCGTCGGCGCGCCGAAGCTCGTGCCGTCGCGGGCTGCGCGCGCCACCGCCTCGACGACCGCCGGGTGCGCATGGCCCAAGAGGAGCGGGCCCCACGAGCCCACGTAGTCGATGTACTCGCGACCGTCCACGTCGCGGACGTGCGAGCCCGATCCGCTCGCGATGAACGGCGGCACGCCGCCGACGGCCTTGTACGCCCGCACCGGCGAGTTCACCCCGCCCGGGATGCGCCGCTTCGCGCGCTCGAACCAGACCTCGCTCTCCGTCTTCATGCCGTGGCCCCCGTGGCCGATTCCGTCGCGTCGCAAGCCTTGCCGGCGCCGCGATCACGACCGATAAGCCTCATTATGTCATTCATACGCGCGTCCCCATCGCACGCCGCTACCCCTTCAGTCGCCGCGCGGCGTCCTTCGCGAAGTACGTGAGGATGATGTCCGCGCCAGCGCGACGGATGCTCGTGAGCACCTCCATTGCGATGCGGTCGCCATCGACCCAGCCGCGTTCGGCGGCCGCGCGGACGAGCGCGTACTCGCCCGACACGTTGTACGCCGCCACGGGCACGCGGAACATCTCCTTGACGCGCCGGACGACGTCGAGGTAGGCGAGGGCGGGCTTCACCATCACGACGTCGGCGCCCTCGTCGATGTCGAGCGCGACCTCGCGCAGCGCCTCGTCGCCGTTCGCCGGGTCCATCTGGTAGCCGCGGCGGTCGCCGAACTCTGGCGCGGAGCCGGCGGCGTCGCGGAACGGGCCGTAGAAGGCGGAGGCGTACTTCGCCGCGTAGGAGACGATGACGGCATTCTGGTAGCCCGCTTCGTCGAGGCCGCGGCGGATCGCGCCGATGCGCCCGTCCATCATGTCCGACGGCGCGATGACGTCGGCTCCGGCCTTCGCATAGACGACCGCCTCGCGCGCCAACATCGGCAGCGTCGCGTCGTTGTCGACCTCGCGGCCCTTCAGGACGCCGCAGTGCCCGTGGCTCGTGTACTCGCACAGGCAGACGTCGGCCCAAACGACGAGGTCCGGCACGGCCTCCTTCACGGCGCGGATCGCGCGGGCGATGATGCCGTCCTCGGCGTAGCCCTCGCTCCCGACCGGGTCCTTCCGCTCCGGGATGCCGAAGAGGATGACGCCGGGGATGCCGAGAGCCGCCGCTTCGCGACACTCCTCGACGAGCGCGTCGACGGAGAGGCGGCACACGCCCGGCATGGAGGCGATCGGCTCGCGGACATGGTCGCCGTGACGGACGAAGAGCGGCAGAACCAGGTTATCGACGGAGAGGCGCGTCTCGCGCACCATGCGTCGGAGGGCGTCGGTTCGGCGCAGGCGCCGCGTGCGGGTGACGGGGTAGCTCATCGTCTCGCCCTTTCCTCGAGCGCGGCGACGACGGCGTCGGCCAGCGTCTCGGCGGTGGCCTCCGGCGCCTCGATGTCCGGAGGTCTGCCGAGCTTCCGCAGTCCGGCGGAGGTAGTCGGCCCGATGCTCGCGACGAGCACGCGGGCCAGCATCTTCTTCCAGATGTCTCTCCCGAGCGCGCGGACGAAGTACATCGCCGCCGAAGGGCTCATGAACGTCACGGCGGCGACCGTCGCGCCGACGAGCGCCTCGCGGACCGCCGCGGCGTCGAACTCGGCGGGCACGGTGCGGTAGACGGTGACCTCCACGACGTCCGCGCCGGCGGCACGAAGCGCGCCGGGTACGAGGTCGCGGGCGAGATCGCCCCTCGGCACGAAGACGCGCGCGCCCGCCAGGCCGCCACCCTCCGAGAGCGCCAGTGCGAGTGCCTCGCCGGTGTATCGCTCGGGCACGCCGTGGACCCGCCATCCCACGCGATCGACCGCGCCCGCCGTCGCCGCACCCACCGCGGCGATACGTGGCTGCGGCAGTGCGGAGGGCCGCATGCCGAGCGCCTCCATGCGCGCCCGCACGGCACGCACGGCGTTCCCACTCGTGAAGATGGCCCAATCGAACGACGTCCACGCGCCGAGCGCGGCATCGGCCAGGCGCCAGTCGTCGGGCGGCGCGATCCTTATCGTGGGAACGCTCCAGACATCGGCCCCGCGGGCGGTGAGCGCCGCGGCGAGCCTGCCCGGCTCCGGCTGCGTGACGAGCACGCGCGGCTTGTCCGTCATGGCACCCCTTCCTGCGACACGAACGTCGCCGGCGGGTGAGCGACCGCGCTCAGCCCGCGCCACACGAAATCGTCGAGCAGATCCCGCTGAGCGCGAACTTCGCGCTGAGCGCAGACCTCGCGCTCGGCGTCGCTCCAGCGAAGATTGTGGTACACCGCCCCGTCGATGGCGCCGAAGATGCACGCCGCGGCGCGCGCGGGCTCGAGCGGTCGGATCAGCCCGTGCGCGATGCCCCGCGCGATCTGATCGATGAGGATCGCATGAAGTTGGCCCCGCAACGCGTACCACGGGTGCGCCTCGTCGCCGCACACCCAGCCTTCCTCGCGCTTCCAGATGCGGAAGAAGTCGGGGTACTTCAGCATGAACGACATCACGTGTACCGCGATCCGCCGCACGTTGAGCCGCACGTCGTCGCGCTCACGACAGCTCTGGCACAGCACGCCGACGAGGTGCTCCAGCCGACTCGTGACGACCTCGCGGTACAGGGCGTCCTTGGAGCCGAAGTAGTTGTAGATCGTTCCCTTGGCGACCTGCGCCGCCGCGGCGACGTCGTCCATGAGGACGCAGCCGAAGTCGCGCCGGCTGAAGAGCTCGGCCGCCGTCGCGAGGATTCGCTCGCGCTTGTCGCCGTTGGCGGCCATTGTCTCAGCCATCCTCGCGCACCTCCTCGGCGTCGACGATCCCGCGTCCACCGGCATCGACGAGCTCCCGCGCAAGCCGCTCGCCGAGGGATTCCGCGCGATCGGGCGGGCCGACCGCGCTCCGGCGGACCAGCACGGCCCCGTCCGGCGATGCGACGACCGCGTCGATCCGAAGAACCCCGTCGGCCGCGGTTGCGAGAGCGCCCAGGGGCACGTGACAACCGCCGCCGAACGCCCGCATGACCGCACGCTCCGCCGCGACGCAGCGGCCGGTCACTTCATCGTGGAAGGAGCGGACCATGGCCGCGATCTCCTCGTCGCCATCGCGAATCTCCACGGCGATGGCGCCCTGCCCCGGCGCAGGCAGCATGAGTTCGGGCGACAGCACTTCGGCGATCACGTCGGCGAGGCCGAGGCGGACGAGGCCCGCGCGGGCCAGGATGACGCCATCGAGGTTCTCCTCCGCGAGCTTGCGCACCCGCGTCGGCACGTTGCCGCGGATGCCGACGACCGCCAGGTCCGGCCGCGCGTGGAGGAGCTGCGCCCTGCGGCGGACGCTCGACGTCGCCACGCGCGCACCATGCGGGAGCGCCGCGAACGATCGGGCCGTGCGGGCGACGAGGGCGTCGCGCGGGTCCTCGCGCGGCAGCACTGCGCCAATCACCAAGCCCGTTGGCTGGGCGCTCGGCAGGTCCTTCAGGCTGTGGACGGCGAGGTCCGCGGCGCCCGCCAGGAGCGCGGTCTCGATCTCCCTCGTGAAGACGCCGACGCCGCCGAAGCTCCCGAGCGGCGCGCGCTGATCCTGGTCGCCCGTCGTGCGGATGATCACCTGTTCGATCGCGTTGCCCGGGTATCGCTCGCGGAGGAGCCGCTCGACGAGGTCCGCCTGCCAGCGGGCGAGGCGGCTACCGCGCGTCGCGATCCGTATGGTGCGATTCGCCATGCTTCTTCTCCAGGCCGAACAACTCACGCACGGCATCCATGCGCAGCGGCCCCCAGCGGGCGTCGTGCGAGAACGAACGGAGCTGGATGAGCGGTTGGTGGAGGACGCGGTTGAGGAGGGTGCGGGTGAACCTGTCGAGCCGCTCGCGGTCCTCGGCGGAGAACTGGTGTCCGTAGCGCTCGATCTGCTCGCGGCGAATGGCCTCGACGTGCTCGCGCAGGTCGCGGATGAGCGGCGTGACGGCGAGGGACTCGTACCATGCGGTGAACTCCGCCAGCTCCTCGCGGATGAGGGCCTCGACGCGGGGTATCTCCTTCCGCCGCCGGACGAGGTTCTGCTCGACCATCACCTTGAGCGCGTCGATGTCGTAGAGGAAGACGTTGTCCACCTGCCTGGCGACCGGGTCCACGTCGCGCGGCACGGCGAGGTCGAGGACGAGGAGCGACCGTCGAGGGCGCTGGCGCATCGCCTGGGCGACGTCGGCGCGTTGAAACAGCACGTCGGGCGCGCTTGTGGCGGAGATGAGGATATCGGCGTCGGGCAGCGCCGTCACGCGGTCGGCAAACGGCACGAGGCGCGCGCCGAACCTTGCCGCCAGCGCCTCGGCCCGCTCCCGCGTGCGGTTGGCGATGGTGAGGCGTCCGATGCCACGCTCGACGAGGTGCTCCGCCGCGAGGCGCGCCGTCTCGCCCGCTCCAACGAGGAGCGCCGCCCGGTCGCCGAGGCTGCCGAAGACCTTCTCCGCCAGGCCGACCGCCGCGGAGCTCGTCGAGACGGCGCCGGCGCCGATGTCCGTCTCGGTGCGCGCGCGCTTCCCCGCGTGGAGCGCCGCCTGGAACAGTCGGTTCATCACGACGCCGGCCTGCTGCGCCTCGCACGCCAGGTCGTACGCCTGCTTCACCTGTGAGAACACCTGCGCCTCGCCCACCAGGAGCGAATCGAGGCCGCTGGCGACGCGGAAGAGGTGCTCCGCCGCGCTCGTGTTCAGATACGTGTACGTCCACTCGGGCCGCCGCATCACCGTGACGCCCTTGACGTCGTCGAGCCGGGCACGCACGCACGGCAGGACGTCGTCGGGACGCAGGGCGACGAAGTACAGCTCCGTGCGGTTGCACGTGGAGAGAAGCACCATCTCGCCCACGCCGTCCGTCGCGCCGAGCCGTGCGAGCGCCGTGCGGGCCTCGCAATCGGAGAACGCCATCCCTTCGCACACGGCGAGCTGGGCCGATGCGTGGTTCAGCCCGAGCGCCACCACGTGCGGCGCCCCGGCGTGCGCGCCGTTACCTACATCAGGTGAATGCATGGAACGAATGCAGCCACGCGTTGACGGCCACGGTGGAGAGGACCAACAGGATGAACCCCAGAATGGAAATGTAGATGACGTGGACGCGGCTGCCCCATCCGAAGCGCTGCGCCATGACGACGAGCACGTAGAGCGCCCAGATCCCCAGCGTGAGGAGGACCTTCGGATCCCCGTACACCCAGCCGAAGGCGCGCGGCAGCCACATCACGCCGATGAGGATGGCCGTAGTAAGCGACGCCAGGCCCACCATCGCCGCACGCTCGTGCATCGCGGCGAGGATGTCGAGCGACGGCAGCCGCGCGTAGATGATGCCGAATCGGTTCACCTTGAGCTCATGGTAGAGCATGAGGTAGAGCACGCCGTACACCGCCGAGAGCGCGAATGCCGCGTACCCGATGACCGCCGTGGACGTGTGCACGCCGAAGAGCGGGCTCCGCAGCACGGGGTTGATCCGCCCGCCATGCCCGATGAAGGCCGAGGAGACGGTCTGGAACAGGAATACGAGCGCGAGCACGAAGACGCCCGTCGCCCGCGTCCGTACGATGCGCTCGATGTGCCAGTACACGAGCGTGAGCGCGAGGCCGATCATCGTGAGGGACTCGAAGACCGTCGCGAGGGGGAGGTGTCCGAACACCGCGATGCGGAGCGCGATGAAGCCGAGATGGAGGACGAGCGTGACCGTGAGCGACGGGGTGAGGATGCGCTCCAGGCCCGGCTCGCGGCGGAAGAAGACGATGGCGTATCCCAGCGCGAGGAGGGCATAGCAGAGGGGGAGGAGCACGGTCAGGAGCTCGACGAGCAGGATCACCGAGGTGCACCTCTGGGGGAGATAGACTGACCGGTCAGTTCAGACATCAGAGGATACCCACGCGGACCGTCTGCCGTCAAGTGGGCTTCGACCCCATGACCCCACCTCGCCGCCCAGCCTATGGCGATACCTTGGCGCCGGGCGATGCCGGCGACGCTCTTGGAAGGATGCGGATGGTCTGCCGGAGCACGGCCGTGCGGCAGCCCGCCGGAGTGTCGGTGGTGACTTCGAGGCGCACGGTGTACTCGCCGGCGGCACGATACGCGTGCTCGACGACGGGACCGGCGGTGCGCGTGCCGTCGCCAAGAT